>Ga0163108_10000836_pt1 | contig 22625 bp, 12 predicted proteins | sample Fk1155metaG_FD_109644 | JGI IMG/M metagenome (GOLD analysis project Ga0163108, IMG submission 109644) | Marine microbial communities from the Central Pacific Ocean - Fk160115 155m metaG | ecosystem: Environmental > Aquatic > Marine > Oceanic > Photic zone | place: The Central Pacific Ocean...
ATATGAAAACGATCCTTGCCGCCGTCCTTGCCGCCCTTTCCCTCGGAACTGCTCAGGCAGTTGAGTATGTTGCGCTGACCCCGACCAACCCGTCGAAGACTGTAGCCGCAACAGATCTTGTTGAAATTGTCGGCTGTAGTAATGTCCGCAGTTCCTCTACCCTACTCTTACATCTTACATTTAGTGACGAAACCGAAGTAACTGTTGCCCTTGGAGGTTATAGGCGAGATGGGGTCAACTCCGGCACTGCATTCGCGAGAACCCTTAGCCAGAAATATACCGGTCTAACGGCACTGAGATCAAGTGCCACTACCGATGTAATCACCCTGAAAATCACCCCTGTTTCCGAGATCAATGTAGTCACACCCAGCACCGTGCTTGTGCTTCCGGAGAACTCAACAGGCAACTACGACGTCGTGGTCGAAGCGAGCGACGACCTGGTGAGCTGGCTTCCGTTCTTCTCCCAGACGGTGAACAGCCAGACGGCTAAAAAGTTCTTCCGCACTCGGGTTATAAGGAGCGAAGCACCGGTTCAGAAGCCCTAGGAGCGCCCACACCCCGCCCCGCTCCGCGTGGGTTGGATCACTTCCTTCTCTTCAAGGAAGTCGTCCCTGAGCCTGGCGATTCGTCCCCTTGCTCCCTCCTTGGAGATTCCAAGGGTTTTCGCCAGATCCTTGGCCGAGTGCCAAATATGATCTGGCAACATCTCGTCGAGCGCTCGCCGGCGGGATGTCGCAGCTACGGTCGGATCTTCGCGAAGAAGGCCCTGATGTCCTTCGCCAGCAGTTCCGGAGTCTCCAGGGCGGCGAAGTGGCCCCCACGAAGCATCTCGCTCCAGTGTACCATACGCTTGCCGAATTGCCTCTGGACCCAGGCCCGGGGCGGGACGTTGATCTCTTTGGGAAAGAGGGCGAAGCCGAGGGGTGCGGGCGGACCGCTTTTCAGGAAAGGGCTCATCGACTTGGGACGGGGCTGCCGGTTGAAAGTCTCATAGTAGATGCGCATGGCGGAGGGCATGCTCCCGCTGATCCAGTAGATCATGATGTTGTCGACCAACTCGTCCTTGCTGAAACTGTTCTGAAGGTCGCCGCGATGATCGCTCCATGCCCAGAACTTATCGAGAATCCAAGCGGCCAGTCCCACCGGGGAATCGTTGAGCCCGTAGCCGAGGGTAAGAGGCCGCGTTCCCTGAAGGTTCATGTAGGCCTTGTGAGGGCGCAACTCGGCATTTCGCTGCTCCCATCGATTTCGTTCCTCTCTGGAGACATTCTTCCAGGGATCGTTTCCGGGGCGACCGGCCATTGGCATGTTGCTGTGGGCACCCAGACAGTGCGCACCATCGTGATCGGCCAGCCATCGCACAATGGACGCTCCCCAGTCGCCACCCTGGGCGAGGTACTTTTCGTAGTCGAGACGGGCCATGAGCTTGGCAACCACTTCCGCGCTGTGGTCGTTGCTCCAGCCCGGCTCCACGGGCGCGCTGGAGAATGCGAAGCCGGGAAGAGAGGGGCAGACCACATGGAAGGCGTCGGCGGCCTTGCCTCCGTGCTTCTCCGGCTGAGTCAACATGGGGATGATCTTTTGGAATTCAAAAGCGCTCCCCGGCCAACCGTGCACCAAAACGAGAGGGGTTGCTTTTGAGTGCGGCGAGCGCACGTGAACGAAGTGCAGATCGATACCGTCGAGGACGGTTTTGAACTGTGACAAGGTATTTAGCCGCTTCTCGCGGGCGCGCCAGTTGTAGCCTTCTTCCCAGTGGTGAACCAGGTCACGGAGGGTGGCGAGATCTGTTCCATATTGCCACTTTGTGTTGGGAATCTGGTCAGGCCAGCGGGTAGCGGAGAGACGAGGGTGCAAGTCCGCAAGGGCCTTCTCGGCGACCTCGATCCGGAAGGGGCGAATCGTTGGATCTTGGGCCGACAGGGTGGGCTCAAACGTGCAGGCGAGGATGAGCGCAAGGATCGTTCTCATATCCCCAAGTCCTACCACGCCAGCCCAGGCAACCACAAGCCCCCCGAATCCCTTTGCCCCCTGCGCCTGGAATCTGATAGGCCTTGGGAGCCATGAACCAGATCGCAACCATTCTCGCGCTAGCCAGCGTCCTGCTGACAGCAGGTTGTCAAACAGCAACCACTCCCGCCACCTCGTTACAACTGCAAAAGTCCTACGAGGAGGAGTTTGGCACGGTGACCCATATCAAGAAAATCATCTACAATGATTCTCCGGACGATGGTGACGGTGTTGTGGGTGGCGTCATTGCCGGGGCTCTGATCGGGGCTGATGAAGGGGCGGCATTTGAAGGCGCGATCATCGGGGCTTTGCTGGGTGGGGTTGGTGAGAACCTGGAGGGGAAGACTGCTTTTGAACTCCGGATCAGGAAGGATAATGATGGACGGATCACCGTGCTCCAGCGAGCGCGCGGGATTCGAGATCTTCGACCAGAGGATCGGGTTCGAATTTTGACCGATCGCACTGGTGGAACGATCGTCGAGAAGATCCAGCCCCCGCCGTCTTAACCAGCCCTTTTTGAATTGTCAGCACGTGCTGACACTTTGAGCTATCGACCACCGCGAAGCCGCACCCCTGCAGCTTTGTCCAAAAGGTCACTTATGGTCCTAGGACCACAAATTGCAGCCACCCTTGTTTCGTTCACGCTCAAACACGAACTTGAGTTCGCATTTGAAGCAGTAGACCCCGTGTTGACCGCCTGGATTCGCGGGCTCTTTACATTTTTTCCCGCTGTGATGTGGCCGCCCACCGGTCTGGCGAGTCTGCAGGCTTCCCAGGACCCGGGGAAGGTGGGGGGGGTGTAGCCTTGGCTCAAGCCTTACACCGACTTGGAATTGCCCCGCTTGGCCAAGCAGGAAGTCAGACGCATGCTGGTTGTCTGCCCCGCCTTCGTCGCGACTGCCTTGAGAGCGTTGAACAAATCGGCATGAGACAAAGGCCCCCTTCCTCCAAGCAGGCGGCGAAAGTCTCGATTTTATCCCCTGCCTGAGGCCTCCGCTTTGGCTGCGCACTCTGGAAAAAATGACCCGCAATTTCCACTCAAAAAACCGAATTGAGGAAAAACAAAATGACAATTGATTTGGCTTCCCGTTATCCCGCCAAGTAAAAACGTTCACCGGTCACAAACCCGAAACACAAAAAATGTACATACTGCATCATTATCTGGCATACGCCGTCCTGCTCCTCGTCACACTGTTTACGTTCAACTCTTTATGGGGGTGGTTGTCGGGACGGGACTCCACGGCACGTGACAAAAAACTGGGCCTGGCCTCCCTGATCGCCCTTCACACACAGTTCACGTTCGGCTTGGTCTTGTATTTTGAGAGTCCGATGACGCAAGCAGCATTAAACGACTTTGGCCAAGCCATGAAAGACTCCACCCTCCGCCTCTACGCCCTCGAGCATCCGATGGTGATGCTAATCGCCGCGGTGCTAATCACGGTCGCCCGGATCAAGACAAAAAGAATCGACTCCAACTCAGCCCACAAGACGAACTTCATCCTGTATAGCATCTCCCTGCTGCTCATCCTCTCCCGGATTCCCTGGGCCAAGTGGCTTGGGCTGTCATAACGCACCCCGACCCGCAAACCACCAACTACTGCTAGCAAACCGCTTTTACAGGCCGGGTTCGTAGGGAGGCCCGGGGGAAATGCACCCAAATGACGCCTGTTGCATGGCCTGAAAGGGTAAACCAGTCGGGCGAAAACGTCACATCAAAGCCTGATCCCCCCACCCTCCGCGTGCCAGGGCGTCCCGGGCGAGTTGGAATAATCTCATGAAAGTGTCAATCCGGGTAGCGAAGCGCACTTAGCCAGCAGTTCCTTCACAGGCGTCCCGTTGAGGGACTTCCCTCCAGCCTGTGTCATCCCGGAGCTGCCGGGCGATCTTGATCTGAACCATCACGGTCAACGGCCAAAGCTACACGATTGAACCGAACGCCGACCTCAGCAGGGCAAGAAATACTCCGCCCCAACCAAATTGGGACAATTCCACCATAGTTTCTTTCTCTAACGTATTCGGCTAAGCCCGGGTCCAAACCGACATCTCTTTAACAAGTTCGTTCACCGAACGAAGACGTTTCGAAAGAAGGGTCGAGAGCCCAATCGTTAGCCGTAAACTTGCATCCGGATGGCTCCCGATAAATGTATTCAGTCCATTACGGTCAATACGCCAAACAACTATACTCTCGGCAGCGCGGACCGATGCGCTTGCCCCAGCCCCTTCCAAATCGAACAAATTGACTTCACCAAAAGACTCTCCTTCCTCCAACCAGGCGGTCACAGTTGGCGCGACATGTTTCTGCAGCACCTTGCATCGACCATTGAGCAAGACGTAAAGATGATCCTGTGAAGCAGCTTCCTGAATAACTGTCTCTCCTTCGCTGAAGGTTAACTCCTCCCCAAGTTCCCGCAAAATTTCCCGCTCTTCATTCGTCAAACTTTCCAAGAATCCTTGGTCTGGCAGCTCATTTTCTTTCGTGCTCATGGCTCTATGTTTCAGATTTTTTGTCTTCCTACTAGACGTATTCCTTTACGGACCTTGCATGTTTTGTCGAAAATAATCGAACTTCATTTTTGCAAAAATCTTCACCAAATGCGTCAAGAATTTTGCCCATCCTATTCACAGCTTCCTCTCGGTTTCATCTTCATGGATTTCTAGAGACAAGAGGACGCGTGTTCAAAAAATCACGGTTGTTGTATTGCTCTGATCCGATACAGCCCCTGCTCTCCCGGAGGATTATCGTCAACGAATTCCAATTGTTCCTCGATTGTCCAATCAAATTGAAGGGAAGCAATTTTGCACTCCCACCTGCCCCGACTCCTGGAGTCCCATGAATTCAGGGCGGGCAATACGATTTCCTGGCAATCCTCACCGGGAAGAGCCATCCGCACTCTCCACGAATTGGGAAACACGTCTATCCATGACCTCAAGATACTGGGATCGTGATTCGAATGCGGGATCCGTTCTCCAGTCTCGAATGACTTCCAGGACTTCCCGATCATGGGCATTCAAATCCGTTCCGGAAACCCGCTCTTGGGAAGTAAGCATGTTGTGTGAAATCAACTTGTTATTGTTGGGATAGATAGCGGCGAAATTCTGAAGCTCCGTCGAGGTGCGGGAGGGATCGAGCAGCCACGATTTCACAATTGCCTGTTGTGAGGTGTCACGAAGATCAGCCCGGGCAAACTGCTGCGCCGTCATTTCGGGTCTGCTTTGCTGAAGGGCTCGGTCAGCTTTCAATCGAGTCAACATATCTATCGGTTGGCGCTGCACCAGTCGGTCCATTGTAAGAAAACTTGCGTGGGCCAGATCGTGACGATCTTTCCGTTGGATCAATCCAGAGAGCAGCGGCAAACTCTCCGTAGCCCCGGTATAAACCAGAACATCAAATGCATTCAAATATCCCACGGATGGTTGTGCCTGCCACTCGGGATTGGTGATCAGATCTTCGGTTCTTGTTCGCAGGTAGTCCCTGTTTCCTTCTAAGCGCTCACCTTTCGCCACGTTCCTTAGTGCGATCGCCCACTCGTCTGCAGACGTTTCGGACGTCAGGATCTCCCTGCTAATTCGAGCTGCCGACCCGGGGTCGATCTCAAGAAGCAGATCCAGGAGAAACACCCGCAGGGTCGGCCAGCCTTCGATCTTGCCCCCCTTCCCGATCTTGAGGTTCAGATCCGTTTTCCTGTCCTTTCCTTTACGGAGAAATCCCTCGATTTCAGCAACAGCTTCAGAGCTTGGTCTGGCAAGAAGTTTTTCCCTTAGCGAAGCCAGCGATTCCTTGCCCGGGACTTCCTCAATTTCCCGATTCCATTTCAGCTCAGCCACCGGAGTTCCTTCAAGCCCACACTCTCCGCCTTCTCCCTTCACCATGGATCCACGGTCGTCCTGCAATTTGAACAGATACACCGCGAAACCGATGCAGAACGCGATGGAAGCACAGATCAATATACGCTTTAGCATGGGAATTCAGGGAAACGAACCAGTGCCATGACCCTCGTCTCCAAGACTGCTGTATCTGTGACAAGGTGGAGAATCATCCTATTTCTCTGTCATGTCGTAAACACCCTGATGGATCGGTTCGCCCCGTTCAAGCAGATGGAGGAAGAACCTCGACGGCCCGTCTCCATCGCTCCCCCTCATGCCGTCCACTTCCTCAAAACACTGGCGAGCTTCCTCGAAATCGTCGCCTTCCAGGGCGGCAACTCCCTTTGCATAAACCTCTCCCCACTTTGGTTCGTCGATCTCCGCAACCGGCCCGACCAGTTCAAAAACCGCCGTCGGCTCCTTCCGCCCCTTGACCCGGAACCTTCCCAATTTTCTGGTATGGAATTCACCACCCAACCGGCTCTCAACATCTTCGCTGATCAGGATCCGAGTCCCGAACATTTTGTTCAGACCTTCCAGACGTGCAGCAAGGTTCACCGCATCCCCGATCATCGTGTAGTCCACCCTCTTCCGGCTGCCAATGTTTCCAGCAACAACTTCGCCAAAATGCACCCCGATCCTTGTTTTCAAATTCACCCCTTCAACCACCAGGGAGTCATCCTGGGATAGATGCCACGCACCCCGTGCCGCCTTAAGCGGTGCCAGGGGATCGAGAATCGGTGCCCCCCAGGCAGCGAAGATCGCATCGCCGATGAATTTAATCACCACACCGTCGTGATCGAAAATATGCCCGGTCGTCCGCTCGAAATAGTCACTCAGCGCTTCCACAATTCGTTCCGCATCGCCCACCCGCTCGCACATGTTCGTGAATGATTCGAGATCGGTGAACATCATTGCCGCCTCCACCTTCTCGCCTCCAAACTTCATCTTGAATCCATCCTCGGAAAGCTTGTCGAGCATCTGCGGGGAAAGGTATTTCTCAAACGCATCCTTCAATTGCTGTTGTTCTTTCCCAAGTTTGACCCTGAAGAAACGCTCGATGTAGTAGCGCGATCCCGATCCCCATCCAAGGGCGACCGGAATCTGGAGGAAAGCAACCACGCTCCATGGAAACCACATATTGCTTTGGGTCATGACGAGAATACCGGCCGCAACCAGGGCCCCCACGCAAAGCAAGGCCACGATCATCGCGCGCAGAGGACGCAACCAGGCAAAGAAAAAGCCAGCGAGCACCCCGGAGAGGACCACCAGGAAGGTGTCGAACCGGCTGCTTGAGCGAACCAGCCAGTTTTGCCGCAGAAGATTGATGAGCCCGTTCGCCTGGATCTCCACCCCGCTCATCAGTGGCAGGTCACCCCGTGCGTCAAGACGATGAAAAGGAGTGGAAAACAGATCGAGGCCCAATTCCTCCCCCGTGATTCCGGGTTTCGCCCCCACTACCACGATCTTATCCCGAAGAAGGCTCGGCACGCCGCCCATGACCTCTGATGCTCCAAGCGAGACGATTGCCGGGGCCTGGTTGGCTTTTCCCGGACGCCGTGGAGGACCGGCATAGTTGAGCCACCGTTTTGGCTGAAGCCGCTCCTCTTCCTTCAACTTTCCCCCCAACACTTCCGCGGCCTTCCAGGTCAACGAAGGTTCGTCCCGGGTACCTGTGACGAGTTCCCGGACCATGTGATTCTTCCCGCTGACCAGGGCAACGATACCAAAATCATCAGCAGCGCCTATCAATTGATCGTTGGGAGGAATCAGTCTCTCGACAAGGACTCCCGCCTGTTCGTAGCTTTCACGGCCGCAGGCGAGAAACACATGGCGTCGGGGGGATCCCTCGATCGGATCCCAGTTTTCGTCCACTCCCCGAAATCGCAACATTGCGGCCGCAAACGCCTCGTCCACCGCCGGATCTTCTGACGGTTGATCGAAAATCAGATCGTAAACCACTGCGCGGGCCCCGGCTTCTCCCAGCTTGTCAAGCAGTGCCGCCTGTTGACTGCGATCAAGATGCGCCCCGTCGAGCTTGTCGAGATAGACGAGCCTCACTTCGTCCGCTGTCTTGTCAGGGTATGCCAGGAACGGGAGATCGTAGCTCAGATAGCGGAGTGATCCCCCCATACGACTGAGCGCCAGATACCCTGCGGCGACGGCCAGTATGATCCCGGTAACTACGGCAACCAGACGAACATTCTGCTCGACTCGGCTCATCTTTGTCTTGGATCGGGTGGACATTCTCAGGCTAAAAATTGATTCGACACCTGATGACCGCAGTCCTTTCCCGGGCGATGTTTCCGTAGGGGTTCAGGGGACTGAGCCGGTAATCGTTATCTGCGATATTAAGCACACCAGTACTGACTTCGCACTGGTTGCGGTTGAAGCGGTAACCGACCAGGGCATTGATTTGCAAGGTGTCATCACCTTCACGCGGCAGCTCACCGGAAGTGATCCCCCGTGGATCGTCGTCCAGATGCTGTAAATACCAATTCGCCTCTACCGTTGCAAACAGTCCGGTTGGTGAATTCCAGTGCGCGTTCAAGGCGATCTCGTGCAGGGTCGCGCCATTCTTGAGATCTGCGAAAGATGCCCCCGAAGCCACCAGTTCCGGGAACACGGTCCGGAGATCCGAGCGGGTCACCCGGTAGCCCGCTCCCACCGCGAACTCGTCTCCGATCAGCTGATTGAGCGTAAACCCGAGGGCCACCTCCCGATAGTCGAGTCGCTGAGATGCGCTATCGGGGAAGAAGGCTGGGGTGATGGGAAAAACCCCGGCATCATAGCCGGTGAAGGCGCCGATCGTTCGATCCACGTCCTGCTCGATCACTCTCACATTCGCACCCCACCATGTCCGTGTCGGAAGGCTTCCCTCAACGCTAAGACCCATGATCTTGTAAAGTGGGTTCTCGACTGAACCAGCCAACGATTCCGAAATGACCGTCCGGTATGCCTGGTTGAATCCGGCCAGTTGAACCGGCTCCAGACGGACGCTTTCATCGAAAGTCACGCCCCCCATCCCCTCGGTGTATACACCCCGCATCGTGAACCGCCGCGATGGAGCATAAGTGAATCCAAGTTTCCCGGAGAGGCGATCTTCCTCCCGTTGACGGTCATTCACAGGCGGATTCCGGAAATTGTCCGGGTGCTCGATACTGTCCCACGAAAATCCGCCGATAAGGGTCAGATTCCTGGTCGCGTTCCAGTAGTCATATCCGTAAACGGTCATCCGCTGGAAATCGGCCTCGGTTCTCTGGAGGGCAGCCGGAGTCGAAAAACCGCCGGAAAAATTCGGCCGAACCAGTGAGAGGATGCTCTCCGTCTCGAAGGTGCCCGCCTGCAGGCGCCCGCCCGCGACGATCAGGTTCCGGTCGGACTGCAGGATGTGCTGGATCTCCGCAGTGTAGATTTCAAATGACCGGTTCGTATCGAAGGCAAAAGGCGCCGAGCTCACACCGATCACATTCCCCTGCCCCAGGTAGGGCCCGATTCCCTGGATAAGATCGTTGGAATACACGAGGGACTGCCAGTCGGTCCCGACGGATACAGCAGGCGGATCCGCGTTTCTCAAGGCCGGATCGGTGAGCTGATCGAATCCAAAACTGTTCGGCTGGATGAACCCCGGACGAAGTCCTCCGCTGTCCCTCTCGATCAACAACTGCTGTGCCGACGTGTCGGTCAGACGCTGGTCCGCACTCAACCGCCCAGCCAGCAAAAGGGTGTGGGACCCGGGTGCCCAGCGATGGTTCCAGCCGCCCAGCAACAGGCCGGGCTCCTGGGATTCTTCAAAGTCCAGACCAGGGGCCAACGGCAGATTGTCATAGGTCTCAAAATTGTCCCCGCTCTCCTGGTCCGCCCATTTCCCCAGAAAATAGAACACGTCGTCGGGAGTCGGTTGCCACTTGAACTGACCGTACAACTCCTGGAGATTCGCTTCCGAGTTCAACCGGTCGCCGGGGTCGTCACGGTAGTAGGCATCAATACCAAAGCTCACATCCCCCGCGGTCCCGAACACCGATGCGTTTGATCGATGCTCCTCGGTGCTCCGCCATTCGCTGGAAAAACTTGCGCCGATTCCGTCCTCTTCCAGCAGTTTCGAGTATTCCTGCTGGGAAACGAACTGGGACAATTGCCCCCCTCCGACGGGCGAGAGAAGATTGGAAAGCAGGAGTTCATTGAACCAGGGCGTTTCGTATCGGAGCTCGATCCGCTTCGGATCCCGCAGGGCGTCGAACGAGTTCGCCAGAAACAGGTGGGCGGAGGGATTGGTATAATCGTTCTCCACGGCCCGGGTCGCCTCACGCACTGCCACATCACGCATTCCCGCATTCTGGTAGATCTTCGCTAGGTTGGCACTCCGCACGGCCTTGTCCTGGTCCAGTAATTGCTGCGAGCGAAACACCCGTCGGTTGTCATTCAGTTCGATCGACTTCTCGAGATCGGTAATCGCTTGGTTAGTCCGGTTCCGCTGCTGCAGTTCGAGGGCGGAATAGAGCAGCGGGGTCGGGTCATTCGGATCCAATCTTTTCGCCAGATCCAAATCCTTACGCGCATCGATCGCCTTGTCCTCCATGCTGAAGGCTTTTCCGAGATAGCTGTGAAATCCCGAGACGGTAGGCTCAACCGTTGCCGCAGTCTGCAGATCCGCCCGTCCGCCTTCGAGGTCGCCCCGTTTGATCTTGGTGAGTCCCAGACCCAACCACCCATTCCCCAGCGCTCCGTCCAAGCGGACGGCCTCTTCGAAAGACTGCCGCGCTTCCTCAATCAAGTTGTCCGCACTGAGAACGAATCCTTTCAAAGCATGTGTCTGTGCATTTCTCGGCGTAAGCCGCAGGGCGTTTTCAAGCGCAGCCGTGGCCTCCTTCGTCCGGGAAAAGGAGAATTCCAGTTCTGCCAGACGCGTCCATGCGTAGCCGTTTTCGGAAGTCAGCTGTGTGGCTCGGTGTGCCGCCTCCCGCGCCCCCCTGAGATCCGATCGCGATTGAAGGTAGTAGCTCTCAGCCACTGCCTCCCCGGAAGTTACAATGGACTCCGGATCCCACTCCTCCTTTTCGCTGAACTTCACTGCCGCGATCATCCTCTCAAGGGCCCTCCGACCTGGATTGCCCGCAGCCACTCCGCTGAGTCCGGCGCGGGCCTCGTCCACGCGACCAACACCCAGCAATACCCCTGCCCTGTAAAGTTTTCCTCCGATACTCGCTGCAGCACCTTCTGGATATTTCTCGAACGCTCCCAGCAGATCCCCGGCACCATAGGCTTGCAATGAGTCCGCTGCCACGAGGCGATCGGCTTCGTTCATTCCAAGCTCGGACGGATCAAGAACCGCCGGATAATACAGCGCCCACTGAAGCAGGTTTGTCGCTATGATTGCGGCGGTTTTCCTCGGGGCCTGCCCTGGCAACGCCTCGCCCGCTTCACCCGCATCCAGCACCAGGTTTCCCTGCGGGTTTTTCATCACCACCTGACCTTCCAGGACCTGGAATTTCGACAACCCGTTTTCCGAAACCTGGACATACAGCTGGGTTCCCCGCATCGCACCGTTGGCGGCCGGGGTCGAAATATCTATCTCCCCCTCTTTCTCCCGGCTGAAAATGAACACCGCACCGCCTTTCAGGTCCAGCTTCGACTTGTCGTCTTCAAAAAGCCCGCGGGTCACCTGGATCGTCGTGAACTGCTTCAACCGCATCGTGTAGAGATCGGTGAGTTTCAGCGTCGCCCGGCTTCGCTGTCTTGTCCGGAATCTGTCACCGACCGCGAGGGGCAGGTCTTTCGCAGCGGGTTTCCACCCCCCCCGCCCTTCGCCGCCTGCGCGATATTCTCGAAGGAAAGCACTCTCGCATCCTGCGCAATTACAATCCCCGAAGAGATCACGCAAATCAATGACAAGGCAAATAAACGGCACATCAGAATTGATCGGCAACAGAGCAGCCGGGGGAACGCTCGCATATAGAAAACTCGTTTAGAGATTTCGGTTATTCCGGACAAGGCGAAAACCTTTCATCGCCTCTGGATGGCTCCACCGGAAATCGGGCAGGTTCGTCACGCTGAACTGCTTTTATTTCATGGGCCTGTCCTGTTTAGCAACAGCCTGTCCTGTTAGCAACGGTCAATGGGGTCGCCGGGAAGATTAGGGAGCGAAAAGAAAGCGTGGAGCGTCTCTCAGTTTTCGAATTTTGTCTTTGGAATTATTCGGAAAGGACTTTTACTTTTGAGGTTGAGGATTTGTGAGCCGAGCCCCAAAAAAAAACGGCAAGATCGATCATGGACGGGAAGCGTACACAGAAAGTGTTAAGGTGAGATTTAGACAACAGAAGCTGCTGCTCGTTCTTATTCTCTGTACCGGGAATGTGGTCTATGGCCAGGAGCCTGCAAATGACAACTTTGGTGATCCAGAGGTGATTGCCGGAAACTCTGGAAACGTATCCGGAAGCAATGTGAACGCTACCCTCGAGCCCGGTGAACCGACAACCACTGCCGGATTTGAGGCAGGTGGTTCCGTATGGTTTTCATGGGAAGCTCCAGAAACCGCAATCTTCAGGTTTGAATTGACAGCTGGCTTTGATTCTCAACTGGGAGTTTTTACTGGCGAAGACTTGGCGGACCTGACTCTGCAAAGTGAGAACGATGCGCCTCCTCCTGGCGGCGATACGGTGATGTTGCGGGCAAATCAAGGAACAAACTACCGGGTGCGGGTGACCGGGTTTTCATCCGAGAGCGGCTCGTTTGAGCTGGATTGGTTCAAGGTGCCTCCGCCTGCAAATGACAACTTTGCCAATCCACAGGTGATTGCCGGGATCGAGGTCGAGGGGGACATAACCGGAAGCAATGTGAACGCCACCCTCGAACCCGGCGAACCGACAACCACCGCTGGATGGGAGGCAGGCGGTTCCGTGTGGTTCTCATGGGAAGCTCCCGCAACCGGAACCTTTAGCCTTCGATTGACGGCTGGTTGGGATGCTCAACTTGCTATTTTCACTGGCGAAGAGGTGGGAGCACTGACTGTGCTTGACGAGAGTGATCCGCAGGACGGTGAAGGAGATGCCGTAGTAACATTGGCAACCGAAGACGGAGCAAGCTACCGGGTGCGGGTGAGTGGATGGGAGCGCGATCGAGGCACGTTTGCGCTGGATTGGTCCATCCACCCTGTATTCCAGAAGATGTATACCTTTGAAGCTTCAGCGGGCAGGAGGCCCCTGGGCTGTTTGGTGCAGGGTGTCGACGGCAATTTCTACGGAGCGACTGCTATCGGCGGTGCGACTGACAACGGCACGCTCTTCAAGATGACCCCTGACGGGGTGATGACGACGCTGGTGGAGTTCTCTGCCGGGGGGGGAGGCAATAAGGGAGGGGCCTTCGGGGGGGTTACCCTGGTGCAGTGCCGTGATGGAGAATTTTACGGAACGACTGGCATAATCGGCGAAAGTCCCGGTACCATCTTCAAGGTTACGCCTGCGGGAACTTTTACCACCTTGGTTGAGTTTGCCGGAGGCGAAAATCCCCTATCCGCCTTGGTGCAGGGCAGTGACGGAGAATTTTACGGAACGACCAGTGACGGGGACGGCCACGGCACGGTCTTCAAGATGACGCCTGCGGGCGTGTTAACGACCTTGGTTGCGTTTACTGGCACCGAGGGCCCCAATTTGGGCAACACCGGCAAGATTCCCGACACGTGGCCCCAAACTGCCTTGGTGCAGGGCAACGACGGGAACTTCTACGGAACGACTTCCTTCGGCGGCGCAGACGACCAAGGCACGATCTTCAGGATGACACCTGAGGGAGCGTTAACGACCCTCTTTGAGTTTGGTGGAAGCGAGGGCGACAATAATGGCAGCAATCCCCAAGCCGCCTTGGTGGAGGGCAACGACGGGAACTTCTATGGAACAACTTATGGCGGTGGGAACGGCTATGGAACGGCTTTCAATATAACACCTGCCGGAGTGCTGACGACGCTTGTTGAGTTTACCGGAACCGAGGGCCCCAATCCTGGCAGCACCGGCAGCGCCGCCATGGTGCTGGGCAGTGACGGGAATTTCTACGGAACAACTGACTCCGGGGGCGCAGACGACAAAGGGTCGGTCTTCAAGATGACGCCGGAGGGAGTGTTAACGACCCTGGTTGAGTTTAGTGGAAACGGGGCCACCGATGTAGGGGCCTTTCCCCGAGGCGCCTTGACCCTGGGTAGTGACGGGGACTTCTATGGAACGACTGAGTTTGGTGGTTTTGGCAGCAACGATGTGGGAACGGTCTTTAAAGTGACGCCTGAGGGAGCGTTGACCACCCTGGTTGATTTTGCCACCAGGGGGGGCGGCGGTGTAGGCGCCAGTCCCGCAGCCGCTTTGGTCCTGGGTAGCGACGGGAACTTCTATGGAACAACTGTATTCGATGGAGCGACTGACTCCGGCACGGTCTTCAAGATGACGCCTGCGGGCGTGGCAACGAGGTTGGTTGAGTTTACCGGCGCCATGGGCCCCAATCTTGGGCGGGCGCCCAAGGCCGCCCTGGTGCAGGGTCGCGACGGAGATTTCTACGGAACGACTCACTACGGCGGCGCGGACGACAAAGGGACGGTCTTCAAGATGACGCCTGCCGGGGTGCTTACGACCCTCGTTGAGTTTGGGAGAAGCGAGACTGAAGAAAATGGCAAGGAGCCCACAGCCGCCTTGGTGCAGGGCCGCGACGGGAACTTCTACGGAACAACTTATCTCGGCGGCGCGACCAACTACGGCACGGTCTTCAAGATCACTCCTGCCGGAGTGCTGACGACGCTTGTGCAGTTTACTGGAGTCCAGGGCCCCAATCTTGGCAGTGTCGGCGACTCCGCCTTGGTGGAGGGTGTCGACGGAGACTTCTACGGAACGACTGGCTACGGCGGAGCAGACAACAAAGGAACGATCTTCACGATGACGCCCGGGGGCACGTTAACGACCCTTTTTGAATTTGGTGAAGGACAGACCGAAGAAAATGGCAGTTTCCCCCAAGCCGCCTTGGTGCAGAACAGCGACGGGGACTTCTACGGAACAACTGCCTCCGGCGGCGCGGACGACAAAGGGACGATCTTCAAGATCACTCCTGAGGGCGCGTTAACAACCCTCTTTGAGTTTGGCGGAAGGGAAGCCGAAGATAATGGCAGGGACCCCGTAGTCCCCTTGGTGCAGGACAGTCATGGAGACTTCTATGGAACGACCCGCTACGGTGGTGCAGACGACAAAGGGACGGTCTTCACGATGACCCCTGACGGGGTCGTGACCACGTTTCACGAATTTGGGAATGATGGGTCCCCAGTAGGTCCCCTTGTGGCGGGCCCCGATGGAGATCTTTATGGGACTCAAACGGCTTTTGGCACGAGTGGTGCAATATTCCGTCTGGTGTTTCGCGGAGTTCCCACGGCCTATCTGCTGGCGCCGCCGCAACCCCTGGAGGGACTGACCAGCACGAGCGCAGTCCTGCAATCCAATGTCAACCCGCGCGGAGCGGTTGTTGAGGAGGTCCGGATCGAATACGGCACCGATGGCACCACCTTTCCGCACACGGTTGCTATCCCGCTGACCCTTGCCGGTTACCAGGGGATCGAGGTCGGCAGGACGGTGAGCGGTCTCACCCTGGGCACTACCTACTACTACCGGTTCCGCATAATGACGAGCAGTGCCGGTGAATCTGTCAGTCCCGTGCAGAGTTTTTCGACCCTTGCCGAACCGACGGTCGCGATTGTCCCGGCCAGCGAAATCACACCGGGAAGTGCGCGTCTCAATGGCCTTGTCAACGCCCGGAACTTCGACGCCACCGTGATCTTTGAGTATGGCCCTGACGGAAACAGCTTCCCAGGTTCGGTAACAGCAGAGCCGGCAATGGTAACGGGCAGCGAGGACATGGGAGTGAGTGCGCAAATAGCCGGGCTGGATGCGGGGCATACTTATTATTACCGTCTCGTGGCCTCCAGCACTGGCGGCACTGGCGTGAGTGGCCAGGGGAGTTTCCGGACATTGACCGAACCGGTGGCGGTGCTGGGCGGTGCAAGTGCACTGTCGACGACCCGGGCACAGGTTGATGGGAGCGTGGATGCCAGGGGATCGGACGCTGCCGTCGATTTCGAGTATTGGCCTGAAGAAGAAACATCCGCTGAAGCCATAAAGGTGCCAGCGACACCTGCTGCGGTGTCGGGGGAGGGATCGATCGAGGTTCAGGCAACTCTGACCGGATTGGCTCAAGGCACGACTTATCATTACCGGATCCGAGCGATCGGTCCGGGGGGCACGGGACTGAGCGGAACAGGAACGTTTTCACTGAGCCTTCTATCCGGCCTGGACCAGACCTTCCCCGATCCGCCGATCTCGGCGACGGGCGAAGTCACGGTGAACATTGCTCCGCCTGACACGGGAGGGTGGCGCTTTGACGGCGAGCGGCAGTGGCGCGTGTCCGGAGAAACCGCTGCGAACCTGACCAGCGGAGACCGTCTGGTTGAGTTTCGGCCCGTGCCGGGCTACATTCACCCCCCAACTGAACTCGTCGCCTTGACCAGCAGTGACCCGGAGCGGGTGCTGGAAGGCACGTATTTTCAAACCCCGGCTACCGGCACCGGCACGCTGACGGTGCATCTTAAGCCCGACAATCTGGCGGGGACGCAGTGGCGCTTCTCAGGTGAAACGGATTGGCGGGACGGCGAGGTTGAAATCAGCGGACTAGTGCCAGGGACTTACCTGGTGGAAAGCAAACCGGTGGCAGACCGGGTCACCCCTCCAACGACCTCGGTGGCAATCGAAGAGGGCGTTCCATCTTCACTGACCCTCACCTATGTCTATGCCAATAATCCAACCGGCGAGGGGACGGTGGTGTTGTCATTTGAGAACGTCTCAAATGATGAGGATCAGCCGTTTGCCTATCTTGGGCAAATCCGAAGCTCGGTGGGATCCAGCACGGGCTTTGTGGTCAAGCGCCGGGTTGTCGCTACGGCCGGCCACGTGGTTTTCGACGACGGGTCGCTGAGTTTTATTTCGGATTTGCAATGGCTTTTCCAGCGCCACTCTTCAGAGCATGAGCCGAGGCCGCAAACCCCCCGGGGCTTTTACCTGGCTGCAGGCTATGCCGAGGCCCGACAAGTAGACGGGGTGGTGCCTGGAGTCGGAACGCCGGAATCCCAGGACCTGGACTATGCCGTCCTGTATTTCCAGGAGGAGGCCGGGCGCGGGGGCGTTGGCGGATTCCTGGCAAGCGAGGCCATGGACGAGAACGAGTTCCTGAGTTCCTCGGTGGAGAAGATGCTGGCCGGTTACCCGGTTGATGGCATCCTGGAGAGTGACCTTGGCAAAGCACACGCCACCCCGGTCTTTAACGATGCCTTGATCCCGGCCTTCGGCGAGACCTGGACCACCTCGTCGATTTATGGAGTGGGGGGAATTTCGGGCGGGCCCTTGTTCGCACGTCATTCCAACGGGGCCTTTTACCCTGCCGCGATCTATCTCGGCGGTGCAGGCCAGGCCGTCGTCAGGGCGATCGACAGCGACGTGGTGGACCTGTTCCTCCGGGCCGAGGCCAGCGGCAATGGTGGCGAAAACAACACCGGAGGCGGTATTACCCATACAAGCGTTGCAGGAAACCTCAGCACCACTGACCCCGGAGCGCTCCGGGTAGTAATTGAGCCTGCGAGCGCAACCGCAATGGGAGCAGGGTGGCAACTCGTTCCAGAATCCACCTGGCGACAAGGAGGCGCACTGAAAAGCGGGCTGTCCGCGGGAACATACAACCTCGTGTTCAACCCCATCGATGGATTCCAAGCTCCTGAGATGCAGTCCGCGGAGGTGACCGGGGGGCAACTCACCACCGTCACATTCACTTACGAGGAGGATCAGTTGGCCAGCCCTCTGGAAACCTGGCGCCAGAACAATTTCGGAACCATCTCGGACAGCGGTGACGCAGCTGACGATGCCGATCCAGATCAGGACGGGGTGACCAACATCAACGAATACACCGCGGGGACCGATCCGAACAGTTCGACCGACTTCCTGAAAATGAGCACGGTCACCAAGTCCGGTTCCACATTTTCTGCAGACTGCCCCGGCAAGGCCGGGCGGATCTACACCCTGCAGCGCAACACCAACCTGGAGGGAGAATGGACACCCCTCAACTCCCAGGGCCCCCTGGCCAGCGACGGGACGGTCTCACTCACCGACGACTCCGCTCCTGCCGATACATCGTTCTACCGGATCGAGGTTTCCATGCCCTAGGATTCGGGCAACCAGTCGGGGAGCTCATAGAGAAGTCATGGTTCGAAAGCCATGACACCTGCCAGAAGAAATAGAAACAGGGCGAAAGCCATAGACGCTTTACCCCACTTCCGCGCGGCTGACGCACTGATCTTTACCCCTTTCAACCTCCGCTGGATAGACCCGATACACCCCTTCCTCATGCTGCCATTTGCTTGAGCGTTTACCAAAGATAAGGACTTCCTCAACCTGCGAGTCCTGAACCCGTAGTTTAGTTTAGAGCAATTCGGTTCGGAGGTTGTGAGATCAGGAGAGGTTGGAACTGGCCACGGGTGACCGGAAATTTGCTCGTCAATTGCTACCCTTCGACGATGCTGCGAAGGAAAATATAAACTTCAGGGAAGTAAGGAACAATGAACACGAGTATGGTGGTTGCCAGTTTTGCGTGCTTCTGTATTGCCGGTGGCGTCGCTGCGCCTGACGGCGACGGGCAGGATTCCACGGAGAAGTTGCTTGAAAAAGTCGAGAGGCGATTCCGGGCGATTTATGAGACAGGAGAGTTCGATGGCGAAGCCAGGTCCTTTCGGGGAGTTTGGCTCCCCGATGGTTCAGGTTACACGGTGACTGAGCCGGATCCCAAGTCGAACCGATGGGTGCAGGCACGTTATGAGGCCGCCACCGGCAAACGCACGGTCTTGAATGGACCTCCCAGAGCACCGGACCGCCGCAACCGAAGATCGGGTCGAGTCAATACGTCCCCCAACGGCCGTCTTGCGGTCTATTCCGAGGGGGGAAACCTGTACGTGCGCGAGCTGGAAAACGACCGGACGATTCCTCTCACCAAGAACGCGGTTGAAGAGGCGATTACCAATGGTCGTGCGATCTGGAGTCCCGATAGCAAGTGGATTGCCTTCATGGAGAGCGACACTTCCGGGGTGCCGTTTAGAGCGACGCTTGTGCCGAACGATCCGTCGTATCCGGAAGTCAGACAGAGGCGCTTTGCGAGGGTCGGCGAGACCATCAATAAATCGCGGATCGGCGTGGTCGATGCCGGGGGAAAGGCGATCCGCTGGCTCTCCTTTCCTCAGCCGACAGAAGGTTGTTACCTGGGGAAGCTTGGTTGGGCCGGCAATTCCCATGAGCTATTCGTGGAAAAACTGAGCCGCGGCCGCGATAAACGGGAATATCTCATGGCCGATATCCGCACCGGCGCCATCAGCAGCATCTACGAAGAATCCGATCCCGCCTGGGTCGCTGGGGCTTACGAAACCGACGCCGGGCCGGAGTGGATTCGCGACCATGGCGCATTCATCGTCATGAGCGATCGAGACGGCTGGCGGCGAGCCTATGTCTATTCGCGCAATGGAAAAGAGGAAGCGGTTCTGACACCCGAGGGTGTTGACATCATTGCGCTGGCTCTCGTGGATGAAGCGGGAGGTTGGTACTACTATTACGCCTCGCCCCACAACGGAACTCAGAAGCATCTCTATCGGGCGCGGCTGGACGGAAGCGGGAAAGCCGAACGGATCACTCCCGCGGATCAGCCCGGCACGCACTACTACGACTTTTCTCCAAACGCCAAGTGGGCCTTCCATACCTATTCGACGTTTGATACCGCGCCGCTCACTGAACTTGTGCGCCTGCCAGATCACAAGGTGGTCCGAACGCTCGAAAGCAACAGGAAACTGGGTGACAAAATGAAGCCATGGATCACTCGGCCGACTGAGTTTATTCAACTGGAGATTGGTGGTGGCGTGGTCATGGACGCCTACATGATCAAACCGCGCGACTTCGATCCATCCCGGAAGTATCCTGTCTTTGTGTATGTGTATAGTGAGCCCTACGCACAGGAAGTGCTGGACAAGTGGCGCGGCCGTCAAACCAGCTTCCATCGCGTGATTGCCGATCTTGGTTATCTCGTGGTGTGCATGGACAGCCGCGGCACCCCGGCACCGAAGGGAATTTCGTGGCGCAAGGCGGAGTTCCCAACCCTCGGCATTCTTTCCACCGATGATCAGGCCGCGGGTCTTAAGGAATTGGGTCGCCTCCGGAATTATGTCGACCTTTCCCGGGTCGGAATCTGGGGCTGGAGCGGCGGAGGCTCGAACACGCTGAACGCCATGTTCCGCAAGCCGGATGTCTATCACATGGGAATCGCCGTGGCGCCCAAGCCGCAGCCGCATCTCTACAATGCGTGGTTTCAGGAGATTTTCATGCGAACCCTTGAGGAAAACGCGGAGGGCTATCGGAAGTCCGCTCCGATCAACTTTGCCGAAGGCCTCAAGGGAGACCTCCTCATCATCCACGGAACCGGAGAGACCAATACACATCTTGAGATAACCGAGGGGTTGGTGGATCGACTCATCGAGCTGGGCAAACAGTTCGACTATTTTGCTTACCCCAACCGCGACCACGGCATTTCAAGGGGCAAGGGCACGTCTCTACACCTGCGGATGCTTATGACGCGATTTCTGCTTACACACCTGCCCCCTGGCCCCCGGTGAGCGCGGCACTAACTCGATAAGAAGCGTGTCTGACCTCACTTCCTCCGCTTCTTGGTGACGTGCTCCTTCTGGAGTCGACGCATCAGCAGACCCAGCAGGCTTCCCATTGCAGCCCAACCTCCACTGTGCGTCACCTAAATCGATAACTGGCGCATCTTGCCTATTGCCTGGCGATGCGCGCAACCTTCAACAGTTCACCGTCGCCAGGAGCAAGGTGCAGTTTGGCGGTTCGCCTTTCGCTCCCGGCAGCAAGCGGTATTGCCTTCCACTTTCCCGTCTTCTTGTCCATCTGCTCCACAGCGCTGACCGTTGCATCAAAGGACAGCGAGGCTTCCTGCTTCATGCCGGGGTGTTTGTTGGTCACAAGGAGAAAATTCCCGCCCTTCTCATCCTCAAGCACGCCAACCAGAAGCTGGGACCCGGAGGGTTGGCACCATGCATCCCCGGGAGCTTTGCCGCCACTGATGGGAAGCGGATCCGTGTGATACATGGCAACCGAACGGCAATCTGCCAGCACCGGGCTCATCTTCCTGACCTCTTTGGCAATATCAGTAAGGTGTGGCAGGGTGACATACATGTTCAGCTTGCCGTCCTTCAACACGGCATTGCCCTCCTTGTCCTTTGCGTGAGCGAATATCCAGGGGGTCCAGAAATGAAACCCCTTCACTCCGTAGGCCAGGCTTGTGTAGATCGTCTGCCTCAGGACTGCCGGAGGGGAACTGCTGCTGGTGCAACGCATCACCGGAATCCCATGTTCCTGGCCCAGACCACGGAACATGAGCAGGTAAAGGTAATACCGTTCGGCGTGCCTGCGCGGCATCGCATGATAATGATAAAAGTCCAGCAGCATGGGCCTGACCTCCTTGGCAAAGTCCCCGAACTCATTCCAGGCGGCGCGATTGATGAAGATTGTCGGGTGATTGGGGTCGGCCCTCTCGAAGATGCGCGCAATTTTGGCGAAGGCCGGAAAGGAGTCACGCCTCCGGCGGTCAGAGACAAAATAGCCGAATACCGCAGGATCGTCCCTGAGCTTTGGAGCCATGTCCAGGGTCGCCTGGTCGCCTCCAAGTTGCACCATCAAGCCATTCTTGCGGCAGACGTCCAGCACGTCGACTCCTCCCTCGACAACGTTAAACCCATGCTCGACGACAAACTTGGCCATCGCATCACGGTAATCGGGATCTTTCGGCCAATCGGCATGTGCTGACATGACAATTGACGGCATGCGGTAGCGCACCTTGATCACCGGGGACGCTTCCTCGCAAATTCCAGTTGCAACAGTAGCAAATGAGGCTCCCAGAACGATAATAAGAGCCCGTGTGATATTGTAAGCTGACCGGTGTGGTTTCATCTGATCTTTGCCATGACAAAAAGCAAGTAAGCGGCGGCGATGCAGACACTCCCCTTTTTGTTCATTCTTCATGCTTAACGGGTTTATTACGCATGAAAAAATGGGAAAGTGGTGCCGCGCAACCCAAAACGTGCATAGCCCGGATCACAGGGACTTGCAATGATCTTCCCGCCGGCAGGGTTCCCACCGCGCTTCCGGCGAGGTTCAAAGAAACTCGCCCTGTTGGTGTCCGGTGAGGGGGCGCTACCGCCGCATCCACCTCCAGTGAAAGCAGGGGTAACGGACTCCACGCGGATCCTGGAACCCCATTTCCTCTGTCAATCTTCGGAGCAGAATTTCCGATTCCCGAAACCTGATTGAAGGTGATAACGTCACCGGATGAAACCTCCCCCTCTGCCTCCTGATGGCAGTGCCTCCTCCACAAGGCTCCAAGATGAGATGGGCGAGACAAGGCCAGAGAAGGTGAAGGTTGGCTCGAAGGGCAAGAAGGGTTGCTACTCTTCTTTTTTTTCGTTCCTGTTGGTCCTGCTTATCCCGGTGTTGCTCCTCGGCGGTTACTGGGCCCAGCGGGCCGGTTTCGAGAAGATCCGCCAGATGCGTCAACTTGAACGCATTCCGCATGTGGAGGCTGTTGCCCTGATTGAGGGGGAGGTGACCATGACAGGGCGCGCCGTCGACGGCGGGGAGATGGTG
>Ga0163108_10000837_pt1 | contig 22597 bp, 17 predicted proteins | sample Fk1155metaG_FD_109644 | JGI IMG/M metagenome (GOLD analysis project Ga0163108, IMG submission 109644) | Marine microbial communities from the Central Pacific Ocean - Fk160115 155m metaG | ecosystem: Environmental > Aquatic > Marine > Oceanic > Photic zone | place: The Central Pacific Ocean...
CCGAGCGTGGAGCAAGTGCTTGAGGGGGTGATGGGCTTCCTCCACGACAAAGCCAAGCCATGACGCCGCTTGGCCAAGCTCTTCACCAATAAAAAAACGGCCCCCGCATGGGAGCCGTTTTTGAATCATTCAGCACAGGTTATTTCTTCCCTTTCTTACGCTTCATCTCGAGATCGATCACCGAGAAGTCACCTACTAAACCGGCATCGTCAACTTGGAAGACTTGCAACTCGATGTTGTTCTCGTCGATCCGGCGAAAGCCCACGGCCATACTCCGTTTTTCCCCAGTGTCAGACGTGCTGGTGAGGGTGACCGACGGCATACCGTCCTTGGGCCCCCACTTGCCGGTGCTCTTCTTGCCCTTGTCGTCATACCCTGTCTGCTCGATCTCGCCGGTCGTGGGATTGACCGCGATCAGGCTGGCCGACTCCGAGGCATCCCCTTGAGGATTCACCCCCTTGAAGTGCGACGAGATCACATGATCCTTCACGGCCCACTTGTACGACAGAGTGATGCTGTTTCCATCGGCTTCCCCCACCCAAGTCCCTATAATCCATGCGACATCGTTTTCGTTGATACGGTCGGCGAGCGATGCCTGCACCTGAGGAGAAAAGGCCAGACCCGTTATTGCAAGTAGAGTTAGTATTTTTTTCATTTTTTCCAGATAAGCTGACATGCCGGAAACCGGGGATCAGATTGTAGCAGATACACCGGAAGTACGGTGAAGGTTACAGCGTAACGAGGAACGTGTCAGCACTACCCAGACCGAACAAGAAAAACGTAAACGTTTCCTCCGGCGCAAATTGCCTCAAGTCGAGGTGACCTCGCCAGATCGTTGCACTTGACTTTTTCCGACATCATACAAATCTCCGATCTCGACATGAAACTGTTGTCCAAGATTTTCAGGCGACCCGGAGAGCGAATGGCGCAGATGCTTGATCTCGCACCCTCCTCCGATGCCGTAGAGACCGTTGACAAAATCGTCAGCCTGGCATCGGAGATCACCGGCAAACCGGCTGATCTCGATACCATCACCGGAAACAAAACGCTGGCCAAACACAAGGCCGACACGTTCGATCCGGCGGCGTACCAGAGGGCCAAGCGCTTGGCCAAGCGGCCGCACTCTCGAAGCCGCCCGACACGATTTAACCCCCAACTCCCAGTGAGTTAGCTGCTACCGACTACGCCCATTGGCGCGGACCGCCTCGAGTTTCCGTGTTAGCTCCTCAACCAGGCCCGGCTTGGCCTTGGCCAAGTCATTGCGCTCTCCCAAGTCGCTCGACAAGTCGAACAGCCTGTAAGGCTTGCCGAACGGTTTGCCCTTGGGCGCCTCGCGACCACCGGAGCCATTGCCGGCCACCAGTTTCCACTTGTCACGGCGCAACGCAAACATGCCGGCGGCGCTATGGTTTATTACCGGTGCACGCGGCTTGGCCCAGTCGTCGCCCCGGAACAGTGGCAGCCAACTGAAGCTGTCCTCCGCCGCATCGTGCGGCAGGTTGGCCCCGACTATCTCGGCGCAGGTGGCGAACAGGTCGACATGCGCAGTGGCGCGTTCGCACTTTGAACCCGGCTCAATAACCCCCGGCCAACGCGCAAAAAAAGGCACCCGATGACCCGCCTCCCACACATCCGCCTTAGTGCCGCGCAGATCACCGTTAGCTGTATGATGCGTTACGTTGTACGCTTGAATCGTCGGGTCGCTCAAGTGATCCTCCTTTTCATCAACACCACGGCGGTGCATGAATGATCCGTTATCGCTGGTGAAAACCAATAACGTATCTTTCTCGATGCCAGCCTCATGGATCGCCTTCATTATCTGACCAATCGTCCAGTCCACCTGCATCACGAAATCGCCATACAGGCCGAGTTTCGACTTACCAATAAAACGCGGATGCGGCTGCACCGGCTTGTGAGGCGCGGACAGCGGAAAGTAGAGAAAAAACGGCTGATCTTTCTTGGCTCGCTGTTCGATCACACTTGTCGCCTTGCCTGTGAGATCATCAAGACAATCATCCATCACCAGGCCAGGCTGGCGCGGACCTTGCCGCAGAAAGCCGGGAAACTTCACCGCCGACTGATCGATCGTCGGCAACTCGATGACCTGACCGTTCTCAATGTACACGTACGGCGGGAAATCGAGCGACGCCGGAATAATGTGCGAGTAATCGAAGCCATGTTCGTTCGGCCCGTCGGTAACCGGCTTGGCGTAGTCGATCTTTCCGCCAGCGTCCTTTGGGAAACCCAGACCCAAGTGCCACTTGCCGACTACACTGGTGTGGTAGCCGCTCGCCTGCAGCATCCCGGCGACTGTCAGACGACCCGACTCGAGCAACGGCGCGCTGTAACCGTTGAGCACTCCACGCTTCAACCTTGAGCGCCAGCAGTACCGGCCGGTCAAGACGCCATAACGAGTCGGCGTGCAGACCGACGACGGCGAGTGGGCGTCGGTAAACATCATGCCCTGCTTGGCCAAGCGGTTGAGATTCGGTGTTAACACCTTGGATCGGGAGTTGAGCGCTTGCACATCACCAAAGCCCATGTCATCCGCGAGCACAAAGACGATGTTCGGGTTGGCGGCAACCATCGCTGGGCCAAGCGCCAGAGCAAAAACTGCTGCAACAACACAGTTAGCCAAACGAACCGGAGTAAATCGATACGTATCGTTCTGTTTCATCAAGGCGCAAAGCCTACGAACAGATGATTCGATCGCCAAGTCAGTCCTGAGTCGGGGAATATTTCCCAACTGATGCTATGAGATTTGGGAAATAATCCCCAAAATAAAGCTTCCTGCTACTCAGCCAAGTAATTCATTTATTTCTTAAAATACTAATATTTAAATACTTAAGTGTTACCATGCTGAGTTGGCACGCGCCCTGCATTACTAGTGTCCAGATGGCGAGGGGGTCTCGTCCATTTAAAGAATAACTGAAAGAAAACTGATTATGAAAATTAAAACACTACTGATTGTGAGTGCCATTGGCCTCGCCTTGGCAACACCGGAGACATTACAGGCACAGGCAAAGCCAAAGCCGGTTAAGCCGGATGCTGGAGACGTAAAGGAAGGTGGCAAAGAACGCCCGAAGGTTGATCTGGCAAAAATCAAGGAACGCCTCAAGGCCGCCTTTGAAAAACGCAAAAAGAATCAAGGGGAAGCCAAGAAAAAGGGCCACAAGATAAAGGGTAAAGGCGGTAAAGGCGGTGCGTTCGGAAAGCTGGTTCGCGACGATGCAAAAGTCAAAGAATTGCGTGAAGGCTTTCAGGCTGCAGCGAAGGAACAGCACGAGAAGGTCAAGGCTCTTCACAAGCAACTTAAAGATGCCTCGGATGAGGACAAAGATGGCCTGCGGGAGCAGTTGAAGGGCCTGCGAACTGACTGGATTGAAAGCATGAAGGGCAACCGAGAGGAAGTCCGCGCTCGACTCAAGGAGATCCGAGAGGAGTTCAAGAACAAGCGTGACGAAGTGATCGATGCCAACGACGACGGTAACGCCGATCCGGGCGAATAAGCCCAGACACAGTTAACACTTCACGGCAGGCAGCGGAGACGCTGCCTGTTTTTTTTGCCCACTTGGCCAAGCGCTTAGCCAAGAGTACACTGCCGGCCATGCACAGCCATGGCTGACGACTTTTCAGACAGCGCACTTGTATTGGTGGCGCATGGCTCGAGGCAAAACACGGGTTCAGCGAAACCAGCACACCAACACGCAGCCGAACTGCGCTCACGTGGATTGTTTGCCAATGTCCAAGAGGCCTTCCTCAGGCAGCAACCCAGCGTCGGCGCCGTACTTCGCGGCATCGCTGCCAAGCGAGTGTTCGTCGTGCCGCTATTCATCAGCAAAGGTTACTTCACGGATGAAGTGCTGCCCCGTGAGCTTGGCTTCCGGAAAAACGGTGACACATCGGTCGCTCGCATCCGCGAAGTCGACGGGCAAACGCTCCACTACTGCGGCCCGGTCGGCACGCACAAGAGCATGACAGCCGCACTGCTGGCCCGAGCCCGGGGTGTCGTGAAACAGCACCCCTTCCCCCATGCACCAAAACCAGACGACACAACGCTGTTCATCGCCGGGCATGGCACCTGCAAAAATGAAGATTCAAGAAAGGCCGTCGAGCAGCAGGCTGGTTTAATAGGAAGCAAGCGCGAGTACGCCGATGTGCGGGAGTTGTTTCTAGAAGAAGAGCCGCGCGTCGAATCTTGTTACGAACTGGCCGCTACTCGGAACATCGTCGTCGTGCCGTTTTTCATCAGCGACGGACTTCACTCGCTCGAAGATATCCCGGTCATGCTAGGTGAGCCTGAAAAAAGGGTGCAAAAACGCTTGGCAAACGGCCAGCCAACCTGGGTCAACCCCACCGAGCGCAACGACAAACGCGTCTGGTACTCATCCAGCATCGGCACCGAGCCGTTCATTGCAGAAGTGATCCTCGAGCGCGTCCGGGAGGAGGCAGTCGGCTGATCAGCCAATTTGATGGCTGAACATCCCATCACGCAGCTTGGGTTCAAACCAGGTGCTCTTCGGCGGCATAACGCCTCCGCCATCGGCGATGCTCATCAGATCCTTGATGCTCGTCGGGTATAGGGAAAACGCGCAGGCAAACTCGCCACCGTCGACAAGTTTTTCCAGTTCAGCCGTGCCCCGGATGCCGCCAACGAAAGCGATGCGCTTACTGCGACGCGGATCGTCGATACCCAGCAGCGGCCCAAGGGCATGATCCTGCAGGATACTGACGTCAAGCTGCTTGATCGGGTCGTCCGGATCGATCGAACCGGCCTTCGGCCGCAGCGTACGCCACAGACCCTCTAGGTAGAGGCTGATTTCGTGTTTGCCGTTCGGCTTGGCCAAGCCGCTTTCCCCGATGTCGAACAGTTGGTCAAGCGCGGCAAGGAACTCGTCCGGCGACTGACCGTTCAAATCGCGCACAGCACGGTTGTAGGCCAGGATTTGCATTTGGTTGTGCGGGAAGAGCACAGTCAAAAAAAGGCCGCTCGTTCCGCTATTGGCGCGGCGCTCAGCCACCCGCGCGGCGGCGGCGCTGCGGTGGTGCCCGTCGGCGATGTACAGATTCGGAGTGGAGCTGAATTTGCTCTTGATGAACGCGGTGTCTTGCGCTGACGCAACCGTCCATGAGGTGTGCCGCACACCGTCCGGAGCGGTAAAGTCGTGATCCGGTTCACCGCCGGCAATGCGGCCAAACAACCCGTCGAGTTCGGCATCAGCCGGGTAAGTCAAGAACACGGGCCCGGTCTGGGCGTCGAGCGCCTCGAGGTGGGCAACTCGGTCGTCCTCTTTTTCAGGGCGTGTGAACTCGTGTTTGCGAATAGTATTGTCACTGTACTCGGCACAACTCGCCACCGCCACAAGGCCAAGCTGGCTATGCTCTCCCATGATTTGCTGGTAGAGATAGTAGTGCGCCTGCTCGTCCGTACGCAGTGCACCCCCGGCGATGAGGCGGTCGAGATTCTTGCGAGCCATGGAATAAACGACAGCGTCGGTGGAATCGGTGCCCTCCGGCAGGTCGATCTCCGGCCGGCTCACGTGCAAAAAGCTGTACGGCCGGCCCTGGGCCATCTGTCGGGCTTCAGCAGTGGACATAACGTCATACGGAAGTTCGCAAATGCCCAAAGCACGCCCAGTGACGGGCAAAAGAGCATGAAAAGGCTGAACAGTAGCCATCGGCACGGCACCGTAAGGGAGCGCTTGGCCAAGCGCTAACAAAAAAACCAGATGTCACGTAACTTATTGCAGTCTAGAAACTTGACCCGGCATGAATAGACAGTGAATATCTCTTGCTTGCAAAAACCACTGTTCCGGAGCCTACTTTTTGCCCGTTTTTTTCCAAATTCACTCAAAATGAATAACTACACCCACTCAAATCTAAGGAATGTTGCCTTGGTTGGCCATGCCTCGTCCGGCAAGACCATGCTCGGCGAATGCATGCTAGCCTGCTCCGGAAATATCAACCGGCTTGGCAGCGTGACCGACGGCACTACGGCATCGGACTACCACAAGGCGGAGCAGGAACGGCAGTTCTCCATCCATACTTCGCTGCTGCATGCGGAGTGGCTGGGCACAAGGTTTAACATCATCGACACTCCTGGCTATCTGGATTTCATCGCCGAGAGCCGCGCCGCGCTGAAGGTAGCCGACTTGGCGGTCGTGGTTGTCCACGCCACGCACGGCATTGAGATTGGGACATCAAAAGTGTGGGACTTTTCCGAGGAATTCTCCTTGGCTAAGGTGGTGGTCGTCAACGGCATCGACGCTGAGAATGCTCAATACGAGCCGATCCTCAAGGAGTTGAAAAACACGTTCGGCGCACGCTTCTTCCCTATCAACATCCCCACCAACCCCGGCCCCGGCTTCAACGAGGCACTCGATGTCATTCGCAAGTCGAAGCTCACCTACAAAACCGACGGCAGCGGCAAATACGACGAGGGCAAGGTCTCCGGCGAGGAAGAGGAACACCTCGACCAGTTGCACACGCAGTTGATCGAGCTTGTGGCTGAGTCGGACGACACATTGCTGGAGAAATTTTTCGACGAGGGCATCAACGAGGACGAACTCCGAGGCGGGCTCCACAAGGCATTCCAGTCCCGAACCTTCATCCCAGTGTTCTTCACCTCCAGCGAGACAAATGCCGGGGTGGCGCGGTTGATGGATTTCGTGTCCAAGTACGCCTCCTCGCCGGATGACCACATGGAAACTGCCGCCCAAAACGCAGACGGTGAAGAGGTGACCATCAGCCTTGATGACAACGAAACAGCCGCCTTCGTCTTCAAGACCATCAACGAATCCCACATCGGAGAGTTGTCCTTTGTCAAGGTGGTGGCAGGCACTCTCAAGGCCGGCGAAGACATCGTCAACGCCAACACCAACGAACCCCAGCGACTCGGCCAGATGTTCATCCTCAACGGCAAAAACCGCGACAAGGTAGAGCAACTTAACGCCGGTGAAATTGGCGCGCTGGTTAAGCTGAAGAACACCCACACCGGCAACACTCTCACCTCACCCAAGCGCAAGGTCATCGTGCCTCCCATCGAGTACCCCAACCCCAACATTCACGAAGCGCTCAAACCCAAAAACAAAGGTGACGAGGACAAGATCGCCGTCGGCCTCTCAGCCCTGCACGAGGAGGATCCGTCATTCCAGTACCACGTCGACTCCGAACTTCATCAAACGGTTATCTCCGGTCAGGGCGAATTGCATCTTCAAGTAGCCATGGAGCGAATCAAGGAACGGTTCAACACCGAGATGGAACTCTCCCCCCCAAAAATCCCGTTTCGTGAAACCATCCGCAATAACGGCGAAGCCAAGTACCGCCACAAAAAACAAAGCGGCGGCGCCGGCCAGTTTGCCGAGGTGTGGATACGCATCGAGCCCACCCCACGCGACCACGGTATCGAGTTCACGCAGTCCCTCGTCGGCCAAAACGTCGACCGAGTATTCGTGCCCTCAGTGGAAAAGGGAGTCAACAGCGCCTGCACCGACGGCATCATTGCAGGCTACCGAGTAGTGGACGTGAAGATCGACTTTTACGACGGCAAAATGCACCCGGTGGATTCCAAGGACGTCGCCTTCCAGATCGCCGGCAAGCAGGCCTTCCGCGAAGCCTTCCAATCGGCCAAGCCGTGCATGCTCGAACCCATCACCAAGATCGAGGTCAGCGTGCCGGAGGAATTCATGGGAGCCGTCATGGGCGACCTCTCAAGCCGCCGCGGCAAAATCCTTGGCATGGACGCCGAAGGGGCATTCCAAGTCGTCCGGGCCGAGGTGCCGCAAATGGAGCTCTATCACTACTCCACCAACCTCCGCTCCCTCACCGGCGGACGCGGCCTGCACACCGAGGAATTCAGCCACTACGAATACATGCCCCACGAGCTGGAGAAAAAAGTGGTCGCCCAAAGCCAGGCCAAGGACGACGAATAGCAGCATTCGCCCTTGAACCCGTACCTCCTGCTCGAAAAACCCGGCAGCCGGGCCGATGACAAGAGGCAGATGCGATTGACCTAGCGCAAAGATGCAGTGATTGGGGGGTAACAAGTGTCACCCAGCTGATTATCTCCCCTCGCATGAAAACCGTGACGGTACGCGATTTGCGCCTACAGCCGCGCCAAGTTCGGTAGGAATTGGTCAACGCGAGTGAAGCCGTCATCACAGTCAACGGGAAATCGGTAGCGCTGATCTCTACTCGTATAGGAGATATTTTGCGCGACGGTGTGCAAATTTGGCCTGTTCGGTTTTCCAGAGAGCCTCAATCTGGACAAAGGTTTTGCCTTGGCCAAGCGCCTCGATGGTCGGCGGGTGACAGAGAAGCCGGCCGACCTTGGCCAAAGGAAAGCTCACCGGATACAGCTTGTGCAGCACACGGACAATGTCAATGCCCAGTGGGACAGCGCGGAGTTTGTGGCGGTCAGTGATGATGATATTCACGCCGCCGCACGACTCGCCCTTGTGCACGCTGTAGTCAGGCGTGAAGCGGATCGGTATAAACCGCACGCCCGACTGGCCAAGCGCATTGAGTTGGCTGGCCAATTTCACGTCATCAATGTACGGCGCGCCGATCACCTCGAACGGTGTGTCGGTGCCGCGACCAACAGACATAGCGGTCTCAAGCAGGCCAATGCCGGGGTACAGTAACGCCTGGGTGAGGTTGCGCATGTTGGGCGACGGATTCGTCCATGGCTGGCCGGTGGTGTCGAACAGTTGCCCACGCTTCCATCCCTCGATTTTCACGACCTGCAATTTAGCACCCAGCTTGCGCTCAGCATTCATCATCCGGGCCAACTCGCCAGCGGTCATGCCGTGCTGCACCGGAATGTCGTGGTAGGCGATAAACTGGCTTGGTCCAAGTCGCACCGGACCTGCAACGGTGGCGGCGCCGATCGGATTTACCCGGTCGAGCACGATAAATTGAACACCGGCACCGGCCGCCGCCTCCATCGCCAGGCCCATCGTTGAAATGTACGTGTAAAACCGACAGCCAATGTCCTGAATGTCGAATACGAGCGCATCGAGCCCAGAGAGTTGCTCCGTTGTCGGTTTACGGTTTTTGCCGTAGAGACTGTAAATCTTCAAGCCGGTCTTGGCATCGATGTCGTCACCGACTTTCTCATCGAGTTTGCCATACAGTCCGTGCTCAGGACTGAACAACGCCTTGAGTTTGACCTCTTTCGACTCACGCAAAAAGTCGAGCGTTGAACGGCGTTGGACATCGTGACCGGTGTGGTTGGTGACAAGGCCTACACTCGCACCTTTCGGCAAAATGTTTTTACGCTGCCACAACACGTCGGCACCGTTCATAACGCTCAACTGATTGCTGCCAAACGAAAAACCCCGCAGCGACTCGGCGACCAAGGTAGCCACTTCACGGCGCAGCGCAATGACGTTGCCCTTGCCGTCGGGGTGAGTTCGACTGCTCATGAGAATCACGATCGTCCGGGTGGCGGGGTCAATCCACAGCGAGCCACCGGTCCAGCCGGTATGGCCGTACCCGCCGACTTTGAAATGGTTGCCACGCGGACTTGAATAAGGCGAGTTGATGTCCCAGCCGAGGCCGCGCTTCTCCTTCATGCCTTCCGGCGTGTGCACTGAAGTCATCAACTGAACCGTTTCCTTTTTGAAAATGCGCCGTCCGTTGAGTTGGCCGCCGTTGAGCATCATGTGGGCGAAGCGCGACAAGTCGGCAGCGGTGCTGAACAAACCAGCATGACCGGCGACGCCGCCCATGCGCCGGGAAGTCGGATCGTGAACGATGCCGTGGAGTATTTTCCCACTAACGCGCTCGGTCGGCGCGATGCGCTTGCGCTTCGCCAAGGCTTGAAGAAAACCGGTATCGCGCATACCTAGTGGACGGTAAATCTCGGCAGCCGCAAACTCGTCGAGCCGCTGCCCGGAGGCTAGTCGAACGATCTCGCCAAGCAGAATGAAGTTGATGTCACTGTATCGAAATCTGGTATCGGGCTGCGTGGTTAGCCGCTCAGCCTTGGCCAGGTCGATGGCTTTGGTCACGCCACTCCACGCCGGCTTGGCCGAAATACCGGGGCGTAGCCCGGAGGTGTGTGTGAGCAGGTGGCGAATGCTCACGGATCCCTTTCCGTGCGCCTCAAAACCGGGAATCCATCGGCTTACCTTGTCGTCAAGTCGGAGTTGGTCGCGCTCGACAAGTAGCATGATGGCGGGCGTAGTGGCGATGACTTTGGTCAGCGACGCGCCGTCGAAGATGGTATCGGCGGTCATCGGCAGCGATTCCGGCTCCACCGCCTTGGCTCCATACGATTTTTGATAGACCGCGCCGCCGTGTTCAATACGCACCACCACACCAGGCGCCCTGCCGGCGGCGATGGCACGCTCGATCGCCTCATCGATCGCCTCGAGTTTGGTAAACCGAAATACAGTTGAAACCGCCTGACGTTTTGTTGTTGATGTCTGGCCAGACGATCGCAATGGAGATTGAGTATCGGGAGCCTGACAGGCTGCAAAAGCCAATGAGAGAGCCAAACCGAGTGAATAGTTAACGAATCTTTGCATATGCTGAACCGAGTGTACCGCTTGACAACATCACCGCCAAGTGAAAGGGCTCCTAAAGATAAATTTAGAATTAAGCACAAAAAAACACCTGTTCAAAATAATTCACTCGACGGTGTTGGTGCTCATTCGATAGGGTGGTTCCTTTGCATCTTATGCCACTTGTGAGCAATATCTTAGGATCTTCGCTTGGTCGAAAGTATTTGATGGCTCTCTCTGGAGTTGGATTGTTCGGCTTCATTGTGATGCACATGCTCGGTAATCTGACGATCTTCGCGGGTCCGTCAGCAATCAATGAATACGCGGCGAAGTTGCACGGCATGGGCCCCCTCCTTTGGTTAGCGCGGATCGGCTTGCTGGGAATGGCCGGAGTTCACATTTGGGCCGCTGTCAAATTAACGAGAGAGAACCGGAAAGCACGATCTGTCCGATACGAAGGTGCCGTTGACCCGGTCGATCGAAACCGTAAAAGTGAGATTGTCTCCAACTACGCTTCCCGTACCATGATTTATAGTGGATTGATCATCGCTGCCTTCGCCTTGTTTCATATAGCGCACTATACTTGGAAAGTTCCACAAATTAACGGTATGAAGGCGGACTTCGAAACATTTTATGTTTACGAAGTAAGTGCAGGCACGGATCAAGTCGCCTATGTGACACCTCTACCAAGCGGCGTTGGCAAGGAAGGTGAAAACGCGGTTGATGTTTATAAAATGCTGACAACCGGTTTCGGAGTCTGGTGGGTTTCTGTGTTTTATGTGATTGCCGTTGGGCTACTTTGTATTCATTTGAGTCATGGCGTAAGTGCCATGTTCCAGTCCCTTGGATTGAAGACCAAGGCCTACGAAAAGTGGATTGATCACTTCGCCTGCGCTACAGGCTGGTTGCTTTTCGCAGGATATGCCTCAGTGCCGGTGAGCATACTATTTGGATTTGTCGGATAAAATGGTCGCAAAGAAAAAAACAGCCAAGTTTAAAAGCAAAACTTCGGCAAAGAAATCCTCACGCAATACTGCCGCCTCGGTAAATACATCTTCACAAGCTAAAACACCGTTTAGTCTGGAGCCCAATATTCCACACGGCCCGATGGCTGAAAAGTGGGACAAACATCGATTTAATTTAAAACTGGTTAACCCGGCCAACAAACGTAAATTTGAAATCATCGTAGTGGGCAGTGGCTTGGCTGGTGCCTCCGCAGCGGCCACAATGGCCGAGTTGGGCTACAACGTGAAATGCTTCTGCTATCAGGACAGCCCGCGTCGTGCCCACTCTATCGCCGCGCAGGGCGGCATCAATGGCGCCAAAAATTATCAAAACGACGGCGACTCTGTGTACCGACTTTTTTATGACACAGTGAAAGGCGGTGACTACCGGTCGCGCGAAGCCAACGTGTATCGACTCGCTCAGGTCAGTGTGGACATCATCGACCAATGCACGGCACAGGGCGTTCCGTTCGCTCGCGAGTACGGTGGCCTTTTGGCCAACCGATCATTCGGTGGAGCACAAGTCAGCCGAACATTCTATGCGCGAGGCCAAACAGGGCAGCAGCTGCTGCTCGGTGCTTATTCCGCGCTCAATCGGCAGATCGGACTGGGAAAGGTAAAAATGCACTCTCGCACCGAAATGTTGGATATCGTTTTGGTGGATGGCCACGCCAAAGGCATTGTGGTGCGCGACATGGTCACTGGCGAAATAAGCCGTCACTCGGCGAACGCTATCGTGATTGCAACCGGTGGCTACAGTAACGCATTTTTCCTCTCAACGAACGCTAAAGGTTGCAACGTCACTGCATCTTATCGGGCATACAAACGAGGAGCAGCGTTTGCTAACCCCTGTTACACTCAGATTCATCCCACATGCATACCAGTAAGTGGCGACCACCAAAGCAAACTCACGTTGATGAGTGAATCGCTGCGCAACGACGGCCGGGTCTGGGTGCCCAAAGACAAAAAAGTTGCAGAGAAAATTCGTAAAGGTGAACTGAAACCACGCGATGTTATCGAGGAGGATCGCGACTATTATCTGGAGCGCAAATATCCCAGCTTCGGCAACCTCGTGCCCCGCGATGTCGCCTCCCGCAACGCCAAGGAAGTCTGTGACGAAGGCCGGGGTGTGGTTGCCTCCGGTTTGGGTGTTTATCTGGATTTTTCCGATTCCATACAGAGGATGGGCGAAAACACCATCCGCGAACGCTACGGCAATCTTTTCGATATGTATGAAAAGATAACAGGCAGCAACGCGTACCGAAACCCAATGACCATTTACCCGGCCGTGCACTACACGATGGGAGGCCTATGGGTGGACTACAACTTGATGAGCAACCTTCCGGGATTATTCGCCATTGGTGAAGCCAACTTTTCGGATCACGGTGCCAACCGGCTCGGTGCAAGTGCGTTGATGCAGGGTCTTGCAGACGGATACTTCGTGCTACCCTACACCATAGGCCAGTATCTGTCTGAAACCGGCATGGGCGACCGACCAAGTTTGGATGATCCTGCTTTCATCAGTGTGCAAGACGAGGTCGAATCCAGAATCAATGCCATGCTTTCCATAAACGGTGAACGCACACCGACTTCATTTCACCGTGAGTTGGGACAGATCATGTGGGACAAGTGTGGCATGGAACGCAATAAGGCAGAGCTCAAAGAGGCTATCAAATTAATCCCCGGTTTAAGGGAAGAATTTTGGGGGAATGTAAAGATTCCCGGTGAAAATGCAGCCCTGAATCAAAGCCTCGAACACGCCGGACGTGTGGCAGACTTTCTCGAGTTTGGTGAGTTAATGTGCCACGATGCATTGCAACGTGAAGAATCATGCGGAGGCCACTTTCGGAGCGAACACCAAACCGCCGAAGGCGAAGCAAAACGCAATGACGATGATTTCTCATACGTCGGTGCCTGGGAGTACAAGGGCGAAAACAAAAAACCAAAACTCCACAAAGAACCACTCGAGTATGAGGAGGTGAAAATGACCCACCGGAGTTACAAATGAGTCGAGGACTGAGATTCGAAAGTTATGAAAACGCGGTTTCGATTTGAGAAATTTGGCGTAACCTCGCAACTGCGACGAACAGCCGTATCCGTCTTCCTCAACATCGACGAAAAACACTACAACTCCGCGCCTGAAGAGATCAACCAACTTGCAGGCCAAACTATGGCACTTGACAGAGCGCTGAAAGTCAACGGCTCGACACCCCTTCCCACGCACCAACACCCAACCTCTAGAACCTAGACACCTGATGAATTTAACCCTTAAAGTCTGGCGCCAAGACAACGCGAACGATTCAGGCCATTTTGATGTTTACATGGCTCAAGACATCAGTCCCGACATGTCTTTTCTGGAAATGCTCGATGTCGTCAATGAAGAGATTATAGCTGATGACGGAGATCCAATCGCCTTCGACTCTGATTGCCGGGAAGGTATTTGCGGGACCTGCTCGATGGTCATCAATGGCGTACCGCATGGGGGACAACAGGGCACCACTGCCTGTCAGTTGCACATGCGACATTTCTGCTCTGGGGACACCATTACAATCGAGCCATGGCGGGCGACGGCCTTTCCTGTGCATCGGGATTTGGTCATCGATCGCACCTCCTTTGAAAGGATTCAGCAGGCCGGTGGCTTCATCAGCGTACGCACCGGCAGTGTACCGGATGCCAACGCCACGCCCATACCAAAGGAAGATGCCGACCTTGCGATGGACGCAGCCCAGTGCATTGGTTGTGGCGCCTGCGTGGCGGCCTGTAAAAACGCCAGTGCCATGCTCTTCGTGGCGGCCAAGGTTTCGCACTTAAGCCTTGTACCTCAGGGCCAACCCGAACGCGAACGCCGCGCCTTGGCAATGGTTCATCAGATGGACGAGGAAGGCTTTGGCAACTGCACCGTCACCGGCGCCTGCGAAGCCGTTTGTCCGAAAGAAATCTCTATCGATTTTATCGCACGCCTGAACCGTGAATACGGCAGGGCAATTCTCAAAAAAGGCAACGCCTGAAAAGCTTCCGCTTTCCCAAGCGCGGGCTACATGGTTTCCTTTAGCAGGAATCCGAGAAGGTCTTCGATCTTCACACGCCGCTGCTCCATGCTGTCGCGTTCACGCAGGGTGACGGTGTCCTTGGTCTCGGCGCCGTTTTCGCCAATCGTATCGAAGTCAATCGTCACACCAAACGGCGTGCCAACCTCGTCCTGACGGCGGTAACGCCGGCCGATCGCACCGGTTTCATCGTAAAACACGGTCAAGTACGGCTGAAGCAAGGTGCGAACCTCCATCGCCTTGGCCACCAACTCCGGTTTGTTCTTGAGGAGCGGAAACACACCCACCTTAACCGGCGCTATACGGGGGTGAAAACGCATCACCACACGGGTTTCTGTCTTGCCTTTTTCGTTGGTGATCTCCTCCTCGTCGTAGGCGTCGCAGATAAAGGCCAATACAGTGCGATCGGCCCCGGCAGCCGGTTCGATGACGTGCGGCACAAAGCGTTCCTTGGCCTCCTCATCATGGTAAGTGAGATCCTTGCCGCTGCCGGGGTATTTCGGTTTGCCGTCCTCACCCTGCTCCACGACTAGTTCATCGCCTTCGCGGACGAGTTTACCCTCCATGTGCGAGCGCAGGTCGAAGTCACCACGATGGGCGACGCCTTCAAGCTCGCCGTACTCCCCCTCTTCGCAAAACGGAAAAGCGTACTCAACATCAGCTGTACCGACGGAGTAGTGAGCCAACTCGGCCTGTTCGTGGTCCCGGAGGATGAGATGCTCCCTGTTGATGCCAAGATCGACGTACCACTGGAAACGGCGGTCACGCCAGAATTGATACCACTCGCGTGACTCACTTGGGTGACAGAAAAACTCCATCTCCATCTGCTCAAACTCGCGGGTACGAAAGGTGAAGTTGCGCGGCGTGATCTCATTGCGAAAACTCTTGCCCTGCTGCGCGATACCGAACGGCACCTTCACTCGGCTGCTGTCCACCACGTTACGAAAGTTGACGAACATCCCCTGCGCCGTCTCCGGCCGCAGGAACGCCTTGCTGTCATCGCTGCGCATCGCACCAATGTGCGTCTCGAACATCAGGTTAAACTCTCGCGGCTCGGTCAACGTGCCTAGTTCTTTCGCATCCGGAGCGAGCACTTGGCCTGTATCGCTGATTGAGGTCAAGTCAGTGACTTCACCGTGCCAAACCAGTTTGTCCGCATACTTCGCCTTCAGCTTGAAATACTGCAGCGCGCGCCGGGCAATCTCCTCCTTTGCGTCACCATCGGTGATGCAGGTGACGAACGACCTTTGGCCCTCGTGCTCGACCCAGGCGCCCTTGATGTGGTCGTACCGGTAGCGGCGCTTGCTCTCGCGGCAATCGACCATCATGTCATGAAACAAGTCGTAGTGGCCGGAAGTCTTCCACACTCGCGGATGCATGATAATCGACGACTCAATGCCCGTCATTTGAAACGGCCGCGGTGCTCCTTCCAGCTGCACGCGATCGTTGTGCGCGGTGACCATGTCGCGCCACCACGTCTCCTTGATATTGCGCTTGAGCGCGACACCAAGCGGGCCGTAGTCCCACAAACCGTTAAGTCCACCATAAATTTCCGAGGACTGGAAAACAAATCCGCGCCGCCGACAGAGCGACACGATCTTTTCCATCCGTTCGTTTGAATTGGTCTCGGCCATAAAAAAGGGGCGGCATCATCGCAGAGAAAAGTCGGGTGTCAAGGGAACGAAAGCCGCTTGGCCCGTTATTTCCGTTGAAAAAGAGGTAGATGTGCCGACAATCCCGGTGTGCTGTTCCGCCCCGGCAGAGTGTTGGCGCTGGTGATCGCCGTGCTGCTCGTCGGCACGGTCGCCGTACTGTTCACCCCGCGCAAGCAGCCGCCTTCCCCAATTCCCAACTCATCAAGCCAGGCGGGGATTGTCGATGAACAGGTGATGCAACAGGTCGCCACCATTGAGGCCAAACACCGCCAATGGGATGCCACCGTGTGGGCCGACGAGAGAACCGCTCGCCAGTATGGCGAAGTCGCGATTCAAATCTGGGACAATCTCCTGGGCGGTGCCGACCCGTTTCAACTGCTCACCAGCATGCCATTTCGCAATATGTTGCTTGGCCAAGCGCAAACGGCCGAGCCTTGGGAGTCGGGCATCCGCCGCATTCGCTTCGCCAAAGGCGGCCCGACTTGGTCCGCCAATCAGTTTACCCAAGCGCTTGACCGATGGAAGGCCGCTGGCTGGTTGCTGGAGCAAAGCGAGTGGCGACATCGCCAGTTCGACCCGCACGCCAATGCCGGGCCAACGTCGGTTTTCTGGATTTCACTGCACGTTGCCAACAGTCAATTGGCCAAGCGCGGCATCCTGCGCGGCGACATCGCGGTACAATGGCAAACGACTGAGCTCACGCCGGAGACACTGCCTCAACCGGATCGCATCGACCTCGCCGGACTCGAGTGGCTTGAGCGCACCGGTACGCCGACGTTCAATACGGCCAGTAGGCAGGACATCCGGCCCGCAGACGGAAACATTTTTATCGATCCCCTCATCCTGTACGACTTCGACGGCGACGCCAGGGTGGAGGTGATCATGGGCTGCAAAAACCGCATTTACCGCAACGTCGGCGAAGGGCGCTTCAAGGCCGAGACGCTCTGCCCGAAGTTCAGCGAAATCGTATTTAACGTCACACTCGAGGACTTGTCCAGCGACGGCATTGTGGATGTTGTAGCGTGCGGACACGAAGGCATTTATCTCATTGAAGGCCAACCGAATGGGAAATTCCAAGGCAAGGCTCGACTCGCTTGGGGGGCACCAAGCAAAGTGCTCGATCCGATGGTGATGACCACCGGCGACATCGACAACGACGGCGACGCAGACCTGTGGTTGTCCCAGTACAAATTGCCGTATGTGAAAGGCCAAATGCCAACCCCGATCTACGACGCCAACGACGGCTTCCCCGGCTATCTGCTGCTCAACGATGGCACCGGCCAACTGACTGACAGCACTACTGCCGCCGGACTTGCTGCCAAGCGCCACCGCCGGTCGTACAGCGCGTCGTTCGCTGACATCGACGACGACCTTGACCTGGATCTTGTCGTCGTCAGCGATTTTGCCGGTGTCGATCTTTACCTCAACGACGGCTCGGGGAAATTCATCGACGCGACCGAGCGGCTCGTCGGAAACCGTCACGGCTTCGGCATGGCGCACAACTTCGCCGACTACGACGCTGATGGCCAAATGGATTTGCTGATGATCGGTATGAACTCTTGGACCGCAGAGCGGCTGTTATCGATGAAGCTCTCGGCGCCAACGCATCGGCACTACACCGAGCGGCTCGGCGACCTCACGTTCGGCAACCGGCTGTACTTCGGCAGCGGGAATGAATTTGCGCAGCGGCCGATGGGCGATCGGGCCGCCAACACCGGCTGGTCTTGGGGTGCAACATCGTTCGACGCGGATAACGACGGCGACACCGACCTCTTCATTGCCAATGGCCACAAAAGCCGCGACTCGGTGAAGGATTACGAACGGCAGTTTTGGTGCCACGACATCTACCATGGCAACTCCGACCCGAATCCCGCAATGGAGATCTACATTCAAGGCACGTCCAGCCGGTTGTACGGCACAGGCTATTCGTACGGCGGCTACGAAAAAAATCGGTTCCTCCTCAACCGTGAAAATCAGTCGCTCGACGATGTGGCTTACTTGATGAACGCCTCGCACGAGATCGACTCGCGCAACGTAGCCAGCGGAGACATCGACGGCGACGGGCGGCTCGACCTCTTTTTTACCCACTTTTCCGTCTGGCCCGAACCTGGATCACAGGGGCTGCTTATGGCGCGCAACCTTTGCCCGGACGACAACCGGTGGGTGGGCTTCCGCCTAGCCCGCAGCACCGCCTGCCCGTCGCTCAACGGAACAAAGGTGCAGCTCCGGACTGGTGGACGTGACCAGTGGCGTTTCATCGTCAACGGCGACTCGTACCGCTCGCAGCACGCGCCGATCGCCCACTTCGGACTTGGCCAAACAGGGGTAGTGGAGTTTGCCGAGATTCATTGGCCAACCGGGCAGACCACCCGGATCAACGCCCCGCCGCATGGGCAATATCATGCCGTCACCGCTCCAACCGAATGAACCACTCGGCGACCGTGTCGGCAAAGCGCATCCCCTGCGGCGTGAGGTGAAACCGATCGTCGCTGCGAACGCCCCATCCGGCTTCGACCACCCGTTGCATGTCAGCAGCCCATCCGGCACGCAGATCGTGACCAGTGGTACGCTCGAACAGCTCAAACGGCCATCCAGCATTCATTCGCAGGCCAAATGCCGCCGTCTCGCCGGCCCTGGCTAAGGGTGAAAGTTGCTCGACTGACTCCTGCGCTCGTTGACCAAGCGCAAGTTGATCGCAGTAGCGCTCAGTGTTGGCGACGTTGCGAATGCGTCGACCATCGACGTAACCGGTCGCGCCCGGGCCAAGCGCCTGACACATGCCGCTCCGCCAATAGTTAACGTTGTGGAGGCAAGCGCGCGACGGCAGATCGGTGCTTGATACGTCGTCGTGTTTTGAAAAATTCGCCACCTCGTACTGTGCGAATCCCGCTGCACCAGCGGTGTCGATGAGCTCGTCGTACATCGTGCAAGTCAACTCATCATCCACGTCAAACTCGCTGGCTTGCAGTTGCTCGTAGAGTGGCGTGTCCTCCTCATAAATAACCTCATAGCAGGAGAGGTGCTCGCTGCTCATCGCAATCGCCTCAGCCATTGTGGATTGCCATATGTCCATCGTCTGGCCGGGAATGGCGAACATGAGATCTAGGTTGATGTTGTCGAAGCCGACACCGCGCAACCGGTCGAACGACTTGAAAACCATCCCACGTGAGTGAACGCGGCCAAGCCGGTCTAGAACCCTCTCGTCGAGCGACTGCACGCCCATCGAAATACGGTTGACGCCGTAGTCGCGAAAGAGTCTGGCCTTTTCCAACGAAATGGTTGCAGGGTTGCACTCGACCGTCCACTCGTCGGCGCCAAGCAGGTCTAATCGTTCCATCGCCTCAAGAATGCGCCGCCATTGGGCCATACTGAGGAGCGATGGCGTTCCACCACCGAAGAAAACCGTGCGAGGCTTGATCGACGAGGCAACAAGTCCCATCTCGCAGATGAGCGCATCGACGTAGCGGTTCATCAGATCGCCGCTGGAGAGCTCGGAGAAAAAGGCACAGTACTCGCACTTCGCGGCGCAGAACGGCACGTGGACGTACAAGCTATGAACAGAATTGGAAATAGCGCTCATAAAAAGCGCTTGGAATCAGGCGGCCCTGCGCCTCCGGGTGTAGTCAATGGCCGAAACCACACCGGCACCAAGGAGGAAAATAGTCGCCGCTACCCCGACACCGATGCCGATGCCGATGCCCATCTCCGTGTAGATCGCCATCACATCAATTTCCATACCCAAACTGCTGGCGCCAAACACGCCTCCGGCAATAATCCCTATGAGAACACCCCAAAACATAATCTATCCGGCAATCCGCCGGACGGACAACCTACCCGCCTTCAACCCACTTGGCCAAGCGATTTTTTGGCTTAATTTTTAGCCTCATTTGTTGTTCTATCCGGGCGGCCCCGCACACCTTGGCCAATCACACTCCCTTTTTATGGATCAACCACAGTTCCCCCCGTTCTGTCTCGCACGGCTGTTGCGCAACACCTTCCGCCCCAAGCCGGGCGAACGCATCTGTATCCTCATCGACCTTCCGGACCTTGGGTTGACTGAGAACTGGGCGTTCCTCAACGACGATCAATTCTCCATCCAGAGACACGCACACGACACGTTTTACAAAGGGCTGCACGACGGAGTAATGACCGAGCTTGGCCTAACGGGCGGCAATTTGTTCGCCTACAAGGAAACCGGCGGCAGCAACCTCGACCTGCCTGACAATGCCATCGCACCAGACGGAACCGAGCGAAGTCTCGAGCGCGATGTTTATCCAAACTTCGACATCATCCTCTGTATCTCGACTCACTCCGCCACCGCGCCGCTGACCGCCTTGGCCAAACATCACGGTTTTCGCGGCGCAACACTTCACGGCGTGAACGACATCATTCTCCGAAGTGGCTTGGCCGTGGACTACAACGAGGTCAGTCGCGACACGGAGAAACTGCGCCTCTCACTGACTCGCGCCGACTTCTTCGAGATCGACTTCCAACTCGGCGACGGCACACACACGCTCCGTCTCGAGTGCAACCAGCAGGAGGCACAGAAGAGCCACGGTATCTGTCTCGCCAACGAGCCGGACGTCGCCAATCTACCCGCTGGCGAGGTGTACTTCGTGCCGACCGGAGGCGAAGGCACGTTCCCTATGCAGTACGCCGACGGCACACTTGGCCTACAGCAGATCTCCGGCGGCCGCGTCACCCGTGCCACACTGATCCGCGGCGATCAGACGGTCATCGACACGCACAACGCAAAGCTGGCCGACGACCCTGTCACCGGCGAACTCGGTGAGCTTGGCTTTGGCACGCAGGTGTTGCCGGTATCCGGCCGCGATATACAAGACGAAAAAATCCTCGGCACCGTTCACGTGGCTACCGGTCGGAGCGATCACCTCGGTGGCGACCTGACTCCGGACAAGTTCGCCAAGGCGCAAAACGCAACGCATGATGACATACTTTTTTCACCGCAAAAAACACCCGAAATCAACGTCGCCGAAGTGCGAATGCAACGCAACGGCGAATCGATTATCGTGCTCAAAAACTACCAACCGGGCGAACACCTTCTCCGGGCGATCGACTGAGATGGGTTTACTTTTTTCAAAAGCCACTTACTCTTTCCCCACACACGCCATGCGTATACTCATTTGCATCCTCACATTGACCGGCCTCACCGCCGGGGAGCTTACCGCTGCCGAAAAAAAACCGCTGCGCGCACTACTGATCACCGGCGGTTGCTGCCACGACTACGCCACGCAGAAAAACTTGATCGAGAAGGGACTCGAGGCACGGCTCAACATTATCGTCGAGCACATACACTCCCCCGACAAAAGCACCAATCCACCTCTGCCCATCTTCGGCAACCCTGACTACGCCAAAGGCTATGACATTGTCATCCATGACGAGTGCGCCGCCGCGCAGACCGACCCCAAGGTCATCGCCGGAGTACTGGCACCACACCGCAACGGCACCCCTGCCGTGAACCTCCACTGTGCGATGCACTCATACCGCTTCGGTGACTTCCGCAAACCAGTCAATCCCGGAGCGGCCAACGCGAAGTGGTATGAATACATCGGCGTGCAGTCCACTGGCCACGGCCCGAAAAAGCCGATCGCGATCGCGTTCGAGAAAAACGTGGCGTTCATCACGAAGGGCTTTAAAGACTGGACGACCGGAAACGAGGAACTCTACAACAACGTGCAGGTGTTCCCCAGTACGAAGATCGTCGCGCGCGGCACTCAAGGCAAAAGCAACGCGGTCGTCGCGTGGACGAACGAATACCACGGCGTCCGTGTATTCAGCACATCCCTTGGCCACAACAACTTCACCGTCACCGACCCGCGCTACCTCGACCTCGTCGCCCGCGGCCTGCTCTGGGCAGTCAAGCGCGAGGACATGAAAGTAGCCAAGCCCAAAAACAAGACCTTCGATCTGAACAGCAAGCCAAAGCCAAAGTCGGCCAACATTAAAAAAAAACGCCAAAATTAGCGTTCCGAATAACGCTGCCACCGGCAAAAATGTAACGGCCAGCTCGGAGGAATCAGCCAAGGGGAACTTGGCCAAGCACGCCACCGACGGCGATCTCACCACGCGTTGGTGCGCTGCTAACAGCGCTGTCGGATCGTGGTTGCAGGTGGATCTTGACCAAGCACAGGACATTCAAAACGTCCGGATCATTTGGGAGAAAGCGAACGGCGCATACCAGTACAAGATCGAAGGATCGGCCGATGCCAAGCGGTGGAAGCTGCTCGTCGACCAATCCGAAAATAAGGAAGTCAGGCAGATCACGCCACACAAAGTCGCCGCCAAAAACACACGCTTTTTCAGGATCACATATCTCGGTGCTAAGCCAGCCTACTGGGGAAGTTTTTGGGAATTCGAAGCTC
>Ga0163108_10000838_pt1 | contig 22565 bp, 18 predicted proteins | sample Fk1155metaG_FD_109644 | JGI IMG/M metagenome (GOLD analysis project Ga0163108, IMG submission 109644) | Marine microbial communities from the Central Pacific Ocean - Fk160115 155m metaG | ecosystem: Environmental > Aquatic > Marine > Oceanic > Photic zone | place: The Central Pacific Ocean...
CCACAGAGAATAGACCGCCTAATCAAGGCAAGGGTGAAACGGTGTGGTAAGAGCACACCGGTTTTTTGGTAACAAAAAACGCACGGCAAACCCCACCGGGAGCAAGACTAAAAAGAGATGACACTGCGTAAGCTAAAAACGGTCTTTAGTTAGTCATCAGGGTTAGTCGCTTGAATTTAAGTGTGAGCTTAAATCTAGATAAATGGCATCTTAAATGACAGAACCCGGCTTATAGATTGCCTAGCTTTTTCCTTTCGAATGTTCTCTTTTTGATCCACACAATATTTGGGCTTCATAACAATTTATCAATAAATTAAGTATTGACTATGTTTTAATATACCCATAATATCCCATGAATTCCCAAATATAGGTGAATTGGGAGATTTTAGGGAGAAAGATGAAACATGTTTTTATCAAGTTTCGAGAACAAATTAGACAAAAAGGGAAGGGTGTCCGTGCCATCTAGCTTCAGAGCTTATTTAAATTCTATGGGGTACAACGGCTTCATTACCTACCCTTCTTTTAATCATGCTGCACTAGATGGTTGTGCCCAAGATAGAATTGAAAAGCTTTCAGAAAGCATAGATTCACTAGGACCATTCGAAGATAAAAGAGATTATTTTGCAACCTCTATTCTTTCAGAGAGCATAAGTCTAAATTTTGACAGTGAAGGCAGGGTGTCAATTCCAGAAAAATTATTAAAGCATGCCAAGATTAAATCGAACATTGTTTTTGTAGGTTTAGGAAAAGTTTTTCAAATGTGGGATCCTAAAACATTTGAAAATTTCAAGTCAGTTGCAAGAAAGAAATCTTATATTAATAGATCAGCTTTAAAGTGGGACAGTAAATTTAAAAAGGAGGGAGTATGACAATTAATATTGGTGGTGGAGAATTGAAGGAATTAAAACCAAGAATTTTAGTTATGGGAATAGGCGGAGCAGGAGGAAATGCGATTAATGCTATGATAGATGACGGAATGCAAGGCGTGGAATTTGTGGCTGTAAATACTGATGCCCAAGATTTAAAAGTAAACAAAGCTGACGCCAAAATTCAAATTGGAATGAATTTAACAAAAGGACTTGGTGCTGGAGCAAAACCCGATATTGGCCAAGCATCTGCCGACGAGTCTTTAAACGAAATAGTAACTTATTTACAGGGAGCTAACATGGTTTTTATTACTGCTGGAATGGGCGGAGGAACAGGAACTGGAGCTTCCCACGTTGTTGCAAGAGCCGCTAAAGAATTAAACATATTAACAGTTGGCGTAATCACCTTGCCATTTTCTTATGAAGGAGCAAAGAAAATGAGAAGAGCTGCAGAAGGTTGGGACAAATTAAAAAAACATTTAGACGCATCAATTGTTGTTCCTAATCAAAATCTTTTTAAAATTGCCAATGAAGGCACAACTTTTGAAAAATCTTTTTCCTTATCAAATAATGTTTTAAAACATGGAGTTAGAAGTGTAACTGATCTAATGGTTAGACCCGGGTTAATCAATTTAGACTTTGCTGATGTTGAAACAGTAATGAGCTCTATGGGTAAAGCCATGATGGGAACTGGTGAAGCAGATGGTGAAAACAGAGCTATAGCTGCAACCGAATTAGCTTTAAACAATCCTTTAATAGACGACTATTCTTTAAGGGGTGCTAAAGGATTACTTGTTAATATTACGGGCGGAGAAGACATTAAACTGTTTGAAGTTGATCAGGCCGTAAACAAAATTAGAGCAGAGGTTGACCCAGAAGCTGAACTTATTTTTGGAGCAATAAAAGATGAAAACTTAAATGGAAAAATGAGAGTATCCATTGTAGCCACAGCGCTTGATGGAGAAACTCCAGAATCAAAATCAGTAACAAGCAATGTTCACAGAATACATACCAGAAACTCCGGGTATTCGGAAAATGCTGCAAGTACTGTCAGTATGCCCACAATCCCAGATTTGGGATCTATTCAAGGTGCAACAGTTTTGAAACTGGATGAAGAAGTTAAAGAAGATAGTAATCTACAAAAACAAGACGATTTAATTTCCGGTGTTTCATTAGATAATGCTGCTTATTTTGAGAATAGTTTAAATCAGGATCAAAATCATACAGTTAAAGAGGAAGATCTAGAAGAAGTTGTGATTGATGATATTTCTATTTACGAAGAAAAATTTCAGGATACTCCAGAGATAGATTCTCCGGAGGCAAATAATATCCGGGATGAAGTTTCCCCCCAATTATTTTCTGATGAGGGATTTCTTGACGACTCATCAGAAGATAATAAGAATGACGAAGTCTTAAAAGAAGAAGAGGATTTTGAAATACCAGCATTTTTGCGTAAACAAAAATTCTAATTTCGGAATAGATGAAAGATATTTCATCGTTAAGAACTTTGTCACATTATCCAGTAATGTTAGAGCAAGTCTTAGAAGTTTGCCAGCCCCAGAAAGGCGGACTGTTTATTGACTGCACTTTTGGTTCCGGCGGGTATAGTAACGCTATACTCTCTTTTCCAAAAACAAAAGTTATTGCTTTAGATCGGGACTCTAATACCCAGCAATATGTTGCTAACACGAAAAAAAAATATAAAAATCGTTTTACTTTTTATAATTCAAAATTCAGTGAACTCGACAAGGTTGTTAATAAAAATACAAAGATCGATTCTATAATTTTTGACCTTGGTCTTTCTTCGTTGCAAATCTCAAATTTAAAAAGAGGTTTTTCTTTTAATTCAAAAGGCAAACCAGATATGCGAATGGGTTTAAATTCGACTAGTGCACAAGAAGTTTTGAACAATTTAGATTTAGAAACTTTGAGAGATATTCTTAGGTTTTTTGGCGAAGAAAAAGATTCTTTTAGAATTGCTTCTAACATAGTTAAACAAAGAAACAAGAAAGCAATTATGTCCGTACCTGATTTAGTAAACATAGTCAGAAAAAGCAAGAAAAGAGATTTTAAAAAAAAAATTAACATTTCAACACAAACTTTTCAGGCAATAAGAATTTTTGTTAACAAAGAAATTTTTGAATTAATCCAAGGTTTAATAAATGCTACCAAGCTGTTGAAGGAGGGTGGAAAAATAATTGTTATAACCTTTCACTCTATCGAAGATAAAATAGTTAAGTTTTTTTTTACTAATTTTTCAGGAAATAAATCTAGAGGCTCAAGATATTATCCAGATATAGACCAGAAAAAAATTTTATTTGAAAATTATAAAAATAAAGTAATCCGACCAAATAGTTATGAAATAGAGAATAATAATTCCTCAAGGTCAGCAAAATTAAGATTTGTCACAAGAAGTAAGGATAATTTCTTTTATCCAACAGATTTTGAAAACAAATTTTTTCACTATTTAGAACTGGAGAATAGACATGTTTAAAAAATCGGTAATTGTTTCTTTATCCATTTTTTTTATTTTAATGATTTTTACATCTATCGTTAAGAATAATACAAGAAATATTGAAAAAAATATTGGAAAACTAGGACGAGAAGTTTCTATTTTAGAAAAGGAATTAGCGGATTCAAAAATTGATTTTATATATCTTTCGACCCCAGAAAAACTGAGAGAAAAACTCACTGATTTGAATAATACAAAATATCTTAGTTACGATTATTCAAGGATTTTTTTATCTACCAAAGATTTTATCAATCATACATCACAAGAAACAAAAAATTTTAAAAAAGAAAAATAACATGAGCAAAAAAAAGAATAAAAAAATGAATCAAAAGAGTTTTTATTTTGAAGATTATAATTATTATTCTAAAAGCCAATCAAATAACAAGAGCAGACTAAACGTAAGTGAGGATAGAATTTACTTACTTTTTTTTGTCTTTTTCTGTCTAATTTCTATATTTGCAATTAAAATTTTTGCAACTTCCTTACAAGATACAAATTTTAAAAACACCCAAAGCTACTATAGTTCTGTTTTTAAGCCATTAAGAAGTGATATAACTGATAGAAACGGAGAGGTACTTGCAAAAAACATCAGAGTTTATCACGCCGCTATAAGACCAAATTTAATTAACAACAAGAAAAATTTTACATTAAAACTACAACTACTTTATCCTGAAATAAACATAAAAAGGGTTAAAAAAAATTTAGAAAAAAATAAATACTTTTATCTAAAAAAAAATATTACCGAAGAAGAGAGAGCAAAATTATGGTCTTTAGGCGAGAAAGGTTTGTTATTTGAAACAACACAAACAAGAATATATCCCCACAAAAATTTGTTCAGTCACGTTGTTGGACAAATTGATCTAGACAATAGAGGAATTTCCGGAGTTGAAAAATATTTTGATAAAGATTTGAGGGTTAAAAAAAATACTCCTATAGCACTGTCTTTAGATATTAACTTGCAGTATTTAATTAGAGACGAATTAATGAAGTCTATTAATAATTTTAATGCAAAAGGAGCCGGAAGCATTTTGATGGATGTTGAAAATGGAGAAGTTCTATCGTTAATTTCTTTACCAGATTATGATTTAAACAAAAGACAAAATATCAAGGATAAAAATTTTACAAATAAAATTACAAAAGGGGTTTTTGAACTAGGATCAATATTTAAAACTTTTACCATCGCTTTGGCATTGGAAAAAAATCTTTTTTCTCCGGAAACGATTGTTAAGAACATACCTGATGAAATTAAATGCTCCAAGTTTACCATTACCGAGCACGATGAAATGCCAAGCAGTTTAAGCGTGAGAGAAATTCTTGTGAGATCTTCCAATATTGGGACAATTAAAGTTGCGAGGAAAGTTGGAAAAGAAAAACTTAAAAACTTTCTAGAAAATTTAAATTTACTAAATACCCAAAATTTTGAATTGGACGAAATGGGATCCCCACTAAGTTTTCATTGGAACAAATGTAAATTAGAAACAGTTTCTTATGGACATGGTATTACAACTACCCCCTTACAAGCTGCTACAGCATATGCCTCTATTTTAAACGGAGGTTTTGCTATTAACCCAACATTAGTAAAGGATAAAACTTTCAATTCAAATCAGGAAAGAATTGTTTCATTAGATACGAGTAAAAAAATGACTTCAATTTTAAGAGAGGTTGTAACACACGATAAGGGAACAGCGAGTCTTGCAGAAGTAGAGGGGTATTATGTTGCTGGAAAAACTGGTACAGCAAAAAAAAATTTTAATGGAAAATATACTGATAAAAAATTAACTTCTTTTATTTCAGTTTTTCCTTCGGTTGGTCCTAAATATGTGCTGCTTGTTTTAATAGATGAACCAAGACCGGCACCCCAGATTGTTTATAACTACAAAGGAAACAAAATCTCAGGAATTCGCCGAAATGACTCTGGTTGGAATTCCGCTTATACAGCCGGCAAAATTATAGAAAAAATTGGTCCTATTTTAGCCATAAATAAAATTGATTTTTACGACAACTATGTTGTTAAAAAATCTTATTAGAAATCTAAAGCCCGAAGTTGCTGCGCTCAAAATCAAGGGTATTTCATTTGATAGCAGAAAGACAAAAAAAGGAGATTTATTTGTTTCTATCAAAGGCAATAAACTTGATGGCAATGACTATATCGAACAAGCCATTTCCAAGGGAGCCAAAGCGATAGTTTATTCTCAACTAGTAAAAAAAAATACAAAGGGAATATTTATAAAAGTTAAAGACACAAGAAGTATTCTTGCGAAACTAGGCACAAGATATTATAAAGACAAACCAAAAAACATAATCGCTGTAACTGGTACAAACGGAAAAACTTCAGTATCAGATTTTTTTTATCAAATTTGTAATTTGCAAAACAAAAAATCTGGCTTCATAGGAACACTTGGTTTTAGAAAAAACAAATCGCTAAAGCAGAGAAAGTTGACTACTTTAGATCCATTAACCTTGAACAGGGATCTTATGGAAATGAAAAGAAGTCACATCAACAATGCTATCATTGAAGCTTCCAGTCATGGACTAAATCAAAAGAGGTTAGATTTTTTAAAAATTAAAGCAGGTATTTTTACAAACCTGAGTCATGATCATCTAGATTATCATAAGAACATGAAAGATTATCTTCATTCAAAGCTTTTGTTATTCAAAGATCTTTTACAAAAAGGAGGCACAGTAATTACCGATACCGATATTAAACAATATAAAATAATTAAAAAAATTCAAAAAAAAAGAAAACTAAAAATTTTTACCATTGGATCCAAAAGCAATACATTTAAAGTTCTAAATCACAAAATTTTCAAAAATTTTCAAATTTTAGACATTAAATACAAGAAGAGGACATATAGATTAAAAATAAATCTATATGGATCTATACAAATTAAAAACTTGCTGATGGCGATTTTAGCCTCTAAGACCTGCGGTTTAAAAGTTGAAAATATTTTTGAAAAAATTCAAAAAATTAAAAGTGTTGAAGGCAGGTTACAATTGATACGAACTTTGCCTAATAAATCAAAAATATTTTTAGATTATGCACATACTCCAGACGCATTAAAAAATGCCATATTATCTTTAAGAGAGCATTTTCAAAAAAAAATTACAGTTATTTTTGGATGTGGGGGAGAGAGAGATAAAAGCAAACGAAGATTGATGGGGCAGGTTGCAAAAAAATATTGTGAGAAAATTTATGTTACAGATGACAATCCAAGGAATGAAAATGCAAAAAAAATAAGAAAAGATATTATGAAAGGATTAAAAAAGTCAAAAGCCAAAGAGATTGGAAATAGAAAAAAAGCAATTCTTTATGCTCTAAAAAATTCTGATCCATATGAGATAATTTTAATTGCAGGAAAAGGACATGAGACTTATCAAGATCTAGGCAAAAGAAAAATTTTTTTAAGTGATAAGAAGATTATAAAAAATTTCAAAAACAAAAAAGTTCATTCTCGTAATAAAATTAACGATCTAAGATATAATGGAACAATTCTAAATAAAACTCTAAAAGATAAAAAGAATTATCTTTTTAGCGGAGTCTCTATTAATTCTAAAACGACAAAAAATAAAAATTTATTTATCGCTATCAAAGGAAAAAGAAACGATGGTCATAATTTTTTAAATGGGGCAACAAAAAATGGTGCTAGTTATTGTGTAATATCTAAACCAAATAAAGGAAGATCAAAATTTATCCAAGTTAAAAGCACAATGGGTTTTTTAAATCAATTAGCTGAAAATAAACGCAACTTATCTTCAGCTAAATTTATAGCTGTTACGGGAAGCTCTGGAAAAACAACCGTTAAAACTATGTTGGGAAATTTATTAAAAGAATATTCTAAAACTTATTTCTCACCACAATCATATAACAATCAGTACGGCGTTCCTTTAAGTATTTCCAATATGGATCCCAACGATGATTTTGGAGTTTTTGAAGTTGGAATGAGTAAATTTAAAGAGATTTATAAGCTCTCAAGATTGGTTAAACCTCATATTGGAATAATAACGAATGTTTCTGAGGCCCATTTAGAAAATTTTAGAAATATTAGAGATATAGCAAAAGCAAAAAGTGAAATTATTTATAATATACAAAAAGATGGCACAATCATTTTAAATAGAGATGATAATTTTTTTAATTATTTTAAAAAGATTGCTGAAAAAAATAAAATAAAAATAAAGTCTTTTGGTTATTCGAAAAAATCTGATGTTAAATTTATTAATATAAAAAAAACAAAAGGTGATTTTTTATTGAGATTTTCTGTAGATAAAAAAATTTTTATATTAAAAATAAACAATGGTAGCAAGAACTATATAATGAATGTTTTGTGCTGTATTGCTACAATAAATGAGTTAAATTTAGCCTTATATAAAATAAAAAACTTTTTTAAAGCACAGACTTTTTTAGAAGGCAGAGGAAAAATTAATAAAATAAAAAAATTTGGTAAAAAGTTTTTTTTAGTTGATGAAAGTTATAATGCTAACCCTTTATCTGTAAAATCAGCAATTGAAAATTTTTCCGATATTCAAAAAGGAAGAAAAAGGAAATACTTTCTTTTTGGGGATATGTTAGAATTGGGTAAAAATTCACACATTTATCATAAAAAAATCTCTAAATTTATAAATAATAGTGATATTGATAAGACCTTTGTTTATGGAGACAAGACAATTCAAACATATAAGCTTCTTAAAAAGGAAAAAAAAGGAAAAATAGTGAAGGATTTAAAATCATTTAACAGAACAATCTCTCGAGTTTTAAAAAACGGAGATTTTTTGATGATTAAAGGCTCTAACGCAACAAAGTTGCACAAAATATCAAAAGAACTTCTTGGAGGCAGAGTGAATGCTTTATAGTTTTTTAGTTTCATTAATCGATACTTTTTCTTTTTTAAATGTGTTTAAGTACATTACTTTTAGAATAGGTTTGTCAGTTGTTACCTCTCTAACAATCATTTTTTTGATTGGAAATCCTCTAATAAGATATTTTTCAAAAAAACAAATTACTGGACCAATTAGGCAGGACGGACCCATTGATCACATCATAAAGAAAAGCGGAACACCTACCATGGGTGGATTAATGATTTTGATTGGAATTATTACAAGCACTCTTATGTGGGCAGATTTAAATAATATTTATATATGGATAGTTCTTTTCGTTTGCACAAGTCTTGGTTTATTAGGGTTTCTTGACGACTATCTAAAAATTAAATTGAAAAATTCTTCAGGAATTAATGCAAAACTGAAATTCTTTGGACAATTATTGATTTCTTTGGTTGCTATTTTAGCGTTGGTTTATTTTACAGATCACGAAAGCATATCAAATCTATACTTTCCTTTTTTTAAAAATCTTGTTTTACACATGGGTTTGCTTTTTATTCCCTTTGGTATTTTTGTAATTATCGGTTCTTCTAATGCGGTAAATTTAACAGACGGACTAGATGGTTTGGCGACAGTCCCTGTTATGCTGGTTGCTTTATCCTTTTCTTTAATCTGTTACTTAGTTGGAAATACAATTTTTTCCAACTATCTTCAAATCCAATATATAGCCAACGTTGGAGAGCTATCAATATTTTGTGGTTCCATCGTAGGATCATGTTTGGGTTTTCTTTGGTACAACGCACCACCAGCCAAAATATTCATGGGCGACACAGGCTCATTATCTTTGGGTGGTTCTATAGCCTCAGTAGCAATAATTGTAAAACACGAAATCGTTCTTGCGATTATAGGAGGTTTATTTGTTTTAGAAACGGTTTCAGTAATTATTCAGGTAATTTCATTTAAATTAACCGGAAAAAGAGTATTCATGATGGCTCCCATACACCACCATTTCGAAAAAAAAGGTTGGGCAGAGTCAACAGTGGTAATTAGGTTTTGGATAATTGCTATTATTTTGGCTTTGGTAGGGTTAGCCACATTAAAATTACGTTAACCAAAATTAATGAGCATATCTTTAAATTATTTGAGTCACAAAAGTTTTGCAATTTACGGTCTTGGAGTTACTGGTCGTTCGGTAATAGATTATTTTAATAAACACGGATTCAAAAATTATATTGTGTGGGACGATGACAATGAAACTTTTAAAAAATCTATAGGGCCTCAATACAAAAGTGCGAGGAGTGATTTTTTAGAATTAATCAATTTCGTTGATCACATTGTAGTTAGTCCCGGTATTAACATTAGCAAAGCAAAAATGAAAAAAATTTTGTTAAAAAACAAACGGAAAATTATTACAGATCTTGATTTATTTTATTTACTAAACCCAGGTCTAAAATCGATAGTTGTTACTGGCACAAATGGAAAATCAACAACATGTAAAATTATCGAGCACGTTTTAAAAAAAAATAATGTTAATGTCGGTCTAGGTGGAAATATAGGAAGTCCAATTTTAAACCTAAATTTAAAAAAAAATCCTTTAATAGTTATTGAAGCTTCATCTTTTCAGTTAGCTTACTCAAAATTTATTAAACCCGATTATGCAGTAATACTAAACATAACAAAAGATCACTTAGACTGGCACGGGTCAATGAATAACTATATTCAATCAAAATTGAAAATTTTTTCACTTCAAAAAAAAAATAATTTTGCTTTTATTAATAATAAAAAGTTATTGAAAAAATTTAGAAAAAATAAATATAGGAGCAAGGTAAAATTTATAAATCATAAAAAATATGAAAAAATTAAAAGCAAGATTCAAAACGATTATTTAAATTTAGAAGTAAACGAAGAAAATATGAATTTTGTTTTTGCCTTGTCAAAAATTTTAAAAATAAAGGAAAAATACTTTATAAAATCTCTCAAATCTTTTAAAGGATTGGAACATAGGCATGAAATTTTTTATAAAAAAAAGAATAAAATTTTTGTAAACGATTCTAAAGCAACAAGTTTTACAGCCAGTAGATTTGCTTTAAAAAATAATAGAAACATTCTATGGATTGTAGGAGGACTTCCAAAAATAGGAGATAGATTTCAGCTAGAAGAAGTCAAAAAAAACATTATCAAAGCATATGTTATCGGAAAGCACACAAAGCATTTTAAGAGATTCTTAAAAGGAAAAATCAATTTTGAATCATACAAAATGTTAAATAACGCAGTGGCTTCAATATTTAAAGACATAAAGGATTTGAGAGAAAGAAAAGCCACTATTTTATTAAGTCCTGCTAGCGCATCTTATGATCAATTTAAGAGTTTTGGAGATAGAGGAAACAAATTTAAAAAATTAATTAGAAGTTATGCCAAAAAATATTTTTAATAATTAATAACATGAATAGATTTTTTAAAATAGAAAATTATTGGAGAAATATTGACAAGCATATCTTAGCAAGTTTTTTGTTATTATTTACTCTAGGAATATTCTTTTCATTTTCTTCAACATCTTTTTTGGCAGATGAAAGGCTTAATAAAAGTTACTATTTTTTTTTTCAAAAGCACCTTCTTTATGCTCTTCTTTCCTTTTTTTTAATGATCTTTGTATCTATAGTAAACACTGATTTCATCAACAAAAGTCTACTTCCTATTTTTTTATTTTTTTTACTACTACTAATATTAGTTCCGTTTTTTGGCACTGAAGTGAAAGGCGCAAAAAGATGGCTTAATTTTTATATATTTCGTTTTCAGCCAATTGAGTTCATAAAACCTTTTTTTATTTTAGTTATTGCACAAATTATTACCTCTAATTGGATTAAAAATTTAAATTTGGCCCATCTTTTTTCATTCTTAATATTGTCTCTCTTAATTTTATTGCTTGTACTGCAGCCTGATCTTGGACAATCTGTTTTGTTAGTTTGCACTTGGATTTCACTAGTTTTTGTTTCCGGAGTTAATGTTTTTTATCTCTCTTTCATACTGGCTTTTGCTATATCTCTGTTTTTTGTTTTATTGTATTTGGCTCCAGAAAAATTTAATTACATTGTTACAAGACTCACATCCTTTATGGACCCTGAAAAATCAGGAAATTTTCAATCTCAAAAGGCCACTGAAGCAATAAAGCAAGGCGGTCTAAAGGGACAAGGTATGGGAGAGGGCATATTAAAAGAGAGTGTGCCAGAAGCACACACAGATTATATTATTGCAGTTGTGAGTGAAGAATTTGGCTCTTTGGTATCGATATTAATTATTACAATTTTTTTGTTTGTTGCATTCAGGATAATTAAAAAAGTTATAAATTTTTCAAGCAATTTTTATAAACTTTCACTTAGCGGTTTAATGTCACTATTAATTTTTCAAACTTTTATACATGTTGGGGTTAATGCAAACTTGTTGCCAACGACAGGAATGACTCTTCCATTTTTAAGTTATGGCGGTTCATCTTTGTTATCAAGCGGAATAGCTGCAGGAATAATTCTAAATTACACATCATTAAGAGAAAAAACTGAATGAAAAAAGAAAAGAAAAAAATTCTTATAGCGACAGGTGGTACAGGAGGCCACATTTTCCCCTCACTAAGTTTGGCAGATTTCTTAAAAAGAAAACATCAAGTTGAAATAGTTACAGACAAAAGAGGTCTTAGATATTTGGTAAATGATGAAAAAATTAATATTAGAACAATTAATTCTGACACAGTCTTTGGTAAAAATATTTTTAAAGCATGTTTTGGAATTATAAAAATTATTTTATCTTTCATTTTTTCAATTTTTTTCATGATAAACTCAAGACCTAAATTAATAATTGGTATGGGCGGTTATTCTTCCTTTCCCGTTTGTGTTGCCGGTTACTGCCTCAGGATTCCAGTGATAATTTATGAAAACAATCTAGTTATAGGCAGAGCAAATAAATTTATTTTACCAATAGCTAGAAAAATTTTGGTTTCCACTAAAGATATTCAAGGGATAAAATCTAAACACAATAAAAAGATATTTTTTTCTGGATATTTGATTAGAAGTCATATTTTAAATTTAAAAAAGGAAAAAACACAAAATATTGAGAAAAAAATCTTATCCATTTTAATAATGGGAGGAAGTCAGTCAGCCAAAATTTTTGGAGAAATTTTACCTAACGTAATGACCAGATGTTTTCAAAATGGTATTAGACTCAAAATTTATCAACAATGCTTAGATCAGCAGGTCAGTCAAATTAAAAAAATATATGAAAAATTTAAATTGGAATTTGAATTATTTTCTTTTTCTGGTGACATGTCTAAATATTATAAAGTGACAGATTTGGCAATTACAAGATCAGGTGCATCATCCCTTGCAGAATTAGTAAATCTAAGAATTCCATTTATAGCAATACCTTTGCCCTCATCAGCAGACAATCATCAGTTTCAAAATGCAAACTACTTCAAAAATAAAGGATATTGTTTTTTGTTAGAGGAAAAATTTGTTTCTGATAAATTGTTTGAAATTCTTATAGATTTAAACAAATATGAAAAAAAATTATTTTTAATGAAAGAAAGAATGACAGAACATTCAGATAGAGATACCTTTTTAAAAATCGAGGAATTAGTTGAAAAAATATTAAATGAGCAAAATTGAAATAGGATTAAAAGAAAAAGTTCATTTTATTGGAATTGGCGGAATAGGCATGAGCGGTTTGGCCCAGGTCATGAAGACTATGGGATTTACAGTTCAAGGGAGCGACTTAGTTAATAGTAAAAACGTGGAAAGGTGTAAAAAAATTGGAATCAAAGTATTTAAAACACACAGTAGGAAAAACATTAAAGATTCTACAATAGTTGTTAAATCATCTGCGGTTAAAAATAATAATCCTGAAATTAGAGAAGCAAAAGAAAAAAAATTAAATATTCTCAAGAGAGCAGAAATGTTGGCTCATGTCGTTTCTTTAAAAACAAACATTGTAATTACCGGTTCGCACGGAAAGACAACCACTACTTCTTTGATATCCAAAATATTGTCATCTGCAAAATTAGATCCGACTATAATAAACGGAGGAGTAATAAACTCTTTCAACAGTAATGCCAGGTTAGGAAAAGGTGAGTGGGCTGTTCTAGAAGCAGATGAATCCGACGGAAGCTTTTTAAATTTTCCAGTCAACTATTCTGTAGTTACGAATCTTGATAGAGAGCATCTTGACTTCTATAAGAGTTTTAAAAATTTACAAAATTCTTTTATAGAATTTCTTAACAAAACACCGCCAATTGGAAAATCTTTTATTTGTGCAGATGATCATGAAATAAAAAAATTAGTTTCCAAAATAAATAACAAAAATTTTCTAACCTATGGTTTTTCTAAAGAATCAGATTTTCAAATTTTAAATCCTATTTATAAAAAAGATTACTCAATATTTAATCTAAGAATCTCTACACTGGGTTCAAAAAAGAAAACTGTTAAAAAAATCAAATTAAATCTTATTGGCCAACACAATGTTTTAAATGCAGCCGCCGCCGTTGCTTTGTGCCTACATATAGGGATCAATATTGATGTTATAAAAAAATCCTTAAAAAAATTTACTGGTATACAAAGAAGATTGACAAAAGTTTTTTCAGTTAATCAAAGAGAATTTTTTGATGATTATGCTCACCATCCAACAGAAATTAAATCAATTTTAAAAAGCTTAAAAATAACTTCTGCAGACAGGAAGATAGTTTCTGTTTTTCAACCACACAGATATTCTAGGTTAAGGTTATTGAAAAAAGATTTTGCATCTGCTTTTAAGGATTCAAATTTAGTTGTTTTATGTCCAGTTTATCCTGCTGGAGAAAAAATTGATAAAAAATATAACTCAATTGATTTTGCGAGATTAATTTCTCGAGACTCTAAAGTTCAGGTAGTAATGGTAAAAAATGAAAATGATTTAAAAAAGTTTTTTATTAAAAATTTATTACAAGATGAAATAGTAGTATGTATGGGAGCAGGGTCTATATCTAAGTGGATAAGAGAGATGGATTTATAAATTAAAATATGATTTACGAAAACGAAAAGCTTTCAAAATATAATTGGTTTAATTTAGGAGGAACGGCAAGAATATTTTTTAAGCCAAATTCTCAATCAGATCTTAAAATTTTTTTAGAAAAGCACGGCGGTAAAGAAAAAAATGTATATATTCTAGGAGCTGGGTCCAATACTCTTTTCAGAGATTCAGGTTTTGATGGAGTCGTAATTAAACTTGGAAAAGCTTTTGCTTATACAAACTTACTAGAAGATAATAAAATAGAGGTTGGTGCAGCTACTTTGGACAAAACAACTTCAGACTTTGCTTTGGAAAATTCAATATCAGGATTAGAATTTTTATCTTGCATACCAGGCAGTATTGGTGGAGCAATAGCAATGAATAGTGGCTGTTATGGTTATGACATATCCAGGACTTTTTTTTCTCTTAAAGCAATGAGCTTACAGGGAGAAATAAAATCATTTAACAAAGATCAAATAAAATTTATTTATAGAGGAAATAATTTAGCTAAAGATTTAATAGTTTTAAGTGTGGTACTTCAAGGTGAGCCCGGAAATAAGAATGGGATCAAAAACAAACAAATTAGTTTAATAAACAAAAAAAAGGAAAGCCAACCTAGTAAAATCAAAACTTGCGGTAGCACATTTAAAAACCCAGAAAATAAAAAAGCATGGGAACTTATTAGATCGTCAAACTGCTCTAATTTAGTTATAGGAGGAGCAAGCATTTCATCCAAACATAGTAATTTTTTTTTAAACAATGGTGATGCTACTTCTTTAGATATTGAAACTTTAATAGAAAAGGTTAAGAAAAAAGTTTTTTTAAAAACGGGGACAAACCTAGAGTTGGAAATAAAAATTATAGGAGCAAAATAAAATTGCAAAAAAAAAAAAGTTCTTGTTATTTTAGGGGGCACTTCCAAGGAAAGAGAAGTCAGCTTAGAGTCTGGAAGATCATGTATTTTGGCCTTAAAAAAAATAGGCTACAATATATTAAAGTTTGATCCAAAATTTTCATCATTAGATAAAATTAAAAAAAATAATCCAGATGTAATATTTAATGCTCTTCACGGAAAAGATGGTGAGGACGGTAAAGTACAAAGTTTTTTTGAGTATTTTCGTATACCATACACACATTCTGGCGTTCTATCCTCGATGATTGCTATGAACAAATACTTCTCTAAACAATTGTTTACAAAACACAAAGTTAGAACTCCAAATTATTTTTTTTTAAATCGCAAAGATTATCCAAATGTAAATTTGCACCAAAAAATCAAGAAGAATAAGCTAACCTTTCCAGTAGTGATGAAACCAAACGACGAAGGGTCAAGTATTGGAGTAAAGATATGCAAGAGTTTTAGTTTGCTTAGAAAGGAATTTAAAAAAGCAAAGAACAATTATAGCAATCTAATATTTGAAACCTATATTCCTGGTCAAGAAATTCAAGTAGCCGTTATAGGCGGTAAGTCGATAGGTGCCATTGAATTAAGACCAAAGAGAAAGTTTTATGATTACCAAGCAAAATATAAAAAATCAGCCAAAACCTTGCACATAATGCCAGCTCCAATTTCTAAGAAAAAATATAAGGAGGTATTAAAAATTTCTGAAAAAGCCAACAAAATTTTGAAATGCAAAGGAATTACAAGATGTGATTTTAGGTTTTACAAGAACAAATTTTTTCTTCTGGAAGTAAACACACAACCAGGCATGACAAGTCTATCTCTTGTTCCCGAAATAGCAAAACATTCTAATATTTCTTTTGTGCAATTAGTTAAATGGATGGTAAACGATTCTGGTATAAACAGATGAGAAAAAAAAAAAACTTTTTTTTATGGTTATTTTTATTTGTTTTTCTTACTACATATAGTTTTAATTCTGTTCAAGAGACAAAAAACTCATTCCTTCCTGTAAAAACAATAGAAATTAAAGGTATTAACAATTCAGACAAAGAAGAGATCGTGAAAAGATTAAATAAGTTTAAAGGAAGAAGCATAATTTTCATTAGCAGAAATCAACTGAAGGAATCGGCACATAATTTACAATTTGTTAAGGAACTAAGAGCAAAGAAAATCTATCCGGACAAAATAGAATTAATAATAATTGAATATAAGCCTATAGGAATTTTTATTAATAAAAATAAAAAATTTGTAATTACTAATGGAGGAGAGTTAATTGAAAATCATCAAGTCAATAAATTTAAAGATTTACCTCTGGTATATGGGAAAGAGGCTGGAAAAAATTTTTCCACTTTTTACCAATCCCTAGAAAGCATGAATTTCCAAACAGAGCTGATAAAACAATTTAATTATTTTGATATTAATAGATGGGATGTTATTTTAAAGGATGGTAAAGTAGTGAAGCTACCAGCTGAAAATTATGAAAATTCACTTAACAAATTTTTATCCATTTATAAGAAAAATAATTTTAGTAATTTTAAAATTTTTGATTTCAGGATTAAGGGGCAACTCGTATTGAAATAAAGTCAATGAATCAAGAAAAACTAATAGCAGAAATAGCCGAAGATAAAATTCGATATGTTATCTATCAACAAGATGAAAAATCAGAATATAAAATTTTAAAAAAAAAAATTTCTGAAAATATAGGCATTAAGCAGGGAAAAATTTTGGATTTTCATTATACTGCAAATAAAATAAATCAAGACCTCAAAGATCTAGAAAAAGAGTCCGATAAAATTTTTAGAAATATTTCAATTATAGTTAATGAACCAGAAATTTCTTGTACAAATCTTTCAGGATTTAAAAAACTCAATGGGTCAAAAGTTGAAAAAAGAGATTTGGATTATCTTTTAAATGAAGGCAAAAGTTCTATTTTAAAAAACCAAGAAAAAAATTCTATATTACATATTCTTAATTCTAATTTTATTTTAGACAAAATAAAGAAAAACAAAATTCCAGTGAACCTTCATGGCGATCACCTGAGTTTACACATGACATTTACTTCATTGCCAACAAATAATTTAAAGAATATTAGAGCCCTTTTTAATAATAGTGATTTAAAAATTGATAGGGTTATAAGTAAGCCGCTTGCTTGCGGAATAGATTTATTAAATAAAAATAAAGGCGCTAAAAATTTTGTTTTAATTAATTTTGATAAAGAGGCTAGCAGCATCTCTCTTTATGAAGATTCTTCATTAGTATTTTTAAAAATCTTTCCTTTTGGAACTAATTCTATTTATAGAGATGTTATCCAACTTTGTTCGCTTAAAGAAAAGGAGGTAAGGATTATTATGAACAAATTGGATTTAACAAATGTAGAAAATGAGAAGAATAAATATGTAGAAAAAGATTTGTTCACAGAATCTGAATTCAAAAAGTTAAGCATTAATCACTTAAACAATATTATTACCGCAAGAATCAAAGAAATGTTGGATTATATTTTTAACAAAAATAAGAATTTAAATTATATAAATAACAAAATTTTACGAGTTCATTTGTTTTTTGAAGACAAGGATATTTTGGAAAATCTAGGCAAGTTATTTGAAGAATCTTTAAAAATTGATACAACAAGGACCCAAATTGAGTTATTACCACTAAATGAATTTTCAGCTTTGTCTGGAGCAGCAGAACTTATTTTCAAAGGATGGGATAAAGAGGCTATTCCTCTGAGTCACAAGAAAAAGTCAATAATTTCAAGTTTTTTTGAACATTTTTTTTAACAAACATTTTATTGTAGTTTTTTGTAACATTAGTTGTTTTCAACTAAATTTTTAGTTTTTGTATAACCTTACCCATGTGGGGAAGGAATCAAAAAACACTAAAAAAAGAAGCAAGTTTCTCTGGAATAGGATTGCATTCTGGTGCGGACATTGATGTTACTTTGATTCCAGCAAATTCTAATTCTGGAATAATTTTTAAGAGAACTGATTTAGAAAAAAATAACGAAATTATAGCAAATTTTAAGAATGTTTCTTCAGCAAAACTATGTACAAAAATTCAAAATAATTTTGGAGCAAGCGTTTCGACCATTGAACACTTAATGGCAGCATTTTATATCTGTGGTATTGATAATTTAGTTGTAAATTTAAACGGTCCAGAAGTTCCAATAATGGATGGATCTGCAAAAGATTTTGTTAAGATTATAAAAAATTGTGGACTTAAAACTCTAGAAGGTAAAAGAAAATTTGTAAGGATTAAAAAGAAAGTAGAGCTAAAAGAAGACGATAAATTAATAAATATAATTCCAGCAAATAATAACTTTGAAGTTAAATTTACACTACATTATAAAAAAAATCCTCTGATTCAGAACCAAACAAACAGTACAAATTTTCAAGAGAAAAATTTAGAAGAAATTTATGTTGCAAGAACTTTTTGTTTACATGAAGACATAGAGGCAATCAAATCTATTGGCTTGGCAAAAGGCGGATCATTAGAAAATGCTGTTGTAGTTCAAGGAAACAAAGTTTTAAATGAGGGTGGACTTAGATCTAAAAAAGAATTTGTAAACCACAAGATACTAGACTTAGCGGGAGACTTTATGTTGTCTGGCGCAAGAGTTATCGGGTCAGTAGAGTGTGTGCATGGTGGTCACGCTTTAACAAACGAATTTTTGAGAAAGATTTTTTCAGATAAGAGCAATTATGATATCGTTGAAAATGAATCTTCTTCAATAAACGTAAGAAAAATCGTTCCTCTTCATAAGAGACTTGCTGTAAACGCCTAAATTTTAATTTTAACATCATTTTACGCGAAGTATTTTTTTTGTTATTAATACTTTATGCGTATACTTTTAATTTTCTTTTTTTCAATGCTTCTGTTTTTCTCATGCTCTAAAAAAGAAGCTTCAGTTTCCTCCACTCCTTCAACGCAAGAGGAGGCAATAAAAATTTATGAAGAAGGATTAAAATCATTAGAAGATGGACAATACTTTTATGCTAGAAAAAAATTTGATCAATCGGAGAGTTTATTACCCCAAACTCAATGGGCGGCAAAATCTGCTTTGATGTCAAGTTACTGTTTGTACTCAATGAACTTTTATGATGAATCCATTCTAAATCTCAAAAGATTTATAAAAACTTATCCTGCAGACACCAATATAGATTATGCACACTATTTGATAGCCATAAATTATTATGAACAGATTCTGGATGAGAATAAAGATATTAGTCCTCTTATTTTGTCTAAGAGTACAATTGAAGATTTTTTAAAAAAATATCCAGATACAGATTACGCTATGGATTTAAAATTTAAATTAGATCTTATTATTAATCAAATGGCTGCAAAAGAATTATTAATAGCGAGATACTACATTAAAAATGAAAAATGGATACCAGCGATCAACAGATTAAAAGTAATAGTGGAAAAATATGACAAAACCATTTTTATTGAAGAAGCATTATTTAGACTGGTAGAAATTTATTATAGAATTGGTCTTGACGGCGAAGCCAAAGCAGCAGCGAGTATGTTAGGATATAATTATAACTCAAGCGAATGGTATGAGAGATCTTATAAAATACTCAATAAAAATTATGAGCCAGTGAAAGTAAAAAAAGATAATGAAGAAGGAAGCCTGGTTAGAAGAACATTAAAAAAAATATTACTTATAGATGATTGATCAGGAAAAAATTAAAAGACTATACACCAAAAAAGTCGAAAAATTATTGAAACTCAACAAGGCATACTTTGAGAAGGATAATCCTATGGCCTCCGACTCAGAATTTGATGAGTTAAAAAAAGAATTATTAGTTTTAGCAAAACAACATCCGTTCCTCAAAAAAATAAAAAATCTAGATAATCTTGTTGGGCACAAGCCCGCAACAAAATTTGAAAAAATAAAGCATACTAGACCAATGCTTTCTTTAGGGAATGCTTTTGATAGGGAAGATATGATGGATTTTCAAAAAAAAATAAAAAATTTTTTAAATATCACATCTGATATGGAATTATCTTCAGAGCCAAAGATAGACGGTATATCTGCTTCTTTGAGATATGAGAAAGGGAAACTGACTTATGGACTTTCAAGAGGTGACGGTGTTTTTGGAGAAAATATAACTGAAAATTTAGCAACCATAAATGAGATACCTAAAAAATTAGTTAATGCTCCTGAAGTTATTGAAGTCAGAGGAGAAGTTTATATAGGGAAAAAAGATTTTGAAAAATTAAAAGATAAATTTGCCAACCCAAGGAATGCAGCGGGCGGTTCATTAAGACAAAAGAATTCACAAGAGACTAAAAAAATACCATTGAAATTTTTTGCTTATGGTATTGGAGAGATAAGCTCTGAAACTTTTACAAAACAAACTGATTTACTGAAAAAACTGGAAAACTGGAAATTTCCAATTAATTCTCATTGCAAAACAATTAAATCAGTCGATGAAATAGAAAAAAATCATGCAGAACTAGAAAGTCTTAGATCAAGTTTGGACTACGATTTAGACGGAATAGTCTACAAGGTTAATAATTTAAAATTCCAAGAAAGACTTGGTTCGACATCTAATTCTCCAAGATGGGCAATTGCTTACAAATTTTCTTCAGTTAAAGCTTCTTCTAAAATCAAAGATATAGCAATCCAGGTTGGAAGGACTGGCGCTATTACTCCGGTAGCAAAAATTGATCCTGTTACGGTTGGTGGCGTTGTTATTTCCAATGCGACTTTACACAACGAAGATGAAATTAACAGAAAAGATATAAGAGTAGGGGATGTTGTTACCATACAACGGGCTGGTGATGTAATTCCGCAAGTTGTGTCGGTAGACAAATCTAAAAGAAACAAAAATAGCAAAAAGTTTATTTTTCCAAACAAATGTCTTTGTGGTTTTCCTACAAAAAAAGAAGTCAGTTTGACCACTAAAAAAACAGACGTAGTTAGAAGATGTATTAGGGGTTACGAGTGCGATTTTACTGCAAGAGAAAAGTTAAAACATATAGTTTCAAAAGATGCTTTTGACATTGAAGGTTTAGGAAAAAAAGTAATAGATAATTTTTGGGAATTAAAATTTATAAAAACACCAGCTGACATCTTCCGTTTGAATTATGCTCAAATAGAAAAGTTAGAGGGTTGGGGCAAACTCTCTATACAAAATTTAAAAAAAGCAATTAAAGATTCAAAAGAAATAGTTTTAGATAGGTTTATTTATTCAATAGGAATTAGGCATATAGGGCAAGAAAACGCAAAAATTTTAGGAGCATTTTTTAAAACAAACAAAAAATTTTCAGAATTATTTAATCCCAAAAAAAGAAAGGATATTTTAAAAAACTTATATGATCTTGATGGTATTGGAGATACACAAGTGAAGTCCATAGAGGATTTTTTTTCAAACGAAAAAAATTCGAATATTATTCAATCCTTAATAGTCGTTCTCAATATAGGTGATTTTAAAAAAATAAGTAAAAAAGGAAAACTTAGTAATAAAAATATAATGTTTACAGGTGGATTTGAAAAAATGAGCAGGTCTGAGGCTAAAGCTTTAGCAGAAGAAAATGGAGCTAAAATTCTTGGCTCAGTCTCTAAAAAACTAGATTACCTTGTGATTGGAAATTCAAAACCAACAAAAAAGAAGATTGAGAAAGCCAAAGAGTTCAAAATAGATTTGATGACAGAGGAAAAGTGGTACAACCTATTAAATAGGTGAGCAGGCTTTTGTTAGGTCTGTTTTTTCTTGGAAATTCATAAATTTAGATAAATTTTTCTGCACTTTTTTGTGATAACTGTTGATCCATTTTATTTCTATTTTATTTAAGATTTTTTTGTTTATCAGGTCTTTTTCAATTGGAGCTACAGTTAGTTCCTCAAATTTATTTTTTTTGATATAAACAAGATTTTCAATTCTTATACCAAAAGCTCCTTCTTTATAGTATCCAGGCTCATTAGATACAATCATGCCGTCTTTTAAATTTATTTTGTTATTTTTTGACAGAGACTGTGGGCCCTCGTGAACGTTTAAAAAATATCCAACTCCATGACCAGTTCCATGCGGATAATTTAATTTTATTTTTTTTAAAAATTTTCTAGCATTTTGATCAACCTGTGAACCTGTTGAATTTTTTTTAATTTTAAAATTTGAAACAGCAATATGTCCCTTTAAAACACGAGTATAAATTTCTTTTATATAGCTAGATTTATTATCCAAAGAAACTGTTCTGGTTACATCAGTAGTGCCAAAAGAATATTGGCCTCCTGAATCCACCAAGTACAAGTCGCCTTTTTTTAAAGCCCTGTTTGTTTTGCTGGAAGCTTTATAGTGAATAATAGCACCATTAGGTCCCGATCCAGAAATTGTATTAAAACTTGGAAATTTATATGAACGATTCATTCTTCTAAAACTTTCTAATTTTTTTTGTGCCGATATTTCTGTAATTTTTTTCTTTTTAAAATTTTTCTTTACCCAGAATA
>Ga0163108_10000840_pt1 | contig 22551 bp, 16 predicted proteins | sample Fk1155metaG_FD_109644 | JGI IMG/M metagenome (GOLD analysis project Ga0163108, IMG submission 109644) | Marine microbial communities from the Central Pacific Ocean - Fk160115 155m metaG | ecosystem: Environmental > Aquatic > Marine > Oceanic > Photic zone | place: The Central Pacific Ocean...
ATTTTGTTTAACTCAGCAATGCTTTCAAGACGAGACAGAATAAAATAGTCGATCTTATTTATTGGCCATAACGTATTTTCTACAGGCGGCAAAGGTAAACGACGGGGTGATATCCACGCCCAATGCGTATTGTATTCAGCTCCCTCTGCAATCCAGTTAACAAGTGTTGCTTTCTGAGCTAAGGTGAGAGGTGCTTCGGGTTTTGGCGGCATCCGTTCATCTGGATGCGAATGCCCTATTCTTTTAATAATTTCGCTTGCAAATGGCTTGCCCGGTACTATGGCCTTTTTATTCATGGCACTCTCGCGTATATCAAGCTGAAGTTTTGCCTTCCGCGTGTTGGCATCCGGACCGTGACAGGTAAAGCAATGCGTCGACAACAATGGACGAACATCCCGGTTAAAGTTGACGCTCTGATTCGCATGACAGATTGGTGCCAGACAAAGAAACACAATAACTGTACTTATGATTCTCAAGTATAAAAATATCGTAACAGGCCAAAATAGAATGTAACCACCATTATGTTAATAAAAAAATCATCCGCAAAGAGAAATTATTGCAGTTTTGATAACTACAAGAAACGTTCTTATAGTCCTCATCTGTAACTTGGCTGCCTTTTGTCCAGCAATGATTTCCACTTGTGACAACTCTTTTGACTCCCCCACCCAACAATAAGCACGACCTGCGATTGTTATCATTAGTAGGCGTTTCATAACGGGTCGAACGTCACCCGGATGAGCGTAGTTTTCAAGGCGTTTAAACTGTAGCCGCGAAAAGCCTTGAGACTTTCAAACTGAAAGCTGAAGCCTAAAAACTTCAAGCATGTGAGCGGCAACCAGCGGAGCAATCGGTGCAATATCTTAGCTTTACTTGAGAGACGGACATCTGCCTCGCTCCTACTGGATCTGAGTAATATTTTATCCGCACTCATGAACCGACTTGACTCAGGTGGTTCGTCATTATCCAATTGGCTGCTTCTCTTACATTATATGAATGTTACTCGCCGACAATTCCTGAATTCCGTGCTCCATGCTACTGCGATCTGGCCGAATTTCATAACTTCCAGTGCTTGGGCAGTCAAACCAAGCGGCAAAATAAATCTCGGTTTCATTGGGATTGGCATCATGAACCGTGGTCACCTGAGCTTTTTCCTTGGTCAAGAGGATTGTCGTGTGGTTGGGATAGCTGAGGTAGCCAAGGTACGTCGAGATCATTCCATGAGTATGGTTCAAGAGCGGTATGGTGCTAATCATGGCTGCAAGGCATATGATGATTTCAGGGAGTTACTGGGGGACAATACGATCGATGCCGTGGTGATCGGCACGCCCGACCATTGGCATGCCATGCATGCCATCATGGCTGCCAAAGCAAAAAAGGATGTTTACTGTGAAAAGCCTTTGACAGTGACCGTTCGAGCGGCACTTGAAACGGTTAAGTCCGCTCGCCAGAACAACATTGTGTTCCAGGTTGGCAGCCAACAACGTACTGAGTTTGGCGGACACTTTCGTAGAGCCGTTGAGTGCGTTCGTAACGGTCGCATTGGCAAAGTAAACAAGGTCAAGATTGGCGTTGGGGCGCCCGCAGTAACTTGTGATCTGCCTACAGAGGCGAGACCGGATGGTATAAATTGGGAAATGTGGCAGGGACCAGCAGCAGAGAGGGGCTATAACAAGATACTTTGTCCGATTGAAGTTCATCGTCACTTCCCTCAATGGCGTCGCTACCGGGAGTACGCCGGTGGCGGTCTGAGTGATATGGGTGCCCATCATTTTGATATCGCCAAGTGGGCGATGAATCTGGATGAGACTACTCCTGTGAAAATTGTACCGCCCAAGCAAGGCCAAAGTGGATTGCGCTTAGTGTATAGTAGCGGCGTGGAATTCATCCATGAGTCGACAGGTGATCGGTTTAAAGATTGTGTTTTTTACGGTTCCGAAGGAAATCTTTTTGTTGCTCGTGGAGGCATTAGTGCCGAGCCAAAGACAGCTATTAATTCGCCGTTTGGTAAAAACGATTGGCGACTGCCGGACATAGGAAAAAGCCACAAGCGAAACTGGATTGACTGCATTCGCACACGCAAAAAACCGGTCGCCGACGTGTCATACGGGGCTCATACTTCGATTGTATGCAGCTTGGCCAATATAGGTTATCAACTACGTCGAGAACTGAATTGGAATCCTGAGACTTATCGTTTTGGTGACGACAAGGAAGCCAACGCTCTAGCTAGTCGCACAGGTCATGGTGAGTGGAGATATACGTAAACAATCTAAGCAATAAATTGCATGTAAAACAGACATGATCCCGCACAGCGAACTCCACACAATGCACACCAGACGCGCTTTCCTCGAGCGCGGCACGCTAGGGTTGGGTGGCATTGCACTGGGTTCACTGCTCAGTGGCCAAGCGGCAAACCGCAATACAATCGACGGTTTGGTGGATTTACCGCATTTCCCCCAGAAGGCCAAGCGAGTGATTTATCTGTTCCAGTCCGGCGGACCGTCCCAAATAGATCTTTTCGACCACAAACCGCACTTGGCCAAGCGCTTCGGCGAGGAGGTGCCCGAGTCCGTTTACCCTGCCGAGCGCAAGACAACGATGACCTCTGGCCAAGCGTCGTTCCCCTGCGCCCCAAGCGCGCTGAAGTTTGCCCGCCACGGCCAAGCCGGTATCTGGCTGAGCGAATCGTTGCGTCACTTGGCCAATGTCATCGACGATGTGTGCGTCATAAAGAGCATGTACACCGAAGCGATCAACCACGATCCGGCTGCGACGCTTTTCCAGACCGGCTCAGTGCTCCCCGGCCGACCAAGCATGGGCGCCTGGGTGAGCTACGGGCTCGGCAGCGGGAACGCCAACCTGCCGGCCTTCGTGGCGCTGACCTCCAACGGCCGCGCCAAGGCCGGTCAACCGCTGTACGACCGACTGTGGGGCGCGGGCTTTTTGCCGGGGCGATTTCAGGGCGTCAAATTCCGTAGCCAAGGCGACCCTATTCTCGACCTTTACAATCCGGCCGGCGTCACACGTGCCCAGCGCCGCCGCATGCTCAACGCGCTGGGCAAACTCAATCGCAGCGATGCCGGCCGCTTTAACGACCCAGCCATCGCCACGCGTATCGCGCAGTACGAGTTGGCGTTTCGAATGCAGATGAGTGTACCGGAACTGATCAATGTCCAGCGCGAACCGAAACACATTCTCGACCAATACGGCCCCGACGCCACGAAAGTAGGCAGATATGCCTATAACTGCCTTCTCGCCCGCCGTCTGGCCGAGCGTGGTGTGCGCTTCATCCAGCTCTACCACAGAGGGTGGGACGCCCACAACAACGCCCCCAAACAGGTGCCGGCGCAGTGCCAAGATACCGATCGACCCACCGCCGCACTGCTGCTCGACCTCAAACAACGCGGCATGCTTGACGACACGCTCGTCGTGTGGGGAGGCGAGTTCGGCCGCACCGTTTACTGCCAGGGCAAACTAACCCGGGAGGTTTACGGGCGCGACCATCATCCCAATTGTTTCACCTACTGGATGGCCGGCGGCGGCGTGCGCGGCGGCATGACCTACGGCAAAACAGACGACTACAGCGTCAATGTCACAGAGAACCCGGTGCACGTCCACGATCTGCAAGCCACCATCATGCACCAACTCGGTATCGACCACGAGCGCCTGACGTTCCCGCATCAAGGCCGTGACTACCGCCTTACCGACATCCATGGGAGCGCAGTGAAAGACGTGTTGAGCTGATACAAAGCCGGCCGGCTTCCGCAGCAAAACCGGGCCAACTTCGGCACAAAATGTCGGCTTGACTCAGGGCAGACATCGCAGTCCCCTGCCTAAGGGACATCAGCCGTGAATCGCACAATACAATCAAAAACTCGACGTTCATTTCTACAATCCATCGGCCTTGGAACCGCCGCGCTAGGGATGGATAGCGTCGCACTCGCCAAAGATAAAACGATCCAAGGTTTCGAGGAGGCACCGCTCGATCCGAACGCATTAAAGTCATGGAAACCGTTGTCTGACCGCAGGATACGCGTGGGCATTGTTGGCTATGGATATTGCCGGTTTGGTGCCGCGTTCAGTTTTCAGGATCACCCGAATGTTGAAATTGCCGCCGTCAGCGACCTGCTCCCGGATCGGCGTACCGGACTGGCCAAGGCATGCCGCTGCAAGACAACCTACCCATCGCTTGAAGAGTTGGTAAAGGACGACAGTATTGAGGCTGTGTTCGTGGCCACCGACGCGCCGAACCACGCGCGGCACTGCATCGAAGTACTCAAGCATGGCAAGCACGTCGCCTGCGCCGTGCCGGCTGTTTGGGGATCACTCGAAGAGGCTGACCTGTTGCTCGAGACCGTCAAGAATACCGGCCGTAAGTACATGATGTTTGAGACTTCGTACTATCGCCCCGAGCTCTATGCAATGCACCGAATATACAACGCCGGAGGCTTCGGCAAGCTCATCTACTCGGAAGGGGAGTACTTCCACTACGCAGCGAAACCTCTCCCGTCGTACAAAGGTTGGCGCGTCGGCAATCCCCCACAGTGGTATCCGACACACTCGAACGCCTACTACAACGGCGTCACCGGGGGACGTTTCACTGAAGTCTCCTGCATGGGAATGCCCAGCGTGACCGACTTCCTGCAACCGGAGAATAACCCGTACAGAAATCCATTTGGCACCGAAGTTGCAATGTTCCGCACGAGCGAGGGCGGCATGTCGCGAATGACAGTCAGTTGGGACACCCCGGGCGACCACGGCGAAAGGGGCCGAGTGCGCGGACAGAGAGGCTCGTTTTACAATCAATACGAAGGGCAGGAGAATATACTCCCCGACATCCGGCGCCCGGCGCTCCCCCCCGGCGTAGAGCCAGGCGGCCATGGCGGCTCACATGGCCAACTGACAAACGAGTTCCTCCACGCGATCCTCGAAGATCGCCAACCGTGGATCGACATCGTCCAGTCACTGAACATGACTGTGTCCGGGATTGTTGCTCACTTGTCAGCCATGAAAAACGGAGAGAGGATGAAAATCCCAGAGTACAAACTTTCGTAAGGATCAACACACGACAGGCAACACACTCCCTGCCACAAGCATGAGATCCTCTCGTCACTCTCTTTTCACTGTTATCTTGTCGGTCATCACCGTTACTGGAATGGCCAAGCCCAACATCCTTTTCATCGCGGTCGATGATTTGCGGCCGTCGATTGGATGCTACGGGGACGCGCTCGCCATCACGCCGAACATCGATCGCTTGGCCAAGCGCGGAGTGCGCTTTGACCAGGCACATTGCCAGGTGGCCGTCTGCAACCCTTCGCGGGCAAGTTTGATGACCGGGCTGCGGCCAGACACGCTGGGGGTATGGACCTTGCCTATTCATTTTCGCGAGGCCAAGCCAAAGGCGGTGACGCTGCCACAGTGGCTGCGCCGACACGGCTACACAGCGGTGGGACACGGGAAGATTTATCACAACCCGACACCTGACCCGCAGTCTTGGAGCGCTCCGATCCGACCCGTCCGATCGGAGCGGGGTTATACCGAAGGCTGGCAGGCACGCATCCGCGAAAAACAGGCCAAACTGCCCGACGACGACTGGCGAAAAAACAACCTTCGCGGCCCGTCCACTGCAGCGCCGGTAATTGACGATCACAAACTGGTCGATGGCGCCCGCACCGACCTCGCAATCAAGGATCTCCACCGGCTGGGCAAAGCGGAGAAGCCGTTCTTCCTCGCGCTGGGCTTCATCCGGCCGCATTTAGCCTGGGTTTCACCGAAGAAATACTGGGATCTTCACAATCCAATTACGCTTCCAGTGATCACCGATGGCAAGGTGACGCCGAACACGCCGCCGTATGCACTTTCCAACAGCTACGAGCTGACACATTATATGGATCTCATCGATTTCCCGGAACCGTGGGACGAGCGACGCGTCTCCGACACGCTGGCACGCCGCTTGATGCACGCCTACTACGCCAGCGTGTCGTATGTGGACGCACAGATTGGGCGCCTGCTCAAGGCGCTCGATGAGGAGGGGCTCGTCCATAACACGATCATCGTGCTCTGGAGCGATCATGGCTGGAAAATGGGTGAACACAACGGCTGGGGCAAGATGAGCAATTACGAGATCGACACTCGAGTCCCGCTCATCATTGCCGCGCCGAGGCTGGAAACCGCCGGGCAGGCGAGCGACACTCCGGTGGAGTTGCTGGATATTTTCCCGACGCTCTGCGACATGACCGGCATCGACACGCCGGATTTCGTACAGGGTGAAAGCCTGTTGCCGCTGCTAAAAAAAACCACTGCAAAACCAGATCGAGTGGCACACAGCCAATACTACCGCAACCACGCCGGCAGCGAATATATGGGCTATGCCATGCGCACGCGCACACACCGGTTTGTGGAGTGGCGCGAGTTCGGCACCGGCAGGGTGACCGCGCGCGAGCTTTACGACCATCGCGTGAATCATTCCGAGGCGGCGAACATCATCGGCAACGCGCCGGATGAACTGGTTGCCGATCTCACCTCACGCCTGTTGAAAACGCACCCGCGCCGTGCTCTTCAAATGGTGCCGCCCGTCCACTCCAATCCCAACCGGGGCCGTCTGCCTGCTACTATCAAATTCGCCAACCGCACGGATTCGGACATTCTGGTTTACGCCATCTCACCGCAGGGGCACCGCACCCGCCGGCCATCGGTAGTCAAACCGGAAGCCACAAAACAAATTAATGCGAGGATTGGCGGCGTGTTTGTTGTCGAAAGCCGGAACGGAACGATCCACGAAATCCATTCGCCAGCCGTCCCCGAAAAGATAATAAACATTAAACGACCATGAAACATAGCGGCACACTATGCATCGCGACGATTCTTCTCGTTTGCTTAACATCCACCACAATGGCCGCGCCGAAGAGACCCAACGTCATCGTTATCCTCGGCGACGACATGGGAATTGACTCCGTCTCGGCATTCAACCCAAAGATAGGACTCGAGACACCGGCTATCGACCGTCTAGCCGACGAGGGCATGAGCTTCATAGATGCCCATTCGACCTCTGGTGTGTGTTCGCCCACCCGTTACGGACTACTGACAGGCCGTTACAATTGGCGCAGCCGGCTCAAGCGCGGCATCGTAGGCCAGTGGCAACGACCTCTCATCAGAGATGCGCGACTCACCTTGCCAGAACTGTTCAAGGCCAAGGGCTACGACACCTGCATGATCGGCAAATGGCATCTAGGCTGGCATTGGCCGAAGAAGGGCGACGGCACCACGGAGAACTTGGCACAGATCGATTTCACAAAACCGATCTCTGGTGGGCCAAACAGTCACGGGTTTGACTATTATTACGGCGACGATGTACCCAACTGGCCACCGTATGTATGGCGTGAAAACGAACGCTTGCTCGGTAACCTAACCGCACAAATGAAACAAGGGGCGATGGTCGGCGTCTCCGCCGGACCGGCAGTTCCGGACTGGGATTTCACGGCCGTGCTGCCTGCGTACGCCAAGCGCTGCGCCCAATACATCCGCAGCCACAAGCAAAACGAAAACCCTTTCTTCCTCTACTTTCCCATGCCCTCACCACACACGCCGATCGCGCCCGGCAATGGCTTCAAGGGTAAAACCGGTATCAGCGACTACGCCGATTTCCTAATGGAAACCGACTGGGCTATCGGCGAACTTCTGAAAGCCCTGGACGACACCGGTCAAGACAGCAACACAGTTGTTATTTTTACCTGTGACAACGGCACCTCACCCAAGGCGAACTTCGCGCAACTCGACACGGCAGGCGTGCACCTCAATGTTAACTGGCGAGGATGGAAAGCCGACGTCTACGAAGGCGGTCATCGGGTGCCGTTTATCGTCCGCTGGCCGGGGCAGGTGAAACCCGACATGCGCAGCCACGAGACCATCGTGCTCACCGACATCATGGCCACCTGCGCCGACATCCTCGGCACAGATCTCCCCGCCGACGCTGCTGAGGACAGCGTAAGCCTGCTGCCCCTATTGCGAGGCGAAAAAGTGGAGAAACCGATGCACGACATTGTAATTCATCATTCCGTTAGCGGCCACTTCGCCATTCGGAAGGGACAGTGGAAACTGCTGCTGTGCGGAGGTTCCGGTGGCTGGAGTCCGCCGCGGGAGGTTGAAGCAGCAAAGAAAAAACTACCGATACTCCAGCTTTACGACTTGGCAAACGACCCGCAGGAAACGAAAAACCTACAAGCCAAGTACCCCGGTAAAGTCGCAGAACTAGCCAAAGGCCTGGCCAAGGCCATTCGCGATGGGCGCACCACTCCCGGCCCACGCCAAGCCAACCAAGGCTGGCCCAATACCATTCCCAAAGCGATCCGCGAAAAATTCCAACAACTGGGCGACCCTAAAATTAACTCGCAAACAACTAACTCAAGCAACTCAGTTGCTCAAAAAAGTCAGTCCAGCAGATAGGCCACAAGATCGAGGATTTGTTGCTCGCTCAGTGTGTTCACCATGCCGGGGGGCATGTTTGAGATGTCCAGCTTTTTGCGACTTTCGATCAGCACCTTGGCCAGGATGACCGGCGCCGATGTCGCTGACAAACTTCGCAACCGCACCACGGCATCGGTCTCCTCCTGCACTTGACCGAGGTGTACTGCGCCGTCGCTCATGGTGAATTGCTGCATCGAATATGCCTCGTCTATAGTTCGCGATGGTTCGAGGATTGACTCAAGTACTTCCCGGGGTTTCATCCGCTTGGCCAGACCGGTCAGGTCCGGACCAACACTACCGCCGCGCCCCTTGACCCGGTGACATTGCGCGCAGCCCGCCTTGTCAAACGCACGCCTGCCTCCTGCGATCGAACGCTCCTCATCCACCGCTTCTAACATCGGCTCTAGATCGGACACCTTCCAGCTTTTTACGAAGACGGCACTTGGTTCGAGGTCGCTAATCCAGTCGCGGAAAAGACCAACTGCCGAGTGATCCACCGCGCTGGATACCAGCGGTGGCATCTGCCCTCTACCCCTTTTGCTCAACCGCTGCAGCAACACCGATTGATCCGGCTTGCCTGGTGCCACCAGCATGGCATTGGAGATACCGAAGGTGTCATGCTGCGGTCGCGCCTCGACAAGATTCATTTCAGTCCGTGCCGTGTTCTGGCTCAGCACCATTTTTGAGTTGCCACCACCAGCCTCGACGTGGCACGGAGCACAGTTGATATGAAGATAGGAGCGCACCCGCCGTTCATCCCCTGCCCCTGAGTCGTACGGGTCAACTAGTGTGCCACGAAGCGAGGCGGGGATTTTGGGCGGATTGCGGAAAAACCCGGATTTGCCCAGCGCCCGAATTTGGTTGTCAGTGACAGGACCGTAGGCATGTTCCCTATTCAGATTCATGCCGGAAATGCCCAGAATAAAACCGGCAGCACGGCCATGACAGGCCATGCAGTCCGCCCGACTTGGGAACACCCACTCCTGACGCCGAAACCCGCCTGGTAACTTTACGTCGGCCACCCGAAAGGTCGCCTTGGCCCCGTTACGCGGAACAAGTTCCGCATCAGTCTGTGCCTCATTCCAGCGGTACGTGTAACCGTTCCATTCTTTCTCTTGAAGCAGGAGGACTCTAGTCTCTACCCGAAACGGCTTGGACAAGCCATTGTGATGCTCGCGCTGCACCGTCAGCGTCTGCACAAGAGCTGTGCCCTCAGGAAAACGCCATCCACCCGTGCGGTTGTACCCGACCTGCCCATCGCCACCGGGAACGGCCATCGCGCGCTTGGCCTCGGCGCCGTCATGCCAAGCGGAGGCGATCACAGAGTACCCGACCACTCCCGGGCTTGCCTTGTGCGAGGCCGTGTCGGCGAACAGTCCGGTCTCACTCAGGCGGATCGCAAACGACTGCTCCTGACGCACTCGAGGCCGGGGTAACAACCTGTAGAATCCACTGGCATGATCGATAACCAGCAGATCCCCCGAGCGTGACTCGGCAAAACCAGCAATGCCCAGAACCGTGTCGGCGATTTCGCGATGCGCAACAACATCCGTGCCGTCGTGTTTGAGCGCCCAAATCTTACCCGTGCTATGGTCGCCGTATATGTAATGCCCTCGCAGATCAGGCCACTTGGAGCCGTGATACACCACGCCACCGGTGAGCGATCGCGATTCTGAATGCGGATGTTCCGCCGTCGGCAACGTGAGCGGTTGTGGACCAAGCTTGCGATTGAGATAGAACGGGTGGCTCCCTTCATAAACACTCCAGCCGTAATTCTCCCCGGCTCGAACCAGATGTACTGTTTCCCACAAGTCCTGCCCGTTGTTACCGACCCAGATTTGCCCGGTCTTCGCGTCCACCGCTAATCGCCACGGATTGCGCAGACCGTAGGCGTACAGTTCCGGGCGCGCATTCGGAACATTGACGAAGGGATTGTCCAACGGAATGGCGTATGACTTTTCCGGCGTTGACTTGCGAACGTCGATACGCAACACACCGCCGAGCAGATCGCCCAGCGTCTGGCCGGACACCCTGTCATCCGAATCGCTACTGCCATCGCCAGAGGTAACGTAGAGCATCCCGTCGTGTCCGAACACCACTCCGCCGCCGTTATGCCCCTGCGAATGCCACTCAATAATGACATGCTCACTCGCTGGATCAATCACCGCTCCCCGTTCACTCTTCAAAAGAAACCTGGAAATGCGGTTTCGCTTTTCATCTCTCGGGTGTTTCAGGTTGCTGAAAAGGTAAATGTACCCGTTCGACCGGTAATCCGGATCGAAACAAAATGAGTAGGAATTACGACCGGGCAACTCCAACAGCTTAAGGCGCTTGTCCGTCAATGGATCATCTCGAAAGACGAACATACCGGCGTGGTACAATAACACGAATAACCGATCCGTGTTTGGCTCAGAAGCGATGAAGATCGGCTCTTTCCAAGTGATGTTCGTGTACACCTGTTCAACCGTGTACGGCAGTGGCGGCTCGGGAGAGCCAACGAGACGGGTGTTCTCCCATCGCTCAAGATTGGCCAAACCCAACGGTTCTGTTTCCTCTTCACCAATTGCTTGAGCAAGCGGCAGCCAGGCAGCAAACGACAGCACGCAGGAAATCTCCAAGGCACGCAGGGATGTCATCCGAAACATGGGCGAAGGAAGCTAGCGGCACATGCGCCTCTGGGCAAGACCAAGAGCCCCTTGCAGTGCTAAAAAACCACCAAACAGAGAAGTGTACCCAGCACCAGCAAGATCACCGAGGAGATGATGCGGTCTTTCGTGGGGAAGTTGAGATTAAGATCGGCCGTCCACGGCTTGGGTCGGTGACGTCTGAGCAGCCACTTGACTTGGTCAATATTTGTTGCCAGCGGCAGTTCACGGAAATTGGGATCATCGTACAGTTCCGGCTCCGGTTCATCCGGCGGAGCGAATGTCAGCGGCTCGTCATCCTTGTGCGCCAGTTCACCAACATCCATCGTCAGTGTTTCGCTCGGCTCGGTGGCTACCTCGAGGCTGGCAGTCTTGGGCAAAGCGGATTCGCCAGACGTAACCGCACTGTCCACTTCGAAACTTGAATGAGCGGCCGAGAAGCCGACCGACTCCGGCTCTACCGGATCAGTGATCCTCTCCTCCGGCAGGCGCCGCGCTAGTTCAATTCCCCCGAAGCTTTCCCCCTGAATAGCGATCAACTGCTTGAGCTTGGCCAGTTCGAGCACGGCAAGAAACGTCGTTATAACCTCGAGCCGGCTGCCTGCCGGCTCAAACAACTCAGTAAAGTAAATTGTCTCGCGCTCCTCAAGGATGCTCCGGATAAGAGCAATTTTTTCTGTAACCGACCACCTGTCAGCGACAATTTCCCTTGTAGTGCCAGCGCGTTTCTTCTCGGCATCATCAAATCGCTTGAGAATCTCATTCACGGCGCCGATGAGATCGAAAACAGAGGCTTCTTTCGGTGCCTGCGGTGGCAATGGCGGGACTTTTGGTTTGGCTCCTTGGCGCTCGAAACTTTGCTCCCGTTCCCAGGCCATTCGCCGGAGATCGTCGGCTGCATCCTTGAATTTCCGGTACTCGACGAGCTGGCGGATCAGGTCCCAGCGCGGATCCTCCTCTTCATCCTCTTCAGAAATCACCTGTTGGTCCACCGGGAGCAGTTCCTTGCTCTTGATGTACATCAGAGTGGAAGCCATCACGATAAACTCCCCGGCGAGGTGGAGGTCGAACTGCTTCATCAGCTCGATGTAATCGCAGAACTGGTCGGCCAGCTTGACCATGTTCACCTCGTAAATATCAACCTCCTCCTTACGTACCAGATGCAGCAGCAGGTCCAGTGGGCCCTCGAACACTTCAAACTGGTAGCGTAACTCGTTCATTGCCCAGCCGGAAGGGATCTGAGAACGGGAACGATTTGATTGACGACCCTCAATTTCCAGTCTGCAAACGACTCACCGGTAGTCAGCACGCCGTACGTATCGAACTTGTAGCTGTTGCCCCTGCCGTAATAGCTGTCCGGCGCGACGTTGAACGTCCACACGGAACCGTCCTTCAGCGGGCGATCGGCGTTGTACTCTAATTTGCATTGACTGCGAAGCACACCCGCCTCGACATTGGCCTTGGCCAAGCTGTCGTGTTCATGCCAGTGCCGAAAGAGCCCGTTGCCGGCTACCAACCGCCGCATCATTGGATTGACTGCGGAGGAATGCTGGTGCGCACGGAACACACCGCGCACCTTGGTCGTCGCACCGGCGGAGGCGTCGAGCACGATTCGGGTACCAGTCTTGCCGTACACGAAACCGCGCCCGTCCATATACCCTAGCCCCGGCTCGCTACTGAACACGGTGAAGTCGTTCCACATGAATCCGTTGATCAGCGGCGACATCGGCGCGAGCGGCGTATAGTCGCGGATGGAGGTCTTGAGGAAATTACGCCGCACGGCATCGGCGGTTTCGAGCAATGCTGGATACTTTAGCAAAAAAGTGCCGCCGCGCACTTGACCAAGCAGCTGGAACGCAACCGCCGGCTTGGCATCAAGCAGCGCACCCGGCAGGTAGCCCGGCTCCATGCCACCGTGATTGCACTGGATATAATCCGAGCCGCTGCCGACGTAAACCACGACCGGAAAAAAATCGTACAACCGCCCGATCAGCGCTGGGTTGAACTGGTTATCATATTTTTTTTGACACTCGGCGATGAATCCGTACCGGGGAATCATTTGCACATCCTCGTGATTGCCGCGTGCCATGAACACCTGTTCCGGGTTCGCGAGCTTGAGTCGCAGCAGTGTGTAGAGCACCTCAATGCCGTAGTTACCGCGGTCGGTGTAGTCACCGAGGAAAACCATGTAGCGGTTCGGCCTTGTCAAGCGGAAGCCGTCCAGTGTGCCGGCTTGGTTGAGCGACTCTAGCAAGGCAATAAAGGAGTGGATGTCACCGTGAAAATCGCCATGAAATACCACCTCGCTTCCAGGTGGCACCTGCAGCTTCTGAGCGAAGGGCTGAAACGGAATCGGGGGCTTCAGGAAATAAGCGCGATCGGTATTGAAAAACTCGTCCTGCTTGGGCCGAACGCCGACCCAGTTTGCCGCTGATTTCATCGAACCGGCTTTGGCCACCTCGAACGTGGCCAGCAGGGCCTTGGCCATCTCTGTGAACGCAGGTAACGCTGTCTCGATCTGGGGTGTCGGCGCTTGCCCTAGCAGCGCACGGTTGCTCTGCAGCTGGATGCAGGCGTTCCTCCAGTCGGCATAAGCAGGGTACTTGACTGAACGGTAGTCGCCCGGCCCAGCGAGGCAGACTGGTGCCAAACCGAGCGTCAGCACTGACAACAGCACTTGGCTAATTACACTCCGGGGGTGGCATCTCCTTGGCAACATCATCCAACCGGTCACAGGGAGACTGCGCCCTTAAGGCCAACCGCACAAGGCTAAAAGGAGCATTGCGTTGCCCTGCCCTGCTGCCTACTTTCCTCCCTCAATACAGCTGAATTTATGAGTAAATTAACCCTGCAAAATTCACTTCTGACCGCAGCACTTGTGGTTTCAACCTACGGCATAACAACTCAAGCCGGAGACTGGCCGCAGTGGCGCGGTCCCTCCTCGGACGGACACACAGCCAAAGGCGATCCGCTCCCAGCCAAGCTGAACGATTCCCCGAGGGTAATCTGGCGGATTGACGTTGGGCCCGGTCATGCCGCACCGGTGACACAGGGCAATCGGATTGCAATTGCCGTGCAACAAGACGACTCCGAGTCACTCCGACTCCTCGACAAGCGCACCGGTAAGCTGCTTTGGGAGACGGCCTGCGGGCAAACCTACGAAGACCGCTTCGGGGCCGGACCGCGCTGCGCACCGCTCTTCGATGACGACCGAATTTATGCACAAACCTGCCGAGGCAAGCTGAGTTGCTTGAACGTCAAGAACGGCTCCAAACTATGGGGCGTGGATTACCAGAAAAAATTCAAGGTCAAGTGGATCAAAAACAAAAACCAAAACGAGGCTGCCGCCGCTCGCCGAGGCTACAGCGGCACGCCGTTGATCGATGGTGATCACTTAATCTGCCAGGTTGGCGGTGCTCCCGGGACCGGCATCGTCTGTTTCAACAAGTTCACTGGCGAGGTCGTGTGGAAATCACAGGATGACCTGGCCAGCTTTGCCAGCCCGTTGATCACAACGTTTGCCGGTCGACGCCAATTCGTCACACTCGCCACCGAGGCACTCTTCAGCGTGGACACCCAAACTGGCGAACGACTCTGGAGCCTGCCGTTCCCCACTCTTTATTTTCGAAATGTCGTCACTCCGATCGCGGCCGGTGGCAGCGTGATCGTCACCTCCCATTCCGAAGGCATGCACTGCATGACTGACACCGGCGAGAACGGCAAAGCCAAGCTCAAATGGAACGCCCCCAAGCTAAAGATCAACCTCGCCACACCGGTCATCGTGAAAGGTAACCTGTACGGCTTCGCCGAAAAGAATCGATTCATCTGCGTCGACGCTGCCACCGGCAAGCTGAACTGGCAGGAACACGACTTCGGCAACTTTTATGCCTCAACGCTGACGGACAGCAAGCGACTGCTTGTTCTGGGACAAATGGGCGAATTGATCCTGCTCAACCTTAACCCCAATGAATATGAGGAAATTGACCGTGTACAGGTATGTGGCAAAACTTGGAGCTTCCCTGCCTACTCCAACGGCCAGTTTTTCGTACGCGACCAGAAAACCCTACAGTGCATTCAACTTACCGGCAAATAACGCACTTACCCAAACGCTTGTCTTTTGTTAGATCGTTTCCGGCGTTGGGTGAACCCAGGGTGCGCTGTAGGTGCGATTGAGCAGTCGATTGGCCTCAGGATCGCCGATGATGGTGTGTGTCTCTGGATCCCATCGCAGCGAGCGGCCGCCTAGACGCTGCGAGATGTTGGCCAAAATGCAGCTTACGCTCGAGATGTGGCCCTGTTCAATATCGGCGACCGGGCGACTGCGCTTGGCAATGGCGTTGAGGAAATCTATCATGTGGACCCGCACCGCCGGTGCGACGTGCCTCTCAAGATCCTTCTCTGTTTTGTCCTCAGGATACTCTTCCAACTCCATCTTGACATCGCGATGGATCGACTTGGCCCCACTGCCACGCGGGATGAAGTCGTATCGGTTGACACTCAGTTTGAGCGTACCCTTGTCGCCGTAGAGAAAGGCCGCCCACGGGTAGTTGGGATCGGACGCGTGGCCCCAGGCACGGTGCTGCCAGACAACTTGCATGTCATCGAAGTCAAAGCAGGCGGTCTGAGTGTCGGTGGTGTTGGCTTTGGCCTGTTTGTCAACGAGGATCCCGCCCTGCGACACAATGCTACTGGGCCAGCCGAGATCAAGCATCCAGCGGACGGTGTTGAGCATGTGAACGCACATGTCACCGACGATACCGTTACTGTACTCCATGAATGCCCGCCAGCCGCGCGGGTGGCATAGCTCGTTGTACGGTCGGCTCGGCGCTGGGCCACTCCACATGGCGTAATCGAGACTGACCGGCGGCGGAGTGTCGGCTGGGTTACTGCGATTGCGCATGTGATAGTAGCAGCAAACTTCCGCATGAGCGACGTTGCCGAGCAAGCCCTTTGCGACGATCTGCTCACGCGCTTCCATGAGATGCGGCGTGCTGCGGCGCTGCGTACCAACCTGCACGACGCGATCATATTTGCGCGCCGCGGCAAGCATCGCCCGGCTCTCAACAACGTCGATGCTCGTCGGCTTTTGCACGTACACGTCGCAGCCAGACTTGACGGCCTCGATCATCGGCAGCGCATGCCAATGGTCCGGCGTAGCGATGAGCACGATGTCCAGTTTATTTTCCTTGAGCAGCTTTCGGAAATCGCCGTAGGTTTTGGGTCTTTTGCCTGACTTCTGACGCTTGGCCACAATAGCAGCTGCCTCGGAGAGCATTTTGCTGTCCACGTCACATAATGCCACCACCTCGATGGGTGCTACCTGAATGAGTCGAAGCAAATCCACCTTACCGTACCAACCGGTGCCTATCAGCGCCACACGCTTAGTCGGACCTTTGGCGATGCTGGCCGCAGTTGCTGCGATGGATGAGCAGGCCAAACTAGCCGCGCTGGTTTCCAAAAAAGTTCGACGGTTCACGTGACGTGATATAGCGGCTTGGTAGCGGAAATTCAAGCTTGTCCATCCGTCGGATTGTCTTTGAGCAAGTAGGAGGGTAGAATTCAGTTCATGCGCCTGTACAAGTTGTTGTTTGTCTGCATGGGAAACATCTGTCGCTCTCCTGCAGGTGAGGCGGTAATGCGCCATTTCATCGAGGCCGAAGGCCTGACCGATCGAATCGAGTGTGACTCAGCCGGTACGATTGCGTTTCACACCGGCAACGCACCGGACCATCGCATGCACGCGGCGGCGGCCAACCGTAACATCAAGACCGGCGGCCAGGCTCGGCAGATTTGTAATGACGATTACCATTCGTTCGACCTGATTTTGACAATGGACGACGAAAACCTGGTGAACGTCCGCAATATGGCGCCAGCCGAGAATTACTCGGCGGAGGTTCGGCCGTTCTGCGACTTTGTCACGAGTTGTGTTGCGACCGAGGTGCCGGATCCCTACTACGGTGGTCAGAAAGGATTCGAGACGGTGCTCGACCTACTCGAAAATGGGTGTGCCAACTTACTCATACACGTCCGAAACGAAGTCGACGATTAAAATACGATGTGGGACGCCGTCGTCGAACAAATATCCGCTGCCATCGGCGAGACCTTCCACTTCACCAACGCGCACCCGATCGATGACGGATGCATCAATGATGCGTATCGGCTAGACGGCAATGGCGGCCCGTTCTTCGCCAAGGTCAACCGAGCTGATGCGTTGTCGATGTTCGAAGCCGAAGCTGACGGACTGCGTGACATCGCTGCCACTGAAACAATCCGCGTTCCCCGGCCCATCTGCCACGGCATCAGCTCAAATCAAGCGCACCTCGTGCTTGAGTATATCGAATTGAGTGTGAGCGGTTCGGAAGCAGAACTTGGCTACCTACTGGCCAAACTGCACGCCATGCCACAGAGGAACTTCGGCTGGCGACGCGACAACACAATTGGCAACACGCTGCAGCCAAACCCGCCGAGCGATGACTGGGTGGCCTTTCTGCGCAAGCATCGACTTGGCATTCAGTTCAGCCTTGCCAAGAGCAAAGGACTGCGACTCCACGGCGCTAGCGAGTTACTTGAACAACTGGAGGTTTTTTTTGCCGACTACGAACCAAGACCGTCGCTACTACATGGTGATTTGTGGAACGGTAACGTGGCCTACGCACCGAGCGGCAAGCCGGTGATTTTTGATCCGGCAACTTACTGTGGGGACCGAGAAGCAGAGTTCGGACTCACGGAAATGTTCGGAGGATTCGGAAGTGCCTTTTGGACGGCGTACGAGGCGGAGTCGCCGCTCGACGCAGGATACCCAACGCGCAAGCTACTGTATCGCCTGTACCACACACTCAACCATTTTAACATTTTCGGCGGCGGCTACGGCTCTATGGCGGAAGATATCGTGGGCCGGTTACTGCGGGCAGTGTAACAAAAGCCCGCGACCATTACGATCAGGGCTTTGGGGAAATCGGTTTGATTACTCAGCTGCCGCCTGTTGAGCAGCAGATGCTGGCTCCTCGTCGACTGCGGTGGTTGGGGTAGTTGGGCCCGCGACAGTGTACCTCTCGATGGATTCGATCCGGTAACGCTTAGCTTCGTGATCCACCTCAAACCCAGCCTCTTCGCCCGGTTTTTTGCCGAGGAATGCCTGCCCGAGTGGTGTGAGGTAACTGAGAATCTGGTTATCTGGATCACCATCCCAAGCTCCGAGGACAATGAAGCTCTCTCGCTTGTTGGAGTTGAGGTTGGTCACGCTGACCTTGTTGCCAACCGTAACCGCATCGATCGTAGCGTCGGAGAAGTCGGTGCCCCTTGCTCGCGTCAACTCGAGTTCCAGCTCGCCCTTCCGCGACATCAGCAATTTCTGCATTTCCTTGGCAGCCTTGAACTCGTGGTTCTCTCGAAGATCACCGTAGCTTCGGGCTATGGCGATCTCCCTTGAGTTGGCCGGTATCTTTTCCTTGACCAATTCCTCGTACTCAAGCTTGCGCCGTTCGAGGCTGGACCATGAAACAATGAGGGCGTTGTCCTCCTTGGCTTGTTCGCCTGATATCATCGACTGAATGGACGGAAACGCCTTTACGATGCGGCCCAGTAGTGAGCGCTTGTCCATGTCATCAAAGCAACTGGTCGCCTGCAGGGCTCGCACCAAGTCCTCAACCAACTCGATATCGGCAGAGCCAATCAAGTCGGTTATCAATTCTTGGTCATCGAGAATGAAGTCGCTAAGCTTGCTGGTTTTTCGATCATTGAAGCGGTCATTCTCGATGGCAGACATCATGGCACGAAATACCTCCGGGCCGAGGATGTCGGCAAAACTGTCTGAACGGTTCTTGCCCAACCAAAGCATGAGATCGGTGCTGGCTTCACGCCTACTGATTAGCATCGTTAATTGTGACTTGAAACCAACAAAATATCCTGAGTCGATGAGAATCTGCCCAAGCTCGCCCACCAACCGCAGACCAGATTTGTTTACCAACTGCAGGTAGGTATCCATCCACGTCTCCGGATGGGCCTGACGAAAAGCAACAAGGGCGAGCTTTTGCTTGGCAGCAGAAAGCCCCTCTATCACTCCGGCCAAGTTGTCCGTCTTTTCAAAGATGGCATCGGCCGTTGGCTCGTCTTCCTGCGATTGCAGATCAACCTGTAAGCGGATCGCATCGCGCATTAAAATGGCCTCAAGCGCAAGCGACGGCTTGAGCGTCAAGTGATTCCTGATCGCCGTGTTCAAAATACTCACGATCTCGCCCATCACCCCTTCTCTGTCCTCAATGTCGTCGATGCCCTTGAAAAGCTCCGTGGCTGCAGCCAACTGCGATTTCAGCCCCTTGGCTTCACGAATGTTGCTCATCAATTTGTCCACCGGGGAGAGTTCCTCTGCGTGATAGACGATCGGCTCAGTTTTTTTGACTGGCAACTGAAAGTGCCCGTCACTCTTCATTTCCTTCTTGGCGGTTGCCCACCATTTTTTCCAATCGTCCTCAATGACATCAGGAACCAGCGTCTCCTGAATCTGCGCCACGGTTGCCCCGCCGCCATAGCTCTCAAGAACCACTTTTATCAACTCGAGATGGTTTAGCGCCGCCGTGCGTTGCAGGCCGGCCATATCTGTGGCCTTGCGGGCCAAAATGTGATTCGCGCTTAGCGGACTAAGCACATTCGCGGCAAACCCAAGATCCATCGAGTGTCCCGGTTTCGACTGGAAATCTATTATGACTTTAGCCATTAATGTATCGACAGTTGTGATTTTCCCAAATCCCCACGTACGGTGCGTGCAAAAACCTGCGGTCACCAACTCCGTCAACGCATTCGTCACTTTGGGGTCCAGTTTCCCTTCCAAAACCAGTCGTTTAAACTCGCTCTGAAGTTGATCGGATTGTTCTGTTGTGGTTGTTGCTTCCTCGGTCATCGTGTCGTTTATCAAGTTAAACTCGGCCTGCGCCGCCAAAGACGGCATCGTAGCCCCGTGCCGGGTAAGAAGCCAAGACAAATTGCTCTTCAATCACTGTTGCGTTCACAACAAAACCAACGCCCGGTCGAGCTGATCCTCGCCCGCGAACTCCGTTTCGCAGCATTCTCCGGTGCCGACAACGGCCTCTGCCGCGAGCTCGTCTCCGGTTGCGTGCGATGGCGGCGACTGCTTGACTGGCTCGTCGAACATGCCACCGAAGGTCGTGAACAAAAGCCAGCCGTACGGGAAATACTACGACTCGGGCTGTACCAGATTTTCTTCCTCAGCCGCATACCAGAGCACGCCATCGTCGACGAGAGCGTCCGCTTGGCCAAGACCGAGAAATGCCGGGGTCAAGCCGGATTCATCAATGCAATGATGCGCCGATTCATCCGCGAAAGAAAAAAAACCATTGGTGAGATAGCTGATTTGAAGAAAAACCACCCCGCGCTAGGCCAATCCCACCCCGACTGGCTGTATGAGCGCTGGGAACAACGGTGGGGCCGCGAAAAAACCGTTCGTCTCATGGAGTGGAACAACCAACCTGCCCCAACCTACGCCCGCATCAACCAACTACTCACCACCTCGGAACGCTTAGCCAAGCGTTGGGAAGAAGAAGGCGTAGTGGCCACCATCATTGACTGTGACTGGGCCAAGCCCGGCAGCATGTTCCGCCTGCTCAAACACCCCCCACTCGACTCACTCGACAGCTTCCGCGACGGATTCTTCTACGTGCAGGATCCCAGCACGCTGCTCTCTGTCTCCCTGCTTGACCCACAGCCGGGCCAAGTCGTGCTTGACCTCTGCGCCGCGCCCGGCGGCAAGACCTGCCACATTGCCGAGCGGATGAATAACGAGGGTAAACTCAGCGCACTCGACACCAGCAAACCCCGGCTCGAATTGCTGCGCCAAAACTGCAACCGTATGCGCATCACCTGTGCCACGCCCAGCCAAGGGGATGCCGAATCGACAGGCAAGTACGATAAGGTGCTCGTCGACGTCCCCTGCTCCAATACCGGCGTCATGCGCCGACGGCTCGATCTGCGCTGGAGGCTTAGTCCAGGGCAACCAAACCTGCTTGCCACCGAACAACTTAAGCTGCTCGAACTAGCGGCAACCAACACCAAACCGAACGGTCAACTCGTTTACAGCACTTGCAGTATTGAGCCGGAAGAGAACGAGCAACTTATTGCCCGCTTCCTCAAAGCGGATCCGGCATGGCACCTCATCGCCGAACGATCATTGCACCCTGTCCGAGATCACACTGACGGAGCCTACGCCGCCCACCTCACGAGAAAGCAAAGCAAATAGCTGCTCGGTCTAGCGAAAAAATCATACCAGACTCCCCCCGGGATAAACGATGGAGATGGGACCGCGCGCAAATCCGCAGACAGTTGGCCATGTCCGGTTTTTTATAGCACCCGACCCATAATGATTTATTGGATCGGTTTCAGTTCGCGGATCCAAATATTCCGATAACGAACCGGATTGCCGTGGTCCTGCAACTGTATGGATCCGGGTCCATGTTCCTTGTATGGGATATTCTTTTTGTGGCCCAACACTCCTGGAATCTCGACTGCATGCTGGGTGAGCACGCCATTGTGAAATACGGTGAATTTCGCTTTTTTAACAACTTCGCCCTCCTCGAACTCCGGCATTTCGAAAATAATGTCGTACGCCTGCCACACGCCCGGTGGTCGGGAGGCATTCACTCGTGGTGGACGAAAACCGTAGAGTGCACTGGCTTGGCCGTCCGGATAGGTCAGGTTGTCGTAGTTGTCCTGCACTTGCACCTCGTAAAGCCCGGCGAGGAATACACCAGAGTTGCCACGCCCTTGGCTGCTGCCCTTCACGACCGAGGGCGACGCCCATTCGATGTGAAGTTGCACACTGCCGAATTTTTGTTTCGTCTGAATCGTGCCGGATTTTTTCCCGCACTCGAAGAAGCCGTCGCGTAGCGTCCACTTCGATGCGTTGCCCTTGCCGTCTTCCCACGCGTCGAGGTTCGTCCCGTCGAACAGCACGATCGCGTCGGATGGGGGTGCTCCCGGGTTGTCGCGCGGCGTCGTTGTGCCGGGATTTATCTGACGTGGTTGCGGCCGGAACGGATCATGCACCACCCACTGGGTACCCGTAATCTTGTGCGTGTTGGTGTAGCCGAAGCGCACTCCTTTGAGGGACTCGAGTTCGATGATACGATAACCACTCATGTCACTGGCTCGATCCGGGGTGGATATCCCGCCGGTGTAAGACACCACACCGATGATGTCAGACTTGCCGAGGTGATTCCACTCACCGGAGGCCCGATACTCATAAATCAGGAATGCGCCGTCGAAACCCAGTCGCAAGCTTATTGTGCCATCGGCATCGGCTTGACCAATAGGCGCGCGTTCCCCATCGCGGGAGCGGACGGCGTAAACTACGCCCTCCGACCGAAACACCGAGACGTAACTGCCCGATCCAGCACTCAGGAAAATGCCTCCACTGCCCTCAATCGTGACCTCCTGC
>Ga0163108_10000841_pt1 | contig 22532 bp, 22 predicted proteins | sample Fk1155metaG_FD_109644 | JGI IMG/M metagenome (GOLD analysis project Ga0163108, IMG submission 109644) | Marine microbial communities from the Central Pacific Ocean - Fk160115 155m metaG | ecosystem: Environmental > Aquatic > Marine > Oceanic > Photic zone | place: The Central Pacific Ocean...
ATTTTGTGAGTCCCCATATTAATCATAGGTTCAATAGCAATTACCATTCCTTCTTGTATTTTTTTTCCTTTTCCTTTTTTACCATAGTTAGGAACTTCTGGACCTTCATGCATTTTCTTACCTAGTCCATGACCAACAAGTTCTCTAACAATTCCGTAACCTTCTTTTTCATTACATTTTTGAATTGCAAAACCTATATCTCCAATTCTGTTTCCAATTTTAAACTCAGAAATTCCTTTATATAGTGATTCTTTTGAAATTTTTAGTAATTTCTTTACTTCAGGTTTTACATCTCCTACTTCAAATGTGTAGGCATGATCTCCATAAAAACCATTATATAATACTCCACAGTCAATGGATAATATATCCCCATTTTTAAGAGGTTCTTTATTAGGGACACCATGAACAACTTTTGAATTGGGACTAACACATAAGGTATTTGGGAAATCATATAAACCTAAAAACCCTGGCTCAGCTCCATGGTCTCTTATAAAGGTTTCTGCCAATTTATCTAATTTTAGTGAATTTATGCCGGGTTTAATTTCATTAGCAAGCATTCCTAAAGTTTTTGAAACTATTTGAGCACTTTTTCTGATTAAATCAATTTCATAAGAATTTTTAAGTATAATTTTAGACATTTTTATTTTTGAAAGAATTTTATTCTTTAAACTATCAATGATTTTCTATCCATAGATTTAGGAATATCAATATTCATTAAATCTAAAATTGTAGGAGCGATATCACTTAAAATTCCAGATTTAATTTTATTTTTTTTTGAATCTACTAAAATAACAGGAACAGGATTTGTAGTATGAGCTGTATTTGGACTTCCATCACTATTTATCATTTTTTCACAGTTTCCATGATCAGCTATTATTAATATAAAATAATCTTTCGAAAGAGCTTTCTTAACTATTCTACCTAGACAATTGTCTACTGTTTCACATGCTTTTATTGCAGCATTTAAATTTCCTGTATGTCCAACCATATCAGGATTTGCAAAATTTATACAGATAAAATCAGGGTTATCTGTTTCAATATAATTTATAGTTTTATTCATTACATCAAAAGCATTCATTTCTGGGAGCATATCATATGTAGGTACTTTTGGAGATGGGCATAAGATTCTTTTTTCCCCAATAAAAGGATCTTCTTTTCCTCCATTGAAAAAATAGGTAACATGAGGATATTTTTCAGTTTCTGCAATTCTAAGTTGGGTTTTGTTTGCTTTAGAAAGAGTTTCACCAAGTGTTTCTTTTAGATTCTCTTTGTCAAAAAGAACTTTAATTTTTTTATATTTTTCATTATAATTTGTAAGAGTTATATAATGTGTTTCAACTGGATTCATATTAAATTCTTTTTTTCCATTTTGGCTCAATACTTCAGTAAGTTCTCTAGCTCTATCACTTCTGAAATTAAAAAAAATAACAATGTCACCCTTTTTAATTTTTCCAATTGGCTTACCATTTTTGTCAGATTTATAATGAGGCTCAATAAATTCATCGGTAATACCTTTTTTATAGCTTTTTAAAATACTTCTATTTAGATCTTCAGATTTAATACCTTCTCCATTAATTAAAAGATCATATGACTTTTTAATTCTTTCCCATCTTTTATCTCTGTCCATTGCATAAAACCTTCCAATTACAGAAGCTAAAACAGCTCCGTATTTTATAAACTTTTCATTGACATACTTAATAAAGTTTATTCCTGATTTTGGATCAACATCTCTACCATCTGTAATTCCATGAATAAAAACATTTTTAAGATTATATTTTGATGTTATTTTTATTAATTCCTCAAGATGAGAAATATGAGAATGGACACCCCCGTCAGATAATAAACCAATATAGTGAATAGGTTTATTATTTTTTTTTGCAAAATTTAAACTATCTATTAAAGTTTTATTTTTTGCCAATGTATTATTTTGAATGGAAATATTTATTTTAGCTAAATCTTGATGTACAATTCTTCCAGCACCAATATTCATATGACCAACTTCACTATTTCCCATTTGTCCTTTTGGAAGGCCAACATATTCTCCGTCAGTTCTTAAATTACTGTAATTATATTTTTTAAATAGGTTGTCAATGTTTGGAGTTTTGGATAATTCAACAGCAGAGACATTAGGATCTTTTCCAATTCCCCATCCATCTAAGATCATTAAAATCCCTTTTTTTGACATTATTTTTTTTGTAAAGATACAAATTCGGAAAATGAGCAATATTTATGATTTGGTAAAAAAAAATCTAAATCTTACTTTGCAATAAAAAATTGAAGAAAGGAATTGTATATCGATCAACAGGAATTTGGCATCTTGTTAAATCCGGGAAAAATTTTTACAATTGTAGAATAAAAGGAAAACTTCGACTTGAAAATTCGAAAAGTACAAGTCCAGTTGTTGTGGGAGATAATGTGAATTTCATTTTAGAAATTAAAAACAATACTCAAGGTATTATTATTGAAGTAAAAAAAAGAAGAAATCATATTATTAGAAAGTCAGTAAAATTATCTAAACAAGTTCAGATAATTGCGTCAAATATTGATCAAATTTTTTTAATAATTACTTTAAATTACCCAATTACTTTTACTCAATTCATTGATAGAATATTAGTTACGGCAGAGGCTTATAAGATTCCATTAAATCTGGTGTTTAATAAAATGGATTTATATTCATCTTCAGAAAAAAATGAAATAGAAAATTTAAAAATAACATACGAATCAATAGGTTACAAATGTTTAAAAATTTCAGCTTTAGATATTGGTTCTATAGATAAAGTATCAAAATTAATGAATAAGAAGGTTAATATGATTATTGGTCATAGTGGTGTTGGAAAGTCAACTTTGATTAATTCTATTTCTCCTAATCTATCGATTAAAACATCTGAGATTTCTAATTTATATAAACAAGGTCAGCATACAACAACTTATTCAGAAATGTTTGATTTAAATAATGATATTAAAATAATTGATACCCCAGGAATTAAAGGTTTTGGATTAGTTGATATGAATTCTAATGATATTGGAGATTATTTTCCAGAGTTTTTAAATTTAAAAGAAAATTGTAAATACAATAATTGTTTGCATTTAAATGAACCTAATTGTGCAGTTCTAAATGCATTGAAAAATAAAAGAATCTCAGATTCAAGATATAAAAGTTATTTAAATTTGATTGATGAGAGTTCAATATATAGAAAATAATTGAATGAAAGCTGTACTTCAAAGAGTTAATAATGCTAAAGTTTTGATAAATAATATCGAAGAAAAAAGTATTGATTCTGGTATTGTTGTTTTATTGGGAATTGATAAAAATGATAACAAAGAAGATGCTGATTGGTTAGTAAATAAAATTGTTAATATGAGAATATTTAATGATCAAACTGATTTTATGAACCTATCACTAATAGACATTAATGGATCAATTATGATTATAAGTCAATTTACTTTAATTGCTTCTACAAAAAAGGGAAATAGACCTTCATATATTAATGCAGCTAAACATAATCTTGCAGTTCCTTTATATAATTATTTTATAATAAAACTTCAAGTTTAATATCTAAACCGATAATTACAGGTGAGTTTGGGGCAAATATGATAGTTAGTATAGAAAATGATGGACCTGTAACAATTATTATCGATTCAAAAAATAAAGAATAAAATTATAAGATATTAACTTCAAATTCTAAAGAAATATTAAAATTTCTTTTAACATCATTTTTAATTTTTTTAGCAACATTTAAAACATCTATTCCTGATGCTTTTCCATTATTAACAAGAACTAATGCTTGTTTTTTATATATACCAACATCACCAATGTTTAAACCTTTATACCCAAGTTGTTCTATTAACCATCCAGCAGGTATTTTAATTCCATTATTTAGAGCTTCATACCCTGGAATGTCCTTAAACTTATTTTTTAAATTTTTATAATGATTTAATTCAATTATAGGGTTTTTAAAAAAACTTCCTGCATTTCCAATTTTTTTTGAATCTGGTAGTTTAGATTGTCTAATTTTTATAATTGCTTTAGAAATATTTTGAATTGAAAGTTTCTTGTTTTCAAGAACTTCTATTATTTTCCCATAACTAGTAGTGTATTTATGAGGTTCTTTATTAAGTTTTAAGAAAACCTTCATTATTATATAATTATTTTTTTCTTTTGTTTTAAATATTGAACTTCTATATTTAAATTTACATTCCTCAAGAGAAAATTTTCTAATTTTTTTTGTTTTTATATTTAAGGCTTCACAAAATAAGAAAACGTCTTTTAATTCAACACCATAAGCACCAATATTCTGGACAGGAGCAGCACCCACATTTCCTGGAATTAAAGATAAATTTTCAATTCCTCCAAGGTTATTATTAAGAGCCCATAAAACTAAATCATGCCAATTTTCTCCAGCACTTATTTCAATGGTTACATTTTTTTTAGACTCATTAATAATAGAAATTCCTTTATTGGCTATATGAATTGTAAGACCATCAAAATCACTAGTAAAAAGTATATTACTTCCTCCGCCTAATATTCTATAATTTTTATATTTATTATTTTCTAATGCTTTTTTTAGTTCATTAAAATTCTTTACAGAAACAAAGCCCTTCGAAATAATATCAATTTTAAAGGTATTGAATGTTTTGAGTGAAACATTTTCTTTAATTGAAAGCATAATTTGAATATAGTAAACTCTATTTAATTTTGATAAACTTTTAAAGCTTTTTCTAGAATTTGAGTTGCTCTAATTAGTTTGGAGGGTTTTAAAATAAAAGCAAATCGAACTTTATCAATGCCGTATCCAGGAGTTGAATAAAACCCTTGAGCTGGAGCTAACATAACTGTTTGATTTGAATCATTAAAATCTTCAAGTAAAAAACGACAGAAATTTTCTGCATTTTTTACAGGTAATTTAACTATACAATAAAAAGCTCCCATAGGTTTAGTAACTGAAATACCATCTATTTTTTTTAGATGCTCAATTAGTACTTTACGACGATTAGAGTATTTCTTTATAACCTCTAACATGTAATTTTTAGGTGTTTTTAAAGCTGCTTCACTAGCCATTAAACCATAAGTCGGAGGTGATAATCTTAATTGAGCAAATTTTTGAATATTATGAATAACAGATTTATTTTTTGAAACAATACAACCAACCCGAGCCCCACAAAGACTATACCTTTTAGAAACTGAATCTATCATAATAGAAATAGACTTATACTTTGGGTTTCTTAATACTGAATAATGTTTAATATTATCATAAATAAACTCTCTATATACTTCATCTACAATTATGAAAATATCATTATTTAATGCAATTTCACAAAGAGAATTTATGTCTTTTTCACTGTAAACATGTCCCGATGGATTGCTAGGATTACATATAAGTATTGCTTTGGTTTTTCTGTTTATTTTTGAAACTATTTTACTTAAAGAAGGAATTTCAAAGTTTTCTTCTTTATCAGATATAATTGGAATTACTTTTACACTTGAAGCAGCTGCAAATCCATTGTAATTTGCATAAAAGGGTTCAGGTATAATGATTTCATCTTCTGCATCACAAATTACATTTAAACAAAAGGTTAAAGCTTCGCTTGCTCCAGTAGTTATTACAATTTGATTTGGATTAATTTTTATTTCATGACTACTATAATATTCACAAAGACTTTCTCTATATGAAAGTGGTCCTTGTGAGGGGCCATAAGGAAGTAATTTTAAGTTGGATTGTGTCACTGCATTTAATGCTTCTATAGGAGCTTCAATATCAGGTTGACCAATATTGAGATGTAAAATATCAATTCCTTTGGATTTTGCTTTTTCTGCATAAGTCGCCAATTTTCTAATAGGTGAAAAAGGCAATTGAACTCCTTTGTTTGATAGTTTAGGCATTAAAAAAAATTAAGTTGCAAAAATGGTTATTTTTTAATAACTCTCTAAAAGAAAAGTTAAAAAATATAAAATTTTTTATTTTGTGTCTTATTAAAATGTAGGTTATAACAACTGATATTACTACTTTTGTTGGGTATTTAATTGATTTAATTTATGAAAATTCCTTTAAAATTTAATTCTAAAGAAATAGAGGAAAAGTGGTATTCATACTGGTTAAAAAATAAATACTTTAAATCTATTCCTGACAAGAGAGATCCTTATACAATTGTAATCCCTCCTCCAAACGTTACAGGAGTTCTTCATATGGGCCATATGTTAAACAATAGTATTCAAGATATATTAATTAGAAGGTCAAGAATGAAAGGTTTAAATGCATGTTGGGTGCCTGGAACAGATCATGCTTCAATTGCCACTGAAGCTAAAGTTGTTGAAAAATTAAAAGAAGAAGGAATTGATAAAAAGGATTTAAGTCGAGAAGAGTTTTTAAAACATGCTTGGGATTGGACTAATGCATATGGTGGAGTTATTTTAGATCAATTAAAAAAAATTGGATCTAGTTGTGATTGGGATAGAACTAAATTTACTCTAGATAAACAGATGTATGAATCAGTAATTAAAGTCTTTGTTGATTTATTTGAAAAAGGATTAATTTATAGAGGATATAGAATGGTAAATTGGGATCCTCAAGCAAAAACCACATTATCTGATGAAGAAGTAGTTTATGAGGAGAGAAGAGGTAAATTATATTATATTTCATATTCTATTGAAAATTCTAAATCAAAAATTATTATTGCTACTACTAGACCTGAAACTATTCTTGGAGATACTGGAATCTGCGTAAACCCAAGTGATGATAGGTATAAAGATTTGATTGGCAAGAAAGCTATTGTGCCTATTTCTAAAAGATTAATTCCAATTATAGCTGATTCTTATGTTGACATGGAATTTGGAACAGGCTGTTTAAAAGTAACACCAGCTCATGATTTTAATGATAAAATAATAGGTGAAAAGCATAATTTAGAGTTTATTGATATTTTTAATTCGGATGCTAGTATGAATGAATATGGGCTGATTTATAGTGGTTTAGATCGTTTTGATGTTAGAAAAAAAATATGCATTGATTTGAAAAAAAATGGGAGTTTAATAAAATCAGAGTTTTATAAACATAATGTTGGACTTTCTGAAAGAACTAAGTCAGTTATTGAACCTAGACTTTCTGATCAGTGGTTTTTAAAGATGGAAGAAATTGTTAAGCCTGCAAAAGAGGCTGTTTTAAAAAATAATTCTATTTCATTAGTTCCTAGTAAATTTAAAACTACTTATAAGTACTGGATGGATAATATTAGAGATTGGAATATATCTAGACAATTATGGTGGGGTCATAGAATTCCAGCTTATTATTTTGGTAAAGATAAAGAGGATTTTGTTGTTGCTGAAAACATTTTAATCGCATTAAATAAAGCTAGATTAAAATCGGGAAATAATAAATTAAATGAAAATGATTTAATTCAAGATCCTGATGTTCTTGATACCTGGTTTTCATCATGGCTTTGGCCTATTTCTGTTTTTGATGGCATAAGAAATCCTGAAAATGATGATATAAATTATTATTATCCAACTCAAGACCTAGTTACAGGACCTGATATTTTGTTTTTTTGGGTTGCTAGAATGATAATTTCTGGATATGAATTTAAAGGACAGAAGCCTTTTTCTAATGTTTATTTTACAGGTTTAGTTAGAGATATTAAAGGTAAAAAAATGTCTAAACAATTAGGTAATTCACCTGACGCTTTGAAATTGATAAGTGATTATGGAGCAGATTCGGTCAGAGTAGGTTTAATGCTTAGTTCTGCTGCTGGAAATGATCTTTTGTTTGATGAAAATCTTTGTAGACAGGGAAAAAACTTTGCTAATAAAATTTGGAATTCCTATAGATTAATTTCTAGTTGGAAAACTTCAAAAGGAGTTTTATTGTCAGAATTGGAAAATCAAGGAATTCTTTGGTATGAAAATAAGGTTCAAATGACTTTAGAAAAAATAGAAGATCAATTTTCTAAATATAGAATTTCAGAAGCTCTAATGGCTCTTTATAAATTAATTTGGGATGATTTTTGTTCTTGGTTTTTAGAATTGATAAAACCAGATTTTAATAAACCTGTTTCATTAGAATTAGTTGAAAAGGTTAAAGTTATTTTTGAATTAAATTTAAAATTACTTCATCCTTTTATGCCTTTTATTTCTGAAGAAATATGGCAAAGAATTTCAATTAGAAGTCAAGATGAGGCTTTATGTGTATCTGAATGGCCAGAAACTAGAAAATATGACAAAAATCTTTTAGAAAGTTTTCAGATAGCTATGGATATAATTACTTCAATTAGGAATGTCAGAAAAGAAAATAATTTAAGTTTTAAAGAAAAATTAATTCTTCAAATAAATAATAAAAATAATAAAGTTTTGAGATTTTCAGAAAGCATTCTTAAGCTTGGAGGTCTTGAAAAAATTGAATTTAAAATTGATAAAACTTTAAATGGATGTTCTTTTAGAATAAAAAGTTTAGATTTTTTTATTCCTTTAAACATATCACTAGACAGTATATCAGAAATAAAGAAAATTGAAGATGAGCTAATTTATGCAAAAGGTTTTTTAAAATCTGTTCAAGAAAAACTTGCAAATTCAAAATTTGTTAAAAATGCTCCTAAAAATATTATAGATATCGAGAAGAAAAAAGCAACAGACACAAAAGAGAAAATAAAAATATTAAGAAAAAGTTTAAAAAAGTTTATTTAAACAATTTCTGAAATTGAGTCTATACCACCTTTAACATGTTCGTTTAATTTTACATTTATTTTAGTTTTTAATGGTAAAAAAAGATCTACTCTAGAGCCGAACTTAATAAATCCCGCATCATTGCCTTGAATTACTTCCTGACCTGTTTTTGCATAATTTATTATTCTTCTAGCAAGAGCCCCAGCTATTTGTCGATATAAGATTTCTCCAAAAGTTTTATTTTTAATCACGATTGTAGTTCTTTCATTTTTTTCAGATGATTTAGGATGCCAAGCTACAAGATATTTGCCTGGATGATATTTACTAAAAATAATTCTTCCACTAATTGCATATCTTGTTACATGAACATTTATAGGCGACATAAATATTGAAACTTGTAGTCTTTTATCTTTAAAATACTCTTTTTCATAGACTTCCTTTATTATAACAATTTTACCATCTACTGGTGAAATAATTTTATTTTTATCAATTTTAGTTGTTCTTTTTGGATTTCTAAAAAATTGTAAAATCATAATTAGAAAAAAGAGAACAAAAGTTTGTAAAGTGAATTTAAGAGTATAAGCGGAAATAAAATTTTCTAGTATTAACGTAATAATAGCTGAAAGTAAAAAGCTTATAATAATTATTTTATATCCTTCTTTATGAAACATTTTTAAAAAATATTAATAATAAATAATAAAAAGGTGCAGAATAAATAACGCTATCCATTCTATCAAAAAAACCACCATGACCGGGTATTAATGATCCACTATCTTTAATATTCACTTTTCTTTTAAATTTAGATTGAATTAGATCTCCAATGGTTGCTAGAATTGAAAGTAAAATTCCTGAAGAAATAAAAAAAAGAATATTAAAACTTGATTGTATATTATAATAAATAACACTTCCAATAGTTGAGAAAATTAATCCCCCCCAAAACCCTTCCCATGTTTTTTTTGGAGAAATATTTTTATAAAGAAGGTTTTTACCGAAATTTTTACCTATTATATATGCAAATGTATTATTAATCCAAATTATAGAAAAAAAGTATATTGTAATCCAATATAAAAATTCAGGAAATATTCTTTGAGATAAAATTATAAAATAACTTGAACCAGATATATAAAGTATTGGCAAAAATAATTTTTGAAATTTAGTAGTTTTTGAAAATTTATTATTTAAAAGATCATATGTCAAATAAATATTTATTAGAAGAGTTGAAATTAGTATTGAAGTATTTATATAGTAATTATTATTATCTAATAAAAAATAAATAAAAATGAAAATTAAAAATATATAAGGTATAAAATTTGTAAAGTTTATAATTTTTTGAAATTCAACTAAAGCTAATAAAGTAAAAATTAAAATTATAGTAGTAAAAAAAAACTCCGAAATTATTAAGGAAAAAATAATAAGAAAAGCATAAAAAAAACCGGAAAAACTCCTTGTTAAAAAATCATTCATTTTTATTAGAATCTTGAAGAAGTAAATATATGTTTTTTGAGTTGTTATTTTCCAAAGTTAATTTATTCTCTTTTTCTAAATAGTTATAAATGTTAATTGTAGTAATATTTGTTGGTATTACATTTTTGTATTTGTTTTTTAAAAGAGACATTGCTTCACTAACATCTTTGGAAAATTGAGTAGTCTCAGAAAGGATTATAAGAGTATTTGGAAGTTCTTTTAACTTAAAGTGTTTTATTTGTTTATCACAAACTAATATCAAGCCAGTATTGCTAATAAGAAATTCACATTTGATCAAACATGTTTTAAAATTATTTAGAGAAGAGTCTTCTTTAATAATTTCAATCTTAAACTTTTCATTTAAGTCTTTATTTAAACAAAAAACTTCATTTAAATCCCAATTGTTTTCTAATAGAATTTCATTAAAATTTGATACTGTTTCATCTTGATTCTCACAAAAGAGAAATCTACCACCTTTAATAGTGAATTTTTTTACAAAAGAAAGATCATTAGGAATTTCATTTTCAGGTAAATATTTGCTTTTTTCTTTGTTCTTTTTTTTTCCAAATAATTTTGCCCAAAAATTCACATTAAAATATTTTAACTTTTTTTAGAATTTTTTAATTTTTCTTCTTCAATTATTTCTTGATTAGTTTTAAAAGGTCTTTTGCCTAAAATATTTTCCAGGTCATTTTTAAAAATAACTTCTTTTTCAACGAGTCTGTTTGCTAATTTAACAAGTTTGCCTTTTGAAGATTTTAACAATTTTAATGCTCTTTTGTATTGATTTTCAATAATTGTAGAGATTTCTTTATCAATAATTTTTGCTGTTTCTTCAGAATATGGTTTAGTAAAATTGTAGTCACTTAGACTAGACGAATCATGATATGTTATGTTACCTAATTCATCATTTAATCCATATACTGAAACCATAGCTCTAGCAGATCTAGTAACTTTTTCTAGATCATTTAAAGCACCTGTTGAAATTTTATTAAAAATTATTTTTTCTGCTGCCCTTCCTCCTAAAGCAGCACACATTTCATCTAGCATTTGTTCTGTTCTAACAATTTGTCTTTCTTCAGGCAAGTACCAAGCTGCTCCAAGTGATTGCCCTCTTGGAACTATTGTGACTTTTACAAGTGGAGATGCATGCTCAAGAAGCCAACTAACAATAGCATGACCAGCTTCATGATATGCAATTGTTTTTTTCTCTTCAGGAGTTATAATTTTATTTTTCTTTTCCAAACCACCTACAATTCTATCAACAGCATCAAGAAAATCTTGTTTGCCAACAGATTTTTTGTTTTTTCTTGCAGCAATTAAAGCTGCCTCGTTACAAACATTTGCAATATCAGCGCCTGAAAAACCTGGAGTTTGTTTTGAAAGAAAATCAATATCTAGATTTTTTGAAATTTTGAGTGGCTTTAAATGAACTTTAAAAATATCTTTTCTCTCAATTAGATCAGGAAGATCTACATAAATTTGTCTGTCAAACCTACCTGCTCTCATTAAAGCCTTGTCTAATACGTCAGCTCTATTTGTTGCAGCAATTACAATTACATTTGTATTAGTTCCAAAACCATCCATTTCAGTTAGAAGTTGATTAAGTGTATTTTCTCTTTCATCATTTGACCCTGTAAAATTATTTTTTCCTCTTGCTCTTCCTATTGCATCAATTTCATCAATAAAAATTATTGAGGGAGATTTATCTTTAGCTTTTATAAAAAGATCCCTAACTCTTGAAGCGCCAACTCCTACAAACATTTCGACAAAATCTGAACCAGATAATGAAAAGAAAGGAACTTTAGCTTCACCTGCAACTGCTTTAGCTAAAAGTGTTTTGCCTGTCCCTGGTTGTCCAATTAGAAGTGCTCCTTTTGGAATTTTTCCACCGAGAATGGTATATTTTTTTGGGTTTTTTAAAAAATCAACAATTTCTTGAACTTCTTCTTTAGCTCCTTCTAAACCAGCTACATCATGAAAATTAATCTTAATATCTGTGTTTTGATCAAAAAGCTTAGCTTTAGATTTTCCAATATTAAATATCTGACCTCCAGCACCTCCAGCTCCACCTGACATTCTTCTCATTATAAAAATCCAAACACCAATTATTATAATAATGGGTAAAAAGCCAATGATAACATCTAGCCATCTATTTTCTATAGTAATAAACTCTAGTCTAAAAGGGATCCCTTTTGATCTAGCTTTTTCTAATTTTTCTTCAAAAAGCTCTAAACTTCCAACTTCAAATTGATAATGTGGGCCAGAAATATTTTCTTGACCAAAAATATTTCTAGATTTTGTAATTTGATGCTCAGCTTTATTTAATGCATCAGGATTTAATGTAACTCTAACACTACTTTTATTTCTAATAACAATAACTTCACTTATATCTCCATCATTTAAATATTTTTCAAAGTTTGAAACATTTATTTTATTTACTGTTGACCAATTTTCACCACCACCAAAAAGACTCATTCCGAGAAGTATAGCAATTACAAGTCCATAAAACCAATAGATGTTAAATTTATTTTCAGGAGGTTTATTTTCTTTTTTCATAATTATTAGTTAGAACCAAATTTAGTCTGTTTAGCATCTCCCCAAAGACTTTCAATGTTATAATATTTTCTGATTTCTTTTTGAAAAACATGAACAACTATATTAATATAATCAATTAATACCCATTTACAATTTTCAAGTCCTTCAATATTAAAAGGTTTTTCTGACAACAGTTTACTCACATTTTTTTTTATTTTAGAAACAATAGCGTTTACTTGAGTGTTTGATGAAGCTTCACAAATAATAAAGTAGTCACATGGACTATTATCAATTTTAATCATATCAATTAACATAACTTCTTCGCCCTTAACATCTTCTATACTTTTAATAATGTTATTTATTAACTGGTTAGAATTATATTTTTCTTTCAAAATTTAAATAAACTATTTTTATACAAATTTATTACTTTAATTCAACTTATTTATGTCTCTCTTTAACATAATCAAACTTGATGCCATATCTTCTACAAATGATTATTTAAAAAAAAAATATAAGTTAAATAGTTGTAAAGATGGTGATATAATTTGGACAAAAGAACAAACAAAAGGAAAAGGTCAAAGAGAAAATAGGTGGATTTCACAAAAAGGAAAAAGTCTAACTATTAGTGTTTATAAGGAATTTGATCAATTAAAAGCCTCTAATTTTTTTATTTTAAATGCTATTGTATCACTCTCAATAGTTAATACTTTAAAAACAATAGGGTTAAAAGAAGCTAGAATAAAATGGCCAAACGACATTATGACAGAAAACAAGAAAATAGGAGGAATTTTAATTGAAAATTTTATAAAATCAGAATTTATAAGTTCCAGTATTATAGGAGTTGGCTTAAATATTAATGAAGAAAAATTTGAAGATCTTCCTAATGCTACTTCGTTATTTTTAGAAACAAATGAAAAAATTAAATTAAAAAGTAGTTTAAATATTTTAATTCAAGAATTATTTAATTCGTTTAATCTTTTAAATGACAAACAAAATAATATTTTAAATATGTATTCGAAATCTTTATGGAAGCTTAACATTATAACCAATTTTAAACAAAAAAATAATTTCTTTAAAGCGAAAGTAAAAGGGATAAGTTTATTAGGTAATTTAATCTTAGAAAATTCAGATGGTTCAATTTCTGATTTTAATAGTAACGAGATAAAAATGATTTATTAATAAGGAATTACCATTTTTCTGGATTTTTTCTCCAGTTTATAAGTGATTTTATTTCACCTTCATCTATCAAGTCATTCTCTTTAGCAGTTTCTATTAAATTTTTGTAGTCACAAAGTGTTTTTAATTCAATATTTTTTTTCATAAAGTTTTCCTTAGCAATATCAAAACCATATGAAAAAAGAGCAATCATAAAAACAACTTTAGCTCCATTATTTTGAATAGCATTGACAGCATTTAGACTACTTTTACCAGTACTAATTAGGTCCTCTATTACAATAACTTTTTCATCTTTATTAAGAGTTCCCTCTATTTGATTTTCTCTTCCATGTTTTTTTTGTTGAGGTCTTACATAAATAAAAGGTGCATTTAATTTATTAGCAACTAACATTCCAATTCCAATGGCACCAGTTGCTACTCCAGCAATTATAAATTTTTCAGAGGAGTTTTTTTTAATTTCTTTAGCAATGGAATTAGCTAAAAAATCTCTGACTTTTGGAAAAGAAAGACAGATTCTGTTGTCACAGTAAATAGGTGAATTCCATCCACTTGACCACTTAAATGGATTTTGAATATTTAATTTAATTGCATTAATTTGTAATAGATAAGATGCTGTTTTTTTGGCTATTATTTTGTTTAAGACCATAAATCAAATGTATAAAGTTTTTTTTAATAATAAGTTAATTAAGTTAACAACTGAATTAACTTCAAGTACTGATGAAGTTCCAGTATTTTTTATTAAATATATTTCAGCTGATGATATTATTAAAGCTTTAAAAAGTAAGATTATAAAACAAATAAAATTATATCACCCTAAAGAGGAAAAGTTATTGATGCATTTTAATAATAGATTTAAAACTGTTGAAGCATCTGGAGGATTAGTTAAAAATAAAAACAATTTTATTCTATTTATTTATAGAAATAACAAATGGGATTTGCCAAAGGGAAAAATTCGAAAAAGAGAATCTATTGAAGAAGGAGCTTTAAGGGAAGTTATTGAAGAAACAGGTATCAAAGGCTTAAAAATTAAAAACCAAATTGATACAACTTATCATGTTTATAAAGGTCTAAAAAGACATAAGATTAAAAAAACTTATTGGTTTTTAATGGAATCAGATTATAAAGGAAAATTCAAACCTCAAATTAAAGAAAACATTTCTTTAGTTAGATGGTGTGAAACCAAAGAGATACCTAAACTCCTTGAAAATTCCTATAAAAATATAAAAAGATTAATAATTAAAAATATTGAATTTTAGATGCTAACCGCTTTAGGAACAAGCTCTTTATAATTACCATTATTATTAATTATTTCTCTTACTATACTACTGCTTATATAAGAGAACTCTGGATTTGTAATTAGAAAAGCAGTTTCAATTCCACTTAATTTATAGTTGGTATGAGCTATGGTTTTTTCAAACTCAAAATCAGATGGATTTCTAATCCCTCTTAATATTGTATTTATATTGTTTTCTTTACAAAAATTAATTGTAAGTCCTTTATAACTTTTGACTTTTATCTTATTTTCTTTTTTAAAGGTATCTTCAACAAATTTTATTCTGACGTCATTACTAAAAAGATGTTTTTTTTCGTTATTAATTCCTATCCCTACAATTATTTCATCAAAAATATTAGTTGCTCTTTTTATTATATCTACATGTCCAAGAGTTATTGGGTCAAAGGATCCAGGAAAAATAGCTCGATTCATTTTTAAATTTAGTTTTTTTTATTTAATGCTTCCTTTAGAAGGTCATTAAAAAACGATTCTAAAGAAATATTCGCAGCTAAAAGTTGTTTGGGAAGGATGCTTTCCTTTGTTAATCCTGGTACAGTATTAATATCTAAAAGATATGGAACATTATTCTCAATAATAAATTCACTTCTTGTAAAACCTCTTAAATTTAATATTTTATAAATTTTAATTGAAAGTTCTTTTAACTTTTTAATATTTTTATCATCTAATTTTGCTGGGGTTATTTCTTCTGATTTCCCTTCATATTTTGCCGAGTAATCAAAAAAATCATTTTCAGAAATTATTTCTGTTATAGGAAGAACTTTAATTTCATTATTTAGTCTATATGCTCCAACTGAGAATTCTCTTCCTTTTAATGCCTTTTCAATAATTAATTGAGAATCTTCTTCAAAAGCTTTTTTTATTGAAATAGATAGTTCATCTTTTTTATAAACTTTATAAATTCCAAAACTACTTCCAGATCTATTTGCTTTTACAAAACATGGTAAACCAACAGATTTAACAATTTCATCTTCATTGATTTTTTGATCTTGATCTAAATAATAATTTTTACTAGAATTGATTCCATAGTTTCTTAAAATTGACAAACAGTCTCTTTTGTTAAAGGTTAGTGCCGATGAATAACTGTTAGAACCAGTATATGGAAGATTAATGAGCTCAATAAAAGAAATTATTTGTCCATTTTCTCCTGGAGCTCCATGAATAGCATTAAATATTACATCAAATTTAAATTTCAAATCATTTTTATTAAAAGAAAAATCATTTATAAAAAAATTGTACTTTTTTTCTTCTTTATCCTCAACATACCATTTATTATGATTAAACTTAATCAAATAGGAATCCCACAACTTTTCTGATAAATTATTTAAAACATTATAACCACTTTTAAATGATATTTCTTTTTCTGATGAAAACCCTCCACATAAAATACCTACAATTGATTTTTTCATATGAAAATTATTGATGTACAAATGTAAATTATTAAAAACAAACTAAAACTTGAGTTTTATTATATTTGAATCTTTGTATTTTGTTATGTTATTAATAAAAGTTATTGTTAAACAGTTATTTAAATCTGGAATTATAATATTTCTGGTTTTTTTATTTATTTATTTTGGATTAAAAATAATTACAAACCATAATGATCATCAAATTGTGCCTGATTTAATAGGCACCCACATAGATGATTTAGATAAAGTTATTATTGAACATAAATTAAGATATGAAATCATTGACTCATCAAAATTTTCTAGTAATTTTTTGCCATTAACTATAATTAGCCATATTCCATCAAAGGGTGATGAAGTTAAGAAAAACAGAAAAATCTATTTGACTTTAAATCCTTCAGGTTATAGAAAAATTACGGTTCCAAATCTTATCCAGATCACTAAGAGAAATGCTGAAACTATAATAAACTCAATTGGTTTTAATTTAGGAGAAATAACTTACAAGGACGACATAGGAAAAGATATGGTTCTTGAAATTTATCATGAAGGTCAAAAAGTTTCTCCTGGAACTTTATTACCTAAAACATCAAATATTGATTTAGTAATAGGAAATGGAAAAAGATGAGATGAATTTATATGATATAGATTCTGAAAAGTTACATGAACATTTTTCTTTTAAAGTTGATTTAGGACAAAATCCATTAAGGGTAGACAAGTTTCTAATGCTAAGAGTAGAAAATGTAACGAGGAATAAAATTCAAAAAGCTGCATTAAATGGTAGTATTAGAGTAAATAATTTGCCAGTTAAATCAAGTTATAAGGTTAAAGGAGGAGAAGAGGTTAAGGTTTTTTTTAACAGGCCTCCGCATGAAAATCTATTAATTCCTGAAAAGATGGATATTGATATTGTTTATGAAGATGATGATTTGATAGTTGTAAATAAGCCCCCAAATATTGTTGTTCACCCTGGTCATGGTAATTATTCGGGTACATTAATTAATGGTTTATTATATCATTTTAAAAAATTACCAAAAAATTCTAATAATAGACCTGGATTGGTTCATAGAATTGATAAGGATACTAGCGGGTTACTTGTTATTGCAAAAACTGAGCAAGCTATGATTGATTTATCTAAACAGTTTTACGAAAAAAAATCTAAAAGAAAATATATTGCATTAGTATGGGGTGATTTAAAGTCTGACGAAGGTAAAATTGAAGGGTCAATTGGAAGAAACCCTAAGAATAGATTGCAAATGAAAGTCTTTGAAGATGATTCAAAAGGCAAAACAGCAATAACTCATTATAAAGTTTTAGAAAGGTTTGGGTATGTTACTTTAATAGAGTGTAAGCTGGAAACTGGCAGAACTCATCAAATTAGAACTCATATGAAATTTTTTGGTCATACCATTTTTAATGATGAAAGATATGGGGGAAACAAAATTTTAAAGGGGACTACATTTTCTAAGTATAAAAAATTTGTAGAAAACTGTTTCCTCATTATGTCAAGACAAGGGCTTCATGCAAAATCACTGGGGTTTATTCATCCTACTTCAAAAAAATCAATCGAGTTTAATTCTCCCATTCCAGATGACATGAAATCAGTAATAGATAAGTGGAGAAATTATGCTATTCATAAAAAAATGAATTAATAAAATTAATTTTTTTAATTATTTTTAATAAAAATTTTAACGATGAAGATTTTAATTTCTCCTGCAAAGTCTTTGGATTTTGAATCAAGACTTTTAGTTAAAGACTTTTCTAAACCATATTTTGAAAAAGAGTCTAATACAATTAACTCAACAATAAAGGATATTGATGTAAATAACTTATCAAAATTGATGGGTATTTCAAAGAAGCTTGCTGAATTAAATTGGAGTAGAAATCAAAATTTTCAAACCAACGATTCAAAAGAAAGCTCTAGACAAGCTGTTTTTGCATTTAATGGAGATGTATATAATGGATTAGATGTTAAATCATTAGCTGAAATTAAAATACCTTATATGCAAGATAGTCTTAGGATTTTATCTGGTTTATATGGAATTCTTAAACCATTAGATATTATTAAACCATATAGATTAGAGATGGGTACTAAATTATCTGTTAATGGATCTAAAAATTTATATGAATTTTGGAAAGAAAAAGTTACAGCTAAATTAAATAGTGAAATAAAATCTAATGATGAATTGATTGTTAATTTAGCAAGTAATGAATATTTTGATTCAATTGATTCTAAAAATTTAAAGGGCAAAATTGTTTCTCCACAGTTTAAAGATTTTAAAAATGGAAAATTAAAAATAATTTCTTTTTATGCTAAGAAAGCTAGGGGTTTAATGAGTAGACATTTAATTGAAAATGAAGCAAATAATTTTGAGTCAATTTTATCTTTTGAAAAAGAGGGTTATTCATATAGTGAAATTGAAACAATTGATCCATTAAAACCAAATTTTGTAAGATAATTTAAAACAGCAGCTTTTTATTAATACCTAAAATAAATTTTTTTTGATATTCTTTAAGGAAAGATTTTGTTAACTTATTTATGCCTAAAATTTTTGGATCGTATATTTCTTCTATCATTTTGTGTTTTATGTATTCTTTTAAAAAAGGTACTGATAATTCAGAGTAACTATAGTGCCAAGGTTCATATAAAAAACCATTTCTATATAAATCTTTTGTGTAGGGTAAAACAAAACCAAACTTAAAAGAATTCTTTTCCATCCATAATCTTAAAGGTTCAAAAGAATTGTTATAAAAATTTTTTTCTAATAATAAGTCTCCTTTAATATTATGATTTTCATCTATTATATCAATATCAGTACCCCAGTGATGTCTTGATGTACCAGGAATAGTTGAATATTGAATTATTTTATTAATATTTTCAAGAGGATTAAGACCTTGTTTCTGATTATTTAAAAATTTTCTATTCCAAATTAATTTTTGTCTATGAAAAGATCTATATCCAGAAACTATTTTCATGTTTATCCCTTCCTTTTTTGCAGTATTTTTCATTTGATTAAATTTTAAGTTTACAGTTTTTAAAATTTTAATCTCCTCGTTATTTAATTCTGGAAATCCTTTTCCAATTAGTAAAGGATTTTTTTGTCTTAGACTAAGAAAAGTTGAATTTGAGCTAATTCCAATACTAGCATTTAGTATAGATGAAATAAATTCAAAGCGATTCATAATTTAATTAATTTTTTATTGAATAATTTCTATATGAGTACTTATCTTTAAATAATGAAAAAAACATTTTTATTAATAATAATTTTATTTTCAATAACTCTCTATTCACAAAAAAGAGAATTTATAAAAGGAAAATTATTATACAAAAACACAAATGTTCCTGCTGCTAATGTAATAAATAATTCAGCTCAATTTGCTACAATTACAGATTCTAATGGAGAGTTTGAAATTCCTGTTATAGAAGGTGATGAGGTTATATTTTCATCAGTTCAATATAAAATAAGAACTATAAAAGTTTCTTCTGAAATGATTAGAAAACGAAGAATAATAGTTTCTGTAAATGAAAGTATTACAGAATTAGATGAAGTTGTTGTTACTCCTGGGAATACAGAAAAATTTTTAGATTTAAAAGAAGAAGAATTTAAAGGGTTTGATTATAGTAATGATAAATCAACAAAAATCGAAAATAAGTTGACAGATAATAGGGTTATGTCAAATGGAATAGATTTTGTAAATGTTACTAAACTTATATTAAAAGCTTTATCAAACAATAATAAAAAAGATAAATCTACTATAAAACCAAGTGAAATACTTCCATATGTTTTTGATGATATTTTTTTTCTACAGGATCTTGATTTAAAGCAAGATCAAATAACAGGGTTTTTAGAATATATTGATAATAAAATCCCTTCAGAAGAACTTTTAAAACAAAGTCAAAAATTGCAATTGATTGATTTCTTAATTAAAGAGAGTGAAAAATATATAAAAGATTTAAGTGAATAGTTTTTTTAAAATTTTTTTATGAATTTACAATTTAAAAAAAGTTTTTTAGTAGTATTCTTTTCTTTATTTATTTTTGGATTTATTCATAAATTTTATGTAAGTGTTTTTATAGTTGAGCACAATGAAATAAGTAAAACACTTGAAATTACTTCACAAGTTTTTATTGATGATATGGAAATGTTGTTTAGAAATAAAAATATAGAATTAGATTTATATTCAAAAACAGATATAAATAGTGACAGCTTAATAAAGGATTATTTTAAAAGCATTTTTAAGATAAAAAAAGGAACAGAAATATTGGAATACGAATTTCTTGGAAAACAGATTGTTGATGATATTTTAAATTGTTATATGGAAGTTAAGAATATTTCGATCAAAGATTCATTAATTATAGAAAATAAATTGTTTATAGATCTTTATGATAGTCAAAAGAATATTATACATTTTAAGGGTAAAAACAATAATAAAAGTTTTTTAATGAACTATGAAAAAACAGAAATTCAATTAAATTTGAAATAATTTTAATAATTAAGAATTATTATTGATTTTAGTTTAATATTATATTTAAATACAAAAAATTAAAAAATGAGATTTTTTTCTATATTATTTTCAGTTTTAATTGTTAACATTTCTGTTATAGCTCAAAAATCAGAAGAAAAAAATATTGGGCATACAAATAACAATCCTTTTAAACAATTAACCGATTTATTTTCAACACCAAATAAATATCATAATGCTTCAGGTGCTCCAGGTGTAGATTATTATCAACAAAAAGTTGATTACTCTATGAATATTGAACTTGATGATGAAAAAAAGAAATTATATGGAGAGCAGATAATTACTTATTATAATAATTCACCAGATGATTTAGAATATTTATGGATACAACTAGATCAAAATATAAGAAAAAAAAATGCTCCTGCATTAGAAAAAAATGAAAGTAAGTTTCAATTGATTCAACAAACTGAAACATTTTCGTCAAATTTTATTGATGAGCCATTTGATGGAGGGTTTAATATTGAATGGGTAAGAGATGTTGATAATAATCCAATTAAATACATGATAAATCAGACTATGATGAGAGTTGATATATCTAAACCTATTAATAGTGGTCAACAGTTTAAGTTTAAAATTAAATGGTGGTATAATATAAACAATCATGTAGAAAATAGAGGAAGATCAGGTTATGAGTTTTTTCCTAAGGATAATAATAGAGCCTATGTTATTGCTCAGTTTTTTCCAAGACTTTGTGTTTATAATGATGTAGAAGGTTGGCAAAATTATCAGTTTTGGGGTAATGGTGAATTTGCATTAGAGTTTGGAGATTATGATGTTCATATTACTGTTCCATCTGATCATATTTTAGATGCCACGGGTATTTTACAAAACCCTAAAGAAGTATTATCTAAAATTGAGTACAACAGATATAAGAAGGCCCAAAATAGTTTTGACAAACCTATAATTATAGTGACTGAAGATGAAGTAATAGAAAAAGAAAAATCATTTTCTAATATTAAAAGAACATGGAAATTTAAAGCTAAAAATGTTCGTGATTTTGCTTTTGCTACTTCTAGAAAATTTATTTGGGATATGCAGGCCGTTAAAAGTGGTAATAATAAAGTTATGGCTGTTTCATTATATCCTAAAGAAGGTAATCCTTTGTGGGAAGAATATTCTACAAAAGCAGTTGTTCAATCATTAAAAACTTATTCAAAGTTTACATTTGATTATCCTTATCCAAAAGCTGTTTCAGTTCATGCTAAAAACCAAGGAATGGAATACCCTATGATTTGTTGGAATTATGGAAGACCTGATGAAGATGGAAGGTATTCTGATAGAACTAAATTTGGAATGATTAGTGTTATAATCCATGAAGTCGGACACAATTATTTTCCAATGATTGTTAATTCAGATGAGAGACAATGGGGATGGATGGATGAAGGTTTAGATACGTTTGTTCAATATTTAACTGAACAAGAATTTGCTGAATCTTATCCAGAAGTTTTAGGAACTTTGGAAAAATATCCTTCTGGAAGAGGTGATCCAA
>Ga0163108_10000842_pt1 | contig 22531 bp, 22 predicted proteins | sample Fk1155metaG_FD_109644 | JGI IMG/M metagenome (GOLD analysis project Ga0163108, IMG submission 109644) | Marine microbial communities from the Central Pacific Ocean - Fk160115 155m metaG | ecosystem: Environmental > Aquatic > Marine > Oceanic > Photic zone | place: The Central Pacific Ocean...
TCGCGTATCTGCTCGACCCGATTGCCGATCGCATGGAAGCGAGAGGCTACAGCCGCAACACAGGCATCGCCATTATCTTTGCTGCTGCGACAGTCCTCAGTTCATTGTCCCTGCTGGTCATGCTGCCCATGATTGCGGCACAATTCATGGACCTAAGTGCAAATGTGCGGGGCTACGTCGACAACTTGGCCACACTTGTACAACCCACGGCCGTCTTCATTGAAACCCACATTGGCCACCGGATACCGGTCGACTTTGATGAACTCAAATCGCAAATCCCCGAGTGGATTTCGCAAATGTCACCCGACGCGCGGAAAGGGCTTCAATCTTCGGTTGGCTCCCTGTTTGCCTCTGGTTTGGGCCTGTTCACCTCGATCATCAATCTCGCTCTTTTGCCCATATTTACGTTTTACCTCCTCAGTGAATGGGATCGAATGGTCACGTTCGTGGACGAATTGATCCCACCCCGACACCAAATGCGTGTCCGCAGATTGGCATCCGATGTCGATGAGAGACTTTCCGCCTTTGTTCGGGGACAGATCACGGTGTGCGTCGTCTTGGCCGTCCTGTACAGCATTGGCCTCTTGTTGGCGGGCATCGACTTGGCGCTTGCGATCGGTCTCCTCGCGGGAGCGCTATTCATTGTGCCTTATTTGGGCACCGTGGTGGGAATCGGCCTCGCGACCATCCTGTGCCTCATGAAGTATGGGATCGACATTCACCTCGTCTATGTCGCCCTCGCGTTCGGCATCCCCCAAACCATCGAAAGCTGGTACCTGACCCCAAAAGTGGTCGGCGATAAGGTCGGACTCCACCCACTGGTGGTCATGATCGCTCTGTTGGCGGGTGCTGGCCTTGCAGGCATCTGGGGCATGATGTTTGCCATTCCGATGACGGCCGTCCTCGATGTGCTCGGCCGAGAGGGTCTGGCCAACTACCGCTCGAGTGCCGTTTTTCGTGGAAATTCGAATTGAAAGAAGTCCAATGGTCATGGCTGGGACGCGTTCCCTACGCGCCTACGCTTGAACGTCAGGAAGCCCGCAGAACCGGAGTTATCGAAGGAACTGCGGATGAGGTTTTGTGGCTCTTGGAGCATGATCCGGTGATCACGACAGGCCGGAGACCGGTGCCCGACCTCCCAAGTCATGAAGCCATGGAGCAAAATGGCATCGACCTCGTGCACACCAACCGAGGTGGTCTCGCAACATTTCATGGACCCGGTCAATTGATCGCGTACCCAATCATCGATGCATGGTCCCGTGGTCTGGGGGTGAAGGGCACAATCGGTGTGATGGAAGGTGCGGTAATCCAATGGCTCGCTGACTACGATATTTGCGCCAAGCGGCGTTGTGGGTTTCCAGGCGTTTGGGTCAACAACGAAAAGATTTGCGCGATCGGGATGCACTTTCGACGCGGTGTATCCATGCACGGAATTGCGGTAAACCTCGACCCCGACTGGACCGGGTTCAACATGATCACACCATGTGGCATCCAAGATGCTGGCCTTACATCCATCGCCCGCCTGTGCGGTACATCTCCTTCCCCCAGCGAAGCGGCCCACTCCCTTGCACACCACATCAACGACAACCTGATGCGCCATTGCAATACACGATCCGATGAGACAGGTTGACGGGGCCACCGAGCAACATTAGAAACGCAGCCGCTGAAGGCACGTAGCTCAGTGGGAGAGCACCGTCCTGACACGGCGGGGGTCGGCGGTTCAAATCCGCCCGTGCCTACCACATCAACCCTGGGGTATTTTCTGTATCCCAGGGTTTTGTTTCTTGTCCGTGATTGACATCGGTGTTGCCGAAGGCTAATACGGGCCGTTCTTGACCGCCCGCGCGCACGCGTGGGGGGCCACTTTTTCTCAATAATAATCTGGAGATTTCTTGCGGCGACGACCTCGTAAAGGGCTACGGCCCGAACCCGATCGCAACGCATTGCGTGTGAACAATCAAATCCGAGCACCCCGTGTTCTCGTCATTGACGATGCCGGCAACAAACTCGGAGAGTTCCTCACAGACGACGCGATTCTTCTTGCTCAGGACCGACGGCTCGATCTCATCGAGGTGTCACCAAACTCTCGCCCGCCCGTGTGCAAACTCGGGGACTTCGGTAAAATGAAGTACGAGAAGAAGAAAAAGGAAGCAGCAGCGCGAAAGACCCAGACAACGATCACCGTAAAGGAGATCAAACTTCGTCCAAAAACTGATCAGCACGATTTCGACGTCAAGTTGAAGCACACTCGAAAGTTCCTCGATGGTGGTGACAAAGTCAAAATCACGGTTCGCTTTCGCGGACGTGAAATGGCCCACCGAGAAATTGGAGAGCAGCAGTGCATGCGCATCGCAGACGCTTGTGTAGACCTCGCAACCGTAGAAGCGCGACCACGGATGGATGGAAGACAAATGTTTCTGATTCTGGCACCCAAGAAGGTGTGACCAGAAAACGAGAGGGGGCAACATGCCAAAAATGAAAACCCATAGTGGGACCAAAAAGCGTTTCAAACTCACAGCCAAAGGTAAGGTGAAGTACAAGCCAGCAAAAATGCGGCACATCCTCACCAAAAAGGCTCAAGGCATGAAACGTAAGGCCAAGAAGACAGGCACACTGAACGAGACGGATGCCCGTCAAATTCGGGCGCTTCTTCCCTACGCCTAAACGCGTCTTACATTCAAACTGACTCGCCGCTACCACCACAAAGGTTGGGAAACGGCAACACTCAAAGGAGTCCATCATGGCACGCATCAAACGCGCGCAAATCCGCAAAACGCGGACCAAAAAACTATTCAAACGTGCAAAAGGCTTTTTCGGAGCCCGCGGAACCACCCGACGTCAGACCCATGAAGCGGTCATGCACGCGAAGGCAAATGCCTTTCGCGGACGCAAAGAAAAGAAACGTCAATACCGTGCACTCTGGATCACTCGAATCAACGCAGCACTCATGCCACATGAGTTGAGCTACAGTCGGTTCATCCACGGACTGAAGACGGCTGGTGTCGATCTCAACCGCAAGCAGTTGAGTGAAATGGCCATCCAAGACCCCGCAGCATTCGAAGCTGTGGTTGCGACGGCCCGTGAAGCACTGGCTTAAGCCAAGCACTGGAATCCTCCTCCTGGCCTTTTCTGGCTGCAAAAAGGAGGAGGAGATCCAGTATCGCCTCTTCAATTGTGAGGAAGATTCAGCGCTGATTGATATCGGTGCTGATGAAATCCTCACGGAAGATCAGTGCGAAACAATTCCGCTGCAGAGTTCGAGTTGCCTTTCCGACGGTGAAGAAACCGTTGGCGAAGCATACATTTGGCCCTGTGCGGCCCCCATCGGCACTGAGCACGACATTGTCATCATGGTTGATCGCCCGTACGATCAGAAAATTGCCAAGGCAACTGTGCGCCTCGAATCCGATGGACGTGGGGAAGACGAGTACCGTTTGACCCAAGATAGTGCAAATGAAGGGCTGTACAAGCTCACTGTCATCAGCGTAGGCTCTGAAAGGGAACGACGACAAGACTTTGTCCAGTTCAAACTTTGGGAAGAAGACCCCGACGCAAGTGATGACGATTAAGACCTCCGGAGAACTTCATGGCTGAGACACTCACCAAGGCCAAGCTTGCCGACCTGCTCCACGAGCGCGTCGGTGTGACAAAGAAAGAAGCGGGCGACTTGGTGGACGAAGTGTTCGGACTGATGCGCGACCGCCTCACGGATGGGGAGAAGGTCAAGATTTCCGGGTTTGGTAACTTTGTCGTGAGAGACAAAGCAGCTCGCCGAGGACGCAACCCGCAAACCAATGAAGAGATCATCATTGCACGGCGGAGAGTACTCACCTTCCGACCATCTGCGGTTCTTCGGTCCACCCTGAATGACGAGTAATGACCGTGAGTAATGAGACTTTGGACACGCTTCCCGAGGAAGCCGATCTTCCGGACAAGTTGTACTTCCGAATCGGAGAAGTTGCACAACTGGTTGGCGTTGACTCCCATGTTCTGCGCTACTGGGAAAGCGAATTCAAAATGAAGCCACACCGGTCCAGCTCAGGCCAGCGACTCTACCGGAAACAAGACTTGGCGCGATTTTATCGCATCAAGGGTCTACTCCACGGTGAAGGCTACACAATTGCAGGCGCACGCCGCGTACTGAATGAAAACACTGGCGCGCCGGTACCTGCCGATACAGACCAAATCAGGGAAGCTTTGAAGGGTGTGGGACGACTGCGTCTACGTATCCAGGCCTTTCGTGACGAAATGGACCCCGACCGGGGTTGACCACGCCCGTCTAAGGCTATAAACACCCGACACTTTCGGGGAGTGGCGCAGTCTGGTAGCGCACTTGACTGGGGGTCAAGGGGCCGCAGGTTCAAATCCTGTCTCCCCGATAGTCGTACACCGCCCCTTGGGCCGCCTTGAGCGGTCCGAGGGATGCGGTCCGCGTCAGCCCGCATCGACAGGCAGATCAAACCAAAAGCTACTGCCCTCGCCCAGCGCCGATTCCAGAAACAAGTCTGAGCCCATTTGCTGCAGCAGTCTGCGGCTGATGGTCAAACCCAGACCCGAGCCACGGATGTTCGACTCCGACGCACGCGCATAGGGCTCAAAGATGAAACGTCGGTCCGTTTCTGCAATGCCAGGGCCAGTATCTGAAATACAAACGCGGACATGCGATGGTTGTGCATCGATCGACAAGGCCACCCCTCCTGCCATTGTGTACTTCAACCCATTTTCAACAAGATTGGACAATATCTGACGAAGCCGTTGTACATCACCGAGCACCCATACTTGGGCAGCCGGATACTCATGTGTGATGGTGAGGCCTTTTTCCTGTGCAACCAGCGTAAACTCCTGACCGATATCCTCGACCAGCTGTCGAAGGTCCATTCGCTCCAACAACAAACTGAGCCTTCCCGTTTCCAATGCCGATATGTCGATCAGGTCATCCATCAGGCGCACCATGCCACGACTGGCGGAGCGGAGCGCCTTGAACTGGCGTGCTTGGCTGGCCCGATCGGCGTTGTGCTCCATCAGATCGATACTTCCAGCAATCACACTGATGGGCGTCCGAATTTCGTGCGAGAAATATGCAATGAACCACTCTTTGGCCTTCTGAGCGTTGCGTGCATCTTCAACGGCCATATTTCGCTGCTTCAACTCACTTTTTAGATCTCCAGTGATGTGTTCAAACAACTTGGTCGAGACGATGGAAATCCCCAAACAAATACCGATCAGCCAAAGCAGTACCATCACCTGAACTTCTCGTATCACCTCAACCTGGCCCAGCGAAATGCCACTTCTCTCCAGAAAATAGAAGGCAATTAGGCTCAGACACAATGCAAACGCACCGAGAATCCCGTGAATCGGCCGCCCCAGCAAACCAAAGAACACGGGTGCAACCGGGTAGGCATATATGATCAGGCTATCCAGACCACTGGACCATACAGTCCCATTGATCAACTGAAGAGTGGCCACAATCATCATCACAGTGACCGGAACCATCAGGGTCGGAAAAAAACGCAACAGCAAGAACGTGGCCGAATACAGGAGATGACCTATGCTCAAAGCAAGGTTGTTCAGGAAGGTTTCCGGACGTTGCATGAACGATATCGTCATGATGGGGACTGCAACCACTGCTGAGGCAAGAGCGGTGTACAACATCAAGCGTGCACGGACCAATACGTATCGATCCACAAACAATGCCGGATGCAAGCAGGTGCGCTCAAAGCGGTACCAAAGCGAAGTGTCATTGCTTGTCGTTTCCATGGCCTGCCTCGATGTGACGCGTCTATTCGTGCCAATGGTAGGTATAGGCTACACGAACCAACATCCACCCCATCTTTCTCTTCATTCAGTGACTCGTTTGCGCGCAATCACCCGATACTGGCTCGTATGATGTAAGCGTTTGGCCAGAGGGTTCAACAGTCGGTCCAACGCACCACCAAAGGCGACAAAAACCATACCAGGCAACCAAAAAACCGCATGCATCAACCGGCGAAATGGTGATGCAGGTGCTCTCCAGGGCACATCCAATTTGGGATTCAAACTACGAACCATGTTGTAGAAAGAAAGCGTGAAGTCATTGGGCTGGTGTGCTCGGCCCGTCTGCCATTGTAAGGGTTCAAAACCTGCATCACGAAGCAGTTCCGCCATGTGCACAGTCGAGGCAAAGCCCAGGTGTTGAGGCTGAAACCACGGCATCCACCACCGACCAAGAACCCGTGCAAACAGACTGTCGGGGTCCGGTACTTCTATCAAGAGAAGGCCTTGGGACTCCAATACTGTGTGAGCCGCAGCCAATTCGGCCCGCAAATCAACTGTATGCTCCAGATAATGGCACATGCTGACCATGTCGTATTGCTCAGCCAAATCAGAAGCTCGCTCCGGAAACAGGCCCCGGTGCGCCTCATCGAGCCAACCGCGTGCCGCAGCAATATCGACCCCGTCACCCAGATCCAATCCCACCAGTTTGGTTTCAGGCAAGGCGATGCGAACATGGGAAAACATGTGCCCATGGCCACACCCAACATCCAACCAAGTCGTCGGATTCGCGTACGATTTTACCAACGCAATCCGATCCAAATACAGGCCTCGGGTCGCCCCAAAAACCATATCCAAGGCGTCCTCACCAATGCCATCATAGAAATCACGGTAGTAAAAGGCCAACCCGGCCGGACTCAACCGAGGGTTCTGAAAGCGAAAGCTGCACTTCTTGCAGCGAACGATCCGAAATCGGCCTGGTTTACCCTGATACAGATCGGGCAAAGAGAAGCCGCGGGACAATTCATTGGATGAGCACAAAGGGCACGATTCCGCCATGGGCTCAAAAAAGCGTTCCGTCCCGCCTTCAATCTCGGCCTGATAGGCTGGGCGAAGAGCGTGGACCCGCTCGCGCGACACGGTAGGGCGTGTCAGCAAATACAGCCACTGCCGTACATCAACAAAGATGCGCAGCCCCCCCTGCAGCCATGGTTGCCGGACCCGAAAAGAGGTTCCGCGCAAGGCCATCGCCTGCTGGGTCAAATGGCACAGCAAGGCCACCGTTCCCATCCAGGGGGCCAACAATGGGCCCAACAACACAACCACCGTCGCCATTGGAATGCCAAAGACCACGGGTGCGGCTGAACCACCCAACTTCACTTCGAGAGCACCGGGGTCAAAGAAGGGGTTTCTGGGCTGGGAAGCAAGCTGGGGCGCAATGGCAAAGTCATGCGGCCCGTCCACCCGACGGCGCACTTCCCTCGCCCACGAGACAAAGGTCGCCAAATCGGGTGCCACATGCGTGGCGCCCACTGGCGTGGAGCACAGTTGTTCGACAACGTTCCGGGGGGCCAAGAAGGCCGCAGCAGCCGTATCCCCTGGCCGATCGGCTTCCTTTCGGTGGGCTTCGGGATCAATATGGCAACCGTAGCTCCACGCAGTGGCCAGATTCACACGCCCTGGCACCACATCCAATGCCGCCAAACCTCGGGCCAAACAATGCGCCTCCGCCGACTCGCGTGTTCGCGCATCAAGTTCTACATCAGGCGCCAAGACCCACAGGTGTTCCGCCATCCCATCAGACTCATCCGGACGAAGAGCCGGCAATGCAGAAAGGCGCGCTTGGATGCGTCGCGCATCCAAAACCAAAACCAACCCTATGAGCCCCCAAAGCACTTCCGCCCAGATCATGCTGCCTCCGCGAGGGGTTTACTGGATCGAAGAGAACGCGTCCATCGTAACCGATGCGCTCACCCCGAAACAAACCACCATATTGACAGAGCCAAGCCCGTAAACACGGCCAACTGAATCAACCAATTGGTGGTGTTGATGTGAGTCGACTTGGGGAGCTGCGCTACCATCATGGTCTTGCTCGCAGTGACGATGGAAGGATCCGGATCGGATTGTGGAAGCAAATCAGCGGAAGGCAGCAAGGATTCATCCCGCATGCGCTCACGCCGCTCCTCGACCAAGGGAGGAACTACGGCACGAGCATATCGACGCAAACTCTCGCCACCGACTTCCTCTCCCAGGCGCGTACAGACCTCTTGAACATGCTCCGCACTGGGCCGGTCCATGCCATCAAAGGCCAACATGTCTTGCAGCAACTCTTCCAGTTCACGCCACCAGACACTTCCCCATCGCGGGTCACGCAGGCTGCCAATCTGCGCATCGCGACCTGCATTGTATTTGTCTGCACGCAAAGGAAGCCGCTCACCCCATCGGCCGGAAATCAACTCAATCGCGGTGATCCCCAGCGCAAAAACATCGACCGCCGCAGTGAGTTGTTCATTCATCCACTGCTCCGGCGACATGTACCGAGCCGTTCCAAACTGGACCGAACGAGTTTGACCTTCCCGGTCGAAGTCAGCCCGAGCGATTCCAAAATCGAGCACCTTCAAGGTGCCGTGTTCGCTGAGCAACAGGTTGGATGGCTTTACATCCCGATGAATGACCGCGAGAGGACGTCCTGTAAATGGACTGACGGTGGTGTGTGCCGCATGCAGGGCACTCGCCGTGGCTGCGATAATCTCCAGGGCAGCGCGCGGTGGAATGGCACCACGTTGCAAGAGCCTGCCCGCATCCACTCCTGGGACATATTCCATCAAAACAGCGGGACGGCCATCGATGTCCAACAAGTCAAAGACCTTCACGATGTGGTCGTGATTGAGTTGGCCCAACAAACGGGCTTCATCCCTTTGCCGACCCGCAATTTCCGCATTGTCGCCGAGATCCTCGTTCAACACCTTGACCGCCACCCGTTGGGCAAAATTGTCCCGGCTCCGAACATCAGCCAAATAGACCGAACCAAAGCCACCTTTGCCAAGCGCTTCAACAAACTTGATGCGGCGCCGGTCACTGACCTCTGTGGTTGGTTTTGCCATCCTCCGAAGCTACCAAGCCGGACGGCCCCTTCATAGGGAGTTTTCCACAGGTCCGGCAATGAGCCCACGATGCCTTATCGTTTTGGTTTTACTGATCTTTTCTCGAGAACATAGAGCACACAGCCCACACCAATTGATGTCATTTCTACATAGTCTATTGACAAGTCCATAGTTATATCGATCGCGTGTTGACCACCGTTGCGATACAACTACGGCCAAATGAACACCAAAGAGACCCTTAGAAAGCGAAAGGACATTCCCGACGAGTACGTCGAGGAACTGGTGGCGCGTGCAGCCCAGCTCCAAGATGCGTCCCAACAGGTACCCAAGACTGCGTCCCTTAGCGAAATTGAGGCTGTGGCCACAGAGCTCGACATCGCACCAGAGTTTGTCGAAGCCGCCATTCAAGAATGGCGAGGCACCCAAGACAGCGCCCCCCAGCGCATGGCACGAGACCGAATAAAAGGAAGGGGCAAAGCCATCCTCAAGGGCGTTCTCATTCTCACAGGACTGGCAGCCATCGGTGCTCCATTGTTGGGCTGGGCGATATGGAGCACGCTCGGTCCAACCGTATTCTTGGCCGTGGTCGGCGCCATCGCAGCCGCAATTGCTGGCATTATTTGGCTGATTTCATGAACCAAGCCCGGCTCACCCTCGCACTACCACCACTCTCACAACTCAACACGCCGTACCCATCGATAGCCTATTTGGCCCGTGCGATGAACGATGCTGGCCGCACCTGCAGCCTGCAAGACCTGGGCCTGGCGTTCATGCTTCGGCTGCTCTCCAAGGAGGGGTTGTGTGCAGTCTTCGATGAACTGGATGAACGCGAGCACCTGCCTGAACCCGCATGGCGGGCATTGGCACTTCGAAGACAACATGAAAATGCAATCGATGCCGTGATTCGTTTTCTTCAGGGCCAAGATCGAACCGTATCTCAACGAATCTTGGGCACGCCGTTTCTACCCGGTGGACCCCGGCTGGATGACGCCGACCTAACAGACTTCGGGCGCCTCGGTTCCGACGATGCAGCCAGACGGCTCGCAACATTGTACGTCGAGGATTTGACGGATTTAATCACGTCAACCATCGATCAGGGATTCTCTCTTGCCCAATACAGCCACCACCTTGCCACCGGCCCTGTCACATTCGAACCCATTCTGGAACGATTGAGCCAAGAAACCATCTTGGATGGGTTGGTCGATGCGGTTGTGGATGACATGATTGAGGAAACCCAACCCGATGTGGTGGGCCTGTCTGTGCCCTTTCCCGGGATGTTGGTGAGCGCTTTACGGATTGGCCGCCGGCTCCGACAAAAAGGCATCTATGTCGTCCTTGGGGGCGGCTACCCAAACACAGAATTGCGGGACGTAAACGAAGAGCGCCTTTGGGATTTCATCGATGCCATCACTTACGATGATGGTGAGGGCCCGTTGCTGGCAATTCTTCAACACTTGGAGGGAGGGCCTGACCAAAGACATCGGACAAAAACAAAGGACGGGCAACATGAGAATGAGGCGCCACATCACCCCTTTGTCTCATCCGGCACACACAATGACCTACCCCTCCACCGGTACCTGCAGCTGGTGGACTCGGAAAACCCAGCGCATCGCCTCTGGTCGGATGGCCGCTGGAACAAAATGACCCTCGCACATGGATGCTATTGGAAGCGCTGCGCCTTTTGCGATGTAGACCTGGACTACATCGCGAGCTTCACACCCTCCCATGTGAAATCGCTTGCAGACGACATGGAACGAATCATCGACGAGACAGGTGAGTCTGGCTTCCACATGGTGGACGAAGCGGCCCCCCCCCGAGTGATGCGAGACCTTGCGCTCGAAATCCTCGCACGGGGGATGCCCGTGTCTTGGTGGGGAAATATCCGCTTCGAGCGGACCTTTACCCCAGATTTGTGCAGACTTCTTTCCGCCAGTGGATTGGTTGCCGTCACAGGCGGCCTAGAGGTTGCCTCCGACCGATTGCTGGCTCTGATGGACAAAGGAATCACCGTTGAGCAAGCTGCCCAAACGGCCAATGCATTCCAACAAGCTGGGGTAATGGTCCACGCCTACCTCATGTACGGCTTTCCCACGCAAACCGAACAAGAAACCGTGAACGCCATGGAAGTGGTCCGGCAAATGTTCGAAGCCGGCATATTGTCGAGTGCATTTTGGCATCGTTTTGTGCTGACAAAGCACTCGAAGGTCTACCAAAACCCAGAAAAATATGGTGTCCAAATTCCACCGTTGCCGGGTGGCAATATCTTTGCGACCAATGACCTTCCACATCTTGATCCCACTGGCGCAGATCCAGACCGATTTGACCGGGACTTGGTGAAATCACTGCATTCTTGGATGCGCGGAAACGACCTCGAAATCCCTGTCCATGTGTGGTTCGACCCACCGCTTCTGCCCACATCCGAACATCCAAAACGAATCCAAAAGGCGATCACAGCCAAAGCCTCCGAGGGCGAGCAATTGGTCTGGATCGGGGGTCAAGCGCTCGACAGTCCGAATGGCATGGTGCTTCATTCCCATGACCACGAGATCGTCGTGGGCGGGCGAAGCAATGAAAGACAGTGGCTCTGGGAAGTCATCGAAGCCGCACGCCCTGAACAGGAAGCACTTCCTCTCGGAGACGCCATTGCGGCTTTCCCTGGCGACTGGAGCAAATACCAGAAGAGGTGGGACAAAGTCCGGCAAGCAGGCATGCTGCTGGTCTAAGCATCCTCAGCAATACAAATAAAGTCGCTCCCGGCTGCCGCTTGGGGGGGGTGGGGGTATATGCGGCAGTCGGGAGCGGGGTTTGTCAGAGCAAGCTCGTATTAGGCAGGCAATGCTCGCTCAATGACACGGCGCACAGGCACCGAACTGATAAGTGCAATCCGGTCATCACCTCGTTCAAGGCGGACGACGGAGTTGTCACGGTCGATTTCTACGTACTTCTGGATGACCGCGGTGATCTCCTCTTGCATGGCATCGAGCTGTGCAGGAGTGAGGTCCACTTGGTCGTGAATGAGAAGAACCTTGAGTCGGCTCTTCGCATCTTCCTTTGAAGAAGCGTTGTTTCGATTAAGGAGTTTGTTGATAAGGGTGTTCATTATGCAACCCCTTGGGCAGCACCGAAGCCCATCCAGCGTTTCATGACTCCCCAGACTCCACTGCCTTCGCTGAAGTCCATTTCGGGAACATTGGGTTCGCCACCGAGACGTCGACCGATGCGACGGAAGGCCTCTCCCACTACGCTCGACTCATCGAACACAGCTGGAACACCTCGGTTGGCACTGATGATGATGTCCTCGTGATCTGGAACAATCCCCAACAGTGGAATGGCCAAGATTTCGAGAATATCCTCTTTGTTCATCATGTCGCCCCTGTTGACCATCTTCGCGCGATAGCGGTTGATGATCAGGTTGGGCTCCGGCAACTCCGCTGCTTCAACCATTCCAATGATGCGATCCGCATCCCGGATGGCACTCACCTCAGGGGTGGTGACAATCACAGCCCGGTCGGCACCAGCAACTGCATTCTTGAAGCCTTGCTCGATGCCCGCTGGGCAATCAACAAGAACATAGTCAAACTCAGCTTTCAGCTTTTCAACCAGTTCACGCATTTGCTGCGGCGTCACCGCATTTTTGTCGCGTGTCTGCGCAGCAGGCAGCAGAAAAAGACCTTCAACACGCTTGTCGCGGATGAGCGCTTGCTTCAAGCGGCACTCTCCTTCGATGACGTGGACCAGGTCATAGACGATCCGATTTTCGAGGCCCAGGATGACGTCGAGATTGCGGAGGCCGATATCGGCATCCACGACCGCAACAGTCGCCCCTTGCATGGCCAGAGCCACACCCAGGTTGGCAGACGTCGTGGTCTTACCCACGCCGCCCTTACCGGATGTAACGACAATGCATTCGCTCATGAGTTGACTCCGTGTGGGGGAGGTTGGCAGTCAGAAAGACCGCCGGGAGGGTTCAGGCCGGTAATCGACCTTGATAGTTTCCAATTCGAATCTCGCCTTCTTCCACCCAAGCGATCTCGGGTGAAAAGTTGCGAGGAGCAATGCGGCCACGTCGCCAGAGATTTGAAATCCCATCGACAACATCACCGCGCACTTTGGCAAATCCCTGTTGTTCCGGAGGCTCCGGAGCAACAGGCTCTTCGCCTGTAAATCCAATGTGGTTGGCAATCCGAATCTGCGGAGAGCCAAGATCGAAGCTAATGATGACCGCCCGGTCATCACCACGCGCCCCTGCATGTGCCAAGCCCCGCAGGGAACCGAACACAACAATGTTTCCGTCGGCCTCGATATGCGCGCCTGAGTTCACATCGCCATACACCATGACATCGCCGGCAAACCGTATGGTTTTTCCAGAGCGAAGTGTCTTTTCAAGAATCATGACACGGCGCCCAGCTTCGGGCGGCATGGTCGGGTCCAGCTCGAGAATGTCCGTATTTTCCACATCGAGGAGGGCATCCGGGTCCCCCAAAGAGTGAATCAGATCCGCAGACACTTCATCGATGACACCCGTTGTTTCCTCTTCCTTGATCAAGTCATCAGAAACGATGTCTTCGTCTTCCATGACTGGTAAATCGGTGGGCACCGCTTCATCTTCTTCTTCAACAAAGGGTGCACCGGTAAAGACCAAAGGCATGCGCGGTCGTGTGTCCAAAGCAGGCGCCACAAGGGGAAGCTTAAACGCCTGCTCCGCGTAGCGATGAACACTATCTGGTGTGCATTCGATACCAATCACGGCAGCCTTAAACCCATCGCGCATGAGCGAACCAATGCGACGAACCTCCATCAAATCCAGCGGACGCTCACCCAAATCAAGCCGCACATTGCGACCGTGTAAGTCATCTGCATATTCCTCAAGGTCGTCCGCTATGCGGGCACGGGCTTCATCCCAAGAGATGTCAGCCGACACGACCAGGCTCCATACTTCACCGGCTCTGTTCAAATTGACAGGACCTCTGTCCTCGTCAAACAACGCGTTCTGTTCTTTGGGCTGCATGTGCTTCTGCTTGGCCAGGAGGCCATTCTGCGGGGAGTGCTGCGGGGAGTGCTGCGGGGAGTACGGAGAGGAGAGAAAAGAAAGCGGAAGGGGATACGGGGGGTCCCCTTCCGCTGGGGGTGGGGGGGTCTATGTATGCGCATCTGGGATGCGCGGTGCGGGTTTCTTGCGTTGTCCCGCATTCCCAGTGGAACCCAGTAGTGTTGTTACGTCAAGAGATTTTTAGGACTTTTATTAAATAAAATTCGCTATTCGCTGTCCATGTCGGCTGTCATTTTACCACTTGACCGAGCAAGACATCCAACTTTCCGGCCGAATCAAGCGTGCGCAACTCGTCATACCCGCCCACAAAAGTCTCTCCGATGAAGATTTGAGGGACAGTACGGTGACCCGTCTTCTCAATGAGGGCTTGCCGGGCAGCCCAGTCTCCCGTCAGGTCCAGCACTTCCACCTGCTGACCCTTCACTTGCTCCAAAAAGCGAACAGCGGCGCGACAATAGCCACAATTTGCGCTCGAATAGACAACGATTTTCCCAGGTCCAACCATAACTTCCTCTACTTATCCGGAATTGCACACGATTTCTTTTCAAACAAGTCCCACGAACGGACCAAAGACCGGTACAATTCAAACATGAAAACTCTATCGCTCTTGAGCCTGTGTGTCGCTTGTAGTCCCACCTCCGTCAAGATTGGCGGTCTAGATGATGCGGGAGGATTTGAGTCCGCTACCGCAGATGCACCCCCCATTGACGAAGGCTCTTCGGACCCCCCGACGGAAGAGGAAGAGGGAGAGGGAGAGGGAGAAGACCCGGCAAATGAAGGGCTGGCTCAGTGGACCATCATGGTCTACCTAGCGGGCGACAACAACCTTGAAGATCCGGCACTAGTCGACCTGAACGAAATGGAGATAGCGGGCTCGACCGATGAAGTGAATATATTGGTCGAAATCGACCGTTCAGAGGGCTACTCCAGCGCCGATGGAAATTGGACTGGCGCCCGCCGTTATCTTGTCGAACAAGACGACAACATGGATTCCATCTACTCGACAGCGCTTGAAGATTTGGGTGAAGTCGATTCAGGCTCAACGGATGCATACGTCGACTTCATCAACTGGAGTGTCGATAACTTTCCGGCCGAACAATACGCATTGATCATTTGGAATCATGGGTGGGGCTGGACCCTCGCACCCATCAACGGACGCAAGGGTATTTCATCCGATGACCAGTCCGGAAACAGCATCTCCGTCGCAAATGGCGAATACGAGGAAATCCTCTCGGCTGCAGCCGACGCAACCGACAACCGGCTCTCGATGGTTGGCATGGACGCCTGCCTAATGGCCAACTGGGAGATCGCCCGCCTGACTGCCGAATATGCCGACGTATACGTCGCTTCCCAGGCAACAGAGAGCATCGCTGGCTGGGCCTTCCACACCGCACTCACAGACCTCATCGAATCACCTGAGATGGACGCAGTGGAACTTGGAAATGCTTTCGCCGAACGATTCCACGAAACGGGCGATTCGACCTTGTCTGTGGTCGACTTGGCGGAGCTGGCTGAACTGGATTCTGCCATCGATAATTTCGCAAACTCCATCCTCTCAAAGGAAAATCCACGCTCAAACGTTCGCCCACAGGCAAGGCGCGCGCAGAACTTTGACGGAGACCCCAACGACAAAGACTTCCGAGACTTCTTGGCACGAATGGTCTCAGAAACAGACGATACCGAAATCGCTGATGCCTCGGAAGCCCTGGATGCAGAACTCGATGAAGCCATTTTGGCGAACTTCACCAATGGCGGCTGGGTGCGCGATGCCACCGGCCTATCGATCTACATTCCCACCAACGGCTTCGATGGCGCGTACCACGATGGACGATGGAACGAATTCACCCGCTGGGGTGATGTGGTCGACGCCATCCGCTAGCCTCAGCGAGACCGCGCCCATTTCTTGGCGAGCTTCTTGTCTTGCTCCAACAGTTCGCGTGCCCGTTCTTTCTGTCCACTCCGGTACAGGAGCCGGAGTGCTTGGATACCCGTGTTGGTTCGTTCTCCCGGTACCGCATACGCCCGCAACATCAACTCGGCCCCACCGGCATAGTCGCCACTCCTGGCTTTCAGCCCTGCAGCCGTCCGTAGCGTAGGGAAACTGTCCGGAAAACCCGCAAGTATCACTTCCAGATGTTCCAACGCCTGTGGGACTTCTCCCCGTTTTGCCAGGGTCTGGGCCAACCAGTTCTGTGCAGACCAATCGCTCGGGTCAAGCCGTACAGCATCCATGTAAGCCGCCTCCGCGGCATTCATATCGCCATCCATGTAGGCCAGATTGCCTTCGATGTGGGCGCACCATGCCGGGTCCTCTGCGGTCTTTTCATCCAATGGGAGCCAAGGAAGAATGACGGCCACCCCCAACAATATGATGCGGTTGCGACCCCAAGTTCTGACATTCCGAACCGCGTCCAGGCCGAAGGGAGCCAAGACACACATCATTGGCCAAGTGGCCATCCTGTACCGATCCGCCACGATGAACAAGACCACTGGCAAATGCAGCGCCACCCAGGCCAACACAGCAAAACGGGCTTCCGGCCGTCGGCGCCAAGCCACCAACGCACCCAGCAACGCGAGCGGAAACACAAGACCATACCGAACCAAAGAAAAGTCCAACCACCCCATGGGGCCAGAGCGGGTCCGGCAACGATAATCCTCGTTGCGCGGTATTTCGGTGTCGCTGACAGACCATACAGCTTTTGTGGTGAGCGCCACCAACCACTGGTGCGGCTCTGCTGCAATCTCCGACCACGCGCGGGACATCCAATAGTCATTGCGCTCAAAACCATCGCGTTTGTGCGGCTCGGCCTCCAAAGCCATCTGGCGGAATTGTAGCCCTGGCCTCAAGAAAGCGGTTCGCTTCCAGTCAGGATTGTTGCCCATGTAGAAGTTGATGCCTGCATTGTTGGATGTGAACTGAGTCTGCTGAAACAGATCAATGTTGGCTTGGGTCATCGGTATCAAACCCACCAAAAGCCCCACAACCGAGCAAGTGACCGCAGGCAATGGTTTCGTGGCCCGCAAGCATGCCACCACACCAATCGCGAAGGACACAATCAAAAACGAAGGATGAAGGCCCGATGCCAAGCCAGCCAGACAGGCCGCAAGACCAAAACGCCAAAAGGAGCCCTGTGGCCTCACCAACAGCAGAAGGGTCACGGTGATGAAACTGGTGATGGCGGGAGTAAGCAGGTCGAGTTCAAAGAGAAGGGTCGTCGGATACACCGTATAGAGAAAACCGGCCACAGCGCCAAACCAAGGCCGCTCTGAACCACCCAATCGTCGGCCCACATACATCAAACATGCCGTCGTTAACAGGCCCAAGCCCAACTGCAGCAGCCGGGGGCCCCACAGATCCGACGCACCGACCTGTTGCAGCCAAGACAAAACCAAAGGATAGCCTGGAGGCTGATAAAAACCATCGGGGAAGGGGTTGCCTCCATTGGCCAGTGTGGTCGCTTGTGACCAATAGGTATGGGCATCCACCAATGGGTGGCGGGCATGGCCAGTCTGGTTGACCGACCACGCAGCAAGCACACGAAGCACGACGGCCAGCCCCAACACCAAACCTTCAGCAATTCGTATTCGATGCACGCGCATCTTTTGAACAAAGCATGTGCGGCGAAGCTCCGCAAATAAGGCTCGGGCGGGCTACGTGTCGGACATGCCAAAAATCGCCATCATCAACCTGTATGGAGGCCAACCCAATACGGCGTTGGCGTCGATCATGCAGATTGTGCTCGCCAACCAGGCCACGGCGGAATCCTTCGATTGCCAAGCGGGCCGGCTCCCACGCCCCCGGAAATTCGATGGTTACATCGTGACCGGAGGAACCGCGTCACCCTTGGAAGCATCGCCATGGCGTGTGCGCCTCCAAGCGGCCATTCCAGAATGGGCCAAGTCTCGGCCGATATTTGCGATTGGTCTCGGCTTTCAAGTCATGGCCACCTCCTATGGTTGGCCCGTGCGACCGCTGGAAGCCAGCAGGGATGGAATCTTCCCTCTGACCCCAACACCCGCTGGCTGGGAAGACCCCATCATGGTCGATCTTGAACAAGCCACACCTGTGGTCGAAAAGCGGGCATGGGCCGTGTTGCCTCCCCCCGCAGCAACCGGCTCAAAATCAGTTGCGCTCGCGTACACCTCGAACGGTGATATCGCCGCCGCCCGCTTCACCCGCAATGCGGCTGGTACAGTGTTTCACCCCGAGGCCCGTTCAGGCGGTACAGCGGGAACCATTCTGGCCCGCTTTGTTACAGGAGTTGACGCTCACTGATGGACAGGCTCACACTGACACAAGACACCCTGGCGCCACTTCGGCGGGGGCATCCGTGGGTGTATACATCCGGCCTGGTTGAGCCCGACCAATTGCCCGCGCCCGGTACACCCGTGCAGCTAATGGACGCGCGCGGGAAGCCCGTGGCCTTCGGTTTGGCCGATGATGGACCGATTGCAGTTCGCGTCCTCGACCGGCACCCCGACAAAATCAGCGCATTGCTTCAACGACGCATCGAAACCGCATACAGCGCGCGACCCGCCGTGTTGCCGCCAGACACAAACGCGTATCGAATGGTTCATGGCGAAGGAGATGGCCTCAGCGGCTTGGTCATCGACCGATACGACAACACCGTCGTTCTGCGCCTCTATGCGGCCTGCTGGGAGCCCCACCTCGACACCGTACTGCAATCCTTACAAAAAGTGGATGGCGTCGACACCATCATGCGCAGGTATGGCGTTCGACGCGTAGATGGACGGGAGGGTGCGGATGTCCTTCATGGACCCGACCCCGGCGAACCCATTGTCGTCAAAGAGGCGGGACTGCGGTTCTTGACCAGACCATCCACGGGACAGAAGACAGGTCTATTCTTGGACCAACGCGAACATCGAATCAGCATGGCGGGCCATTGTAGTGGAAAAACACTGGTGAACCTGTTCGCATACAATGGGGGGTTTTCGGTCCATGCTGCTGCTGCCGGTGCACGACAGGTGATTTCCGTGGATGTGGCCGGCGCCGCACTCGAGGATGCAAAAGAAAACTTCCGACTCAACGGACTCAATCCAGATGTGCACCAATTCATCGCAGCAGATGTCTTTCACTGGACACCCGAAGCACCCGCCGATGTTGTGATCTCCGATCCCCCCAGCCTCACCCACGGAAAAGATGCAGACACCGCAGCAAGAAAGGCATACCGCGATCTGGCGCAGCGAACGGGGGCCATGGTGCGCCCGGGCGGCCTGCTTGCAACCGCGAGCTGTACAGCAAGACTGAACTGGGAGCGATGGGAGCAAGCCGTTCGAGAAGGACTCGAAAAATCCGGCAAATGGTCTTGGCTGTGGAGAGGCGCAGAGCCCCCCGACCACCCGGTCGCCATGGGACACCCAGAAGGCCGATATCTCAAGTTCGCTGTGTTGCGGCGCTGGAATTCCCGCTTCGGCTGATGCAGCTGTGATGGGCCTGTTCAAAAACAATGGACGCCCACCGGATCCATCACAAACATTGACGAAACCCCAAATTCGTGCGATAAATAGAGCAAGAGCGCGATTACAGCGCACCACTTTTATTATATTTTCTTCGATATTTTATGCGTTTTGCATTTCCACATGGGGAAGTCACCCTTTCCCAATTTATTAAACCGGCCGCGCTGTCTGTCGACAACGCTGCACTCCATGAAGATGGTTCCACCGGCCCTGGTGCCCGTGTTGAGCCAATGGATTGTAAGCGAGACAAAAAAGCGAAAGGCCTCTGGAGTCTACCTTGGGTACAGAAATCATCGTCAATACGACCGGGAGGGAAACGCGCGTCGCAATGATGGACGACGGCCGTCTGGCTGAAATCCATATCGACCGTGGCAGTTCCGAATCTTACGTCGGCAATGTCTATATCGGTCGCGTCGTTCGCGTATTACCCGGCATGCAAGCCGCTTTTGTTGACATCGGACTGGATCGCGCTGCGTTCCTGTACGCCGGTGACATCTACCCCGCCTTTGCGGAAAAAGATGATGACATCGATGTCGACGACGGTGCGGATGCCACCATTGCTGAAGCCTCTCCGAGGTCAAAGCCACGCAATGGGCACCCGCCGATTCAGGACCTGGTGAAAGAAGGCCAAGAAATCTTGGTACAGGTTGCGAAAGACCCCATCAGCACCAAGGGTGCACGGGTCACAACCCACATCACACTCCCTGGCCGATACATGGTCTTCATGCCGACCGTAAACCACCTCGGCATCAGCCGTCGCATTGCCCGGGACCGCGAGCGCCGCAAGTTGCGCGACTTCGTGAAGAAACACCGGCCAAAAGGCGCAGGGTTCATCGTCCGGACAGTGTGTGCCGGCAAACCCACCGAAGCCCTCAAGCAGGACATGGACTACCTGATTGAAACCTGGGACACAATCAAGGAAACAAAGGCCAAGAAGAAGGCCCCAGCATGCATTCACCATGAACATGATTTGGTCGTGCGCTTGGTTCGTGATGGATTCACCGCCGAGGTGGACCGACTGGTTCTGGACAACAAGAAGAAATTTGATCAAGTCCAAGGCTTTGTGAGCCGCCTGATGCCCGATCTCAAGGACCGCGTACAAATGTACCGTGGCCAAGATCCCGTCTTCGACACGTTTGGTGTGGAAGTGGAGATCAACAAGTGCCTGACTCAAAAGGTATGGCTGAAGAGCGGTGGATACCTGATCATTGACCAAGCCGAAGCCTTGACAGCCATCGATGTGAACTCTGGGAAGTTCGTTGGTTCTTCTTCACTGGAAGACACCACCACGCAATGCAACTTGGAAGCTGTGGACGAAATCGCCCACCAACTTCGGTTGAGAAACATTGGTGGACTCATCGTTCTCGACCTTATCGACATGGAAAAACCATCGAATCGAGACCGGGTCAACAAACGCCTTGAAGCCGTCCTAAAAAAGGACCGTGCACGAACCAATGTTCTGAAGATCTCCGAACTGGGTTTGGTCGAAATGACACGGAAGCGCGTACAAGAAGACCTCGTTCGGTCGATTTCGGAAGCCTGTCACTACTGCTCGGGGACTGGACACACCAAGTCTCCCCACACGGTGGTCTACGACATCCTTCGGGAAATCAAACGGGAAACGACCCGCTCCAAGAGCAAAGAGACCATTTACGTCAACGTAAATCCTGGTGTCGCAGACTTGATGTACGGGGAAGAACTCGAAAGCGTTGAGTCCCTCGAGACCGAAATCAAGAAGAGCATCGTGGTCCGCGCACTGGGCCATTACCACATTGAGCGATTTGAGGTCTACAGCCGGTAAATGGCGGACGAACGGGTCGAAGGGGAGCTCCTCGGTTTCACGTTCAAAACAGAGGACGGGGGCTTCTCGGTTGCGCGTGTCCGTACCGATGGCAACCAACGCATTGTGGTCGTGGGCGCCATTGGACACGTCACCGAAGGACAACATCTCGCACTCACGGGAAAATGGGTAGAGCACGCCACGCATGGCCGACAGTTTCGTGTGAGCGGCGTGCTTGTCGAAGACCCGAGAACCACACGCGGACTCGAACGCTACCTTGGCTCTGGTGCCGTCACTGGACTTGGAAAAGAGTTCGCCAAACGCGTCGTTGAAACCTTTGGTCTGGACACCCTGTGTGTCATCGAAGAAGAGCCCGAACGCCTCCAAGAAGTTCCAGGCATCGGGAAAAAGCGCATGGAGCGCATTCGCGACCACTGGGTCGCAGACCAGAAAAACAGGGAGGTCTACGCCACCCTGCATGGGTACGGAATTGGACGTGCTCTCGCCGGTAGGATTGTTGAGAAATACGGCGAAAAGTCTCCCATCATCATCGCCCAACACCCCTACCAGCTAGCCGCAGACATTTCGGGCGTGGGCTTCCGCACAGCAGACAACATCGCCCGGGATGTTGGCATCGACCCCGACCACCCCGACCGCGCAGATGCCGCAACCGTTCATCTGATTCGAGAAGCCGAGTCGCAGGGACACTGTTTCTTGCCGCGAAGAGAATTGCTCGAAAGGGCGCTCAACCTCGAGGTGAAAGACACACAAGCCGACCAAGCCATCGACCGATTGGTGCTGGCCGGAAAATTGATCATCCACACGGCCACCGACCCACAAGCAAGTCCGCTCTATTCACCCCTGCTGGAACGTGCGGAGTACGTCACAAGCATTCGGCTCCAATCCCTGCTGCGCGCGCATGAAGGGGCATCGCCCGCCAACCCTCCCATGCTTCGGGCGGCTGAAAAACAGGCCGATATTGCACTCAATGAAGACCAACGCCGCGCCGTATTGATGGCCCTGACCCATGGGGTCACCGTCATCACAGGTGGGCCGGGTACCGGAAAGACAACCATCGTGAAGTTGCTCATACAAATGGCGAAAGCACGAAAAGAAAACTGGCTGCTGGCCGCTCCCACAGGACGTGCATCACGCCGCCTAGCGGAAGCAACCGGCTCCGACGCAAAGACCATTCATCGACTGCTCGAATACAACGGCCGAACCGGCCAGTTCCAGAGAACAGCCTCCAATCCCATCGAGGCCCATGGCGTTCTGATCGATGAAGCGTCCATGGTTGACATACGGCTCATGAGTTCACTCTTGGCTGCCATACCGGAAGGGTGCAGGTTCGTCTTGGTTGGAGATGCA
>Ga0163108_10000843_pt1 | contig 22529 bp, 17 predicted proteins | sample Fk1155metaG_FD_109644 | JGI IMG/M metagenome (GOLD analysis project Ga0163108, IMG submission 109644) | Marine microbial communities from the Central Pacific Ocean - Fk160115 155m metaG | ecosystem: Environmental > Aquatic > Marine > Oceanic > Photic zone | place: The Central Pacific Ocean...
AGATTACCGCTTCCATTAGGAGGGTTCTTGTTTCCTTCCCAATCAATATTTCCATCTAGATATATCTTTCCCGTATCAGATGCCCCATCATAGGTCCAAGCCGCATGTATCCAGCCATCATCATCATTATTTAAATAATTATTGAGATTTGTAGCACCGTTCGTATCAGCTCCCCAATGTGCTTGATGCAAAAAACCACCGTTACGAATCCCGTTGTGGATACCTTGATTTGTCTGACCAAAGAAAAACTTATCTCCATTCAAATCTGTCGGCTTAAGCCAGGCAGAAAGAGTATAACTCCCATCCTGAGAAACTATTGATGAAACATCAACAGCCGTCACATCGATTAAGCCATCAGAAAACCTTACCCCGGTCGCAGGCGTCGATCCTCCAGGAGCGCCTTCATCACCTAGTGTTGTCTGGTCTGGCCTCGTAACTATTCCATCATTACCATTAATCCCTTTATCTACAACGGTATCTCCGGAGTCCCCTTCAAAATCAAAATAAACGACAGGATCCGGGATCTGGGCCCTAAGTGTAAACGACAAGGAGCCGAGAGTAATAATAAGAAGAGCTAATTTTAATGAGATTGATTTCATGGTTTAGATTAGTTATTTGAGGCGTTATCTTGATCTAAGAGTTAAGATAAAACACAACAATGTGGGGTTAATTACAAAAGCTTACTAATGATGTATCTTTAGCAGTAAAAAGTAAATTATTATCCCAACATTAAATCTCTAGTAAGTTTGGAATATTTTAATTCTTATAGCCCTCAGTTATAAATAACTCTTAATAAATAAAAGAAAAATCACTTACCAATTAGATGAAGATAACTCGAATGAAAACACTTCGAATGCTCCAATGTCTATTCGCCGCACTATTGTTTTTTACGTGCTCAGTCACTGCCAACGTGAAGACACGAGGCGCAGCAATCGCAACTGTCGACCCAATTGCAACTGACGCAGCAGTACAAGCATTGAAGGATGGAGGGAACGCCTTTGACGCATCAGTTGCCGCGGCATTAACTCTCGGCGTTGTAAATGGATACAATTCTGGAATCGGCGGCGGTTGCTTTATCGTTGGAAGAAAAGCTAACGGAAAACTCTTTACAATCAATGGCCGCGAAACGGCACCAGAAAAAGCCCACAGAGACATGTTCATACGAGATGGTCGAGCTCAAACTAAACTCAGCCAAGCCGGGGCCTTGGCCATTGCAGTACCAGGCTCACTGATGGCTTATTCAGAGTTATGCAAAAAACACGGAGAGCTAAGCTTCAAAAAACACTTAACAACCGCCTCTGTCATTGCCCGCAATGGATTTAAGGTCCCTGATTCTTTTGCCCAAAGAGTTAAAGGTAACTTTAAGCAAATTCAAAACTACCCTGCCACGGCAAAAATTTTCTCAGATAATGACGGAGAGCCCATCAAAGCCGGTTCAACTCTCATTCAGAAAGATCTGGCAGAAACTTATAATGAAATAGCACAGCACGGTACCGACTGGTTTTACCACGGACCCTTTGCGAAAAAGACAGAAGAATGGATGAAGAAAAACGGAGGAATAATGAAGATCAGTGACTTTGAAAAATATCAGGTGACATATCCAAATCCGGTACAAACAACATACAGAGAATTTACCGTAGTTGGAATGCCGCCTCCGAGTTCAGGAGGAACTCATGTGGCTCAGATCTTAAATATTCTGGAACACTTCGAAATCAAGAATATAGATTCAAACACACCCGAGTTTTATCATTTAATTACCGAAGCAATGAAGCTCGCTTTCGCTGACCGGGCTCACTGGCTCGGTGACCCCTCCTTCACTAAGGTTCCACTAGGTTTAGTTTCCAAGAAATATGCGAAGAGGTTAGCAAAGAGAATCAATCCTAAGAAAGCTGGAAAAGTAAAAACTCATGGGATCCCACAAGGATCCACTGAACATTTCTTCAATAAACACACTACTCACTTGAGTTGCAGTGATAATGAAGGGAACTGGGTAGCCATTACCGCAACGATCAACACATCGTTCGGATCAAAGGTTATTATCCCTGGCACTGGCGTCATTATGAATAATGAAATGGATGATTTTTCCATCTCTCCGGGAACACCTAACGCTTTCGGATTAATCGGCAATGAAGCAAATGCTGTAGCTCCAGGCAAAAGGCCACTCTCAAGCATGAGCCCAACGATAGTATTAAAAGATAATAAACCCATCCTCTCGGTCGGCGCAGCGGGCGGCCCTACCATCATCAGCCAAACCCTACTTACTCTCATTCACACTCTCGACCACAAACTCTCTATCCGTGAAGCACTAATGAAACCGCGATTCCATCATCAATGGCAACCAAATCAAATTAGAATTGAAAGCACCGCGGGCCAGAGAGTTCTTGATTCGTTAAAACAAATGGGGCACAAAATATACATTGGCGGCTATGGCGGAGCCACCCAAGCAATTGGAAATTTAGGTAACGGGCTCGAAGCCGAGCACGATCCCCGGTTAACCGGCAAGGCCATCGCTTTCCCCATTAAAAAGTGAACCATTTATAGATCAGTTAGAGTAATTGAGATTAATTCTTGCTCTAAACTGACAAACTTTGCTGACAAACTTTGCGTCATTTATTTATTTATGCATTTAACGTATAAAAAATCACTGTGATCTTATTATGAGTATTTTGCTCGCTCATTCGAAATTCCTAATTAGCAGATAATTCAAATTATGAGTTACCTGAAATAAGAAAATTTCCTCACATTCGCTCATGACAAATAAGTTAAAAATCGATCTTAAATAGTTTGATTACCTTAAATACCTTGGTTTGTTAACTAATTGATGAGTTTTTGGTGAAATAAATAGCCTTAAAAACCCAAGCTTTTAAGAAATTGGGGGATCTTGAAAACAATTAGTCGCATCTGGTTACCAGCAGCGGTTTTTGTTGCGTTTTTAGTTACGCTCTTAAACCGCAGGGATATCTATCACGATTTTTTAGATCACGGAAAATTTGTATCCGAATCCGTTTTCTTCTACGGCATACAAATTGGCGCATGGGTCTCTTCAACTTTTCTCCTGAATAGATTGATTAACTTGTTCTTTTGGGACGGATTCATCGGCCGAATCTCAGACCGTCGAGTCCCTCGCCTCCCGAAAGACGTAACTGCTATCATTCTGTTCTCGATTGTCGCTTTGCTTATAGCTTCCACAGTTTTTGATAAAGACACTACAAAAATATTGGCTGCTTCTGGCGCGTTTAGCATCGTTATCGGGCTCGCACTAAGAACCATTATTTTGGACCTTTTCATGGGCCTCGCCATACACGTAGACCAACCATTTAAGATCGGTGACTGGATCATGGTTCACCAGAACCGAGTAGAAACCCACATCATAGCTGAAGTCATAGAAACGAACTGGAGGACAACTCGCTTAAGAACCACAAAAAACAATATGGTCGTAGTCCCTAACAGTAAGCTGGGGGACACTATTGTAACAAACTACATGAAGCCAAATCCACACTTCAGAATGGAAGTGGAATTCACCTTGGATTTTGATGTGAGCACTGAAAGAGCAACGAGAGTTCTGACCGCCGGGATCCGCGCCGCTTGCGAACATGAGGGAGTGCTAATTGAACCGGAGCCAGAAGTCCGGATGAAGGCCTCGACGTTAGAAGGGATGGTCTACGAGATTCGTTATTTTATCCTTCCAAAATTCATTTCACCAAACGAATCAATGCATTTGGTTAACAACACAGTCCTTGATCATTTAATGCATTCCGGAATTGTCCCTGCCCATGCCAAGCAGGAAGTTTTCCTATCCAAACGTGAAAAAAGATCACTAGACGCCTCCCTCGACAACGACTTGTACCAGTTACTAACAAGGACCGAACTGTTCCGATCTCTGGACTCGGAAGAATTTAACTCTTTACTGGAAAGAATGACAAAACGAACACTCCGAGAGGATGAGGTTCTTTACCAACAGGAAGACATAGCAGACTCCATGTTTGTCTGCGTAGAGGGCCTATTAATAAGTCACGTGGACGGCATAGACGTTGGCCAAGTCAAGGCCCAAACAATACGCGCGGGTCAACACTTTGGCGAAGGAGTGTTCCTTGGAGGGCAGTGGAGAGAATCGACCATCACCTCAAGCACTGAATCTATCTTATATGAAATTCAAAGAAATGATTTCGACCCGATACTAGCTAAGCATCAGAACTTAGAAAAATACCTCGAATCAACTCACTCCAAATCGACCGAGGAAGCAATTGAGGCAGTAGAAAATGCGACCGAGATGGCCAAATCAAAGCCCGAAAAGAAAAAGACAACAGCAATAAACAAAGTCATGCGTTTATGGCCAAAGAAACGAACTCCTAAACAAACATTTTTTCCAGGAATGACGTCCGACAACAATGAATCAAAAAAGAAAAAAAGTTAGAATGATGAATCAAAAAATTATCCTTATAATTTCAACAAGCATCACCTGCTCCTTACTGCTAAATTTTGACTATGGTTTAGCAGAAGAAAATGCTCCTGATGCACTAGCCGTCAAAGGCACCAGCCTGGCTACTCCATGGCTTCAACAAGCGCTTGATGAATTAACTGAAATTCCTAATGCTCCGAAGGATGAGATCGCATCCAAACGAATCACCCTCAGTTACATTGATCCAATAAGAGCAACTCAATTACTAAGCCTGCACGGATACACAATTGGAAAACCGGGAGAAGCTGTAGACCCCAAAACCTTACCCGTTATCATCTCACTTCCTGGAACGACGTTTCATGAAATAATACCAAAGCCAGAGGAGAAGTTCCCTCAAACAGAAACGGATCCGCTAAATGAACTTGTGATCTTTCATGATCCCGCAATTCCTTCGCAATTGAGCGGTATACTGGCAAAGATCGAGTCAGAAATAGATAAGCCAGCCAGACAAATCATCATCGAGGCAATGATACTTGAAGTCTCTTCAACGGCACTAGATGAACTTGGCATCAAATGGTCCAAGACCGAAGGAGCAAATAATTTCATCGGATCGAACATGAACACCCTAACGATCGGCAGCCTTCAGCATCCAGCCACGGGCGCTGCACTTGATTTAGTCACTAAAGGAGGGACTAACGGCATATTCGAAGGGCTCAACGCACAAATTAAAGCCCTAGTCAGAGAGGGCCAGGCTGAGGTTCTATCCAGACCAAGCGTACTCGCACTCGACAATAGAATGGCCTACATTAATGTCTCAGAAGATCTCCCCATCGCAAATACCTCATACTCAGCTTCAGGCAATTATGCCAGCACTAGCTTCACTATAAAGAAGGCGGGAATTACTCTCTCTCTCCGCCCCAGGATCGACACTGAAGGCAAAGAAGTGAGTATGCAGGTCAATGCGGAAGTCACAGCTAAGATCCCTGATGCTGACGTCAATGTCCGAAGCAGTAACGGCACCATAATGGCAAGCTCACCAACCATTTCGAACCGCGCAGTAAGAACATACGTCAGGGTAGCTAATAATACACCATTCATCATCGGAGGCCTCATTGCAAAAGACAAACAAATGACCAAGGATAGGGTCCCAGCTCTGGGCTCACTGCCTATAATTAAGCGTTTCTTCCAAAGCAAAAAAACAAACACCGTCAAGAGAGAGGTCATCATTGTGCTGACACCATTCGTTCTTCCCGAGGAGAACTCTATTGGTAAGAGCACACCAATGGATGAGGACGCGTTTGATAGTTTTGACAATCAACTGTTCCGAGACGCTTACAGGATCAGAGGAGAAGACACGTTCGATCTTAATTATCTGTACGAAAACAAACAGCTCCAGAAAATGAAGGACCTTACGGAGCAGTTAGCTTCAAAGAACTTAAATTTAGTCAATCAATACCCATACAAAAACTTCTACGGTGATTCCGTCCCAGGTGAAGAGATCCTCTGCTACAGGCAAATATACGAAGTCCTTAAACGTAGAGGCGTTCAGAAAAAAATAAGTTCTAATAAGATCATTTTCTTTGAGCCTGATCTTAATATCGGATCAGGGAATCGCGTCCTTTTCCTAGAAGAATACATTAAGCGAAACGTTCCTGAACTTCTCGAGAGAACACCTCATTCAAAGGCCCTTGCTCTCTCATTTAAAATGAATCGTCTGACCGAAAAGGCGGACTCCATCTTCAGCGAACCAGTTCCGAGCATCACCGTCATTGATTGCCCCGACAAGGACAGTTGGAGCAAGGCACTCTGGGAAATGAATCAACCCACAAAGAACGGCCAGCAAAGATTCACTGTACTGCTACGGAGCACTGACGACATAGATAGACTGAAGTATGCAATCCTGACAAAAAAAGCCATCAGTCTTAATACAGAAGATTTCGCTCTACGGCTAAGCAATTTTTCACGAGGCCGTCTATTACTAATACCTAGAGTGACAGAGAAAGACATCGAACTTGTCGACATAGACGTGGCCCGAGCCTTCTTCTACTCAGAAATGTATTACCAGGCACAACAGGTCGCCATGGAAAAAGACATCAATGCTTTTCAAAAGATAACTAAGGAAAAAAGACACCTAGATCTACTGAAAACTCCCCTCTCAAAAAATAACTAAATAATAGAAAAAAGAGAAATGAACAAACGGAACAAAATCATCCTGACTATCGCATCGCTAACATGCTTCATCGCTTTGGGGGTAATTATCAACAATGAATCTGACCCTAATTCTCAGGGCGCAGCCAATCCCATCGAAGAAAACGCAACTAATGGTATCGCTGCAGCACAGAAAACTCCTAGCAGAATTCTTGCAGGAGAAGCAAAGACCAAAACACAAAAAGGCAAGACCTTAGAACATCTTGCGCTAGCCAATCTACATGCGGGAAACATGGGGCCCGTAATGAACATTCTTGCTGATTGCCAAATAAACATCCGAGAAATTGATGCCGTAACAGAAAAAAGAGCACTCATAGCAAGCCTCGCAACATCACTAAAACCTTTTGCCGGAACCACTGAAGTTGGTGAACTCAGCGACCCCATCACCTTGGCCCTGAGTCCTCCTTCAGAAACTAAGACACCAACAAACAATGAAAATGCGACGACCAATGAGAACTCATTTATTAGCTTAGTTAATTCCGCAAAGACTCCCGAGTTAAAGCTCCTAGTCAGCCAAAACCTCACTCTCGCTAACCTTTATGCGGACAATAACCAAAATGCTAAGAAATTCATGAACTCCTGCTTAGAAGCATTGGCCGCGATAACTGTCCCCGATGAGAAAGGAAAACTCATTGAATCTCTGAGCTCCTCATTAAAAGGATTCATTGAACTGAATGAAGTGACCAATTTTATGACTCAACTAGAATCAGTGAAGGCCCTCTTAAAGCCAAAACAGGACCCGGCACTAGCTCTCATAGAGAAAATACAGGACCCTCAAGGCCAAGTTAAAGTTCTCTGCGATTTCTCAGTGACTCTGATGAAAGCTGGAGAGAAGGAACAAGCAAATGCGACGATTAAAAAAGCTCAAACAATCATTGCCGCAATGAAAGATAAGGGAGTTCAGGCAGCCTCTCTCACTCACCTATCTGTAGCGCAATCTAATTGCGGGCTCCAAGAAGAGAGTCAAGCAACACTCAGCACCGCAATCGAATCGATAAAAGAAATCGAACCAATCAAAGAAAAAGCCATCACTCTAAATAAAATCATTGCTGCCATTGAAGAGTCTGGAAACGAAAACGACAAAAAAATAATCCTTGCTCAATCATTAGGCATTGCAAAAGAAATACAAAAAAGGAGCAATGTTATGATGCAACAGACATTGGCATTAGCGGCTCAATTTAAAGAAAGCAAAGAAAGAGCTCTCGCCATTCAACAAATCGCCGAAGCCATTGAAGCCTCCGAAGCTGAACTCGAACTTGCAAATTTAAAGTTCAAGCTCGGCTCATTATATCATAACGGCATTGACTTAGAAAAAAACACAAAACAAGCGACATCATGGTATCAAAAAGCGGCTCAACTCGGACACCCAAATGCTCAAGTCAACTTGGCCCTACTCCTCCTAAAGGGCGAAGGGTCAGCGCCCAATCATCAAGAAGCAATAGGGTGGTTAATGAAAGCCGCTAATCAGGGAAGCCCTGAGGGTCAAGCTTCCTTAGGCATGTTATATGCACTCGGACAAGGCGTTTCAACGGACCTCGTAAGAGCCCAAAAATGGATAACACTAGCTGCAGAGCAAGGCAACTCCGAGGCCCTAGTAGCCGTTAAACGATTGGAATCCAAGCTCAGCGAAGAACAAAAGGTACTGGCCACTGAACTCGTAAAGCAATGGAAAGGAAAGAGTGGATCCGACGTTAAAAAGTCAGCTGCAAAAGAGCCGCAAAAATCATCTGCTGCAAAAGCTTAGCTCTCATTCAAATCTAAGAATTAATCTAATAGCCTGGAGAACATAAAAGCAACAGAACTAGGAAGAAACCACCACCTAACGTCCAGCACAATCCGGCTCCGATGATGGCCTCTATTCCAAAATAGTCGATGATACTCATTGGAATTTTGAGACCCGATCTAATTCCATTAGCCCATTTCATTTAATTACTTAATATCAAATATTATTTGTTTTACAAAGACTCGGTTCTCTTTTCCATGAAATTAGAATTCTTAAAGTCAGGCCTCACGTGAAGTTTGTCAGAATAAACATAATCAGGAGAAATTCTTATTTCCTTATCTCCAAAACCGTTTTTCATTCGCATTAACGACATACTTTCAAAGAGATTTGCAAAGTTATCATGAGCAACTTTATTTCTTATTTTTTCCGGCAAAGCCGCCAACAGCTTATCGTAAGGCTTAAGCGTTTGATTCATCTTACTCACTGTTCCCACAACATCGGAACCAATCATGAAACGATTGGGATAAGTAGAAATTAATTTAACCCAGCTCTCTAGATTAGGGAGCACGTAATCGTCAAGAACCACCCAAGACAAATCAATATATACTTGGTCAGAGTAATTTTTAAGAACCTCCCCTATCCAAAAATGCAAATCTTTAACCACAATCCGCCTACTGATTCCCGAATGACACCATATGAAATTTGTAGAAACTTTGCACCCGTTATTACCGGCACGACAATAGTCCAAGAGCTCAATAAATTCATTGAGATATGTGGGTAACTTAACTTCATTAGAGTTACGGGAAATTGGAGCAATGTTGTGGTGTATGCTCACCGGCAAGTAATGTTCACCTGCGAACCGGCAAACTCGAGCCAACGCTGGATGATTAGCCCTCGGCCTCTCCCCAGTCGTCAAATTAGTTAAGTCATCGTGCCTAGACATGACCTCTCCAACACATTCCCAAACTCCAGGGAACTCTTTGATTCTCTTAATCAGCAAATCAACGGCGCCAAGGTCCGCAGCGTCAAATCCACAAAGAGAAGGGTGAATACCTTTGAGCTTCGACAACTTAGCAGGGTCATCTGCATATTTCATTTTATAATCAATGATAGCCGAACCAACGGAAACATCAGTGTCTCGGGCCGGCTTAACCCTAGAAGGACTATCTAAATAATAACGGGGCCTTTGGAACGGTTCATTCTGTGACCATTTCTTAATGAAAGGCATACCACATACCAGAGCATTGTGGACCTGCGCCTCATCCATACTCTCAAGCAAAACCTCGATCCTCCTTCCCCTTTCGCCAAATGGAAGAGATACAAACCGGCCAGCATCATCCTGTTCCCCGTACACTCCCCCTGGAAATTTTTTGTCAGCATTCATAAATTCACCGTTCTGAAGAAAATCCAGAAGGTGAACATGACAATCAGCATACTTCTTCACTATCCTTTCAGGAGCAGAAGACTTGATAGCAGCATGAAGAACAATCCCAAGCAACCCCACAAGAATGATTATTGAAAAAGCAAGAGACCTAAATGATTTCATAGTGTCTTGTTAGACTAATCGAAAGCAATTTACAAGGATTAGGGCACAGCATCACGGCACCTCTTATCCATTATCTTGTGATAACTTGTTTTTATCTCTATTAAGTGCTAGAACTTTGCGCACCCCATACAAACACATGCCTTCATTAAAGAGGACCGCCATTCTACTCATTTCATGCCCCGATCAACCCGGACTAGTTTCTTCAGTCTCTACATTCATCGGTAAGCACAAAGGAAACATTGTTTATTTGGATCAGCATGTAGATGAAAAAAACGAAGCTTTTTTCATGAGAATTGAGTGGGAAATGGAAGGGTTCGAACTCACAGAGGATCAACTGAACTCACAATTCAATGCAGAAATTGCCGCCGACTCCCAAATGACATGGCACCTTCACTATAATGACCAACCGCCCAGGGCCGCAATTTTCGTTACGAAGGAAGGTCACTGCTTATATGATCTCTTATCCAGACATGAATCCGGAGAGCTCAACATTCAAATACCATTAATTATAAGCAATCACGATTCTCTAAAGCAAGTAGCTGACAGATTTGGCATTCCGTTCCATCAATTTCCCATTAACAAAGAAAACAAAGAGGATCAGGAATTAGCAGAAATTAAGATGTTAAAAGAGAACAATGTCGATACGGTCATTTTGGCCCGGTACATGCAAATACTAAGTGACAATTTCGTTAATCATTTTCCCAATCAAATAATCAACATTCACCACTCATTTCTTCCAGCCTTTGCGGGAGCCAAACCCTACCACCAAGCATATCAGCGCGGAGTGAAACTTATCGGCGCAACGAGCCACTACGTCACTGCCGATTTAGATGAAGGTCCAATCATTGCTCAGGATGTTATTCGTGTCACTCACCGAGAGTCATTGTCCGACTTCATCCGCCATGGGAGGGACCTAGAGAAAATTGTATTATCACGGGGCGTATGGGCTCATTCTCAAAGAAAGGTACTTGTATTAAAAAATAAAACCGTTGTATTTAGCTAACCTTAAAAAACATACAAAAACATGATTCTGACTGACCATGCTATCAGAGAAGCAATGCAAGAAGGCAGCATTGTCGTTGAACCGTACATCGAATCACACCTAGGAACAAACAGTTACGACGTTAGACTCGGGAAGACACTTGCCACTTACACTGATGATGTTCTGGATGCGAAAAAGCATAACAAAATTGAGAGCTTTGAAATACCTTTAGATGGTTTTGTGCTAGAACCGGGAACTGTTTACCTAGGAGTGACAGAAGAATATACAGAGACACACAAACACGTGCCTTTCCTCGAAGGAAAGAGCAGTGTCGGAAGACTCGGGATTGACATACACGCGACGGCAGGAAAAGGGGACGTCGGCTTTTGTAATCATTGGACACTTGAAATCTCCGTGTCCAAACCTGTCCGAATCTATCATCTCATGCCGATTGGACAACTCATCTACTTTGAACTTCAAGGCCAAGTTGATATACTATATTCCCAAAAAAGTTCTGCGAAATACAATGATAGGTCTCCACTACCAATGGAATCGATGATGTGGAAAAATAATTTTTGATTATTCTCTTATTTTTTTGGAAAAGTCTGGGTGATTAGCAAATTTTCTGACCCTAATCCCAGAACGGAATTTTTCCATGGCTGCATCATAATCTAAGTCCGTATCCATCCAGCCCATATCATGAAGAACCTTCCCTGACTGGGCAGGAAAAAGAACTCCCCTTCCATAGCTAATCGACCCATCATAATTTTTCTTTATGTGATCAAAAAGCTCAGTAGTACAATTGGCCCGAAGAGAATGATAGAACTTAGGTTCATCAGTTAACTTTCCAGCCTTTTCCGTCATACTCACAAAGAGACTCCTCATGAATTCTTGAGTAGCTTTGATTGGAAAGATGTACAGTTGAGTTCCTTCCTGACAACCTCTCAAAGTCAGAGCATCACGTTCACTATTCACCTGATACATAAGTTCAAATTGCTTATAGAGCCCTGAAAGGAGACCAAATGATTCGCCTTCCTCTTTTCTCACCTCAGCTGATATAATAACTTTCCGCTCCGGACCAAAACCGAAACTTAGCATGGAATGAGCAAAGAGCTTCGAATCACCTAATGGTTCTATTACCAAGTCAAGAGAATCCAATCGGTCAAGATAATAGCTCCGTGTCACCCAAGCCGCATCATAATCATCAACGCTCCTCCATTTGAATTCTCTAACGTTATCAATTTTAACTACTTCCAGATCTTTTGAAATACGAACGACTGGAGGCTTCTTGCAGCTCTCGATCCAATCCCTGTATCGCTTTGGCTTTTCAATCAAGAGCAGAACAAAAACAATTACAAAAAGAATACCAGCCAACAATATGATCGGCTTCTTCCACTTCAGTGAACGGACCGCAGCAATTGGCACAATTATCATTATTGGCAAAACCACGAAAGTTGGAACACCTATTAGAAACTTGAAAGCACCGCAAGACCACAACCAAACGAGAACCATTATTGCAGAAACGATCCGACGAAAGGTTCGGGCCCTAGCAGATAAACATAATTGATCTGATTCCATATTCGAGACCCTATTAAAATAACAAATTTATACTAAATTCCTACAACTATTGATGCTTGATTTCGTAAATATAGTTTGCCATAAAGCGCTTATAAGACGAAAGGACTCACCCCCCCTTAATTTAACAAGGCTATTAAGCTCATAGTTTTAGAAACAAACCAATGCTCAAACCATTCCAAATCCTCGCCTATTTACTAGCGACTCTTTTTTCCCTTGCCCTCTTAAATGCTGCAGAGGATAAAAAAGAACCGGACACTAAAGTAGAAGATCTAGCGACTGTGAACGGCAAAAAGATCACGACAGCTGATATTGAAAGAGCACTCCGCATGCGCTACGGACCAAGCCTAGATCAAATGCCTGCCGAGCAACGCGCTAACGCCATCAAACAGGTAACGCCAAGAATGACAGAAGAGCTCATCTCACGGAACCTTCTCTTAGAGGCTGCTAAAACCGCGAAGACAGAATCCAATGCTGATGAATTAAAGAAAACCCTTGAGCAAATCAAAGGATCTCTTCCACCGACCGTTAAGTTTGAAGACTATATAAAGAAAATGGGACACAATGAAAAGAGTTTCGAGGCTGAGGTGGCCGAAGAATTATTAATTAACTTCCACGTCCAGAAAATACTCAGCGGTGTAAAAGCGCCGACTGACGCCGAACTGCAAAAACATTACGAAGAGAATAAGGAATCCTTTAACTCAAAAGAAAGCATCACTGCCAGTCACATCCTCTTAAAAACGGACCCCGGCTCAGATGAAAAAGTAAAATCAGAAAAATTAAAGGCCATTCAAAAACTCAGAGCACAATTAGTAACTGCAAAAGGAGCAGGCTTTGACAAGCTAGCCAAAGAACACTCAGACTGTCCGAGCAGCGCCCGCGGAGGTGACCTTGGCTCTTTTGGCCGCGGTCAAATGGTCCCCGCCTTTGAGAAAGCCGCATTCACACAAAAAATCGGTGACATCGGAGATATCGTCGAAACACAATTCGGCTACCATCTAATAAAGGTCACAAAAAAGACCACAGCAGGTCAGCGCAAATTCGAAGATGTGAAAGAAGAAATCACCCGCCAGCTAGATGCTCCAAAACGTCAAAAAACAATGCAAGACTATATCGCTGGCTTAGAATCGAAGGCTAAAATCACTCGCAGTGAAAAAATTAAACCAGCAGAAGCGACTACTCCTAAAAAGCCTTAAAAGGGACTATATTCACCCAACATTACTAGTTCACTAAGTCTGAATTGGTCCGATTGACGTACAATTTTCCGAACGCCATTCTGTCGGGGCCGTTCCAACCTGAGAACGGAACCATCTGGCAAAATAGTTCTGATCATTCATCCCGACAGCTACACTAACGTCCCCTACCTTAGACCCCTTAATTAACATTTTCTGCGCCTTCCTTAACCGAACCTGAGATCGGATTTGTGAAAAAGTAAGGCCGCTCTCTTTCTTTAAAAGGCGATTCAGGTGGTCACGTTGAAATCCCAACATCTGAGAAATTTTTGATAAATTTAGGGACGTGTCCTCTATTTGATCATTTATTATTTTTTCAACACGAACATTAAACGTTCCCCTTGATCCGCCCTTATACCCCTTACAATCTAGCCAGCCGATTGTCCGTAAAACTGGATCAAGAATATCAAGAATTACAGCCCCTACTGCAACGACTCTATCTTCACTACTTGGTCCACGCATTTCAAATAATTGAGAAACTCTTGAGCGAATCAGATTAAGTTCCGTCGCCGGAAGTTCTCCTAGAGTCGTTATTAATCGTTTCTTATTTTTTGACAATAAATTAACATCAATCACAAGACACAGAGGCTGCCTAGACCTCTCCTTTTCAAACCGGTGCCTTTCGTTAGGCCCAACATATATGACTGTTCCTGCCCTGGCTGGATATCGTTTCCCCTGAACTGTTTGTTCACCACAACCTCTCAAATAGATCAAAAGTTGTCCATGCTGATGACTGTGAAATGAAGATCTACTTTCAGGTAAATGCTCATTGAGGCGGAGCTTAAGAATTTCAATGCCAGGCAATTTAATGCCTATTTTTTCTATAATTATTGGCCTGTAATTCCTCATATACATCTTCCTTAGTGGCTGTATTAGTACAAATAATATAGTCGATATTATGCTAAGTTAAATAGATTTGTTCTAACAATTAAAAAGAACATCGAGTAAAGGTAAAAAATGAATTCAGATTCTAATGATGCCCCTGTTGTGCTAGTCACTGGAGCAGGAAGAGGGCTAGGCCGTGGAATTGCATTAGAAATGTCAAAGTGCGGATTCAGTGTTGCTATCCATTATGGGTCTAGCAAAGAGGGAGCTAACGAAACTGCGGACTTATGCCTAAGAGAATCCAAAAACAAGAATCAACAATTTGATCTGATTCAAGCGGACTTATCCGATTCTGATAGCCGGCATTCTATCATTACCCAGATCACAGAAAAATTCGATCACATAGATGCGCTCATTAACAATGCTGGAATCACCGAACCGAACCGGCGAGATTGCCTAGAAGCATCAGAAGAAGATTACGACACTGTTATGACAGTAAATTTGAAAGCTCCTTATTTTCTTACGCAGGAAGTAGCTAAAATGATGATCAAACAGATCAATGTCCCCAGATTAACACGCTATCAGATTATCAACATTTCATCCATCTCATCAGATACAGTGTCTGTTAACCGCGGAGCTTACTGTATTTCAAAGGCAGGCCTATCCATGGCCACTCAGGTATGGGCATCGCGATTATCAGAGCACAATATACTAGTGAACGATCTGAGGCCCGGAATCATGACCTCAGATATGACTGCTGGCGCAAAGGACAAATATGATGACATACTGAAGGAAGGAGACCTTGTGCCCCTTTCGAGATGGGGAACTGGAGAAGATCTCGGCAAAGGAGCATCAGCCCTGCTCCTCGGGCACTTCCCTTTCACCACTGGTCACGTAATCCCAATCGACGGAGGATTCCATCTCAAAAGACTATAATAACAGCTATTATTCATAACCATGATGCAAATCGATAAGTCCATCAGTTTCAAAGACCTTAGCCATCAACTTGATGCCTTATGGGAAATATCAGGTAAGAAAATTCTGAAAATCGAAAAAGAATATGATCACACAAAGGGCTCGCCTGTATTTACCTCAGCCGGCAAATACACGACAAGAGGCTGGACCGAGTGGACCCAAGGTTTCGAGTATGGATCATCTGCACTTCAATTCGAAGCATCTGGAAACGAACATTTCCTTGAATTGGCAAGGAACAAAACTCTAGAAAAAATGGCCCCTCACGTGACCCACTTTGGCGTACATGATCATGGGTTCAATAATGTTTCTACTTACGGAAATCTTTTACGGCAACTACTCACCGGGCATTTTGAAGGAACGGACTGGGAAGCCGATTTTTATCGACTAGCACTCAAATTATCAGGAGCCTCTCAGGCCAGACGCTGGACAAACATTGAGGGTGGAGGTGGTTTCATTTATTCATTTAACGGCCCACATTCCCTCTTCGTGGACACGATACGCTCGTGCAGGTCCCTCGCTGTCAGTTATCTACTCGGACATAAATATATGGACGAAGGCGATCAGGAAATATCACTAATTGGAAGACTCCTCAATCATGCCATATCAACCGCCGAGCACTCCGTCTATTATGGTGAAGGTCGAGACCAATATGATACAGAAGCTGGCAGAACTACTCACGAAGCTATCTTTAATACCAATGATGGACAATTCCGCTGCCCAAATTCGCAGCAAGGCTTTTCTGGGTTCACAACTTGGACCAGAGGTTTAGCCTGGGCTATCACTGGATTTGCTGAAGAATTGGAGTTTCTTGAACTACTCAGCGATGTAGAAATTGAACCTTTCGGAGATCCCAAGACAATACGATCGACATTCCTGAAAGCTGCTCACGCTACTAGTACCTTCTATATCAACAATACGCCAGCAGATGGAATCCCTTACTGGGACACTGGAGCTCCAGGACTAACCAAGATGTCCGCAGATTATCTTGAAAATAAATCTAACCCATACAATGACCACGAACCGATAGACAGTTCCGCCGCTGCAATCGCAGCTCAGGGTCTTATCAGGCTCGGACAGTTCCTAGGAGAGGAAGGTGACCAATACACAAAAGCAGGCATCACAATCGCCAAGTCACTATTTAGCGAACCTTACCTCAGCACGGATCAAAACCACCATGGTCTCATCCTCCATTCCATATACCACAGACCCAATGGCTGGGACTATGTTCCTGACGGCAGTAAAATCCCTAATGGTGAATCTTCAATGTGGGGAGACTATCATGCGAGGGAACTTGCCTTGTACATAGGAAAACTTTCTCAGGGCGAGAGCTATCACTTCTTCGATTGTGCTCCAAGAAATTGATCTACCCTAGTATATGCCCAAGAAAATCTCAGAGATTGCCATTCACACGATAACGAATAAGCCTTGGAGCACTGAACAGTGCATTAAAGAATATTCAGCTGCCGGAGTCGGGGGGATCACTTTCTGGCGTTACAGCTTTGAAGGAAGGGACCCTAAGAACGTGGGCAGACAGGCAAGAGAATCCGGACTCAAAGTCGCTTCCGTGGCGAGGGGAGGATTCTTCACAGGTCAAACTCAGAAAGAGAGGAAAAACTCCATCGATGATAACAAAAGGGCCATTGATGAAAGTCACGAAGTCGGATCCCCGTCACTGGTACTGGTCTGTGGGTCGACTCCAGAACAGGGACTCAGAGGATCAAGACAACAGATACAAGATGGAATAGAACAATGCCTCGACCATGCTGCAGCTGCAGGAGTAATTCTAGCAATAGAACCACTTCACCCATTATATGCAGCGGATCGCTCTGCCATTAACAGTATGGAACAGGCCAATCAAATATGCGAAAACCTCTGCAATCACCCGAGCATCGGCATTGCCGTTGACGTTTACCACACCTGGTGGGACGAGCACCTCAGGAATCAAATCGAACGGAGCGCAAGTAACGGAAACCTTACCGCTTTTCATGTCTGTGATTGGCTCAGCCCAATGCAGGACACTCTCAATGACAGAGGGCTGATGGGAGAAGGATGCATTGACGTTAATGAGATCAGTGAATGGATCGACTCGACAGGATTCGGAGGTTTCCATGAAGTCGAAATATTTTCAAACCGATGGTGGAATTCTGATCAATCTGAATACCTAAAGAAAATTGTAAACTACTTCAAACAAACTAACACAAATGGAAACTAGACGAATTGGCATCATCCTTAACGGAGTCACTGGTAGAATGGGAACGAACCAGCATTTGGACCGTTCAATTTGCGCTATCATTCGCGAGGGAGGAATTAAGGTCAATGAGGACCTGACTCTCGTGCCCGATCCAATACTGACAGGGAGAAACAATGAAAAGTTGGCGAAACTGGCTACAGACTACGGCAAAAATACTATCGGCAAAGCGTTTCCATATACGACGGACCTACAAGGAGTACTTGACGGTAATTTCGGTGAATATGATGTGTTCTTTGACTCATCAGGAACCCTTCAAAGAGGACATTTTATTGAGATGGCAACCAGTGCAGGCAAAGCGATTTACTGCGAAAAACCAGCTGCCACTTCTGTAAAAGAAGCACTACGTATCGCTAAATTAGTCGAAGAATCGAACCTCAAGAATGGAGTAGTTCAGGACAAGCTATGGCTCCCAGGATTTCGTAAAGTGAAGCAACTCAAGAAAGAGGGTTTCTTTGGAAAAATTCTTAGCGTCAGAGGAGAATTTGGTTATTGGGTCTTTACCGGCATGGACCCAGAAAGACCAGCTCAGAGACCTAGTTGGAACTATCGCAAAGAGGACGGAGGTGGAATCATGATAGATATGTTCTGTCACTGGCAATACGTAATCTCGAACCTATTTGGCCCGATAAAAAGACTCGTCGCTCATGGCTCAACTGACATTAGTGAAAGACGAAACGAGAATCAAAACGTCTACCCAAGCACCGCCGATGATTCAGCTTATGCAATCTTTGAATTAGAAAATGGTACCATTTGCCAGTTCAACAGCTCATGGTGCGTAAGGGTCCGGAGAGATGACTTGCTTACTATTGAAATAAATGGAACAAAAGGATCTGCCGTAGCCGGGCTCAGGGAAGTTCGAATCCAGTCCGATGAAAACACTCCCAAACCCGTCTGGAATCCAGACGTGGAGCAACCGATTAACTTCTATGAAAACTGGTCCCTCGTACCTAACACTATTGATTATGACAATGCGTTTAAGATCCAATGGGAAGAGTTCCTCCGTCACGTGGTCATTGATGCTCCTTGGCATTATACTTTACGAGAAGGAGCTAAAGGAGTTCAACTCGCTGAACTTGGCATGAGGAGCTGGGAAGAAAAGAAGTGGGTCGAAGTCGAATCTATCTGAAATAACATGCATCCAAAGCTTGTCGTGTTTGATCTGGATTTTACGCTCTGGGATGCTGGAGGGACCTGGTGCGACCACTTGAACCCACCATTTGAAATAGTTTCAGGTAGAATTTTTGATTCAATGAGAGCTGAATTAAAACTATATCCTGGAACTATCGACATCCTAGAAGAACTCAAACATGAATGCATCGATATAGGAATTGCTTCACGGACCGGAGAACCCGAATGGGCAAAGGAATTACTAAATCTCTTGAACGTTCGTGAATATTTCAGATACGAAGAAATCTATCCCGGCTCAAAGATCACCCATTTTAAACGTCTCAGAAACAAGTCAGGCCTTAATTATGAGGATATGATATTTTTTGATGATGAGCCTAGAAACATCACAGAAGTCAGTGAACTTGGAGTCAAATGCATCCTAGTAAAGAAAGGAATCAGCCCTGACCTTGTCCGCTCTTACTTAACAAGTCGATAGATACTATAAATTATAGATAAATTGCAAAAATATTGCGATTTCGATGACGCTAAATAGTTAAATGCCTGAAACGGAGCCAATCCCAGACATCAAGGACATCATTCCTCCTCCCGAAATCGCTGACCCTGACAGCGGCGTCATCATCATCATCATCTGCGCATCATTAGCTAGTCTCCTCATTCTCTCGACACTTATTTTATTTTGGATCAAGTCACGAAAGAAAAAGGCTCAGTCAGAGCCAGTCGATCCACGCAAAGCCGCGCTCGATTATCTGCACGCCCTAAAACAGCGTTACGTTGATCTTTCAGCACATGAAGTGGCGCATGAAACAGTGACGGGCCTCCGACTTGTAATTGTTCATAATTTCGGCCTTAAGAGCCTCAATTTGACTCCGGAAGAGTTTTTTACCATTTATAAGGAAAAAATAATTCAAATGTTTAACAATGAAGATAAAGCAAGTCTTCTATCTATATTGCAAGGCTGTGACCGCCTGAGATTTGCACCTGAAAAAGAGGATCCATCAGAAAGACTCCCACTCATTGAAAAAACCATCTATTTCGTGAGGCACATCCCCAATGAGCCTCTAGTCTCCTCAACTAATAATGCCAATTCCCCTACTGCCTGAATTTCAGTTCGCAGAACCTCACCTGCTCGGACTTTTGGCCCTGCCGATTATCCTAATGCTTGTGCGGGGGAATCGGAACCGCCCGGCATCTATTGATTTTCCTTCGGTCGTTCATTTCGGCAATGCACTGAAAAAGCAAAATAAAGGCTTTTTCTCACTCAGTTCAGCTATTCTACCTCTTGCCATAGCTTCAGGAATCGTGGGCCTTGCCAGGCCTCAGAAAATCACTCATTCTGAAGTCATTGATGGTGAAGGGGTTGAGATTTCAGTAGCTATTGATGTTTCTGGATCAATGAGAGAAAGAGACTTCATTGTCGACAGGAGGCGCGTGGACAGACTCTCAGCCGCAAAGGCAGTCGTAAAAGAATTCATCCGAGGAAGGACCTATGACCGTATCGGCGTCATTGTTTTCTCTGGCAGGCCACACACCATGGGCCCATTAACAATGAATCATGAATGGTTACAGGAAATGATCGACAGAGAAATCCACTTCAGGCGCTTTGATAATATCATTGAGGGAGGCACAGCAATCGGTACCGCCATAGCTGCCTCGGCAAAGAGACTCTCTGAAAGGGAGGCCAAGAGCAAGGTAGTCGTACTCTTAACGGACGGAGTCCAAAGCGTCCCGGGGCTCACGCCTGAAGACGCTGCCAAATTATCCGCGACACTTGGGATCAAAGTATATCCGATCGCAATCGGAAGGCCCGGCCAGCCCGGATCTGAAGAGGAAACCTTTGACCTTCCGACCCTCAGAAAAGTTGCATCAATTACTGGAGCTAAAGCCTTCTTGGGAAAAGACACCGAAGCGCTAAAACAAATCTTTGACGAAATCAATGAGCTTGAAAAGAGTGACATCGAGCACCGTCAAATAGTACGGAAAAAAGAATATTATCAATGGCCCACTCTTGCAGCCGCTTCACTGCTTCTCCTCGGCATCACCTGGAGAAGAACCGCTCCTGATTAAAATAATAATAATGACATTCGCTGATCCAGTTTGGTTTTGGGGATTAACGGTAATAGCGCCGATAATCTTGATGCAATCCCATGCCATCGTATCAAAGCGTGACCGTTCATCAGCATTTGTAGCTGAAGACCTTAGAAATCAGCTCATACACGGAACCTCAAGAAAGGCACGCGCGGCCCGTTTAACTGTACTTTGCTTTGCGTATGCATTAATCATCACGGCAATCGCTCGTCCGCAATGGGGCTCTGAAGAAGAACCCAGTTATAGTAAGGGCCGGACAGTAATGTTGGCCATTGATGCTTCCCGAAGTATGCTAGCCCAGGACCTGACTCCAAACAGGTTAGATCGGGCCAAGCTTGCCGCTTATGACCTCATCGAAGCGTTACCCGAAGATCTCATTGGTTTGATGGCATTTTCAGGAAGTGCATCAGTTATGGTCCCCATCACCCCGGACAGAGAGGCTCTCCGCGAATCAATCAACCAGCTCGATACTTATGCCGTGGCTAAGGGCGGGACTAACCTTGCTGAAGCCATCAAACAGGCCAATTCAACACTAAAGGAAAGTGAAGCAGAGAGTCATGCCCTAGTACTATTCACTGACGGCGAGAACCTTGAGGGAAACGCAATTGAAGAAGCCAGTAAAGCTAGTGAAGATGGAACACTAATCATTGCTATCGGAGTCGGATCAGAACAAGGATCCGTAATTCCAGAACGAACAATTCGGGGACGAAAACAAACTTTTATCCGTGATGAAAACGGAGAGCTTGTAAAATCAAAACTAGACGCGAAGGCCCTTGAAGACATCGCCAAATCGGCCGGAGGAATCTTTCTAAGATTAGACTCAAAGTCCCTTAATTCAATGATCATCCAAGAAGCACTAGCTCAACTTGATACTAAAGAAACTGAATTCAGGGCACAAGAAACTCCAACCGAGCGCTTCGTATGGCCTCTGAGCATTGGAATCAGCTTGATTCTTGGGCTATTATTGTCAGGCCTTCTAAAGCAATCCCTCATGAAACCCAGTAAAGTAGCCGCCTTGGTAATTATTCTTATGGCTCTCACAGGTCAATACAAGCAATCCCATGCAGGTATTATTTCAGACTCAAAAGGGTTTTATGACGCAGGAGAATTCGACAAAGCAATAAAAAGCTATCAATCGGCAATAACTGAAAGCAAATCAACTTCTCAAAAAGCTCAACTTAACCTTGGTTTGGGAGCTTCTGCTTTTTCTGCAAACAATCATGAACTTGCCTTAGACGCTTTCGGTTCAGCTCTTCTGAGCGAGGAGAAATCAGTCCAGGGAACAGCTCACTATAATCTCGGCAACACTCTTTTTAGAAAGGGTGAAAAATTATTAAACTCAAGTAACGAAGCCGGCAAGCCTGAAACTCCCCCTTCAAAGGAAAGCATAGAAAATGTCATCAAGGATTGGGAAGGAGCGATCGAGCATTACGAATCCGTACTGAGCATAAATTTAAATAATACGAACGCTAAACACAACCTTGATGTAGTCAGGAAAAGACTCGAGGAACTAAACCAGGACGAGCAGGACGAGCAGGACGAGCAGGACGAGCAGGACGAGCAGGACGAGCAGGACGAGCAGGACGAGCAGGACGAGCAG
>Ga0163108_10000844_pt1 | contig 22525 bp, 20 predicted proteins | sample Fk1155metaG_FD_109644 | JGI IMG/M metagenome (GOLD analysis project Ga0163108, IMG submission 109644) | Marine microbial communities from the Central Pacific Ocean - Fk160115 155m metaG | ecosystem: Environmental > Aquatic > Marine > Oceanic > Photic zone | place: The Central Pacific Ocean...
GCTTGATCTGTCCAAGGAAAGCCCCGCCACCCAGGCCATGTATGGGATTGGCGAGGACAAAACCGATTCATACGGTCGCCGCTGCCTCATTGCGCGGCGACTGGTCGAGAGGGGGGTGAGGTTTGTGCAGTTGTTTATAGATGGGCAAATATGGGACAACCACACCAACCTGAAGTCGGGACTTCGTGGTGCGTGCGCACGCACCGATAAGCCGGTGGCGGCCTTATTGACCGATCTGCGGGAACGAGGCTTGCTCGAAGAGGTGCTTGTGGCTTGGGGAGGGGAAATGGGCCGTCTGCCGATTGCTCAACTGGACGGCAAAAAAAACGAAGCAAATTCAGGTCGAGATCACAACAAAAATGCCATGATCGGTTGGATGGCTGGCGCCGGGTTGAAGCGTGGCTACGTTCACGGTTCCACGGATGAAATCGGTCTGAAGGCAGTGGAGAAAACCGTGGGTGTCCCAGAATGGCATGCCACTCTGCTTTATTTGCTGGGTCTCGACTATGCCCGTCTGTCTGTCAGGCAGAACGGGTTGGATGAGCGGCTCGTGGGAATTCATGAACCGGAGGTTGTTTCTGATTTTTTGGCCTGATCTTGTTGGTGTTTTGCTGTTGGGAAGGGCTTCGATTTACTTAAACCTTGAATGGAGGCGATTGAACACTAAGATGCCGCGTTCACTGGGTGGCGGGGTAGCCAAGTGGTAAGGCAGGGCTCTGCAAAAGCTCTATCGCCGGTTCGATTCCGGCCCTCGCCTCCATCCCAACGACTGATCGTGAGGGATTTGTTTCATCGATGGAAAGCCAGCGAAAAAAGAGTATTCAAAAGAGGTAATCAAGCAGACGCTTGTGAAAAAATTCACTAAATCGCTTGCCGGGGCGTTCGAATGCAATTAGGCTGCCGCGCTTTGTTGGATGTCTGACGTCTTTCCTAGATGGACCAACAGGTTGCCGGGCCAAATCATATTTGGCCTTTTGCTCATTGGAGGAGTGGTGACGGCTGGTCTGAGTTACTATTTCACGCCCAAGTACACCCGGGTAGGGTATCAACCCACCCAGCCGGTGCCGTTCTCGCATTCCATTCACGTGCAGCAACTGGGTCTCGACTGCCGGTACTGCCACGAGGGGGTGGAGAAGTCGTGGTACTCAAATGTACCGGCGGCGGACACCTGCATGAACTGCCACAGCTCAGTTCGGGCGGAAGATCCGAAGCTTGAGCCGATACGAGCCAGTTACAAGGATTCAAAAAAGCCCGTCGAGTGGGTGCAAATCCATAAATTGCCAGATTACGTGTTTTTCGATCATTCAGCGCATGTTAACCGTGGCGTTAGTTGTGTGGAGTGCCACGGTAGGGTTGATCTGATGGATGAAGTTCGCCACGAAAAGCATTTTAGCATGACGTTTTGTCTAGACTGCCACCGTAACCCGGAACCGCACCTGCGTCCTCTCGATAAGATCACTGACTTGGCATGGACACGGCCAAAGGAAGGCAATAAAGGCAATTTCGTCAAGGATTGGCACATTAAGACCTCTGAAAACTGTTCCGCCTGTCATAGATGAACCATAAATCGACTCCATCAAACGGGCAAAAGAGTGGCCCTCGCTACTGGCGCAGCCTTGAGCACAAGGCCGATTCTCCGGAGTTTCGCGCGTTCGTAGAAAAGGAGTTTCCGTCCGGTGTCGATTTGATTGATGATCCGGTATCGCGCCGAAACTTCATGAAGATCATGTCGGCCTCTTTTGCGCTGGCGGGCCTCGGCGTGAGCGGTTGTCGCCGTCCGGAGCACAAGATTTTGCCGTTCTCGAAGATGCCGGAGAATTACGTGCACGGGGCGCCGCAATATTTTGCCACGTCAATGCCAACTCGAGAATCGGCGGTGCCGCTGGTGGTGAAGTCCTACGATGGACGGCCAATTAAAATTGAGGGCAACGCCGAGTTCCCAAATAGCAATGGTGGAACCGACCACTATGCGCAGGCGTCTGTGTTGAGCCTCTATGACCCGGATCGCGGGATTAATTTCAAGAGGGCTGATTACTCCGTGAGGGGCGGGGTAGAGGTCACTGAGTTTACCGAGGATGGTAACAAAACCCTCAAAGTTGAGCCGAAGTCCGGAGTACTCAAACTCCTGGACGGCTTGTCCAACAATAAGACTCATATCTTGATGGAGCAAAGCAGTTCGCCCTCCCGGGCGCGCTTGGTCTCTGATTTAAAATCTAAAGGGGTTCGTTTTTATGAGTACGAGCCGGTGGACTTTACTGTTCATGCCGAGGCAGCTTCGATCGCCTTCGGTTCTTTCGTTAAACCTATTTACAAGTTTGAAAAGGCTAAGGCGATCCTCTCGCTGGATTGTGATTTTCTCGGCACGGAAGAGGGTTCTTTCGAGAGTATTCGTGAATTTTCCGCTGGCCGTCGGGTTAAGGATGATCACACAGAAGATCCTTCCGAGGTGATGAATCGTTTATACTCAGTTGAAGGTTTGTTGAGTTTGACAGGGACCAACTCAGATCATCGACTGCGGATTCCGACAGGGAGTGTGAGGCGTGTGGCGGCTTTATTTTTGAAGGAAGCTCTTGAACAAGCGGAAGTGGAAGTTGATGAGTTGAACAATGAACTGGAGGCTTTCGCTGGCGACTTGAAAAAGGATTTCCCAAAGAGTCATGCCGTTGAAGAAAAGAAGGATGCGGATGCGGCCAAGTGGGTTCACGAGTGTGTTGCGGATTTGGCGCGCTTGGCCAAGGCCGGTAAAAAAACCTTAGTGGTAGCCGGTTACCGGCAGCCAAAGGAAGTACATTTGGCTGCGATAGCCATGAATGTTTTGTTGGGTAATGTTGGTGAGACGCTGGTGCTTCAATCCTATAAACCAAGCGGGAACGGTTCTATAAAGGATTTGGCCTCTAATTTTAAGACCAGTGATAACCTAGTGGTGCTAGGGGGGGATCCAGCCTACAACATTCCAGTCGATATTGACTGGAACAGCATTGTCGACAAGGCCGAGAAATTCATCCGCTACGGATATTACAACGTTGATGAGACATCGAAGAAGGCTGACGCATTTATTCCAGCCGCGCATTTTCTTGAGTCATGGGGCGATGCCCGGACGAGCGATGGCACGTTGGTGCCGGTCCAGCCGCTTATCGCACCGCTTTTCGGTGGGTTGACAGAAATTGAGGTATTGGCTCGCATTGGGGGTGCAAAGGAGACTGATCCCTATAATATCACTCGCTCAACATTTGAGGGGATAGCCGGAAAAGGCGACAGCAAGTGGAACAAATTCCTACACGACGGTTATCTGGTTGACAGCGCAAGCGAGGCCGTACTTGCCGAATTTGATGGTGAGGCTGCTACGGCTGAATGGCGCAAGAGTGTCAAGAAAATCATTCCACCTTCATCGAACAATCTCGAGGTTACTTATTACCGGGATCACAGTGTTGATGATGGACGTTGGGGGAACAACGGTTGGCTGCTCGAGGCGCCCAATCCAGTTACAAAAATTGCCTGGGATAATGTGCTGCTGGTCAGTTTGAAAACAGCTAGAGATCTCTTAGGTTCAAGAGACAAGGAATTGCTGGATTTTGAAAAGGTTGATGGCGAGGACTTTGATCCCAAGCCGTTGGGCTTGCCAGGGCGTTTTGGTTTTCATTCAGAGTCCGGCCGGTTCTTTCAAAAAGTTTTCAAGTTGAAGGTCGGAGATAGGGAGATTGAAGGACCGATTTGGCTTCTTCCGGGTATGGCAGATGATGTAGTTGGAGTGGCGCTTGGTTACGGTCGTGGAGTCGGTCGGGTTGGCGGCGCTGCTGGGCCTCTTAATAAGCGTAGTGGAGGTGGCGGGTTCAACGCCTATGCGGCACGAACATCAGTGACACAGCACGTTGCAGTGGGTGCACAGCTTACTGATACCGGAGACACCTACGAGGTTGCTTGCACACAAGAGCAGGGCACCATGGATGGTCGTCCGCTGGTGCGTGAGTGCAATGCCGATGACTTCACTGCCCACAAGGATTTCGTAAAACATTTCGATCTGGACAGCGTTCATCATACTGCTCATATAGTGAAAGGTGATGACCGGGGTTATCCTTGGGAAGCGGACCATTACAAGGAACTGCCCGCTTCGCCTTACCGGAATAATCTTGGTGATGATTCATTAAATGGAGTGAAGTTGATGGATGTTGAGCGCCAGCAGTGGGGTATGGTGGTCGACCTCACCTCATGTGTTGGTTGCAACGCGTGCGCGGTAGCCTGTCGAAGTGAGAACAATATTCCGATTGTTGGCAAACATCAGGTTGCGCTTGGTCGAGAGATGAATTGGATGAGCATCCACCGTTACTTTTCTGGTGATGAGCACAACCCGCAGGTCACCTATCAGGGAGTGAGTTGTCAACATTGTGAGGATGCACCTTGTGAAACGGTTTGTCCCGTAAATGCAACGGTTCACGATGAGGAGGGATTAAACCTTATGGTGTACAACCGCTGTGTGGGAACACGGTACTGCTCCAATAACTGCCCCTATAAGGTGCGGCGTTTTAACTATTATGATTATAATCGCCGATCTATTGGGGTTGAGGATGGGCAGCGCAAGCCGGGCCGGTTTTTTAACGATGACAACCATCTGAACAATAGCCCGTTGCACCCTGGTAACAAGAGTTCCAATGGGGAGTGGGAGTTGCTTCGTTGGTATAAGAACCCTTCGCGCGGCAGTGTCCCTGGCTTGGACGATGGTAAGAAGGAGGGTGGAGAATTTGATCCAGAGTGGGATTTGGTGAAGCTTTCCAAAAACCCTGATGTGTCAGTTCGCATGCGAGGCGTCATGGAGAAATGTACTTTTTGTATTCAGCGAATCCAGAGTGCGAAGATCGAGCAGAGGGCCAAGGTCAAGGATTCGGTTGAGAAAATAGACGACAAGGAGAGCAAGATTTCCGCGTTGGATGTACCGGACGGAACCATCATTCCCGCGTGCCAGCAGGCTTGTCCTGCAGACGGTATTTCCTTTGGTGATATTTCGGATCCGACCAGCGAGGTGTATCGAATGAAACGGCAGAATCGAAACTATTCGGTACTTGGGTTTCTTGATACTCGGCCGCGTACGACCTACTTGGCCAAGTTGCGGAATCCCAATTCTTCAATGCCGGACTATTTTGATGTTCCGAATACCGTGACGGATTATAATGACAAAAACCACGGTGATATTTTTAAGAAGAAAGAGGGTAAGGCGAAAGGGAAGGAGGCCAAGCACTGATGGCTCACGACTCGGTTCCACCCTCTGTTAAGATCGCTCCTCCTCCAGTAGAACTGGAGCGACCGGCATTGGTGGAGAACAATCGTTCGATTGGTTGGATTTCTGATACGGTTGCAGGTGTCATTGAAAACAACACTCCAGGTTGGTGGAAGTTGACCATAACAATTAGCCTTTTTGTATCGCTTGGTCTGCCGCTTGGCTTGGTCTACCTCATCTCAACCGGTGTCGGCGTGTGGGGATTAAACAATCCGGTAGCTTGGGGTTGGGCGATTGTGAACTTCGTTTGGTGGATCGGTATTGGCCACGCAGGAACGCTGATTTCTGCCATTTTGTTTTTGCTCCGCCAAAAGTGGCGTACATCTATTAACCGCGCTGCCGAGGCGATGACGATTTTTGCAGTCATGTGCGCTGGTATTTTCCCGGCGGTTCACGTGGGGCGCATTTGGTTTGACTGGTGGCTCTTTCCAATACCGAATGCGAACTCAATCTGGCCACAGTTTCGTTCGCCGTTGTTGTGGGATGTGTTCGCTGTTTCAACCTATTTCACCGTATCAGTTCTATTCTGGTATATGGGTTTGATTCCTGATTTGGCAACCATGCGCGATCGTTTTCGCAAGGTAGCCAGCAAGGTCGTTGAGCCCACAGCCAAGTTTCGCAATCATTTGGCGCAGTTCCTCTACGGGGCGTTTTCGCTCGGTTGGACTGGCTCTAACCGGCATTGGCGCAACTATGAAAAAGCCTATCTGTTGCTTGCTGGGCTCTCAACCCCACTAGTATTGTCGGTGCACTCTATCGTGTCTTTCGACTTCGCTGTGTCCCAGTTGCCCGGATGGCATACGACCATTTTCCCTCCGTACTTTGTGGCAGGAGCTGTTTTTGGCGGCTTCGCGATGGTAATGACACTGATGATACCTCTGGTCTCTTTGTATCGTTTGCAAGAGATTGTGACCATTCGGCATTTAGAGGTAATGTCCAAGGTGATTTTGGTCACTGGTTCCATCGTTGGTTACGCCTATGGGATGGAGTTTTTTATCGCCTACTACGGAGGCAATCCGTACGAGTTGTACGCATTCAAGAACCGTGCTTTTGGCGATATGAACTGGTCGTACTGGTGGATGCTCGGCTGCAATGTGCTGGCACCTCAGTTCTTCTGGTTTAAGTGGTGTCGAACGACGCCTTGGTTCATATGGGTCATTTGCGGGTTTGTGAACATTGGAATGTGGATGGAACGTTTCGTGATCGTGGTCACTTCACTCCACAACGACTTCATGCCAGGTAACTGGGGTTATTATTCACCGACTTGGGTCGACATGGTTACCTACTTCGGCACGTTCGGATTTTTTATGACTTTATTTCTGCTGTTTTGCCGATTCCTGCCATTGATTGCTATTTCGGAAGTGAAGGGCGTGCTGCCCCAGGCAGATCCGCATCACCCCTTGGGAGGAGCTAAACACTGATGGATTCATTGGACGACTACCAGATTCCCTACGGATTCATGGCCGAGTTTGATACCCCGGCTGATGTATTGCATGCGGCTGAGAAAGTCCGTGATGCCGGCTATACTCGCTGGGATGTGCACACACCGTATCCGATTCATGGCATGGATGATGCCATGGGCTTGGGCAACTCCAGAGTCGGCTGGTTTACTTTTATCGCAGGTTTATTCGGTTTCTTCTCGGGGATGCTGATGATTTGGTACATGAACGCATATGATTACGGTCTTCCAGTGGGCGGTAAACCAAATTTTAGTCCGTTCGCATCCTTCCCTGTTGCCTACGAGATGACCATACTACTGGGCGCCTTTGGTTCACTGGGAGGAATGTTGTTCCTGAACCGCCTGCCGCGCCTGCATCATCCTTTGTTGAAGAACATTCGTTTCGCGGAGGTGACACATGACAAGTTTTACGTTGTTATTGAGGCTGATGATCCGAAATACGAAGAGGAGGAGACCCGGGGGCTGCTGGAGAAGGCTGGCAGTAGTCACATTGAACTGGTTAACGAATAATGCGTTACTTCATTACAGGATTTGTCGCTATTGTTTGCTTGGTTATAGCTACGGCGGGTTTTCAGGATTCGTTCACTCGAAACCGTCCGATTGAAGTGTTTCCGGATATGGATCGCCAGCCAAGGGTGCGTCCTCAGGCGGTGAGCTTGCTCGATGAGATACTAGGGACAGGAGATCAACGTGGTTCCCGTCTGCCCGTTCCCGGATCAGTAGCTCGTGGTGCACCGATTGGCGATGTGCCTGTGGAGACTGGCCGTATGGTTGGCTCTGAGGATTGGGTTGAAGTCAACCCGTTTGAGATGACCGTTGACGCACTTGAGCATGGTCAAGAGCGGTACGATATTTTCTGTGCCCCCTGTCATGGTCGGGCGGGTGACGGTGCTGGGATTGTTACTCAATACAGTTTTGTCACAGCGGATTTACACCAACACCGCTTGGTTCAGTTGCCTGACGGCTATCTGTTTGACGTGATCAGCAATGGGTTCAATGCAACGACAAATGAACTGGGGATTGCGTACAGCCGAATGCCTGCGTACAAGAGCAAAATTCCGGCTGAGGATCGCTGGGCTATTGTGGACTACATCCGGGCGTTGCAGTATAGCCAATTAGGCAAACTGGAGGAGGTAACGGATTCCGACAAGAAGGCCGGGCTGCAAAAGGCAATCGATGGCAAATGATCGGCTAATGATTTTATTTGTTCAATGACAGCAAAGAAGAAAGCCAGCGCTAAAAAGGCAGAGTCGGAAATGAAGCTCCCCGGTTGGGCTCAAAAGGTTCCGTTAATACTGCTCATCGTGGGTGCGGTTTTGGCTTTAGGTGGTCTTGTTGTCAATTCATCGCATTTTGCGCATGCGTGGCTCGTTTCCTTCATGTTCTACCTGAGCATATGTCTCGGAGGATTTTTCCTTGTCCTTTTGCACTACCTTTTAGATACCCACTGGATCGTTCCAATTCGCAGAATAGCAGAGCATTTGGCCTGTTTGTTGCCGTTGATGGTGGTGTTATTCATTCCCATTGCAATTTGGTCCGGAATGGAATTTGTGGATGTTGAGCCAGAGGCTGCTAAGCATCACGAAGAGCAAATGCACAAAACCAGTGATGCTGCCAAGAAGGTTTCGGCAGTCAATCAAGACGTTCATGCTGCCGTGCATAGTAATGGTTCTGATTATGGCCACAATAATATGGGCAAGCGGGCGTTTTACCCATGGATGCAATCGGAGAAGGAGTACAACCAAAACCACGAGACACATGATCACGCTTGGTATGCCAAGAAGGGGTATCTTAAGACGAGTTTCTGGCATTTGCGGTGGGTGTTTTGTTTCCTGATTTGGGGGTTCTTTACGTGGTCGCTGAGGAAATATTCGCTGGAGCAGGATGAAACCGGTTCTGCGGATTGCACCCGGAGATGCCGAGTGTTGGCAGCGGTTGGGATTTTTGTTTTCGCCGCGACGCTGACTCTTGGCGCTATTGATTGGATGAAGGCTCTCGAGCACCAGTGGTTCTCGACCATGTACGGGGTCTACTATTTTGCAGGCAGTGTTTGGACCTCGTTGATCACGATTTACATCATAACGCTTTTCCTCAAGAAAACCGGGCCGCTCAATGATATTGTCCGTACATCCACGCTGAAGGACAACGCTACACTGTTTTTTGCCTTCACAGTTTTTTATGCGTACATTCATTTCTCGCAATATTTCCTGATCTGGAATGCTGCCATACCCGAAGAGACATTCTGGTACGTGAAGCGTGAGGATGGGCCATGGTGGATGGTAGGCATGTTGATCATCTTTGGTCACTTCTTTGTGCCGTTCCTAATGCTGCTACGAATTGATGTGAAGACCCGTCCGGAGGTGATGATCACCGTGGCTGTGCTGGCGTGGTTCCTGCACTTCTGCGACATGAGCTACAATATCATGCCAGTGATCCATCGCTTTGGCGGTTGGATGGAGCACATCTGGATCGACATTGGCTGCCTTGCACTGATGGGCGGAGCGTTGTCGATGGCATTCATTTACTTTTTCAAGAAACACCCGGCGTACCCGCAGAAGGATCCGCGAATTGCTGAGACGATGGGTGTCTACGTTCAACTGCATTCGGAGGCCAAGGTGTCAGGCAAACCATGAGCGACGAATATTTCAATCACGACGGGGAAGGATCCGGGTTTTTCGCCTTAATACTATTGGCGGTGTTTATGCTTGGAGGTTTTGTAGCGGCCCGAATGTACGAACCGGGAAAGCCGGTAGGTTCTGACGCAGCCAATATCCGCTTGGCCAAACGCAAAAAAATTGAAACCCAAGAGGATTCAAAGCTTGTTGATTATAAAGTGCTCAACAAGGCCAAGGGCATCGTGAGCCTGCCGGTTGATCAGGCATTATCAGAGGTGGTCAAGTTGGGCAACAAAGGCACCCGCAGCGAGTTAGTGGCACGCAGTATTGAGAAGGACGGTAAATATGAAGCACCAAAGCCGGTCGATGTTTCGAGCGTCGACCTGACTGATCCGACCCTGGTCGCCAAGGGCAAGGTTTTGTTCATGACCAAGACCTGTTTTACCTGTCATCAAACGGATCCCGCTGTCCCCGCGCCGGCCGGTTTGGCCCTAAAGGCACCGCAATTTATCGGCAAATTTTGGGGTCAGGAACGCGAGGTGCACATCGGTTTCCAGGGACCCATTAAGAAGGTTTTGATGAACGGGGATTATTTCGTTGAGTCAGTGACTGATCCCATGGCTAAGGTGCTAAAAGGCGCGTTGGCCCCGATGGTTATTGCACCGGGTATGGTGAATAATGAGGAGATAATCGCCCTCATGGCCTACGTGAAATCCCTTAGCAAATAAATGAGCAACGAACCTATAGAAGCCGAGGCAAAACAAGATCCGCGTGAGGCGGTGGATCGGTCCTGCCGGGGTCCGGTGTTATTTCTGGCATTTAGCGCCGTCGCGTGGTTGCTGGTGTACAGCCTCTTTGCACTGTTGGCAGGCGTCAAGGTTCACGCTTCAGGTATGATGGCAGATAGCGCCTGGCTGGCTTATGGCCGTATTCAGCCCGCTTCGCAGTTGGCGCTGCAGTTCGGTTTTCTCGTGCAACTTGGATTGGCTGTCTCTGCCTGGGTTCTCAGTCATCGGGGGAAGACGGTTTTGGTCGATGGCGGTTATTTGCTGTTCGGCGGACTCCTTTGGAACGCCGGAGTCACGCTGGGCATTTGCAGCGTACTGAACGGTGGCGCCAGCGGCTTGAATGGGTTGCAGATGCCGGGGTGGGTGTTGCCGCTGTTGTTCTTTGGATTCGTGCTGGTAGGATTGAGTTTGGTGCAGACGAACAACCGGCGAACCGACGAGGAAACGAGCCCGGCACAGTGGTTCCTGTTTGCTGCCACGTTGTGGCTGCCGTGGGTACTTTCCGGTTCATACCTGCTGATTCATTTTTTCCACGTGAAAGGTGTGGTTACCAACGTCGTGGATTGGTGGTTCATCCAAAACTTCGCCAAAGTGTATCTGACATTCGTCGGGTTGGGTACCCTGTTTCATTTTCTGTCTGTCTTGAGCGGTCGTCAGTTGGTAGGGCGCGGTTACGCTCAGTTCGCATTCTGGGTTTTGCTGCTGTTTGGTTCTGTTGGAGGTGTGACCGTTGGCGCACCGGTACCAGCTTGGCTGCCGGCGTTGAGTACGGTGGCAGCCGTCTTTTATTTTTTCGGAGTGGTTGCGGCCTGTATCTGCATCAAGCGAACCATCTCCGGCGCCTCCGTTGCTGACAACGAAGACAGCGCATCCTATGACCTGATGCGCTTGGCTGCCCTGATTTTCATTGTGGTCAATGTATTGAACGTGTTCTTTGCGTTTCCTGGTCCAGGGGCTGTAGCGCAATTTACAATCTATGGCTCTGTGATGGATTTGTTTTTCAATTTGGGCTTTGTTGGCTTGACGCTCGTTGCTGCCCTCTACCACATCTTTCCACGGTTGGCCGGGGTCGATTTTTCGCCAAGAATGACCAAGGTTCAGACGATGGCCATCATACTTGGTGTGTTTGGTGTGTTGCCCCCCGTGGCATTGGGAGGCTTGATGTCTGGAGATGCTGTTCTGGGTTCCAGCTTTTACTTTGCCAGTTTGGGGGGGCTGCTGCTTTTGGTCGGTAGCGCTATTTTGTTCCTTAACTTTTTGGGAGCCATTTTGTTTTCGATTAAAAACTGCGACTGCATTGCTGGCATTTGTTGCCGGGGCAACAAGAAGGAGATCAACGCATGACGATTGGATTGAGTTTTTTATTGGGCCTTTTGGCCGGTTCGGTTTCCTACTTCATGGTTGGATTGTGGTGGCCGGTTGCCGTGCTGGTGGGCTTGTTTGCCTGGCTCGCTTTCGGCCTGCTGGATGTGAAGATGGATAGCACATTCACCTTGCTGTGTGGGATGTTTCTGATTTTCTGCGTATCGCTATCGGCGATGGTGTTTCAGGCCAACGACCAGTTGAGCGGCCTGCAATACGCTGACACCCGGGACGTGGACGGAGTCGAGTTCCGCTATCCCGTGCCGTTGCTGGGTAATGCCCGCTACGGCGAGGCGGTGTACAAGGCCAACGGGTGTGCGGCATGCCACACCCAGCAGGTGACTCACGATAGGGTTACGCTCGACGTCAAGGCTCTGGCCGGTGAGAAGAATCTTGCCGCAGCGCAGGATGCCATCAACCGTTTTCACAAGGCCACCGGTCGCGAGTCATCTGGTGGCGCAGCACTTGGCTTGCCGGCGGGTGAATGGGAAACAGTCGTCACCGGTGCTAATGCCAGGGATGCATTAAAGGCGCAAAACTTCCTCAAGCAGGCTGGTGCCTCCGTGGATGTTCAGGTGCGTTTCAGGGGAGAGGACCTTATCCAGCATGACATTCTGAACCCGGAAGGGCGAGGGTGGGGAAGGCGCCGATCGGTGGCTTCGGACTATTTGTTCGCTGAACCGCCGATGCTCGGTTCCGTTCGTATCGGCCCTGACTTGGCCAACATCGGCGCTCGCACCACGCGTGAGGTGTTGATGAGTCTTCTCTTGAACCCGGCTTCGGTCAGGGCGGGTGCCAGGATGCCACAGCATAGGTTTCTGTTTGAGCGTGTCGCTGTGGGGGAGCAGGGGCGGCACATCATTCACGATGGAGAGCAAGCCTACAGACCGACCGAGGATGCCGAGGCGCTGGTCGATTACCTGATGAGTCTGAAGAGTGCGAACTATCCGTTGCCAGAGGCTCCAGTCAACAAACCTTTCACTTCCTCCATCCCGGAGTCGGCTTCTGCCGACAAGTAAACCAGCAACAAGCGAGCAACGATGGCGGCCAAAGAAACCAACATAGACAGCGACAAGACCGGCAACGGTGTGGACGGGCCTCGGCCGTGGGTGTATGTCTTGATGGTAGTGACACTTTACTGGGCCATCAACTATCTCGACGCTCACAGCGGAGGGTTCAATGCTAAGGTCTATGCACCGCACAGGGATGCTGTCGAGGTTGCCAGCTTGAAGGTGGAAAAAACTCCAGAGGAACAAGCTTTCGAGAGCGGTGCCCGGCTTTATCGCGGTGTCTGTGCTGCCTGTCATCAACCCAATGGCATGGGCAATGACAATGCGGGATTCCCGCCTCTGGTCAATTCCGAATGGGTGCTCTCCTCCTCACCGGATCGTATTATAGCGATCGTTTCAAATGGATTGCAGGGTCCTGTGGATGTAGCAGGGAAGACCTACAACAAGATCGCCATGCCGGCGCAGGGAGTTGCGTTGAGCAACCAAGACATAGCCGCTGTGCTCAGCTACATCCGCAGCAACAGCGACTGGGGCGATGCTCATAACCTACCGATGGTGACACCGGAAAAGGTCAAGGCCGTTCGTGACACCATAGCTGACCGTTCCGCAGCATGGACCGCTGACGATTTGAAACAGCAGTTTCCCGAAAGTCAGTAGGCTGCACTACTCTAGGGCGGTACCAATTGCCCGCCTCGAGACTCCCCCTTTTTGCTATTCCGTGTCATGATCCTCTCAGGATGACGTCTCGCTATTTGGCCATCGATCTTGGCGCTGAGAGCGGTCGAGTGATGCTCGGCACGTTGGAGGATGGTCGACTAGAGGTTCGGGAACTTTCTCGATTCAGCAACACGCCGATCCGCGATGGCGAGCGGATTTGCTGGAACCTTCCGTCATTGCTCGACGGCATCCGTATCGGCTTGGCAAGGGCCGGTGCGCTTGGACAAACTATCACTAGTGTGAGTGCTGACGCTTGGGGTGTGGACTATGTGCTCCTCGACGAAGCTGGCGAAATCATCGAGCCTGTGTTTCACTACCGCGATCCCCGTACTGAAGAGGGCGAAAAAGCCGTGTTGGCCAAGGTCGATTGGCCGACCCTTTTTGAGGAGACCGGCATTCAGTACATGCTGCTGAACACCAGTATCCAACTGTGTTCTGAGACGCATACGCGCCTGACCAAGGCCTCCAAATTACTCACGATTGCCGACGCCATCCATTACTTTCTCTGTGGCGTGGCTAGGATCGAGGTGTCCATGGCCAGTACCACGCAGTTGTACAATCCGCGCTTGGGCAACTGGAGCGACAAACTCATCGACGCGCTGGCCCTGCCGCGTTCCTTGTTCCCTGACGTGGTGAATTCGGCGACAACGCTTGGGCCACTCAAGCCAGACTTGGCCGCCGAGACCGGCTTGGCCAGACTCAATATCGTCGCATCACTCTCCCACGACACTGCCAGCGCGATCGCCGCGGTGCCGGGCGAGGGCGAGCGCTGGGCTTATATCAGTTCGGGCACTTGGTCGTTGCTGGGGATTGAGCTTTCCGAGCCAATCATCAACAACTCCTGCCGCGAACTCAACTTCACCAACGAAATCGGCTACGGCGGCTCCGTTCGCCTTCTCAAGAACATCGTCGGACTCTGGCTTGTGCAGGAATGCCGGCGTGCCTGGGCCGAACAGGGAAACGAATTCAGCTACGCTGACCTTGCCGAACAAGCTGCCGCCGCCGAGCCTTACCGCTCTGTGATCAACCCGTCCGATCCACGCTTCCTCTCGCCGGACGACATGCCGCAACGCATCGCCGACGCCTGCCGCGAGACCGGCCAGCCGATTCCGGCGACTTCTGGAGCCATTGTCCGCTGCGCGTTGGAGAGTCTTGCCCTGCTTTATGCCCGCACCCTGGGTGAGTCGGAGCAGTTGGTCGGCTGGCGCGCCGAGACCGTGCACATCGTCGGCGGTGGCAGCCGCAACGAGTTGCTCAACCAGTTGACTGCCGATGCCGCGTACATTCGGGTTGTCGCTGGCCCGACAGAGGCCACCGCCTCCGGCAACGTTCTCGTGCAGGCCATCGCCGCTGGGGCTGTGAAGAATCTCGCAGAGGCGCGTCAGATCGTTCGCGACTCATTCGACACCAAGATATTCGAACCGAAAGCTTCCGTAGTCATCGAGGCAGCTCGCGCTCGTTTCGACCAGCTCTGAACCGATGCCAGCCGATTCACTTCATGCCTATCTTAACCAACAAGGCGCGCAGTTTGGCAACGTCGCTGGCGAACAGGTCGCCCAAAACTACGGCGACACGAACGCCGAATACAAGGCGCTGAGAGAGTCTGTTGCCCTCGTCGATCTGTCCTCTCGGGGCTGTCTCGCCGTGTTGGGCGACGACCGGGTGAAATTCATCAATGGTCAGGTCACCAACGACATCGCTGGGCTCAGGCCGGGTCAGGGCTGCTACGCTGCGCTCGTCAATGCCAAGGCCAGAATGCAGGCCGACCTGCACGTCTACCGACTAGACGACGAACTGATCCTAGACTTCGAGCCGGGGCTGCTCGACACCGTCACGCAGCGACTCGAGAGCCACATCGTCGCCGACCAGATTGAACTCGTCGACGCTTCGCCGCACTTCGGCCTGCTTAGTTTGCAAGGACCCAAGACAGTCGATGCGCTGGCCGCGCTTGGTTTGCTGTTGCCGGAGAAGCTGTTCGCGCACATCAAGTCAACGATTGAAGATTGGGGTGAGGTGTACGCGATGAACAACGGCCGATACGGTGCTGCCGGTTGCGACTTGTACATCCCCAGCGGGGACTTGGCTAAGGCTGCCGGTTGCTTGCTCAAGGCAGTTGTAGAGCAGGGCGGGCGTTTGGCTGGTTGGAAAGCGACCGAGATCGTCCGGGTCGAGGCCGGTATTCCGCGGTTCGGCATCGACATGGATGCTAACACACTGCCACCCGAGGTAGCGCTGGAGAAACGGGCCATCAGCTATACCAAAGGCTGTTACATCGGGCAGGAAATCATGGCTCGTATCCGTACCTACGGCCGCTTGAACCGAACCCTCGTTGGTTACCGCTTGGATGCCGACTTGGCCCCCGGAACTCAACTCACTGACGACTCTGGTAAGACGGTTGGCACGCTGGCTAGCGTGATCGAATCACCGCGGTTTGGTCCGATCGCTCTCGGCTTGGCCAAGCGCGGCAGTGACCCCATCGGCCAAGTCTTTACCGCACGGGAGCCTGCCCAAGGCCGGGCGACTGTGGTTAGAATCCCTTTTTGCTGATTCTCCGCTTGGCCAGCGGGAATCGCTATTAGCTGGGGGGATGGAGTTGCTTCTCGGAGTTGGCTATCACGGCGCAGACGGCGGCATCGCCGGTGACGTTTGTGGTGGTTCGTAGCATGTCAAGGATGCGATCCACACCGAGGATGAGGGCGATCCCTTCACTGGGCACGTCTATCGCCTCAAGAATTATTACCAGCATAATGATCCCCGCTCCAGGCACGGCAGCGGTGCCAATCGAGGCCAGCACGGCGGTGATGACTATGGTCAATTGCGCCCCCATATCGAGAGACATACCGGACGCTTGGGCTATGAAAACCGCCGCGACGGCCTGGTAAAGTGCGGTGCCGTCCATGTTGATGGTTGCGCCAAGCGGGAGAACGAAGGAGGTCGTTTCCTTTGAGGCACCCAGTTTCTCTTTACACTGGCGCATGGTGACCGGCAGTGTGGCGCCACTGGAGCTGGTGGAAAAGGCAAGCAGTTGTGCCGGTGCGATCGCCTTGAAGAATTGCTGGAGCTTCAGCGGCGTTAATAGTTTAAGCAGCCCAAGATAAACGACGGCGATGTGCAGTAGCAGTCCGACAAACACAGCGATGCAGTAGTAGCCGAGTGCGCCGAGAATGGAGGAGATCTCGCCAAGATTGGCTTGGCCTCCTTCGCCAACGGCTAGGCTGGTGATGGTTTTTGTGATGAGTGCAAAGACACCAATGGGTGCCATGAGCATGATCATGTTCACCAGATTGATGACTACCGCTTGCATGCCTTCAAAGAAGGAAAGGACCGGTTCGCGCTGCTCGCTACTCACCTGCACCAGCGCGATACCTATAAGGAGGGAGACAAAGACGAGTTGAAGCATGTTGCGGTTGCTAGATGCGGAGCCAAAAAAGTTGTCCGGCACCATGTCGATGAGTGGTTGCAACGGGCCACGTTGACGGGCGGCTTCAGTGGTATCGCCCTTTGCCTTGTCGGCGGCGTTGGCTTGGAATTGTGCCTCGAGCTTGGCCTTGGTTGCGTCTGGGAGCTTGGCTCCGGGTTGGAGCGTGTTGACAACCAGCAGGCCGATGGTCACAGCAACAGCGGTAGTAGCAATGTATAGGCCGATTGTTTTTCCTCCCATGCGAGACAGTTTTTTGAAATCGGACAGTGACGCTACGCCGGCAACAAGTGAGGTGAGCACCAGCGGCACGGCAATGAGCTTGAGCAGGTTCATGAAGATGTCGCCGAATGGGACAACCCAATTTGTTGCGAATCCGGTCCATTGGAATTGAGCGGCGGCAATGCCGTAGATTAGCCCAAGAATCATGCCAATGATGATCTGCCAGTGCAGTTTTCGATACCATTTCATCCGTATAGGTGGAAAAGGGTAGGGTGGAAGCTGCGATGAGTGAAGAACTTTAGTTGTTAGAATCCGCTGGGTCGGCTTCACTTCCAAGTTGCTTCTCGAGTTCTCGGACGCGCTTGAGCAACTCTGGTAAATGGCGTACGGAGACCTTCTGGCGTTTTTCCTCAATAATCGGGATAGCAGGGTGTCCCATATACTGTTTGCCGCCTTCGAGATTATTGAAGACCCCTGACTTGGCAGCGATGACGGATTTCGGGCCGATTTTGATATGCCCGGCAACGCCAACGTGACCGGCGAGGATAGAGTGTTCGCCAACTTGTGCGCTGCCTCCGACGCCGGTTTGTGCGACGATAATGCAATGTTCGCCGATCACAACGTTGTGGGCGATTTGCACGAGGTTGTCGATCTTGGTGCCTTCGCCGATCAGGGTGTCGCTAAGTGCACCGCGGTCAACGGTGCAGTTGGCCCCGATCTCGACATTATCCCCGATGACCACGCCGCCGATCTGCGGAATCTTGCGGTGGTGATCTTCGTCGAACACATACCCATATCCGTCGGAGCCGATTACGGATCCCGAGTGGATGCGGACGTGTTCCCCCAGTCGGCACTGCGAGTAAACGGAGACGTTGGGGAACAGGTGAGTCGATTGGCCAAGAGTTGACTGGTCGCCAACGGTACAGTTGGCTTCAATCACTGCACGGTCGCCGATGATGACAGTCTCGCCGACGACGCAGTTCGGACCGATGTGCGCCGTGCTGGCTACTTGGGCTGAATTGGAAACAATCGCGCTCGAGTGAATGCCCGGGGCAAATTGTTTCTCTGGAAACAGCAGTGGCAGAACCCGGGCGAAGGCAATGCGGGCGTTCTTAACGCGTATCACCGTCTTGGAGTCGGAAGTGAAGTCGCCTGCGGACAGGATGGCGTCGGCTTGACTGTCCTCTGCCAAGCGGAAGAATTTTTCATCCTCAGCAAAGGTCAGGTCACCCGGCTTGGCTGCGTCAGCTTGGGCGAAGCCAGTCAATTGAATTTCGCCATCGCCAACTAACTTTCCCTCGACGCGTTCGGCAATCTCTTTCGCGGTAAAGCTCATTTCAGTCTAATCGATCCTCTCATCAACGATTGCGTTGGCATCGCCGAGGACGATGATGCGAGGTTTGTGGCTTGGTGCGGATCCCTCATCCAGCAAGCCGAACACCATGACGGTCAATCGGTCACCCGTTTGGCCAAGGTGCGCCGTAGCGCCGTTGAGGATTACGTCGCCAGAGCCTCGTTGGCCGGGGATTGCGTAAGTTTCGAACCGGTTGCCGTTGGCCATATTGCCACAGACAACGCGTTCAAACGGGAGGAGCCGTACTTTGTCCATCAAGTCGTGGTCGATGGTGAGGCTACCCTCGTAATCGACGTTGGCATCAGTCACCAACGCCCGGTGAATTTTTCCCTTGAGCAGATGAATCTGCATATTTATCACAAACTAAGCGCACAGGTTTCCGCCGGCGCAGACCGGGCAAATAGGACTCGGAAATAGCCCGATAAATGAAGTCAACCGGGTTGGGCCGCCTTGTGGATGGCAAGGCACGATTGACTCGCCACACGAGGCGAACTATAAACCCCGTTCGCCAAGAGGCAAACATCTTTCAATACGAACACGATAGACCCAGACAATATGAGCAGAAAAATTCGTTACGGAATGGTCGGCGGCGGCCGCGGCGCGTTCATCGGCGCAGTGCACCGCATCGCTGCGAATATCGATGGCCAGATCGAGTTGGTGTGCGGTGCATTTTCATCCAGCCCACACAAATCCAGAGCCAGCGGAAAAGATTTCTTCCTCCCGGCCAAGCGTTGCTACGGCACATTTCAGGAGATGATCGAGAAGGAGTCCGTGTTGCCGGCCGAGGAGCGTATGGATTTTGTATCCATCGTTACGCCCAACCACATGCATTTTCCGCCCGCCAAGATGGCGCTGGAAAACGGTTTCCACGTGCTGAGTGACAAACCCGCGACGTTCGATCTCAAGGAAGCCAAGGCGCTCGAGAAACTGGTCAAGAAAACCCGCTGCCTCTACGGGCTTACGCACAATTACACCGGTTACCCGCTTGTCAAAGAGGCGCGCGACTTGGTCGCTGCCGGCAAGCTGGGCAAGATTCGCAAGGTGGTTGTCGAGTACCCGCAAGGCTGGCTCGCCACTCGATTGGAAACGACCGGGCAAAAACAGGCCGGCTGGCGCACCGATCCCAAGCGCAGCGGCGCCGCCGGTTGCATCGGCGACATCGGCACCCACGCCGAAAACCTTGCCGAGTACATCACCGGGTTGAAAATCAAGGAACTTGCCGCCGATCTCACAGCTTTCGTTAGCGGCCGCAAGCTCGATGATGACGGCAACGTGCTGCTACGGTTTATCGGCGGTGCCAAGGGCGTGCTGCACAGTTCTCAAATTTCCGTGGGCGAGGAAAATAACCTCAACATCCGCGTGTACGGCGAGCGCGGCGGCCTCGAATGGCACCAAAACGAGCCAAATACCATGCTACTCAAGTGGCCTGACCAGCCGATGCAGGTTTACCGTACTGCCAACGGCTACCTCAGTGCTGCGGCTGCGGGCGCCGCCCGCACTCCGCCCGCGCACCCAGAGGGCTACCTTGAGGCGTTCGCGAATATTTACGTCAACTTTGCTAACCACATCCGTGCCAAGCTCGACCGCCGCAAATTGGCCAAGGACGATCCTGCACTGGACTACCCAACCATCAAGGACGGCGTTCGCGGCATGGCCTTCATTGAAGCCGTCGTGAAGTCGTCCAAAAACAACGCGCGTTGGACTAAGTTGGGGTGAATAAATGGCGCTTGCTGCCGCTTGGCCAAAGGCTGATTTGATATGGCGACCATCGGGGTAGGAATCATCGGCTGCGGCGGCATCGCACTGCAGAACCATCTTCCTGGGCTGGAGCTTTGCGCAGATACCAAGTTGGTGGGCTTGTGCGACAATAGCGCCCAGGTGCTTGAGCGTGCCGTCCGGCAAACCAGCGCATCCGTGCATACGCAGGATTACAACGAACTCGTGCAGCGCGACGACATTCACGCCGTCATCATTGCCACACCAAACTTCACGCACGCGCAGATGGCGATCGCCGCCATAAAAAATGGTAAGCACGTTCTCTGTGAAAAACCGCTGGGCATGAATCAGAAAGAGACACTTGAGATGCTTCGTTGCGCCCGTGAGAACAACGTCCGCCACATGACTGCGTTTACGTACCGTTTTGTGCCGGCGATGCGCTACATGAAGCATCTTGTCGAGAGCGGCGCTATCGGGCAACCGTATCACATCCGCACCTGTCGACTGCAGGACTGGGGCGACCGCGGCATTGGCTGGCGGCAACTCAGCCACATGGCCGGCTCGGGTGAACTCGGCGACATGCTTTCGCATAGGCTCGACTACGCGCACTTTCTCATCGGCGACATGAAACGCCTTACTGCCGATACGCGCCGATTCATCGACGACCGGCAGGGGCTTGAGTCTGATCTCGAGGATTGGGTCACCGTGATGGCCGAGTTTGAAAACGAGGCGACAGGTGTGCTCGAGAGCAGTAAACTGGCTACTGGCCGGGGCGAAGGCGCTCGAAGTCAGGACTACTGCGAAATCAACGGAAGCGAGGCATCGATAGTGTTTCAGCTCGCCAATCCTAACCAGTTTCAACTTGCCCACAAAGGCCAAACCGGCTTGGAGACAGTCGATGTGCCCCGTGAGTTTCTTGCTTGGCCGGGAAGTCGCCGTGATCCTTCGCATGGCGATCCCGGCATCGCCTTCCGCTGGGATCAGGATTTCGAATTCATCGATGCCATCCAAAACCAGCGTGAGTGTGATCCTTCCTTCATCCAGGGTGCACGCGTTCAAACCGTGATGGATCTCGCACTTAAGGCGGCTTCTGAGAAAGTCTGGTTCGACGTCGAGTACCCTGAGGGCTAAGTCATGCGATACCGTCCGGCAATGATGACCGGTTTATTTGCGCTGGGCGTAACGGCGCTTGCCCAGGCGCATGCCGAATTCCATCCGTTCAGCGATGGCTTTGATGAGTTTTTCGGTTTCACGCACGAGGGGCACTACTTTGTGCCTCCGCCTTGGCACGGTGTGGACAAGCTGGCTTCGCCGTAGCGTGCTGCCAGGCGGCGGTAAGGGGGAGGTTCACGAGTGCTGACGGCAAGGTCATTTATTCCACCCATATGAACGGGACTGAGCCGGCCTATGACGCCAACAACCCGGTCGTTCGCGGCGGCCAACCGGTTGTCGAGAAAGCCTATCTCACCGATGCTTTTATCCGGGAGGCCTTGGATTTCATCGCTCGAAACAAAGACAAGCCGTTTTTTCTGCTACTCGCCTATAACGCCGTGCATAGTCCGATGCAGGGCGCTGGTGGTTACATGAAAAAGTTTGCCTATATCCATGATGTTCACCGGCGCATTTTTGGGGCGATGTTGTCCAATATGGATGACATCGTGGGTGCCGTGCTGGCGAAGTTGCGTAAGGAACATATCGAGAAAAAACGCTACTGTTTTTCCTCAGCGATAACGGTGGCCCAACCCGGGAACTCACCTCTAGCAACAAACCGTTACGCGACGGAAAGGGGAGTGTTTATGAGGGAGGCTTGAGAGTTCCGTTCATGGCACAATGGCCGGGCCGCTTAGCCAACGGCACGGTTTACGAAGAACCGGTTATCTCATTGGATATTTTTGCCGCGGCAACTGCAGCTGCTGAAGCGTCCTCGCTTGCCAAGATTCGGCGAAAACTCGACGGTGTTAACCTCATCCCCTTTTTGACAGCGAAAACCAAGGCGTCTCCGCATAAGAAATTGTTCTGGCGTCAGGACCGCAGGGCCGCTTTGCGAATGGAGAACTGGAAGCTGTTGAGAAATCCGCGCCGCGGCCAATCCGATGAATGGCAATTATACAACTTGGCCAACGACATCGCCGAACAAAACAACTTGGCCACCAGAAATACGACCAAGCGCGAAGAACTCCTTTCCACTTGGCGCGAGCTAAACGCCGAAATGGTTGATCCAATCTGGCGGCGGAACTAGGATGAGTATGGACAAGCATATTTTGCTGTGTTTTTCAAAATGAGCTTGAACCTTTGATAATTAGATGGCAGATTTCGCCGGCGTTCGGATCGCGGGGTGGAGCAGCCCGGTAGCTCGTCAGGCTCATAACCTGAAGGTCGTCAGTTCAAATCTGGCCCCCGCAACCAATTTTTAACCCTCGGAGTTTCCAATGATTTCGGGGGTTTTTTCTTACTCACCCCTTCCTTTTTTTTGCCGTTAACCACCGTTGTTTCTGGCGGCCTAAAACCGCTTTTGGGACCAGATCCACGGTACATTTACGGTACATCAGTGGCACAGGCTGTCTTTATCAGGCACAGGAAGGAACGAGGCGTCTA
>Ga0163108_10000845_pt1 | contig 22525 bp, 17 predicted proteins | sample Fk1155metaG_FD_109644 | JGI IMG/M metagenome (GOLD analysis project Ga0163108, IMG submission 109644) | Marine microbial communities from the Central Pacific Ocean - Fk160115 155m metaG | ecosystem: Environmental > Aquatic > Marine > Oceanic > Photic zone | place: The Central Pacific Ocean...
CTCCGGGGAGACTGGTTCCACCACCACGGATTCGCAAGCATGCCAGCCTGGAGAATAGTGTCTCGAGTCGTGCAGTGCCTGGGCAGTCCAATCTTCCGCTGCGACCGGATGAGACGCTTCCTTTTGACTCTTCAATCGAGGTTGATTCGGGCGAGTTGAAGCAAGCAACTGCTCCGCCGCAATCGGACCCGCGCTGGCAGTGGTACCAGGTGCGTTCCGGAGACAGCCTGGCCACGATAGCGGAGCGATTCCTGGGTGATGCCGGGCAGATTAACCAGATCAGGAAATTGAATCGGGATCGGGTTGGTGAGATAGAGTTGTTGCCAGTTGGTTTGCAACTGCGAGTGCCCAGGTTAGTTCCCTGAAAAGCGTTCCCTGGAAAGGGTCTGCCAGTTAAGTAAGCGTCGCTCAATTGGATTCTTTGAAGGGATTGGTGCGATCGGTCCAGGGATATTCTGCCTTGCGTTTATCCAGGCGGTAAAGAATAAAATTTCCAATCAGGCTGGAGATATTTGGTTTCACACTGGTGGCAAGTAAATCGGCGCTTTGCCGGGTGCTTTCGACACCAATCAGGAACAGGTCCTGCTTTGCCAGTCGTTCTTTCTGCTCTCTTGGTGGCTTGGGATGAAATTTTTCCAGGCGGTTGTAGATGCGACGCGTATCGCTATAGACCTTGGTATTCTCCTTGCCACTGATAATCATCATGGAGAGTTGTCGGACGACAGGATGAGCCAGCGCGGCCTGCGTCGAGAGTCCTTTGAAAGACTGACTGGGTGAGATCAGGACCAGGCCCTTGACATCCTGCCCCTGTTTCAGCGATGGCAGGCGTGGTGCATTCCAGTCGCGAACGGACCATTCCAGGGCAACCAGGGCACCCAGGTCAGATCCTACCAGGCAGAGTTGTTCCAGGTTGAGCAGTCCCGCGTTGTTTTGTTTCTTCAGGAAACTCTTGCAGGCCTCCAGGTCGAGGACCATGGACAGCATGTCCAGCTTGGTCATGCGGTCTCGACGGATCGTCTTGGATCCCTGGGGTGTTTTACGCTTGATGCTGAAGCCGTGCCCACGCAGGTCCGGGACAATGACGGCGTGCCCTTTTTGCTGCAGGCTGAGGGCCAGTTTGGCATATTGCGAGCCGCGTTCTTCCCAGCCATGGATCACCATGATAGGAATGGATTCTTTCTTGCGAGTACCCGGGTAAAAATAGCAGTGCAGTGAAACTCCGTCCTTGGTAGTCAGGACGTGCTTTTGGGGGGCTGGTGATTTGGGTTTTTCTCCATCGTCTTTTTTAGCGTCCTGGGCTCCGATCGATCCGGGCATGATGGCCAGCAGCAAGGCTGTAACCAGCAGCCAGAGGGAAAAATGGTTGGCAGGTCGGGTGGAGAACGAATTTCCGCCATGATGGAAAGTCGAAGACATGAGAGGTAACTCCTGGTTGGCGTCGACTGGGTTGGTAAATTGAAATACAGGCAGGAAACAGGCTGCTTCGTTTTATCCTAGGAGCGGTGAGGGTTTACGTCAACGAAGCAGGGCTAAAATAGAACTGCATCGAGACAGGGATTGTCGACTGATTAATCGGTTTAGGTAATCCGGTATGGTTGGTTCCAGCTAGTTATATTTAGGGGGATCATGAGTACATTCGGGGGCTTCGAACGTTCTTTCTTGTAAGGGGCCGTTTCCAGGGAGGTTTTTCCGACAATTTGCAGCTGAGGGGTTAAGTTTGAGGCTAAAATAAGCGGAAAATGAAATAGGAGTCCGCATTGCCAATAGCTTCCCTTGCATTCTGTACGGCAATGGAGAAGAATAAGAAACGATGTGTTTCTTTGAGGGGCATCAAGCTCCGTCCGTAGCAGGACTTAAATCATGCCAGTTGCATTTTCAGAGAGGCGAAGCTTCGAGCACGAGGACCTGCATTCGCAAGAGGAGAGTCGAAAGTGAAGTTTTTTTCGAAACTACAGACGTGGTGGCAAGTCAACACGGGCCAGGAAGAAACCCCTTTTGACCGGGATTCTACAGCCTTTTTAGCAAGTGTTGTCGTGCATTGCTTCCTGTTGGTCAGCCTGGGACTTTGGCCCATGATCTTCGAGGAGGAAAAACTCGATTTGACCATGACGGAAGTCGAGCGGGTTGAAGAGCTAAAGGTCAACGAGGAAGTCTATTTTGATGACCAGCCAACGGTTGATATCGGGGCTGTCAGTCTTGCCGATACAGAGATGGCCACGTCGCAGGCTCCTGAGATTTCGGAAGTTTCGGCAATTCCCAATCCTGTGGAAATCACCACGGACGTGGTGAGTGAAATTCCAGTGAACCAGCAAGTCGAAGTTGCTACGGGACTTAAATTCAGCGAATTATTGCCTGTCAAAGGTTACGTCGGTGAGAGTACTCGCGGGGCTACCGGGGCGATTGATCGTATTACTCATGAGATCCTGTTGTCTATGCAGGAGCGACGCACGCTGGTCGTCTGGTTTTTTGACCAGTCGGCGAGTTTGATGCGTGAACGTCAGGCGATTCACGATCGCTTTGATCGGGTCTATGAAGAACTGGGCGTCTTGCAGGCAGCTGGAAACCCGGCTTTTCGTCAGCAGGCCAGCAAGCCGCTGTTGACGGCGATGGTGGCGTTCGGGAAACAGGTCACCTATCCCCTTGGTGATCCCACGGATAACCTGACCGAGATCAAGGATGCCTTGAAGAATATTGCCCGTGACGATTCCGGCCACGAGCGTGTCTTTGAAGCCGTCTACAAATCGACTAATAAGTTCAAAAATTATCGCGAGTCCGGGACCGATGGGGAACCGAAGCGAAACGTGATGTTTATCGTGGTGACAGATGAAGCTGGTGATGACCAGACTGGCCTGGAGCCAACGATCAAGATCTGTAACCGGCATGCCATTCCCGTTTACGTGGTTGGTGTACCTGCACCATTTGGCAGGAAAATTACTCAGGTGAAATGGGTTGATCCTGATCCCAAGTTTGATCAGTCTGCCCAATGGGGCGAGGTGAGCCAGGGACCAGAATCATTCTTGCCCGAGCGGATCAAGTTACATTTTTCCGGCAATCGTGAAGATCAGGCGCCGATCTCCTCTGGGTTCGGTCCTTTCGCCCTGACGCGATTGACGATTGAAACGGGTGGACAGTACATTCCAGTGCATCCGAACCGCCAGGTAGGAAAAGATCTGAAACGCTCTGATACCGCTGCCTATGCGGCTTATTTTAAACGATTCTTTGACCCGCAACGGATGCGGTTGTACCAACCGGATTATGTTTCCTCGCAGGAATATATGCGTCGCATTAATGGGAACAAGATGCGTTCTTCGTTGATGCAGGCGGCCGCCAAGTCGTGGCTGACGCCGATGGCCGAGCCCCAGGTCCGGTTCGTGAAGCGGGATGAAGCGACTTTTTCGACGATGTTGTCCGAAGCTCAAAAAGGCGCAGCGATCCTGGAGCCGCGAGTAAACCAGTTGTATCAGGTACTGAAATTGGGTGAATCGGACCGTCCGCAGGAGAATTCCGCACGCTGGCAGGCTGGGTATGACCTGGCCATGGGACGTGTGATGGCTGTCAAGGCCCGGACCGAGGCTTACAATGCGATGCTTGCGAAGGCGAAGCGAGGTATTAAGTTTAAGAATCCCAAGAGTAACACCTGGATACTTCAGCCAGCGGACGAATTGACCGTCGGTAGCCAGTTGAGCAAAACGGGTGACAAGGCCAAGGAGTACTTGGCACGAGTCGTGGAAGAACATGCTGGTACACCCTGGGCGCTGCTCGCGCAACGTGAAATGGATCAGAAGATCGGGTGGAAGTGGGTCGAAGACTTTACCGACTTGGCACCACGACCTCGTGGAGGCGGCGGGGGTAATAACAATCCAGCACCCGCTGCGAATGATCGGGCTCAAATGCTTAAGAAGCCCGCTCCCAAGCGTAAGCCCCCGAAGCTCTAGAGCAGGCCTTAACGTCCGATCGCCGTGGCGTCGTAGGCGAAATCTTCCTGGAGGTCATAGGTGTAAAAAGCCTTGGCCAGGTGTCGGCCAAGGGCTCGCACATACATCCTGCGAAAGCTGGCTTCCGTGGCTTCGGTGGAATGCCGGGCTCCATTCTGTGGGAACATGAAGTCGTGTGCTGTAGCTTGGTAAGCGATACTTTTGTCCGTGGTCAGGTCGTAAACTGTCGTGGTCACCGTGGAGCGTCCCTTGAACAGTGTTTTTCCTTCCCGGAGACGAAAAGATTCCATGTCCAGCGCGATCACACGGTCTGCCTTGAGGCCACGTCCCAGCTCCAGGTAGTCCAGTTCATCCCAGTGGTTGCGGTCAATCCAGTCAGCAATCTCATCTTGTCGCACGAGCTTGATTCCGTCGACATGCTGGGTCAGGATATTGGAAACCTCGCGAGCAATCATGCCCGAGGGTGAATTGGGGCCGGCTGCCGGCGAACTGGCCATGCAGATGACAGCTACGCGTTGGTCACGCAGTCCATCGTAAACCGGTTTCACCTTGTTGCCCTTGATTACGTAAAGGCTATGAGCCAGTACCCCGCACCCGGCAAGAGGCAAGGTTAGACAGAGTATCATAAGGGACAATTGCCAGTTGTTGGAGCGAATCCGATTCATGATGATTTCCTGTTCAGAGCAAACGAATAATCCAGTCCAGGCCAATCGTGAGGCCCAGGATGGTCATTACGACAAGGTGTGATTTGTTTCCGGGTAATCGTCCAACCCAGTGACCACGCATGGCTGATGCCAGCAGCGACCAACTGAGCCAGAAGGCCAGCAGTGCCATCGCTGTTCCGCCGCTGTTGGCACGTAGGGACTTTCCTACTTCTCCCCGTACGAGATGCGCCCAGGAGGTGGTCATGCCACAGGAAGGACATCGCATGTTCCAGTGTTCGATAAACCAGCAAGGACTTAATCCAAATTGTTGATGGGTTCCGTATCCACGTTCATCAGGTTCCAGTAAAGCTGCCAGGCTGAGTAAGCCGATCAAGCCGAAACTGGTTAGCAACATGGCGATTCGTTCGGATTTCGCCAGTCTAGTAGGTGTTGCTGCCGACACGATGCATACGTTTCTCTAGGGAAAAGTTGGCAAAGAATAACGACAACGCCCTTGCTGAGCAAGGCCGATTTGGTCGTCCTGGGCCGGGATCTAGTCAGTCTCTGCGTCGCTTTTTTCGCCAGGAACCGCCAATTCGTCCAGTTCATCCCAGTGAACCATCAGACGCTGGATCGCTGTGGCCTTGCCGGTAATCGGGTGCGTGTCGACCAGAGTTCCGGAAAGCCGGACATCCTCGGTTGCGACTTCGAACCGTTCTGGCAGGAATGTGAGCGTGGTTTGACGCACAGGCTTTACTTTGCGACCCAGGATGCTCTCGTAAGGCCCTGTCATTCCCACGTCGCACTGGAAAGCAGTTCCTTCCGGTAAGATCCGTTCATCGGCTGTCGGTACATGGGTATGGGTCCCTAGGACGGCAGAAACTCGACCATCCAGGTAACGTCCCATTAATTGCATGTCGCTGGTCGCCTCAGCATGAAAATCGACCATGATCGTTCGAATGTGTGCTGGAATCTCGGCCAGTACGCGATCGGCGGCTTGCCAGGGGCAGTCTACGGGTCTCATGAAAACGCGACCCAACAGGCTGATGACTGCAACTTTCTTACCGTTGCGGGCAGTCACGGTTGCCCATGATTGGCCAGGAGCTTCGCGGGGGAAATTAGCCGGTTTCACGATGTTCGTTTCCACCTGCAGCGTGGGCACGATTTCGCGTCGGCGGTAAATGTGATCTCCCAGTGTGATGCAATCGACACCGGCTGCCATCAGGGTCTGGTAGATGCCGGGCGTTAAGCCAGAACCGTCTGCCGCATTTTCAGCATTGGCAACCACGAGATCGATTTCGTGTAAGGCGATGAGCTTGGGTAGGCCATGACTTATCATCCGGTAGCCTGGCTTGCCGACAATGTCACCAATCATCAAGATTCGCACGATTACTTCCTTTCACAACAGGCCGGCTGTTTGCCGGTGCAATGCGGTTGCCGTAACAGCCTAGCGGGCAATCTCACTAAAACGGGATTCCCGTACGACCGTCACCTTGATCTCGCCCGGGTAGGTTAACTGCTCCTCGAAAGCCTTGGCGATATCGCGGCAAATCTTGGCGGCACTTTGATCGTTGGTCTCTCGGGCACTGGCCAGGACACGCAGTTCCCTGCCGGCCTGGATTGCGAAAGCCTGTTCCACACCTGAGAATCCTTTGGCGATCGTTTCCAGTTCTTCCATTCGCTTGATGTAACGTTCCAGTGACTCGCGACGAGCACCTGGGCGTGAAGCGCTGCAGGCATCAGCGGTAGCGACCAGCATCGTGTAGGGGTACTCGGTGATGATCTCGTCGTGGTGTCCAAAAGCGGCGTGTACGACCTCGACCGATTCCTTGTGTCGTTTCAGCAGGTCTGCCCCGATTTTTGGATGCCCACCTTCCAGTTCATGGTCTGCGGCCTTGCCAATATCATGCAGCAGGCCACAACGTCGCCCGACGTCGCCATCGAGTCCCACCATCTCGGCCAGCATGCCGGAGAGGTGGCTCACCTCGATACTGTGTCGCAGTACATTCTGGCTGTAACTGGTGCGGAAATGCAGGCGTCCCAGCATGGCGATGACCGGCTGGGGAAGTCCCAGGACGTTGACTTCCTGGGCTGCTTCCTGCCCCTTCTGTTCCATGAACTGGTCGATCTCCTTGCTGGTAGATTTGACCACTTCTTCGATGCGAGATGGGTGAATGCGACCATCTGCAATGAGTTGATTTAGTGATTGTCGTCCAATTTCTCTTCGAACCGGGTCAAACCCGCTCACGATCACAACTCCCGGTGTGTCATCGATGATGACGTCGATGCCAGTGGCTTTCTCGAAAGCACGAATGTTTCTTCCTTCTCGTCCAATGATTCGTCCCTTCATCTCGTCATTGGGGATGTCCACCGTGCTGGTCGTACTGTCCGCAGTGTGCGCTGAAGCATAACGTTGCATGGCTGTCAGCAGGATGTCACGGGCCTGTTGGTCGCAGGCTTCCTTGGCCTCTTTGTGGTGTTTCAGAACGAGAGTACCAACTTCCTGCGACAGCTCGTCGGCCATGAGGGTGAGTAAACGATCCGTGGCCTGTTCTCGGTTGAGCCCACTTACCTCGTGGAGGCTCTGCCGCTGGGTATCCAGCAGTTTGTCCAACTCTTCTCGCCGGCTGTCTGCCTGGCCCAGGCGTTCGGTCAAACGTCGCTGGTTGCCTTCAACGATTTGCTCCTGCTTGCGAAGGTCTTCGCCCTGTTGATTAACACTTTCCTGTCGTTTGTCGAGCGTGTGTTCGCGCTCGCGTAACTCCTCCCGTGAGGCGGCCATTTCCTTTTCTGTGTCCGCCCGCACGCGGATCATCTGTTCCTTGGCCTCCAGTTCGGCTTCTCGGAGGCGGTTCTTGGCATCCTGGTCAGCGCGGTCCAGGATGGCCTGTCCCGCTGCCTGTGCAGCCTTTTTGCGTTGCAAGCCTAATAGCTTGCCGATCAGCCAATTGAGTGCGATTGCCGCTACGGCAGCACCCACGCCAATTAGGATTTGTTTTGAGTCTAGCACGGTTCCCGCTCTCTTTCTCGAGGGCCAGGGTGTGACTCGATCATTACGGATATGAGCAATGACGAATCCAATTCTCATGGACAGCGATTTCACTGTCTATGATGTCCGTTATCCGTGCTGCACTTGTCAGGTGCAGTTGGAAGCGCGGTAAACCGCCGCAGTCCAGGTTGCCAGCAGGGCAACAGTGAAGTGGTCGTTACGAATCGTGGGTTCAGAGCTGATGACGGTTAGCTGTTTCGTACTCGCTTGGTTGGGCGTCCCTGGCTACGTAACTTTCTGGTTAGATAGCCTGTGATTGAAAAAAAGTCCGGATCCCGTTCTTCACAAGGTCCCCAGACATGGCCGCTGCGAGCAATTGGTTGCGTGGTTTGACTTCCGTCACGTCGGATCATTACCGACTGGTAGGGTCGTCGAAAACAGTGGAATAACCTGCTTGGTATTTGCAGGAGTGTAAACAGCCAATTTGTCATGCAATTTCGCTCAAGAATAAATTCATGGGTATCGTGAATACCCGTTGGTAACTAGCCACCTCAATAGGTCGTGGACTGCCTGTCGGTTTCCACAACGGGATAAACCCCAGGCACAATCTTTCAGTTTAATAAAGTAATTAATTTGGTTAAGGTAATTCGGCCGTTCCCTCGAACGGGAGGTCGAACTACTGATCCGTATGTTAGCAGAGACCTTGAGCCCTGCATATCATTGATCCGTGGCAATCGTTAAATTAAGGCAAACAGAGTAGGTTTCATTCCCAGCCAGGGATTCCCACAGCCATACCCAAGGGGTTTTATGCCATGAGCCATTCGTTGGAAGCGATCCTGGCCCAGGCCTGGGCCACGAATCAATGGCAGGACGTGACGGTCCTGGTGGCTGTTTCCGGTGGGCCAGACAGCGTAGCCCTCTTGCGGGCCATGCATGCCTTGAAGCCTGGAGGAAAAGGTCAACTAGTGGTGGGCCACTTTAATCACCGTTGGCGACCGGAAGCAGATGCCGATGCCACCTTCGTCCAGGAGTTGGCCGGCCAGTTGCAGTTGTCTTGCCTTGTCGGCAACGCCGATGAAGGCCAGCCACGTAACGAAGAGACTGCCCGGGATCAACGGTATGATTTTCTTATCGAGAGTGCTCGAAAAACCGGAGCGCGTTTCGTGGCTTTTGCGCACACGGCAGATGACCAGGTTGAAACGATTCTGCATCGCATCATGCGAGGCACAGGCATCGCTGGGTTGGCTGGCATGCCGCGTGTACGTCAATTGGACCAAGGCGTGGCCTTGCTGCGTCCCCTGCTCTGCTGTCACCGTAGGGACGTGATCGATTACCTGGAATCGCTGGATCAGTCCTTTCGCAGCGATCACACGAACCAGGATCTGCAGTACACCCGCAACCGGATTCGCGAGCAACTGTTGCCCCAGCTTCAGCAGGAGTTCAACGAGGGGGTTGCGGATGCGCTGCGGCGGTTAGGCGATCGAGCTGCCGAGGTCCAGCAGGTGCTTGAGCTGTTGACAGGTGGCCTGATGGAGCAGGGTGTTGAGTTTCAGCAGGACGGCCAGCAGCAGCAGGTCCGGATTGACTGCCAGGCATTGGCTGCTGATCACCAGCTATTGCTGCGAGAACTGTTCGTGGCTATTTGGAAACGACAGGCCTGGCCACGTCAGTCGATGGGGAGCGAGCAGTGGCAACGGTTGGCTGATATGCTGCGAGACAAAGCAGGCAGTGGGGTACAGTCCCTGCCTGGATCTGTTCGCGCAAAAAAAGAGGGCGAGTCGCTCTGGCTGACCCGCCCTCTTGAAAACGATTAATAACCAATGCTATTCGGCTGCCGGCTCATCGCCATCTCCGGTCGCAGTCGCATACGGGTCATTGCCTTCCCCGGTGGTTGCCGGTTCGGAGGAGGCATCCCCTGCCCCGCTGTCGAGAGATTCCAGGTGTTCGGCCACGTAGCCACCGGTTGACTGGAAGTAGAGGAACAGGACCAGGTAGCCGACGAACATGCTGAGCGGTACCGCTGCGGTCCACTTGAGGGCCATTTTGCCCCCGTAGATGTTTGCCGCTTCAATGAACGCGGCGTCTTCCGGGCCAGTTGACTTGGCCTTGGTGGTCCACCAGTCATTAAGTTTCTTGGTCTCATCGTCCAGTCGCTCTTGCTCGGTCTTCAGCTTGACGTCCGAGGTAAGGGTGGTTGCCGAAGCCAGCTTTCCATCCTTGTCTCGTTCGGTGACGACAGCCACTTTGGCGCCATCGAGTCCAGTGATCTTTGGCAGGGTCAGGAAGGCGTTTTCCTTTCCTGCCTTGTAGAGCTCGTAGGTGCTGGCCGATTTCTCTTCTAGGTTCTTCTTGGCGTAGTAGTCCTGCTTGTAGCCGATCCCTGGTCCGCCCAGAAGGCCAGCAGAAAGCATGCCAATGCCACCGATCATACCCATGGTTACGGCACCGCCGCGTGGGAAACGTTCGCCAACCACTCCCAGCATCGTAGGCCAGAGAAACGTTTTGCCGAGCCCGTAGATCGTGGCTGCCAACAGGATCAGAGCTCCCGTGTTAACACTACCCAAGAGGTAAAGGCCCGTGGCTCCAAGAGCCGCACTGACCATTAATAACCCGATAGGATTGATCCGTTCCACGATCGGTCCGGCAAAGAAACGCAGGACAAACATGAGTGCCGACGTGTAGACGAACAGCAGGATCGCGTTTCCTGAAATCACGTTTTCCATGATGTTCGTAATCCAGGCATCGGTCCCCAGTTCGACATAACCAACCAGGGCGTGTAGGACAAACAGCAGTAGTAAAATGGGAGAGGCCAGTTCGCGCAGCATGTCACCGAGACTGATGCCTGCAGAGCTTGCTTCCGATTGTGGGAATTCTTCTTTAAGTGTTAGCCATCCGTAGATCACGGTAGGTACCAGGAACAGGATGATGGGAATCTCCCAGGGTAAATGGCTGATTATCGCTCCGTTGCCAGCAAACAGGTAAGCAAAGACCCCACCCAGGATCAAACCGCCAGGCCATCCTGCATGCAAGATGTTTAAGTAGTGGGTTTTTTTCTTGGGATAAATAGTCGCGATTAACGGGTTGATAACAGCCTCGCAGAGTCCATTGGCGAGTGCAAAGAGGAACATGCCCCACCAGAGACATGTGAACGTTGCATCACGCCCCATGCTGTTGAAAATCGGTGTGGCAGCCAGGGTAACAACACCGGAAAGGACGTGTAGGAGAAAAGCCAGCATCAGGATCGGTTTGTAACCCACGCTGTCCAGGATGAAACTGCAAAGAATAATCGTGATACCAAAACCGACCAGTCCACCTCCGGTGATACTGCCGAGTTCCTGTTTGGTAAAACCAAATTCCGCCGACCAGTCACCCAGGATGGCAGCTCGTATGGAAAAACCAACGCCAGCAGCAATGAGCGTGAGGAAACTGGCGATCATCAGTTTGTTGCGATTTGGATTCATGATTGTTTTGGCCAATGCGTAGGGAAATGAAGTAAGGGATATGCTACCCGGATAGGACAGTTGTTCGGTCAGGATACGAAAAAAACAAATCTGGGCCTATACCGCTCTGCTAGCATTTCTGTTGGCGGCCTGCATTGCGGATCTTGGCAACTTCGTAAAGCACTGTATTTCTGTAGGTTACGCTGATTTAATAGGTTTCTAAAGGATACGATTTTAGGCCGAGGAATTGTAAAGAACCGATCTCGCTGAGCCAAACATGGAGTTTTGGTAATCGACCGACAAGCTATGGCCGCAGCCGATATTTTGGACAGCCAGATTGGTAAGGTTAGTCGGTAACTTATTTCAGGATGGCCTTGGTCGTTACCGCTAGAAACGTCATGCCGCTAGCAGTTGCTCGGTAGCAGAATCTGGCTTGACCCTAAGTACCGTCCTGACCTAATCTTTGCTGGCTCCCGACAGGGTTCCAGGTCGGTCCCCATGATATTTTCATGGGGACACGTTCAGGCTGCGCAGCCACGGTTGGTTGGCTTGTCAGGGTGATCTTGTCAGCACAGGGAGTCAGGGGAGCCGTTGGGACAGTTCATGGTGTCACGCAAACTCTATATCTCGATGTGGCTGGCCACGATCGTGGTTGCGTTCCTGGTGCGAAGTGGCGTCGGGTGCTACTGGCAGTCGCAACTGCACGCACCTCATGCCTTCGGAGCATTCGAGGGAGACAGTCATGCTTACTGGGTACTGGGTCTGCAGATTCTGGAAGGGAAACCTTATCGTTATGGTGACGATACTGCCCAGGTATTTCGGGCTCCGGGCTATCCATTGATGCTGGCAGGGATGTTTGCCGTCCTGGGCAAGGATGTCCCGGTCTTGATGGCGAGGCATTTGAATGCAGTGTGGGGAACGGTTACGGTGATCCTGGCGGGGTGCCTGGCGGGCCTGTTGTTTGGTGGTCAGGTAGCCCTGATCGCGGGGATCCTGGTTGCGATATATCCAGGTTCAATTGTCATGGGGAGCCTGGTTCTGACGGAGGCTCCGTTTTGTCCCTGGATGTTGCTGCAGTTGATTTGTTGGCTCCAGGCGGTTCGTAGTGATTCATCGCGATCGCTGCTGGCATGGTCGCTGCTGGGGGGAGCTTCGGCGGGAATTGCGGTCTTGATTCGCCCCAGTTGGTTCTTGTTTACCGCCTTTAGCATGGTGGTGGCCCTTGTTGCTGTGTCACAGAAAAAACGGCAGGCAGTTATTGGGGGATTGATGCTGGCCAGTACGGCTTTGGTCCTGATGCCCTGGTGGGTGCGAAATTACCAGGTAACGGGTCAGTTCGTTCCGACGACTCTGCAGGTCGGTGCCAGTCTTTACGATGGCTTAAATCCAGAAGCAACGGGCGCCAGTGACATGCGTTTCGTCTTACCGATGGTACGGGTGCAGCAAGCTGTTGATGCGGCATCACCGGGGGCTTTGCCGGGGACTTTTGAATCACGCCTGGATCATCGATTTCGGCAGGCGGCAATCGATTGGGCGTGTCAGCATCCGGGACGAGTATTGCAATTAATGGGTATCAAGCTGATCAGGATGTGGAATGTCCGGCCTAATGCGGACCCCGGGAAAAAGCTTTCCATGCGGCTGGTCATGATGTTCAGTTACCTGCCCATGATGGGCCTGGCAGGCCTGGGGTTATGGCAGCAGCGACGGGCGGGCTGGGAGACGTGGCTGTGTGCCTTGCCGGCGATTTATTTTACGTTCCTGCACATGATTTTCGTGAGTTCCCTGCGTTATCGTCAGCCAGCCATGATCACCCTGTTGATCCTGGCGGCCGTGGCACTCAGTTCGTGGTTCCTGGACAAGGAGGTCCATGATGAGCAAGCTTGCTCAGCCACAACCTGATTCGCAACCTACGGGATCAAGATTCCATCGCACCGTCCGTTGGTTCGCCCTGCTGGGCCTCCTGCTGGCAGCCGTCTTGGTGGCCGGTCGGTATATGCTCTTTGATGAACTGAATGACCAGATTCGAATACGGGCCGAGGCGTTGTTGAAAACACGTTTCAGCGATTGCCAGGTCCAAGTCCATTCGGCCCGTCGTATCTCGGGTAAGGGGATCTTGCTGACCGGCGTGTCCCTTAGTACCTCGGTGGCTGATGAGGTCCGGGCAGCGCCCGTAGTTGCTCGATCCACGGTATTCATGGACGAATTAGAGATTCACTGTGATGCGGATTTGCCAAGTCTGCTGCAGCAGGATTTGGTTATCAAACGTTTGATCGTTCGGCATGCCGTCGTCGATACCTGTCGGCTTTCAGATGGAACATGGTTGTTTCCTCGAGCTGCGATGGAATCCACGCAGTCGCCATTGCCACCTATCGATATCGAGGCAGCCACGCTGCATTGCCGAGATCTTGTACGGGGGCAGGAAGCGGCCCTGGTTCTGGAGCATGTGCAGGGATCATTGAAATCCGGTGGCGAGCAGGAACCGGGTGTTATCCGGATTGGAGACCGCCAGCCGCCAGCCAGTTACCAGTTCCAGGGCGACTGTTCCAGCGATCGTTTCAAACAGTTGAAACTGGCCGGGGAATTTTCTCCAGCGACCGGGCAATGGCAGGCGAGCGGTACGATCGAATCATTGCGTTTTACCTCTGCCAGCTTATCCTCGATTCCCTGGGAACTGCCCTGGAGTTGGCCCGCGGGACTGGAGTTGCGTTGTCGATCGGATGTGCAGTGGGCAGTGCGGAGTTCGTTGTCGGAGCTGCCTGACGCGGGAACTGCAGCAGGGGAAGCGACCTGGGTCGGGGCGTTGCAGGTGCACGTCACCGAAGGTTACGTGCAAGACTCACGATTGCCTTACCCGGTTACCGATATCGAGGCCACCGTACAGGTGGATCCAGCGGGGGTGCAGGTTAGTCAGTTTAAGGGGCGTTGCGGGACGGCGAGTATGACCGGTGATTTTCACAGTCAGGGTTTGCTGGAATCGTCGCCCTGGCGTTTGCAGGCGGAACTGGAGCAATTGACATTAAATCGATCATTGGCGGATAAGTTATCACCAAAGTGGCGTCATACCTACGACCGGTTTTCTCCCAGTGGACACGTGGATGTGGAGCTCACGCTGCTGAGAGAGGCAGATGAGGTCCATACGAACCTGAAGGTTCAGTGCCAGGATACTTCTTTTGTTTATGACCGTTTTCCCTATCCGCTGGAAGAAGGCCACGGGCTGGTGCAGTGGGCTGATGGTGTGTTGGTTATCGATGGATTCCAGGCGACGGCTCACGGCCAGTTGGTACGCATGGATGGTCGTATCGAAGACCCGGAGAAATTTACCAGTGGCTGGGTAGAAATTTCCACGGCCGGGCCGATCCCGTTGGACGCCCCGCTGCTGGATGCCCTGGATGAAGGCCCGCGAAATACCATTGTCTCGTTGCGCCCGACAGGAATGGTTACGTTGCATCGCGCCCGGTTCGAACGGGATGCAAAAGACGGCGGCTTGTTGCATCGGCAAATTGACCTTGAACTGAATGAATGTTCAATCAAACCTGAGAAGTTTCCTTATCCGATCAATCGGATTCGAGGACGCCTGACAGGTCAGGACGGAATCTGGCAGTTCCAGGAGATTGTTGGGCATAGTGGAGGCGCTTATGTCCAGTGCACCGGTAGCTGGCAACAGGAAAAGGGGGAAAAAGGATCCCTGGTATTGAACGTGACTGCCACGGATGTTCCGCTGGATACGAGTTTGCGAGAGGCCATTACGCAGATGAACCCCAGGGCTGGACGGGCCTGGGAGGGCCTGCAGCCCCAGGGGACGCTCGATCGGTTGACTGTTCAGTTGCGACATCCAGGGCCGAACGGAAAGCCGGAAATTGCTATCCAGGGACAGAAATTACCCCGACAGGTTTATGCGACTGATCCTGGCTTGATGGTGAAGCCCAAGTGGTTTCCTTATCGTGTTGATCGTGTGACGGGCATGTTCAATTATCGCAATGGGCAGGTAGGTTTAACCGGGATGCGAGGGCGGCACGGTAAATCCGTGATCCAGCTTGATGGAACTTGTTTTTTTCCGGCGGGCAGCCCCTGGGATGTGAAGTTAACCAATCTGACGGTGGATCACCTGTTGGCTGACCACGAGTTGCTGGTAGCTTTGCCGGGGCCGCTGCGTCGTTCACTCGAGAAGCTAAATATTACCGGTCCGATGATGCTCCGGGGGCAGTTGCAGATGGCCCAGGCTCCCGAAAAGGATCGGGAGTTGAATGCCCAGTGGGATATGAATGTTGAGGTTGCCGGTGCGACGATCCAGAGCGGGTTGCAACTGGATCACATTCATGGCGGAGTACGAATGTTTGGTCTCTATGACCAGGACGGTTTCCGCAGTCGTGGAGAACTGGATGTGGACTCGTTGTATTTTCGCAAGGAGCAACTCACGCATTTGCAAGGACCATTCTGGATTGACTCGCGACAGGTGCTCTTTGGTGCCTGGTCGCAGCAGCAGGCCAAGTTGAAAAAGCCCCGCAACCTGACAGCTAAATCCCTGGGTGGCCGCATCGTGCTTGACGCTCAGTTAATTACCGGCGCCAACGCAAAGTTTCTCCTGCAGGCTGCGCTGCAACAGGGTGACCTGGCCTATATCCTTAATCAACGAGGTGTGAATGCGAAGGTTTCCGGTAAGGCGGATGCCACGTTGCAGTTGCAGGGAACCACTGCCGGAATTCACACCTGGACCGGTCGAGGTGCTATTCGGTTAAGAAATGCCGATATCTATGAAGTGCCGTTGATGGTTGCCTTGTTGAGCCTGGTGAGTGTGCGGCCGCCAGATACCACGGCCTTTACGTCCAGTGATATCAATTACCGGATCCAGTCAGATCGTGTTTACATGGACCGAATCCAGTTCAACGGGGATGCGATCAGCCTGGAAGGAAATGGCTGGTTGGATTTCGACAATAGGATCAACCTGAGCTTCTACACGCTGGTGGGGCGCAACGATTTGCGCATCCCTATCATCAGTTCCGTGCTGGCAGAGGCCAGCCGTAACCTACTTAAGATCCAGGTGGTTGGTACGCTGGATAAGCCGAAGATCAATGGTAGTGCGTTCCCTGAACTGGATGAAACCATGCAGAATATTCTCGATGATTTGAATCGTCCTCGTGTGGAGTTGATTGAACGTTTGCCACGGACGGGAGGTGGTGACTAATGGTGGATCCTATACGGATTAGAGTGCCTGCTAATGCGGCCATGCAGGGTCCGCGCGCACTGGAACCGCCAGATCCTGCGCAGCACGCCAGGCAGATCCGGGAGGCCGATCAGCTTCAGTTGTCAGCTGAATCCGAGCAGGTTGCCGAGCTCCAGTCTGGACGGGATGTCACCGAGGGACAGGACCAGCGATCGTCGATCGTCGCCAAACAACAGCAGCCCGAAAAGATCACTGGGAAGGATTTGCCTGTGTCGACACAAGGCTATGAGCGGGATGCAGGAAAGCAACTGGACGTTCAGGGATAGGCACCTTATAAAGGCCCCCGGCTTAGGGAGCGAGGATTTAAAACCAGATGCGATTTACCAAGATGCACGGCGCCGGAAACGATTATGTCTACCTGGACTGTTTTGCAGAGTCGGTTCCCACTGACTTGCCCGGGTTGGCCAGGGAAATGTCGCATCGTCATTTTGGCGTGGGTGCTGATGGACTGATTGTGATCCATCGTTCGGAATGTGCAGATGCACGCATGCAAATGTTTAATGCGGATGGTTCGGAAGCAGAAATGTGTGGGAACGGTATTCGCTGTGTTGCCAAGTATGTTTTTGACCATGGTCATTGCCAGGGAGACCAGTTGCAGATCGAAACGGGGGCAGGTGTTCTGTCTGTCCAGCTGATGGTGGCAGACAAACAGGTTGAACAGGTCCGGGTAGATATGGGACAGCCGATCCTGGATGGCGAAACAATTCCGACAACCTGGGCAGGCTCGCCTGTTGTAAACCAATCATTGTCCGTGGCGGGACATGATCTCGAGGTAACCTGTGTTTCGATGGGAAATCCTCATTGTGTTGTTTTCGTCGAGCAGTTGACAGATGAGCTCGTGTTGCAGGTGGGGCCACAGATCGAGCAGGCAGCCCAGTTCCCTGCCCGGGTAAATGTCGAGTTTGTCGAGGTGCTTTCCAGCACCGAGGTCAGGCAGCGCACCTGGGAACGTGGTTCCGGAGAAACGTGGGCCTGCGGTACCGGAGCCTGCGCCGTGTGCGTGGCCGGTGTCTTAACCGGAAAAACTGAACGTCAGATCCTGAATCACTTGCTCGGTGGTGACCTGCAGTTGCATTGGTCAGAGGAAGATCAGCATGTTTACATGACCGGTCCGGCTACCGAGGTGTTCCAGGGTGAATGGCCCTTGGTGTGACATGAATAATGGCATCGGGAAATAATGACTAGGATATTCAAAGGCCGTAAATGGTTGGCAAAGACGGGTGGCTTGATGGCCTCGGTCTTGATGCGCGGTTGGATGCGAACCATGGATGCCCAGATCGCTTTCTACGATCCCTTGCTAGATCCGGCTCATCCAGATCACGCTGAACCATGCATTTATCTGTTCTGGCATGAATATATTCTGTTGCCGGTTTCCCTGCGGGGACATTGCGATATCACGATGCTTTTGAGCCAGCACCAGGACGCCGAGTTTCTTCACGAGGCCGGTAGGTTCCTGGGATTTTCAGCAATTCGTGGGTCCTCGCGTCGAGGTGCCGTACCGGCTTTACGACGCATGCTGCGAGAACCGGGAAAGATGAACCTGGGAATTACGCCTGATGGCCCGTTGGGACCGCGTCGAGAAATGGCCCAGGGGCCGGTTTACCTGGCCGCTAAATTGGGGATGCCGCTGGTTTGCCTGGGATTTGGCTATGATCGTCCCTGGCGCATTCGCAAGGCGTGGGACCAGTTTGCGATACCGCGACCGTTTAGCCGTGCTCGTGCGATCTTCGGCCCGCGCATCCGAATACCCGAAAAATTGGATCGTAGCCAGTTGGCGTGTTATGCCCAGCAGGTGCAGGTGTTGCTTAATAATCTCACCCTGGAGGCTGAAGACTGGGCAACTCGGGGCGGTCGTTGCAAGCTTCAGCAGTCGTTTCGGCCACGTTCTGAAATGTTTCGCAAGGCGGCCTAGTGGCGGTTGGCAGTTCCTGGGCATGGTCGCGGTAACAGGTGGATATCCAGACAGCTCAACGTCTGGTAGATTTTCTGGAATGTTGTTATCCAGTTTTGTCCCTGGCGATTGATCCAGGCGAGGGGAAATCGCGATGAATGGGATAGACGTCAACATGGAACCTGGAGAAGCGGGCGACCCATCCCAAGAGGTCTGGTCGGTCACGGAACTGACTCGCCGAATCAAGGATCAGTTGGAAAGTAAGTTTCCGGCGATCTGGGTCAGCGGCGAATTGTCTGACCTGGCCCGGCCGCGTTCGGGACATGTCTATTTCACGCTGAAAGATGCCGATGCCCAGGTGCGAGGTGTCATCTGGAAAGGTGTTGCCAGTCGCCTGTCATTTGATCTTGATGATGGCCTGGAAGTACTTTGTCATGGCCAGATCGATGTCTATCCACCGCGTGGTAGCTATCAATTGATTGTGCGGAAGATTGAGCCCATGGGCCTGGGGGCCTTGCAACAGGCTTTCCGTGCGTTGCACGACAAGCTGAAAGCCGAGGGTTTGTTTGAGGCTGCTCATAAGCAACCGTTGCCTTCCTGTCCTGGTCGTATTGCCGTGGTTACCAGTCCTACTGGAGCAGCGATCCGTGACTTCTATGAGGTCTTGCGACGTCGCTGGCCCCTGGCCGAAGTCCTGGTGTTACCCTGTCGAGTCCAGGGAACAGGGGCGAGTCAGGAAATTGCGGCAGCCATTGAAATGGCTAATCGTGTGCAACCGGCTCCTGATGTGGTGGTTGTGACGCGTGGTGGTGGTAGCCTGGAAGACTTGTGGTGTTTTAATGAAGAACCGGTCATACGAGCTGTGTTTGCATCGCGGCTTCCCGTGGTTTCCGCTGTTGGCCACGAGATTGACGTTACGCTTTGTGACCTGGTCGCTGATTTGCGAGCCTTGACTCCCACCGAGGCAGCAGAGCGTATCGTACCAGCGGCCACAGAGATCAAGGCAAAGCTGGCGACAGATCTACAACGCATGTCTCATGCGCTCAAGCATCACCTGTCAGCTTCAAGGGATCGCCTGTTAGCATTGTCGGAACGTCGTGTCCTCAGGCGACCCGGTGAGCGATTGGAATTATTGAGCCAGCAGTTAGATGATCTGGAGCGGCGCGGTGTACGCGCACTGTCAGATTGCTGGACCCGTTGTCAAGACAAGCTGGGAGGCGTCTCCGCGCAGCTGGAATCCTTGAGTCCACTGGGAGTATTGTCGCGGGGATATAGCGTAACGCGACGGGAGCCAGTCGGGGACGTTGTTACGGATGTCACGTCGCTGGAGGCCGGGCAATTAATTAATACTCGGCTGGCCAAGGGATCGGTAATCAGTCGTGTGGAAGAAACCAAGTTGGACGAGTAGTAAGAGCAATCTTAGAAGGAGTAGGTGGTCAATTGGGTAAAAAAAAGACAGGTAAGTCAACCAGTCAGCAGGTATCGTTTGAGGAGTCCCTGGAGCAACTGGAACAAATCGTGAAAGACCTGGAAGCTGGTCAGTTGGGACTGAGTGAATCGTTGGAACTGTATGAGCGTGGAATCAAGAATCTCAAGGCCTGTCACCAGGCGCTCACCGTGGCGGATCGGAAGATCCAGTTGCTGACCGCGGTAGATGAAGATGGGAATCCAACGACGGAATCCTTCGATGAGGGAGATTTGACGTTGGAGGAGAAGCGTACGACACGAAGTCGACGGCGATCGGGCTCCAAGTCTTCCCGGGCAGAAAAAACAGCAGATTCTAGCGAAGATGAGGGAGATGTAGACGTCTCCGGAAGCCTGTTTTAGAATGGATTTCGTGGATCCGGTGGTCTGAGCGTTGCCAGCACCCCGGGAATTGGTCACGTAACCATTTTTGCGGGAATTTCTGAAGCGGTCCTGGATGACGACCGGGTGGTAAAACGATCCCATGCTTCCAACAAGTACCTCGACATTTCCTAAGTACGCGCAGAAATATGGCGATCAGATCGATCGTGCGCTGGATGATTTGACGCATTACGGTGATGGGTGTCCGAATTCGTTACAGGATGCGATTCGCCATATCGTGATGGCTCCTGGGAAACGGTTGCGCCCGATGCTGGTGTTAATGGCCACAGAGGTTTGCGGTGAGGCTGGTCATGCTTCCATGTCAGCTGCATGCGCTGTCGAAATGATACACACTTATTCTCTCATACATGATGACTTACCTGCCATGGATGATGATGATTTGCGGCGCGGTCAACCGACCTGTCATACCGTGTATGGTGAAGCCACGGCAATCCTGGCCGGCGATGCCCTGCTGGCACAGGCATTTGAAGTCTTGGCCACGAGTGGTGCTGAGTCATCAATTATTGGCCGCTGTTGCGGTGAACTGGCCCAGGCTGCCGGAGCGTGTGCCCTGGTCGGTGGACAGGCAGATGACCTGGCAGCGGAATCCTTGCCTGCGGATCTGGAAGTGCTGGAATCGATTCATGCTCGCAAAACAGGAGCAATGTTTCGTGTTTCCATGCGGTTGGGCGCCCTGGTGGGTGGGGCCAGCGATGAACAATACCAACGGTTGGATACGTATGGGGAGAAATTGGGGTTGGCTTTCCAGATTACAGACGATCTGCTGGATCTCTGTGGAGATGAAAATAACCTGGGTAAGCGAACCGGGAAAGACGATGATCACCAGAAGCTGACGTTTCCCGGATTGCTGGGGATGAAAGAAAGCCAACGCAGGGCCCGGCTTCTGATCGAGGAAGCTTGCCAGGCATTGGAACCATTCGGAGAGCGGGCACAGGGATTGAAGGTGTTGGCGCATTACGTGCTGGAAAGGAATAGTTAGGCAGATGCATCCGTTGTTATCTAGTATCGAATCTGCCGCGGACCTGCACGCAATGACGGTTGCTGATCTCAAGCAGTTGGCTGATGAGATTCGTGATGCGCTCTGTTCCCTGCTGAATCAGCGGACTGCCCATTTTGCTTCCAATCTTGGTGTTGTCGAGCTTTGCCTGGGGCTGCATAGTGTGTTCGATTTTCGCAGGGACCGGCTGATCTGGGATACGGGCCACCAGATTTATCCTCACAAGCTTGTGACAGGCCGTTACCACGAGTTCGCTTCGATGCGGACCCGTAATGGGCTGATGGGATATCCGAACCCCAGGGAGAGTGAATACGACCTCTTCATGACCGGCCATGCAGGCTGCAGCCTGTCTACCGTGTTTGGCATGAAAGTGGCGGATGACCTGATGGATCAGGAGGACCGTCGAGCGGTTGCCGTGATCGGTGATGGTGCTTTTCCCTCCGGCATTGTTTATGAAGCCATGAATAACATGGGAGGGTTGAAGAAGAAGCTGCTGGTGGTGCTCAATGACAACAAGATGTCAATTTGTCCACGGGTCGGTGGTCTCAGTTCTTACCTGGACCGGCTTCGCGTGGGATCGCTCTACACGGGTTTGAAACGTGATGTCAGCAAGATATTAAACAAGGTGCCGCTGTTCGGTGATCCCGCAGAACGGTTCTTTGCGCAGCTGAAAGAGGCGGTCAAGGCCGGCATGCACGGTGGCATGTTGTTTGAAGAACTGGGATTCAAATATATCGGACCAATCGATGGACACAATATTCAGTTGCTGCGCAAGTACCTGGAGATGGTAAAGGATCTGGAAGGTCCCGTGCTGTTGCATGTGGTCACTGAAAAAGGACATGGTTTTAAGCCGGCGGAAGAGGATCCAGCTTTCTTCCACACGCCCCCTGCCTTTGAGCATGAAAACGGAGTTGCCAATGTCAAGCTTAGGACCTCGAGTAAAACGTATACGCACTATGCAAGCGAGGCGATTTATTCGCAGATCGAGAAGGACGGTCGCGTGGCGGTGCTGACGGCTGCCATGTGCCAGGGAAATAAGCTCGAGTCCATTCGCGATTCTTTCCCAGATCGTTTCTTTGACACCGGGATTTGTGAGTCGCATGCGGTTGCATTTGCAGCGGGTATGGCCAAGTCTGGCATGCGTCCCATCGTTGATATTTACAGCACGTTTCTGCAACGCAGCTACGACCAGATTTTCCAGGAAGTTGCCTTGCAGGGCTTGCCGGTTACTTTCATGCTTGATCGAGCGGGGCTTACCGGTCCGGATGGACCGACCCATCATGGTACGCACGACCTGGCTTACATGAGAGTTTTTCCGAACATGGTGGTCATGGCCCCCGGGGATGCTCGAGATTTGCCAGCCATGCTTGACCTCGCCTTGAGTTCGGAGCAACCTTGTAGTATTCGCTATCCAAAAACTACTGCGGTGGAGATCGAACGCCCCCAGGCTCCCTTGAGAATTGGTGAGGCCGAGATCCTCCGCTGGGGTGATGATGGAATGATTATTTGCCTGGGGACGCTGTTGCCGCAATGCGTCGCGGC
>Ga0163108_10000848_pt1 | contig 22504 bp, 15 predicted proteins | sample Fk1155metaG_FD_109644 | JGI IMG/M metagenome (GOLD analysis project Ga0163108, IMG submission 109644) | Marine microbial communities from the Central Pacific Ocean - Fk160115 155m metaG | ecosystem: Environmental > Aquatic > Marine > Oceanic > Photic zone | place: The Central Pacific Ocean...
CCGCCACCGACGAGGGACTTCCAGGCGCCGGACCGATCCGTCGCTACGACTGGTTCAAGAAATTGTGGCTGCGGAAGCGAACAGGCTGGGCAAAACAGGTCGAACAGGACCAGGGGGCGCTGGTTTTTCTCGGCGACTCCATCACCCAGGGATGGGGAGACACTCTCGGCGGCAGCTTCCCCGGGGTAAAAGTCGCTAACCGAGGCATCAGTGGCGACACAACGCGGGGCGTCCTTATCCGCCTCGAAGGAGATGTCCTCGCCCTCAAGCCCAGCGGCGTGGTGATTCTCATCGGCACCAACGACCTCGAAGAAAAAGCATCGCCTGAAGTGATTGCCGGCAACCTCAAGCTCATCATCGCGGCGCTGAAAAAACACAATCCGAAGATGCCGATTATCCTCTGCAATACCTTCCCAAGCTCCGCCAGCAAGCGCCGGCCAGCCGACCAGATCAGGAAGGTCAACCAGCTCTACTTCGCCGCGGTCAAGGGCGATCCGCAGATCACCGTTCTCGACACCTGGCTTCTCTTTGCCAACCCGCAGGGCAACGCTAAAAAAGGAGAGTTCCCCGACCTTCTTCACCCCAACAAGCTCGGCTACGCCAAGTGGGCCGCCGCCCTGCGGCCGCTGCTTGCCACACATGGCTACCTCGAAACCGGGCCCGATGATTTCAAGCTCGAGCCTGGCTTCATCAGCCTCTTCAACGGCCGGGACCTGACCGGTTGGGGCCTTCGAAAAAGAAAATCTTTAAAGCGCCTGGAGAATTTCGACGGGAAAAAAGCCAGCAAGGACAAGCGCTACGTCGCCATCAATGGCCGCCTCGTCGTAACCACCCCACCCGAGGGTCGGCGTTTTCAGCAGCTATGGACCACGAAGGATTTCCCGAAAGACTTCATCCTCAAGCTTGAGTTCCGAGCCACCCCCAACGCTGACAGCGGAGTATTTATCCGTAGCCCGCAGCTGCAATGCCGCGACTACCTGCTGGCCGGTCCCTGGAAGGAGTTGAAGAACTACAAGCCCCAGGACTGGAACGAGATGATCGTTACCGTGAAAGGCGGCACAGCCCACTGCACCTGTAACGGCGAAGTCCTCAACGCCGCCATGAAAGTTCCCGCCACCGGCCCGATCGGCCTCGAGGGTGACCGCGGCCAGATGGAATACCGACGAATCCGCATCAAGGAAGCCGACTAGCCCCCGGGGCTCTGTCTACCTGAAGGCCGCGCCGATAGGCCTGGCGCAGTCCGAATTGAAATCACGGTAGTCGAGACCATAAAGACGCAGGATCGTCGCCGCCACCTGGCTCTGGGAGAAAGTCCCCTTTGAGCCTTCCTCCCCCCTGTTGGGAGTATCGGGCCCAACCACCGCGATCCAGATCTCAGCGGAGCCGGTTATCCTGGCGGAATGTGACACCCAGTCGTCTACCGTGTGGCCCCTCCCATGATCCGTCAGAATGACCAGGCTCGTCTTGCCCCGGTACCGAGGACTGCCCTGCAAGGTCGCCCAGAGAGTCCGCAGCGATTCATCAAAATAATTCGCTGCCTGGAGGACCCTGTCGTAGCGCCGCTCATGCCCCCAGTCATCGGTCTCCGCCAGGGCCACGTAAAAGAACTTCGGCTGCTGGCTCTTGAGGTACTCATTAGCGATCGTCAAGGTAACCCAGTCATGGCGGACGGTATCCCAGGGCGTAGTCAGCCTGAACTGGGCCTCGTTGGCGGCCATCATCCCAGGAGTAAGATACTTCTCGGGAACGGCCTCGAAACCCGCGTTGCAGAAAATCGAGCCTTCCACCTTCGCGGTGATGGAGTTAAAGACCGACCAGGAGCAGATGGCCGCGACCTTTTCCCTTGGCAGCTTGAACTTCCTGCCCACGTACTCGAGGACCGTCTCACGCGGACTGGGAACGGCCTTGTTGCTCTTGATGGAGGCCTGCGGTTGACCAGTCATGATCTCGGCGTAGCCAGGATAGGAAAAATGATGCGGGTTCGAGACCTCGACATCACTTCCCAGCGCCCGGTTGCCAAGCACCACGCCCTGCTTCGCCAGGGTTCCCCAGAAAAACGGCAGCAGGGCCTCCCGCCTCAACTTCGGCGTCTCCCGCCAGTATTGTTTTTTAAGCCTGGCTGAGTTCTCAGCTCCGGAACGCTTTGAATTGTTCAGCAGCTTAGGATCCGCCCCACCGAAGAGCTCCTCGTTCCGCAGGCCATCAATGGTGACCAGAACGACATACTCTGTCTTGAGCTCCCCCTCAGCCTGCAACGGCTGAGTAATCAGCAGCCGGGCCGCAAAGGCCAGGGCCAGGAACAGGTACCCTCTTCTCATCATCGGTCCTTTCTTGATCAGGCTCCTCATGCCCTTAGCCTATTCCATGCGACCCGGCCATACAAGCGCGCCGGCTACGTCCCGGGCGTCAATTCGCCCATCCTCCGGCAACAGTCTTTCTCCAACCCTCCCCGGGCGTGTATAACAGGGGAGTCTGAGTCAGAAACCAATCAAGCCACAAGGAGCCTGCGCATGGATGCCGAGCTCGCAAGCTTCATCAGGGAACACAAAGACCTGACCCGGCGATTCTTCCTTCGCCTCGGCGCGGTGGGAGCCTCGAGCCTCAGCGCCCTGCCGCTCTTCTCTACCGATGATGGACAGGACTCCGCCCTCGACAGGAAGATCAGGGATATCGAAAGTTGGCTTACCCTCCAGGACCACTTCCGGGACGTCTCCCGGGGCAATCCAAGGCCTCACTCACTAGATGAGGCGAAGCGCAAGGAAGCCGGACTGACTCGCGACACATGGAGCCTCGATGTCCTCTCTGACCCGGAAAACAAGGCCAGCCTCGGACGCCAGCTCACAAAGAAGGACAACACAGCCTTCACCTTCAAGCATCTGATGGAGCTGGCGAAGACCCGGGCGGTTCGTTTCCCCAAGGTGATGACCTGCCTCAACATCGGCTGCCCCCTCGGCAACGGAATCTGGGAAGGAGTGCCGCTGCGCGAGGTGATCTGGCTCACCCAACCCGGTCGTAACCTGCGACGGATCTTCTATCATGGTTACCACAATGACGACCCGAAGCAGATGTTTCGCAGCTCCCTTCCCGTAGGCCGCGTCCTTGAAGACCTCTACGACCTCCCACCTGTCATTCTCTGCTATAAGCTCAACGGCCATTGGCTCGAGCCCAAGCGTGGAGCCCCAGTCAGGGTGGTGGTCCCCGAAGCCTATGGATTCAAGAACATCAAGTGGCTCTCCCATCTCTACCTGACCAACGAATGGAAAGCCAATGACACCTATGGAGAGCGAAACAATGATGTCGACAGCCCCCTGAAGACCTTCTGCGATCCATTCCCTCTGCCCGCGTCGGTCAAGCCCGGCCAGCCCATCCCCGTGACAGGGTACGCCCAGGTTGGCATCTCAGGCCTGAAGGGGGTCCAGGTCTGGATCCACAACAACGCTGAAAAGCTCCCTCCGGATGATGAATATTTTCTCAAGGCCCCCTGGCGGGATGCCCGGATTCTCCCGCCGCCGAAGACCTGGGGTGGAGACCTCCCCGGCAACAAGATCCCCACACCGACCTACGGCTTCGATCCGAAGACCGGTGAGCCCCGCACCTGGCCGATCCGCCTCTCGAAGGCCCACTGGGCCACCCTCCTTCCCGGCCTGCCGGCCGGCAGCTACACACTGCGCTGTCGAACCATCGACGCCAATGGCGCAGCCCAGCCGCTGCCCCGGCCCTTCCGTAAATCAGGCCGCGCGGCAATTGGAGAGATGCCCCTGGCCGTGGAGGCCTGACGGCATCACCGGCGGCGAAAAACGGCTCCAGCGAAAAACACCAGGTAGTGCGCCACCGCCAGGCTGGCGGAGCAGACGGGCATCACCAGCCATCCAAAGAGAACCTGGGCCGTAGAGTGCCCCAGCACTTCCCGGAAGCTCCTCTCGAGAGGCTCCTGGCTGGCAATCAACAGGTATATGGAGAACAGGAGAGGAGGAACGCACCCGCAGACCAGCCTGAAGGTCAGGCCGCGAAATCCCTGAAGCTTCAGCGAACTGGCCAACCTGTCAAGCAGCGCCGGCCATAGCCACAAGATCCCGCACACCACAAGCAGTGAGCCCCCCTCCAGCAGAGCATCCGCGAGGGAATCGCCTTTGTTGAAATAGTGCGTATAAAAGTTGGTGACACCAAAAAGCGGGGCAAAAAAAAGGGGGAGGTGTACCGTCCGCCTCACGTCAGGAGCTCCTTCACGACCTCTCCGTGAACATCGGTCAGGCGATAATCACGACCCTGGTGCCGATAGGTCAACAGCTCGTGGTTGATTCCCATCTGGTGAAGAATGGTCGCCTGCAGGTCGTGAACGTGAACCGGCTTATCCGCCACGTTGACGCTGTAGTCATCGGTTTCTCCATAGCTCATCCCGCCGCGAACCCCCCCGCCGGCCAGCCAGTAGGTAAAACAATCCGGATGATGGTCCCGTCCATAGTTCTGCTTGGTGAGTTTCCCCTGGCAATAGATCGTGCGGCCAAATTCTCCACCCCAGACAACAAGAGTGTCCTCGAGCATCCCCCGCTGCTTCAGGTCCAGCAGCAGGGCCGTGGTGGCCTGGTCGGTGTCCTGGCACTGGGTCTTCACCTGCTTCGGGGCATTCCCATGCGCGTCCCAGCCTCGATGGTAGAGCTGAATAAACCGTACCCCCCGCTCCGCCAGGCGACGGGCTAACAGACAGTTATAAGCGTACCTCCCCACCTTCGTCGCATCCGGGCCATAGAGATCAAGAATCCTCTTTGGCTCGCTCTTGACGTCGATCAGCTCCGGCACGCTCATTTGCATGCGAAAAGCCAGCTCATACTGAGCGATTCGAGTGGAGATCACCGGGTCATTGAACCTTTCCTCCTGCTCCCTGTTGAGCTGACCCAGCGCGTTGAGCATGCGTCTGCGCTGAGCCCGCGACACGCCGGCAGGGTTGTACAGGTCGAGAATCGGATTACCCTGGCCGCGAAACTTAACTCCCTGGAAACGACCCGGAAGGAAACCGGCCCCCCAGAGACGATCGTAAAGGGGCTGGCCCATCTTCGCCCTGCCATTGGAGGTCAATGCGACAAATGAGGGCAGGTTGGCGTTCTCACTGCCAAGCCCGTAGGACATCCACGCCCCCATGCTGGGACGGCCGGGAATCACCGAGCCGGTCTGAAAGAGCGTGGCCGCCGGGTCGTGATTGATCGCTTCGGTATACATGGACTTGATGAGGCAGACATCATCAACCACCTTCGGCATGTGCTTCAAAGCCTCGCTGAGCCATGCTCCGGATTGACCGTGCCTCGCGAACTTCAGAATACTTGGCGCGACTGGAAAGGACTTCTGGCCCGAGGTCATCGTGGTCTTCCTGGCGTCGGGGTATACCGACTTGGGAACCTCCTTGCCGAATTTCCCGGCAAGCCTGGGCTTGTAGTCGAAGAGATCCATCTGAGCCGGGCCACCTGACTGGAAAAGATAGATCACCCGCTTGGCCCGGGGCTTGAAATGAGGGAGGTCCCCCAGCCCGCCGACAGCGGTGCGTTCGGCCTCATCACCTAACAGCAGGGAGTTGAGGGCGATGCCCCCGATGCCCAGGGCTCCCTGCGCCAGGAAAGACCGGCGGCTCTGCTGCAGGTAGAGTTCGTTCGCGATATCCATGTCAGTTCTGGGTAATGGCCTCATCAAGGTTCAGGATCGTATTGGCAATCAGCGCGTAAGATGCAAGCTTCGCAGGATCGAGTTTCTTGTTAAAGGGCTTCTCCCCCACCCCGAGCAGCTTCCGGGCCGCCGCGGGTCTCTTCCTGAAGTCATCCAGGTAATACTCGAGGTCAGCCGCGAGGATCTTCAACTCACCCCGGGTTGGTGAGCGGCTCAAAACCAGGCGAAAGGCCCGGGTGAGCCGACCCCGGTCATCAAGACCCTTTGGGCGAAGCACCCTCTCGGCCAGAAAGCGGGCGGCCTCTACAAAGGCAATGTTATTCATGCTCGCCAGGGCCTGCAATGGGGTTGTCGTCTGGTCCATCTTCACGATGCACACCTCACGGGCCGCGGCGTTAAAGGTCATCAGCGTTGGCGGCGGCAGGGTCCGGCGCCAATAGGTGTAGAGACTGCGGCGATAGAGAGCTTCCCCCTTTCCCCGCTTGTATTTAGCGTTCGACACACTGGCCCAGATCCCGGGCGGCATATAGGGCTTGACCGATGGTCCGCCAATTTTCTCAACCAGGAGCCCGCTTGTGTAGAGAGCCGTATCACGAATCGCGTTACCCGAGAGGCGTCGACGGGGCCCTCGTGCCAGGAGACGATTTTCAGGGTCCCGCCGGTGCAACTCCGCGGACGCCGCCGAGGACTGCCGGTACACCGAGCTGGTAACAATGAGCTTGTGAAGCGCCTTGAGCTTCCACCCGTTCTCCATAAAACCTCTGGCCAGCCAGTCAAGAAGCCCGGGATGGCTGGGAAGATCCCCCCTGACACCAAAGTTGTCGCTGGTCTTGACCAGGCCAACGCCGAAATAATGCTGCCAGACCCTGTTGACCGTCACCCTGCTGGTCAAAGGATGCCCCGGGTCCACCAACCACCTCGCGAGCCCGAGCCTGGTCTTTGGCCACTCCTTTCTCCAGCCCCCCAGGACCTCCGGGATGGCCGGCTGGAGCCTCTCTGACTTGTCCGGATGGTCGTAGCGTCCCCGCTCGAGGCGGAAAGTTTCACGTGGCTTCGAAAGCTCATGCAGGACCATCACGGTATCTGGAGCTCCGGGCTGGGGGCGCGGGACGGAGGTCTGCTGGATGGTGATCTTTACCGGCACGGGCTCCACGAAAACTGTTTCTTTTTCAGAGAGCTCAGGCCAGCTCTTGGGAACCTTGATAAAGGGAGGACTGTTGCCGTTATTGGGTCCAAGCCCTGCCTCGGCGATGTTGTTGAAGAAAGCGAAGAACCTGTAGAAGTCCTTCTGCTCAATCGGATCGTATTTGTGATCATGACATCGCGCGCAAGTCAGCGTCAGCCCGAGGAACATCGTCCCCATGGTCTCCACCCGGTCGGCCACATACTCGACAATCCATTCGTCCGGAATCGAGCCGCCCTCGGAGTTGATACGATGGTTGCGGTTAAAGCCCGTGGCCACCTGGGTATAGAAGTTACGATCAGGCAGAAGGTCTCCCGCCATCTGCTCGATCACAAACTGGTCAAATGGCATATCTGAATTGAGAGACCGGATCAACCAGTCGCGCCAGACCCACATATATCTCAGGCGATCGTTCTGATATCCATCGGTGTCGGCGTAACGGGACGCATCGAGCCAATCAAGGCCCATGTGTTCTCCATAGCGTGGTGAAGCCAACAACCGATCAACCACGCTCTCATAGGCCCCTTCGCGCTCATCCGCGAGAAAGGCATCAAGCTCCCGCAGGGTTGGCGGAAGCCCGGTAAGGTCATAGGTTACCCGTCTCAAAAGGGTCGCCTTGTCGGCCTCGGGCAAAGGCCGCAAGCCTTCACGCTCGAGCCTCGACAGAACAAAATGATCAACGCCATTACGGGCCCAGTCGGGATCACCCACCTCAGGCAATCCCGGCATCATCGGCGGCACGAATGCCCAGTGCCTGTCATTTTCCGGCCAACTCCCACCCGCTTTGAGCCACCTGACAAGGAGATCCCTGTCTTTATCTCTCAGCTTCCTGGGCGCATCAGATGGAGGCATACGCTCTTCCGGATCGGCGCTGACCAGGCGCTTGAGCATCTCTCCATCGGAGAGGACCCCACTCTTCAATGCCGCCGACCGATCACCCAGATGGAGCCTTCCCTTGCGCCCCTTGGCATCGGGTCCGTGACATTTGAGGCAGGTGTCGGAAAGAATGGGCCGGATGTCCCGGCCGAAGCTGATCTCATCTCCCGCGGCCGTCACGCGCAGAGGCAACAGCGCCAGGGCGAATAAAGCGCACCCGCGAAACCACCCGCCCCTGGTAAACAAGCTGAACTTCATAGGAACAGTTTAACAGAGTCCGGGAGCTCAATTTTGGCTCATTTTCCACTTTGAACTAAAGATCGAAAAAGCCGGCGCCCTCGCCCTTCTCCCGCCGCTCTTTGTCATATTCCTCCTCGCAGTCTTCGCAGAGCTTTGGCCCGCCCAGGAATCGAATGGCCCCGGAGACAGGATTTTTTCGGCATCGCTCACACTTTTCTTTCTTCTCCGGCAAGCCAAACAAGTCCAGGGCCATGATTCCCTCCCGGCCCGAAGGCCGCCTTTGCGATTTGACTTCTTAGAGACACCATCTGCAGAGCTCGATCCTGCGATCAGAGACGTTTTGGATTGAATGGAGTCTTCGGTAAGACCCCGGAAGCTCTCGCCCGTAGAAGCGGCCGCAGTGAATTGATAATAGCCTTCGCGGCCTTGTCAGGCTTGACCGCCAGGTTGTTGAACTCGAGCGGATCATTTCTGTGATCATAGAGCTCGACTCCTTCCCGGCCCTCGGCCCACTCGGTATACCTCCAACGCTCGGTTCGAATACTGCACCCCATCACCGCCCGGGCGAGCCTCCCATCTGCCGGGCGAAGGACCTGCGTTACCGCGGCGCCATCCCAGGCAGCTCCCGGATCGTCAAGCAGCGGACGAAGACTCCGGCCATCGAGACCTTTCGGAACAGGCGCTCCCGCCAGGGAAGCAACCGTCGGGTAGATGTCGACGAATTCGACAACCCGGGAACAGGAGCGGCCATTACCCCTCGCTCCTGGAGCCCGGATAATGAGCGGGGCCCGCGCCGCCTGCTCAAAAAGCGTTCGCTTCTGCCAGATGCCGTTGTGCTCGCCCAGGTGATACCCATGATCACTCCAGAAAACGACAATCGTATTTTCAGCCAGCTTGAGTCGGTCGAGAGCATCCAGCAAACGGCCCACCTGGGCATCAACGAACGAGACGCAGGCGTAATAGGCCTGCAAGGCCTTCAGCAGGATAGGCTTCTCGAGGTTGTAGTGAGGGACCGGGCAATTGTGAGCGAACGCGGCAACAGGAATGTCATCCCTGTCATTCACAGGAGCGTAGGGCAACCGCATTTGGTCGGAAGGGTACATGTCAAAATAGCGCTTCGGGGCGATATAGGGCGTGTGCGGCCGAAAAAAACCTACGGCCAGGAAGAAAGGCCTGTCTCTGTTCTTCTCCAGCAACTCAATAGCCCGGTCCGCGATCATCCCGTCTGTCTGCTCGCTGTCCTTGCCCTCAGCGGCCAGCCAGCTCAAGGAGGCGCTGATCTTGCGATGAGGCTCAGCGTTGAACACCAACGCCTCATCTGTCTTGTCACGGCCCTTTGGATTCAACCGCAGGTTCCAGGATGGAGGGTCGTCAAAACCATCCGTTCCGATCGAGGCGGGAACGTTGTAGTGATAGATCTTCCCCACCCGCGCGGCGAGATAGCCGGCCTCCTGGAAGGACTGCGGGAGCGTGACGGCATCGGGCACCTCGTCACGGAAATGCCGATCGAGATCATAGACCTTGATGCGGTCCGGCCGGAGCCCCGTCATCACGGAGGCCCTTGTCGGATTGCACAGGGGGAGCTGGTTGTAGGCTCGCTCAAACCGAACACCGCTGGCCGCCAGGCGGTCGATATGCGGAGTCTTCGCAATCACGTCGCCATAGCAGCCCAGGGTTGCCGCCAGGTCGTCAACCACAACGAACAGCACATTGGGGCCTTTCCGCGCGGCAGACGGTTCTCCCTGTAACAAACCCATGAAAAGAAAGAGAGCCAGGCTGAGAGCCGGACCCCGCCGCCCCCGGCAAAAATCAAGACTGTGTTTGGCCATGAAATGATCCGATCTGCCTATTCGACAACTCTGACAGCGGGCCGAGACGACCCATCCTCCAATAGCCTATGCAAACCGGCTGCGGCAGGCAAGCGGCCCTGCATCTTCCACACAAACTCAGCACGCCTGGCCCTTGACTTTCCTTGTTCCGAGATGGAATCTGGCTCTACTCCTACAGACCGCCTGAACACTCTCCCCTCCAGGATGAACCCACCATGCGCAACAGCCTACTGGCCTTCTTGATTATTCTCCCCATCTCGTCATCGCTGGAGGCCGACTGGCCCCAGTTCCGCGGCCCGGACGGCCAGGGGCACTCCCAGGCCGAAGGGATCCCCACGACCTGGAGCGAAACGGACAACATCGCCTGGAAGACCAGGATACCCGGTGAAGGCTGGTCCTCTCCGGTTATCTCAGGCAACCAGGTCTGGCTGACCAGCTCAGAGAAAAAAGGGCTCTCCCTTCACGCGATCTGCATTGACCGCGCCAGCGGCAAGATCCTCCACGACATCGAGGTCCTGACAACCCCGAATGCCGGCCCGCGTCATGTCCAGAACGGATTCGCCTCCCCAACACCGGTCCTCGATGGAAAGCACGCCTACGTAACCTTTGGCCCTCGCGGAACGGTCTGTCTTGATACATCCGGGAAGGTTGTCTGGAAAAACACCGAGCTCGATTTCAACGTTATCCAGGGAGCCGGGAGCTCGCCAATCATCCATGATGACCTCCTGATTCTCACCTGTGACGGCATCGACGTACAATACATAGCGGCCCTCGACAAAGGCACCGGCAAGATCAGGTGGAAACAGGCTCGACAGCACCTTGAGAGGGTCACGAGCTCGATTGGAAAAATGGCGTACTCAACCCCCCTGGCCAGGACCATAAATGGAGTCCCCCAGCTGGTCAGCAGCGGAGCCGACCATGTCGCATCCTACGACCTCCGGACAGGCAAGGAGATCTGGTGGATGCCCTACACGGGCTTCTCGCAGGTGGGCCGTCCCTCCTACGGCAACGGTCTCTTCTACGTTGTAGGGTCAGTCAGCCAGGATCACTTTGCGATCTTCGCGGTTCGCCCAGGAAAAGGACAACTTACAGACGCGCAAATTGTCTGGAAGAACTCCAGCGGCATTGGCCACGTCCCATCTCCGCTGCTTGTCGGCAAGGAGATCTACGCTGTGGACGACAAGGGAATCACCAGCTGCATCAATGCGTTGGATGGAAAGCTCCACTGGAAAAAGCGCCTCGGGGGAAACTACAGAGCCTCGCCTGTAGAGATCCGCGGACGAATCTATACCTGCAGCCGAGAGGGCGTGTGCCATGTTCTGGCAGCCGGGAAAGAATACAAGGTGCTGGCCGCCAACAAGCTCGATGGCAAGCTGATGGCCTCGCCGGCGGTGGCCGGACGCGCGCTGTTCATCAGAAGCGACACCCATCTTTATCGTATCGAGACACCCGGGAAATAGACCTGAAATGAAAAAAGAATTTCGCGCAGTACCCCGGCCCGACGACATCGAGAGCATGGAGCGTGATCTTCGCTTCCACCCCTCAACGACAGAGCCCCCCCAGGTTCTGTCACCTGGACAGATCGAAAGCTTCAATCGCGATGGGTTCCTCAAAAACCTGAAGGTCTACGAAGACGGCCAGATCGCCCCCATCCGGTCCTTCTTCGATGAACTGCTCCAGCGAACCCTGGCAAGCGGCGAAGACAGCTATTCGATCAGCACCGCGCATCTTCTCCATGGCACCGTCTGGGACATACTGACCCACCCGCCCATCGTGGCGATCGCAAGGGACATACTCGGGCCCGATGTCATCGGCTGGGGGTCGCATTTTTTCTGTAAGATGCCTGGAGATGGCAAAGCGGTCGCCTGGCACCAGGACGCCAGCTACTGGCCCATGACCCCCTCGAAAACGGCGACTATCTGGCTGGCTGTCGACAAGGCCGACCTCTCCAATGCCTGCATGAAATTCATAGCGGGCTCCCATCACCATGGACATCTCACCTGGCGCCCGAGCGGGAAAGAAGAAAACAACGTGCTGAATCAGACCGTTGATAACGCAGAGACCTTTGGCGAGATCATCCCGATCGAGCTGGAGGCCGGAGAGGTCTCCATACACTCCGACCTTCTCCTCCACGGCTCCGACGCCAACACCTCCGACCACAGACGCTGCGGCCTGACCCTGCGCTACTGCACCCCCGATGTCAGGGCCGAAAACGACTGGCATGAAAAGGGCGTGCTGGTCAGCGGCGAGGACCGTGAGGGTAACTGGGCCAACCGGAGCCGCCCCGAATCTGAATAGGCTTCCGCCCGGGGCAAAGCCGTGTATCCTATGGAAACCGCCGGGAAGCAACCTGGCTGGGGCCGCTTGAATCTGGAGATCAACATGAAAACCATTCCGGGCTTTCTGTCCCTGTTATTTTCCCTGCTGGCCCTGGCGCCAGCGGCACTGTACGCCCGAAGACCCAACGTCATCGTCATCCTTACCGATGACCAGGGCTGGGGCGATCTCTCGCTGAACGGCAACACGAATCTCCAGACACCGAGGATCGACGCGCTCGCCCGTGCCGGCGCCCGGTTTGACAGGTTCTACGTCTGCCCGGTCTGCTCACCCACGCGCGCTGAATTCCTCACTGGGCGCTACCATCCCCGCAGCGGTGTCTTCAGCACCTCGGCCGGAGGCGAACGCGTCGACCTGGATGAGATGATGATTGGCCAGACGTTCCAGGCGGCTGGATATGCCACAGGAGCCTTCGGGAAATGGCACAATGGAATGCAGTACCCCTACCATCCGAACGCACGCGGCTTCGATGAATACTACGGCTTCTGCTCCGGACATTGGGGGAACTATTACGATCCCGTTCTCGAACACAACGGCAGGATCGTTCGCGGCAAGGGCTTCATCATCGATGACCTGACCAGCAAGGCGATCGAGTTCATTGAAAAAAACCGCGACAAGCCGTTCTTCGCCTACATTCCCTACAACACCCCCCACTCGCCGATGCAGGTGCCTGATCGCTGGTGGAAGAAATTCCAGGACAAGGACCTGGCTATGCGACCCATCTCGAAAAAGCGGGAGAACCTACCACACACCCGGGCCGCGCTGGCCATGTGTGAAAACATCGACTGGAATGTCGGCCGCATCCTCGACAAGCTGGATGAGCTGAAGCTGGCAAGCGACACCATCGTCGTCTACTTCTGCGACAATGGCCCCAATGGCAACCGCTGGAATGGCGGCATGAAGGGGCGCAAGGGCTCAACCGACGAGGGCGGTGTTCGCAGCCCACTGCTGGTGCGCTGGCCTGGAAAGATCAAGGCTGGAAAGACCGTCCCGCAAATCAGCGCGGCGATCGATCTCCTGCCGACCCTTGCCGGGCTTGCCGGGGTCCCGGTGGCCAGCCGCAAGCCCCTGGATGGCGTCAGCTTGGAACCCCTGCTGCTTTCCCGGAAAAACGGATGGCCCGAAAGAAATATCTACTCTCATTGGAAAGGCCGGGTCAGCCTGAGAACCCAGCGATTTCGCCTCGACCACCAGGGACGGCTCTACGACATGCTGAAGGATCCAGGCCAGAGCAAAAATGCCGCCGGAGACCATCCCGCGATCGCCACACGGTTGCGGGCTGCCAGAGATTCCTGGGCGAAAGGAATCCTTCCTGAGTTGAAGCAGCCTCCACGCCCCTTCGTCCTCGGGCATCCCGGATCAAAATACACGCAACTCCCGGCCCGGGACGCATCAGCATCCGGCGCGATCAGGCGCTCTAACCGCTTTCCAAATTGTTCCTTTTTCACAAACTGGAAGAACATCGAGGACTCCATCGCCTGGGACGTGGAGGTTCCAGCCGATGGCGTCTTCAAGGTCGAGCTCTATTACGCCTGCGGAAAGGATGACGTCGGTTCCACCATCGAGCTCAGCATGCAGTCCGGCCCCTCGGGAACCACCCCCGGGAGTTCCGTGCGGGCAAAGGTCAGCCAGCCCCATGACCCACCCCTTCGCGGAGCGGAAGAGGACTGCGTAAAACGAACCGAGTCCTACGTAAAAGACTTCAGACCCCTCGAGCTTGGCAGGATGAAGCTCGCCAGGGGAACGGGAAAGCTCACTCTTCGGGCCATCGAGAAGCCTGGGTCGCAGGTGATGGAGGTGCGCCTGCTCTTCTTTACCCGGGTCAGCGATTAGCTCCGAAGCACAGGACGGCAGCCCCTTCACTCTCCACCCGCGTCCGGAAGCGACCAGCGGGTCAGAGTTTCATGGTCCTTTACAAGGAGCCCCCGCTCGAGCAGCACCGGAGGAGCCCAGGTAGGACTGCTGGCCACCTGGTAGGAGACGGCCTTCCTGAAGCCATCGCCGGTCGCCGCGATAATGTGCAACTCTCCATCATTAACCAGCGCCAAAACATAACCGGGGACCGCCAGGAACATCACGTTCTGCCCGGTCCGCGGAGGCCCCATCCACCGCAGCTTTCCCGTCTCCATGTCGAGGCAGAAAAACCTGCCCTTATCGTAATGGGAGAGACCGTAGAGAAGATCGCCATTAACGATCGCCGAGGCCATATCGAGCGCAACCTTCTTCTGGCTCCAGTGTTTCCGCACCGTCCACTTCCCGCCCCTGTAGAGAGGTTCGATGCTGTGAACACCGCGGTTTTCTCCCCCTAGCAACACACGCCCTTTGTGGAAGACAGGGGTCGGCATGTTCTGGTTGTGGGTCTCATGCGGAAAAGAATACTCCCAGAGCAGGCGCCCGGATTCACTTTCGATACCGGCAAGAACCCTGTGGTTCCATTCGATAACCTGTCGTGTTCCGCCAAGCTCCACCAGCAGAGGCGAAGAATAACACGGACCATCCTTCCCCTGGCTCCAGATCTCCTTGCCGGTGGCCGCATCGAGAGCGACAAGCGCGCCCTTCTCCTCCATTCCAAAATGAGCGATCACGCGGGATCCATCGACAAGCGGCGAGGTGGACGAGCCCCAGTACGGATGGCTCTTCCCAAACCGCTTCCTGTAGTCGCGCCGCCAGAGCCGCCTGCCCGAGTCCGCATCCCAGGCCGTCAGGACACCCGCAATGCTCATGGTAAAGAGTCGCCCATCCGCCAGCACAGGGCAGGACTTGGGCCCCTTGCCATGACGCTCACCCCCGCCGCCAATCTTGAATGGCGCCGAGTAGCTCTCTCTCCATTTCACCGCCCCGGTCTCGAGATCGACACACCAGACAACCTCATCTTCTCCCTGCCGAGCATGCTGGTAGATCCTGCCGGAGGCTACCAGCGGAGATCCATAGCCTGTGCCTACCTTGACTCGCCAGCCGCGCTGCAGCTTTTCAGGCCATCGGCCTGGCACCTTGAAGCTCGAAGCCCATCCATCCCGGTTCGGTCCAAGCCAGCCGGGCCAATGGACTCCAGAGACCTTAGAAGCTTGTGCCTGGCAGGTTCCCGTCACCAGGAAAATGACAACAAAGGCCGCAGCCAGCCTGCAATAGGACCGGTTCATCTTGTGGATTCTTCCTGGCTGCTTAAAACAGCTCCTTAATCGGCGTTCCGTTCAGCACCAGTTCGCCCGGATTGCGGGGGATCGTCGGATCGAGCCGCATCTTGCCGACATCGAACACAGTATGAAGGATCGTCGACATCATGTCCCCGGGAGTGATCGGCCTGGTCGCGGGCTTCTCAGCCTTGGCATTGGATCGTCCTATCACCTGCCCCATGCGCAGGCCGCCGCCGGCGAAGGCCAGTGGACAAAGATTCGCCCAATGGCCACGACCGCTACCCTTCCCGATCTTCGGGGTGCGCCCGAAATCACCGGTTATGACCAACAGGATCTTTTCGCTCAGCCCTCGCTGTTCAACATCCTCCAGGAAGGCCGATACGGCCTGGTCCATGGTCGGCCCCAGCATGGCCATTCCCTTGACCATCCCGGGGTTGTTGCTGTCGGCATGCATGTCCCACCCTGCGCTATGCACTGAGACAAAGCCGGCCCCTGCCTCGCAGAGCCTCCGCGCAAGCAGCATCTGCTTGCCGAGGGTGCTGGGCCTGTAGCTGCTATGCCCGACCCTGATGTGGCTGGTGTCGTATTTCTCCACCAGCCTGGGATCTTCAAGCCCCAGGTCAAACGCCCTGGTCGCGCCGCCAAGCAACATGGAGACGGCCTGGGTCGACAGCTTGTCCATCGCCCCCATCGCCTTGCTGCCATCCAGCCGCCGCCGAAAGGAGTCGATGGAATCGAGCAGCCGGCGACGATTTTCAAAAATCTCCGGAGGGAGATTCAGGGTCATGTTCGCCACGCCCGGGTCCACTCGCTGGTCGTTGTTCCTGGCAATAGTCTTCCCCGCGGCCTCCGCGCCCCAGCCCACCTGCCGGGGAAACGGCCCGTAAGATCTCCCGAGAGAGCCGGACCAGGAGCCCTTGTTGAAGCGATGAAACTCCTTGGTGTACTGCCGATCCACCTCGGCCTCGTTCAGGGTGATGTAGGTGGGCAACCCAGTGTCAGGATGGTTCGTTCCACGCAGGCGTGAATAGCAGGATCCGATGCTGAAACCAGCCGAGCGATTACCTACTGGGTCGGTGCCTCCGGAGAGCACATGAATATGAGCCTTCTCATGATCTCCTACCTTGTGGGCGTGCGAACGAACAACCGCCAGCTTATCGGCCATGGCCGCCAGCCTGGGGAAGCTGCCCCCGAAAGTGACGCCGGGAATATTGGTCTTCACCTCGCCGTTGACGCTGCGATATTCCATCGGAGCGTCCATCTTGGGATCAAAGGTCTCGATCTGGCTCGCGCCGCCGGAGAGATAGAGCAGAACGACCGACTTGTCCCGGACAAAGTCCTCATCGGAAGATCCCCCCTTTGCCGCGAGCAGATTTGGGAGCGCCAGCCCCCCCAGTCCCAGGCTTCCAACCCGGAGAAAATCGCGCCGGCTGAGCCCGGAACAATCCCTGCCTCCTCCTGACTGGACAAAATTGAGCACTGCTTCGTATTCTCCTCTACAGTCGGCAACGCGGACGCATGAGACTAGTTGCCTAGAAACACGCTGATCTCATAGCGCTATTTTAGGTTATCCGGGATGGACAACCAAGAGTTTGCCATCGGATCGTCTGATGGCCGCAAAGCTCGCCGAAGCCCCTAAGCGTAACAATATAAGGACTTAGAAAAAAGAAGAGGCCTTTTACCTCGCAAGGATCTTCACAAAAAGAACCTTGTTGCGCTGCCCCTTCCGTTTCCCGAGCCTCAAAAGACCTTCCCCGCAGGTGATCCAGCTCTCCTTGTCGCTGATCCGGCAGACGCCGGAATTCCCCAGGGTCGCCTGGTTTTCCGGAATCAGAACCCGCTCTGTCTTCCGGATGACACGGAGGGTGCCCGGATCGACCTGGCCAATAAAAAGCGGCGCACGGTGCCGGAACATGTGGTCGTTGCCGGCACCCCGGCGGGTGTATACGAGAAAAAGTCCTCCGCCAATCGTAACCCAGTGCTGCTGCGTGTTGTAGCTTCCCAGAGGCTTGCCATCATCGAACAGCCACTCGCGAACCTCCTCGAAATGAAGCCCATCCTTGCCTCGCGTGACATAGCCGGTATGGTCGGCCCGCAAGGTAAGAAAGTACTCCGAGCCGAAACGGACCAGGGACGGCTCGTAGAGACCTCGTCCCCGGGGGACGCTCAGCTCAGATCCATGCTCCTTGTAGGTGAGGGCCTTGCCATCAAACGCGCAGCGTGCCACCACGCTGGTGAAATTATACTTTTTCGGGTCTCGCCAGTAACGGACCGGAAGAAGGATATCCCCATCGGGAAGATCCACGCGCTGGGTGTTGCCGGCGTTCGCGCCGGTGATCCGGTAGCCGCCATGGTCTTTTTCGGGCATGCCCAGGAATCGAAGGGGCTCCCAGGCTCCTGTCTTCGGATCCATCACGGCGTAAGCCACCCTCTCCCTCAATGCGACCTCGCGCTTCCCGTCAGCGAAATTAAAGGTCTTGCCTGTCGCCAGGACTCGACCGCTCTTTGAATGCCAGGTCGGCCAGAAATCGCCGGGCGCGACCTCGTAACCATCGGCCTGTTTCGTGCGCCTGAGGGCCGTGATTCGGGCGGGACGGCTCCAGGTTCTGCCGGCATCAAGGCTGGTCGACTGGTAGATGTCGTGGAAATCGTGGGACTGGGCCTTCCCTGTCTCTGACAAGGTCGTAACCCACCGCGGCCTCACACCGGGAACATAAGCCGTCCGCGCCTGCCACCAATCCCACTGATCCGAGCCCTCAAGCCCCCCCAGGCTCTCAATCTCGAACCGTACCGGTTCTACCCGGTCCTGCCCCACGCCCCGGCCAGCGCAGATGCCCAGCGCCAGAATACTGGAAAGCAGCGGCTTCAGATGTCTTCGAAACGGAAAAACCCCGGCCAAATCACGACTCCTTGAGAAAGATTCCCTGGCCCTGGCGCCTCGGACAAGAAACCCGGAAAACGATTACTTCTTCAAGTTCGCGAGCTTCTTGCGTACGAGAGCCGACTGTTCATCTGTGAGAACCTGCCAGCAGGCGAGGCCGTTACCGACCAGCTCCCATTCGTCAAATTCCCAGACAACCTTCTTGTCACGGGTGATCTCGAAAATCTGGGGGTTCTTATCGCCAGCGTGGCAATTGCCGACAATACGATTGCCGTTCTCAAGCTCCTGGAGACAGGTCATCCAGCCCAGCCCGATCTCCGTACCGGGCACCTTGCCCTTGACCTCCCAGACGACCTTCTTCTCGGGCGACACCTCGACCACGCTATGACCGCTGCCGGAGGCTATCAGGGTGTTGCCGTTTTTCAACCGGATAGCCCCGTAGACACGGGTCCTGATGAGGTAATCCCAGACCACTTCGCCCTTACTGTTGTACTCGGTCACAACGCCGGGGTTCTCGGAGCAGACCAGGAGATTGCCATCGGATGTGTGACGCGCCCACCGGGTACTCCGCGTCCCCCCGGGTTTGAGCGGGAACTCCTTGACGAGTTTTCGATCCTTGTCCACCTCGACCACGCGCCCAACACCGCTCTCCACAATCACGGTGTTGCCGTTGGGAAGCCTGGCGAATGCGTGAACATCGACGCGCTTGCCCTTGTTCCCATTCATACTCGCCGAATCGTAGGTCCACACCACCTTCTTATCGAGGGTGATCTCTTTGAGGGTCGTCCAGGTGTCGTGAAAGAGGATGTTGCCGTTAGACAGGAAATGCACATCGTGATGCCCGGTATGGCCGCGGCGCGGGCCAGCGGTCTTGTGGGACCAGACCACATCCCCCTTGGCATCGGTGATGGCCAGGATGTTCTTTCCGTAAGAAACGCCGACAAGAACTAGACGCTCGGCCTGGACATTGACGGTGAGAAACAGAACGGCCAGAACGCCGAGCAGACACAGTGAATATTTCATATTGACTCCAAATCCTCCAAATGGGTTAACCCACGCATCATAGACCAGAAGCCCGATGGCAGGCAAGCGACACCCAGCCACCTCCCGCGCCAGGAAGGACTACTCGGCCTCGTAACCACGCCACATCCACACGAGGGTGTCGGCCAGCGTATGCTCGAAGACTCTGCGGTCGCAATGCCGCGACGCGCGACTGAAAACAAAACGGTAGTGATACCCCTTCGCCTTCAGGGCTGCAGCCGTGCGCCTGTTGGCCATCACCCAGTTGTGGTAGGTGCCCTCGGGATCCTTCGCTCCATTATCGTTCTCCGAAACATGGGTAAAGATCCGCAGCGGCTTCCGTTCGCTGTTTTGAATCAGCTTCCTGCCGGAATGATAGTCCCAGGCCCCAAGCGGAAACTTCGCCTCCTCGGGAGCATCGTCATCCTGTTGATCGACAAAAGTACCGGAATAGGTAATCAGGCGCCTGAAAAGATCGGGCCTGAACCAGCCCATCGTGAGAGCGGCGGCACCGCCGGAGCTGCAGCCCATAGCAGCTTTCCCCCAGGGGTTCTCGGTAAAGGCTATCTTTGGATAAGCCGCCCTGACCTGGGGGTTGCCCAACACGGCAGGGAGCACCTCATCGTTGATGAAACGCGCAAACCTGTCGGACAAGGTGTCGTACTCGAGACCTCGCTCGCTGCCCTTGCTGTCATTGCCTCCGTTTTGTACGGAGATAACAATGAAGGCGGGGAGCCTGCGCTTCGGGTCCTTTGAGATGGTCAGGTTGTCGAGCGCGTTCCGGACCAGCGGCAGGCGACTGGGTCCATCGTGCGTGACGAGGATCGGCGCCTTGGCTCCATCCTTGTAGGCCGCCGGAACGTAGACGAAGATCTTCCGCTCCTTGCGTACCGGCTTCTTCTTGTCCAGTGTCTTGTCATCTCCACGAAAGATCCTGCTGGACTTGAGAGGCATCTTGAAAATGAAACCCCTCCCCTTGGGATTGCCCTGGTCGGTGAGGGCGGGATCGATCCTGAAATCCGGGCCGATAGTATAGTCTCCATCGCCCTCGTCCCCGGGCGACTCCTTATACTTATCCGCCTGGGAAACAGCCGGCAGTCCGCAAAAAAACAGGCCGCCGAGAAACGCTATAGACACAACCACTTGCTTCATCTGCCCTGCCTCAAATATTTCAACTCACTGGGCCGACAACCTTATTCACCCGGCCGTTGGTTCCAATGAACTATAACAGAAAGTTGTCCGGGGAGGCTTCGGTCAGAACCCGCAAACATTGGGGCAGGCCTCCAGACGAACGCAGTCCGTCCCGCGGCTTGGCGGCGCCCCGCCCTGGTACATGTACGACAGCAGCCAGACCGCATCGGACACGTTAACCTCGCTGTCTCCATTGGAATCCAGTATGGCTACATTCCCCGCGCTCTCCGGCGCACCATCGCCGCAGGGGGCCAGTTCCGGCCTGCGGCCGAAGAGGTGCAGGAGCAAGGCTACCGCGTCGGAAATGTCGACCCGGGCGTCCTGGTTCGCGTCCCCTGGAAGCTGCCGACCGCTTGGCGCGATGCCGGATTCGTCGATTCCGGGAGAGCCCAGGTTCAGGTTGCTTGGGCGCCAGTTCTCTCCATCCCCCCAGGAGGACAGCTCACCCTGGGCATCGGCGATCACCAGGGAGGTCCCCCGGCCATCGGTCTCGGCATGCCACAGGTCGGAATATTCAAAGTCCGCCACCGGCTCACCAAGCGGCCCATGAATACTGATGCGTTCTCCTCTATCGCTGAGAGCTCCGGAGTACTCCCCAGCCACAAGGATCCGGGCAAGATCATAGCGGCTCGCAAAGCCCTGGATATCTTCTACAAGGACGACCACCTCGCCCGGGCCGAGCTCGGTAACGGCGCTATCGGTAAAATCAAATCGAATCCCCTCAACGAACCGCACTCCGCGAAGGTCCAGCGTGTCGGCGCTGACGTTCTGAAGCTCTATGTACTCGAACTCACGGCGATCGAAAGGGCTGCCATCCGGCGCAGGAGCGGGGTTGTACATGATCTCGGTTACACGCAGGGGCATATCCGTATAGAAAACCGTCTCGGTCAAAGGCCCCCAGGGATGACTCGCCGGTACCGCCGAGCGAATCCGCGAAGAGATATGGGTTGTTTCCATAAGACGGAAGGGGCCAGTGTAAGAAATCGCCGTGGGCGACAAGCCTCCACCGGGCAGACGCGGGTCGGACCCGTCCAGCGTATAGAAGGAGTTGTCATCGACCAATCCGACCTCGATCGTGCGTTCGACGAGCCCTGCCCGTATCAGGAAGTCGCTGCTGTTGGCTGTAAAGTTCAGCCCGTGAATCGCCAGAACATTCAACCCAACGCGCAGGTTCTCCCGAAAATCCTGTAATTCAAAGACGACGGGATTGCCCGGGTCGGCCTCGTTGGAACCATCCGCGAGTGAGTCCCACTCGAGGTCATCAACCCCAGGCGCGTTCGCCTCCGCCACGCGCTCTCCATTGAGATAGGCGACAAACCCGTCATCGTAATCGAGCACCAGGGTCAGGTTGTCCATCGAGGTGATCGCCTGCTGGTTGGCTATGTTGAATGGAATGCGAATAAAGACCGAGGTGTTGCCGGGATCATTCTCCATCTCATCACGGAGATCCAGGTCGATCACATCCTCGTAGTCATCGTTCCTGTCGTAGCCGACCCCGCCTGCGGCGGCCTGCCAGGTCTCCCCGTGCGCTCCCTCCACGTAACCTGGCAACAACCACTCATCTCCCATATCGCCGTTCCGGGGGACGAGGACACTTCGTGGAGCGTCTGTTTCGATCACCGGGAAATCGACAATTCTCTCGATGCCCACCGCCCCTATTCCAAGCTCGGCGCCAGGGGATATGGCGCCGCCATGCTGGGCGCGGCCGTCGACAACGAAAGCGGGGGCGGACACCGGCAGCATCAGGCCGGCATCGCGGTAGTGGGCCGCCATCACATCGCTTCGCGTCGGCAGGATTCCATCTAGATACCTGTCCTTGGCGCTTTCCCAGGATGCCGGGGTCCTGTAATTCCAGCGCGCGCATTCAGCCAGCATCGAGCGCTCAACCTCCTCGGTCTGCTGCCGGAGACGTTCCATGTTTTTTTCCGCGGACATCGCTCCATCATTGAAAAACATCTTATGGATGCGATCGGCCAGGAGAACCCTGTAATCCGGATGGTTCTCAGCCAAAAGCATGCTGAAGATGCTCCCGGGACCATCTCCGACCTGCCTGCCCGGCTGGCTCATGGTAACAGGGTTGCCGTTAAAACCTGGTCGTCCGCCGCCGCCATCGGTGGGGCCCCGAAGGAACCCGTCCGTATCATTCATGAAGAACTGGAAG
>Ga0163108_10000849_pt1 | contig 22498 bp, 29 predicted proteins | sample Fk1155metaG_FD_109644 | JGI IMG/M metagenome (GOLD analysis project Ga0163108, IMG submission 109644) | Marine microbial communities from the Central Pacific Ocean - Fk160115 155m metaG | ecosystem: Environmental > Aquatic > Marine > Oceanic > Photic zone | place: The Central Pacific Ocean...
ACATGCTTTACGTAAGCTAGAGTTAAAAGCCTGTCCTAGTGCAGGTGCATGCGGAGGACAATTTACCGCGAATACTATGGCGTGTGTGTCTGAAGCGATTGGATTAGCTTTACCTTATTCTGCAGGAACTCCAGCACCATACGAACAAAGAGACAGATATGCTTTACAAAGTGGTAAGGCAGTAATGAATTTATTAAAAAAAAATATTAGACCTAGAGATATTGTTACAAAAAAATCATTAGAAAATGCCGCAGCTATTGTGGCAGCTACTGGTGGGTCTACCAATGCGGCTTTACACTTACCAGCACTTGCAAATGAAATAGGAATTAAATTTGATTTGATGGATGTAGCTAAAATTTTTAAACAAACACCTTACCTAGCAGACTTGAAACCTGGTGGAAAATATGTTGCCAAAGACATGTGGAAAGCAGGAGGCGTTCCAATGTTATTAAAAACTTTGTTGGAAGGCGGCTACATTCATGGAAATTGTTTGACCGTTACCGGAAAAACTATGAAAGAAAATTTAAGAAAAGTTAAATTTAATAATAAACAAAAAGTAATGAGAAAATATAATAATCCATTATCACACAATGGTGGAGTTGTTGGACTGAAAGGAAATCTTGCTCCACAAGGCGCTATTGTAAAAGTTGCAGGATTAAAAAAACTTCAGTTTACTGGACGAGCAAGATGTTTTGATACTGAGGAATCGGCTTACAAAGCTGTACTAAAAAGAAAATATAAAGATGGAGATATTATAATTATAAGATACGAAGGACCAAAAGGCGGACCAGGTATGAGGGAAATGTTGCAAACAACAGGGGCCATTTATGGACAAGGTAAAGGAGAAAAAGTTGCATTAATTACAGATGGAAGATTTTCAGGGGCAACAAGAGGATTCTGTATAGGACATGTAGGCCCAGAAGCATCAGTAGGTGGTCCTATAGCTTTATTAAAAAATGGAGATGTAATTCACATTGATGCAAAAAAAGGAACAATTAACGTTAATCTTTCAAAAAAAGAATTGGTTAAGCGCAGAAAAAAATGGAAACCAAAAAAAATTAATTTTGGAAATGGAACACTTTGGAAATATGCTCAAACTGTTGGGCCGGCTTACCTAGGGGCTTCTACGCATCCTGGCGGAAAAAAAGAAGTCAAATGTTACGCTGATATTTAAATGAAAATTAGACCCGTCATTCTATGTGGTGGTGAAGGAACTAGACTTTGGCCAAAGTCAAAAAACAATCAAGCAAAACAATTTATCAATTTTGGTGGTTGGAACTTGTTTGAAAAAACATTGAATAGAGTAAAAGGAAAAATATTTGACCATCCCATTATAAGTACTAATTCGAAGTATTTAAAGCAGGTAAAATACTTTCTAAAAAAAATTAAAATTAAGGAATATAGTATTATACTTGAACCAGCTAAAAGAAATACAGCACCAGCAATATTATCTGTTGCTTTGATTAAAAGAATCCCAAATAGACAGGCGTTAATGTTTTTCCCTGCTGATCATTTAATTGATAATACCAAGCAACTCAACAAAGCTCTTGAAAAAAACAAAAGGTATTTGGATAACCAAAACATATTTGTGTTTGGTATAAAGCCAAATTCACCATCAAAAGAATATGGTTATTTTCTAACTAAAAAAAATGGGCCAAACATAAATAAAGTAAGTAAATTTATTGAGAAACCATCAGAATCAAATGCTAAAAAAATTATTAAAAAAAAAGGTTATTGGAATTCAGGAATGTTTTTTGCAAGAAAGGACTCAATCATTAACAATTTTAAAAAGTATCAACCTCTAATATACAAAAATTGTCTCAGATCTGTTTTTAAAGCAAAATTTAAACAGAATACATATCGGCTAAACAAAGCATCATTTCTTGCAGCGGAATCAAAGTCTTTCGATTATGCCATTTTAGAAAAAACAAAAAATATTAATGGCATAAAACTGAACATTTCTTGGACAGATCTTGGGAATTGGAAGGAAATTTTAGAAATTTATCACAAAAATAAATCTAAATATTTTAATAAGAAAAACGTTTATTATAGGCCATGGGGTCGCTATGTTAATTTATTTGAAGGAAAAAAATTTTTGATAAAGGAATTAACGGTTAATTCTAAATCTTCTATTAGTTTGCAAAAACATAACTATAGATCAGAGCATTGGATGGTTACACAGGGAAAACCCAAAATTACAGTTAATAATAAAAAATTTTTTAAAAAAGAAAATGATTCCATTTTTATTCCCGTGGGAACAGTACACAGAATAGAAAATTTATATAAAAAATCCGTTAAAATCATGGAAGCTCAAACAGGACCTATTTTAAAGGAGTCCGACATCATCAGATACAAAGATATTTATGGTAGAATTAAATAATTTCCAACTCTATTGGAGTATGATCTGAAGGTTTTATTTTTGATCTTGGTTTCTTATTAATACTTATATTTTTTATATTATTCAGAATATTGTTGGAAACTAAAAAATGATCAATTCGTAAACCATTGTTTTTTTGCCAAGACCCCGCTGTGTAATCCCAAAAAGTATATTCTTGTTTATCTTTGTTTAGGTGGCGATAAACATCGACAAAACCTATATTAATTAGTTCACGAAACTTTTTCCTGATCTCTAATTTAAATAGAGCGTCATTTTCATATCTAGTATAGTCATGGGAGTCTATTTCCTCTGGAAGGATATTAAAATCACCAGCAATAATAATATTTTTATTTTTTAAGAATGTTTTTTTTATTTGAAGAACAAACAAATCAAGCCAATTTTTTTTGTAATCATACTTTTCGGTGTTTATTGGATTACCGTTTGGAACATAAATATTAATCAATTTAATTAGAGCTGACTTATTTTTTATATCACCCTCAATAATTCTAGATTGATTTAGCTTATCTTTAATGAATCCTGTGGCAACTTTATTAAATTTTATTTTAGATAAAAAAGCTACACCATTATAACTTTTTTGTCCAAAGACATGAGAGTCGTACCCGATGTTTTTAAAATCACTAACAGGAAAATTTTTATTTTCTGTTTTTATTTCTTGTAGCATCAATATATCAGGAGCAGATTGTTTGATGTAATCGAGAATATTCTGAATTCTTGCTCTTACGGAATTTACATTCCAAGAAACAATTTTCATTTAAACAGAAAAAGAAAGCCCACAACCACAAGAAGAGCTTGCTTGTGGATTATTTATTATGAATGAGTTTCCGATTAATTCTTTTTTAAAATCTACCACCGAACCATCAATAATTTTTAAAGAGCTTTTATCAATAACCGCCTTATCAAACAGGTTATCATCAGCAGTAACTTTATCGTCAAAGGAGAATTTGTATTTAAAACCAGAACAACCACCTCCTTGAACTGAAATTCTAAAATACATTTTTGAACTCTTTTCTAGAAGAATTCTTTTAATTTCCTCTTTGGCTGAGTCTGTAAATTCAATTTTGTTAGTCATATTTAATAAATAATGTATTATACATTTTTATCACATCTTATGCAAAAAAGTGAATATTCTAAATTTGCCACACCAATTAAATCTAGTGGAAGGATTTATAGTGAGAAATCTAGTTTGCTGAGATCTCCCTATCAAAGAGATAGAGACAGAGTAATACATTCTACAGCTTTTAGAAGATTAAAACATAAGACTCAAGTTTTTGTTAATACAACAGGAGATCACTATAGAACGAGAATAACACATTCTCTTGAAGTTTCACAAATCGCAAGAACACTTGGAAAAATTTTTAAATTAAACGAGGACCTTTGTGAGACACTGAGTTTAGCGCATGATTTAGGTCACCCACCATTTGGACATGCTGGAGAAGAAGCTTTAAACGAATGTATGGATGGTTTTGGAGGATTTGATCACAATATTCAAACTTTGAGAATTTTGACTCTATTGGAAAACAAATACTATAATTTTCCAGGTTTAAATTTATCTGTTGAAACATTAGATGGTTTAATAAAACACAATGGTCCTGTTTTAGACAGATCAAACTATGATCGTATTCTGGGTAAAAATATTTTTAAAAAAAAAATTAATTTTAATAACAGGCCGTCAGTAGAATCACAAATTTCATCTATCTCTGATGATATTGCTTATAATAGTCATGATCTGGAAGATGGTTTAAAGGCAATGTTATTTCAAATAGACGATCTAGATAAAATACCTGTTATTTCAGATATAATTTATAAACATAAGAAGAAACTAAAAACAAAAGATAAAGAATTAGTATTAAGACAAATCGTTAGAGATATAATCAACGAAATGGTAAAAGATATAGTTATCAATACAAAAAAAAATCTAAAATATGCAAAACCCAAAAATATTAATGAGATCTATAAGTCAAAAATTCATTTAGTTAATTTTTCCGATAAAATGATTAATTTTGATTTATCTATAAAATCTTTTTTAAAGGCACAAATGTATAGCCATAAGAATGTTTTAAAAAAAACCAAACAAGGACAAGGCATAGTTAGGACTTTATTTTCGAAAATAAGAAAGAATCCCACTAGGTTTATCAAAAAAAGTGCTTTACATAATTTTTCAAAAGAAAGATCCGTTTGTGATTTTATAGCAGGAATGACGGATAGATATGCAACAAATTTATATAACTCAATAAAATGAATTTATTTAAAATTTATCTAAACGAAATAAGAAAAAAAATAATTAAAAACAAAAAAGATTTCAATCTTAAATCAACAGATGATTTAAAACAAATTATAGTTGAGAATCCTCCAGAACAATTTGATTTTGATTTATCATCAAATGCAGCTATGGTTATAGCCAAATTAACAAAAGAGAATCCAAGAAATATAGCTGACAAATTGAAAAAAATTCTGCTGAAAGAAATAAAAGACTTTTCTAATATTGATATTGCTGGACCAGGTTTTTTAAATTTTAAATTAAATAACAAAGCTTGGATAAAAGTTATTGATTTTATTTATAAAGGTAAAAAAAAATTTGGATCAAACAATCAAAAGAAGAAATACAACATAGAATTTGTATCTGCTAACCCCACAGGTCCAATGCACGTAGGTCATTGCAGAGGTGCTGTATTTGGTGATGTTTTGTCTAATTTGTTAAAATTTAGTGGAAACAAAGTTACAAAGGAATTTTATATTAATGACTACGGAAATCAGGTTCAGAATTTTACTAAATCTATTTTTTTTAGATTAAGAGAAATAAAATATAAAGAAAATTTTCCAGAGAATAAGGAAAATCTTTATGTAGGTGATTATATAAAAGATATAGCTAAAAAAATTTTAAAAAGTAATAAAAATATTAACTTAAATAGTTTTGAAAAAAATTATAAAATTCTTAAAAAAGAATCTTTGAAATATTCTCTAGATTCAATTAAATCTGATCTTAAATCACTAGGAGTTAAGCACGACCACTTTTTTTCTGAAACCAAATTAGTTGACAAAAACTTGGTTTCTAAAAGCATTAATAAATTAAAAAAAAATGGTTTTGTAGTAGACGGTTTTCTGGAACCACCAAAAGGGGAAAATCCTTCAAATTGGAAAAGAACTAAAAGGTTAATTTTTAAATCTACCTTGTTTGGAGATGATTCAGATAGAGCTTTACAAAAAGATGATGGATCATGGACATATTTTGCAAATGATGTTGGTTACCACTCAACAAAAGTATCAAAAAAATATGATTACCTAATCAATATTCTTGGTGCTGACCACATTGGTTATATAAAAAGAATATCAGCAGCAGTTACAGCCTTATCAAAAAATAAAATAAAATTAATCTGCAAAGTTTCTCAGCTTGTAAAATTTTTAAAAAATGGAGAGCCATACAAGATGTCTAAACGTTCGGGCGATTTTGTTGCACTGAGCAGTTTATTAAAGGAAGTAGAAAAAGACTCTGTTAGATTTATGATGTTGAATAGAAGCAGTGATATGGAATTGGAATTTGATTTTAATAAAGTTTTAGAAAAAAATAAAGACAATCCAGTTTTTTATGTACAATATTGTAATGCCAGAATCAATTCTCTATTCAGATCACTCAAAATGAATCAAAAAAATAAAATAAATTTAGATTTAAATAATTTTAAAATTAATAGTTTTGAATATAAACTTTTAAGAAAGATTATAGAATGGCCTAAGATCGTTGATACTGCTTCTAAAAAATTTGAGCCACACAGAATTCCATTTTATCTTTATGAACTTTCTACAATATTTCACTCATATTGGAGTAAAGGAAACGAAGATCTTGATTTTAGATTTATAAAAGATGGAGAAATCAGCAGCCCTTTATCATTTAAAATTTTTCAATTAATTTCTATCGTGTTAGAAAACGGAATGAATATCCTGGGAGTTTCATTGCCCAAAAGAATGTAATGTACAAGGGAATATTAAAAGTAACATATTTTTTGTTTATAGTATTTTTTTTACTTTTTGTTTTTATATTTTATTTTTCTGAAGATAATAAAAATAAAATTAAAAATAACAGATCTAATTATAATGAAAATATTTATAAACAAATTTCAGATTTACCATTTTTAGAAAACGATACAAACGAGGTGATAGAATATAATTATGATAAATCAGAAGAAAAAAAATTAAAAAAAAGATATTTTTGGAAATTATTAAATGGGAATTAATAGAAAACCAGCAATAATTAGTATCGCAGGCTATAAGCTAACTAAAGAAGAAATAAAGCTACTTAAAATAGAAAAACCATGGGGAGTTATTTTATTTAAAAGAAATATTTTGTCTTTTGAACAAACAAAAAAACTTACAAAACAAATAAGACAATGTTTGAACGATCAATTTTACCCAATATTAATAGATGAGGAAGGAGGTAAGGTTTCAAGACTTTCCAATTTGTTTAATACAAGGGAATTTTCACAAAATTTTTTTGGTAATATTTATGAAAATAATAAAAAAAAAGGAATATTAATTTACAAGTACTACTTAGAAACAATTTCTAACATACTAAATGATATGGGAGTTAATATTAATACGATACCTGTTATGGATTTGTTGCAAAATTCCACACATGAAATTATTAAAGGAAGAAGTTATTCAAAAAAACTAAGTACCGTTAAATCTTTGGGAAAATTTTGTATCTCTTTTTTAAAAGAAAAAAAAATTGCCACAGTTGCAAAACATGCACCAGGGCATGGATGTGCAAATGCTGATAGTCACAAGAAATTGCCTGTAGTTAAAAAAAAACCAAAAGAACTTTATGCTGCTGATTTTTCAGCATTTAACAATTTAAATTGTCATTTCTTAATGACTGCTCATGTTCTTTATAAAAAAATTGATCCAAGTTTTTCAGCCACACATTCAAAAAATATAATAGAGAAAATAATAAGAAAAAAATTGAATTTTAAAGGCCTTATAATTTCCGACGATATTTCTATGAAAGCTTTAAGTAAGAACTTAATTTTAAATGCTAAAAATGCACTTAATTCGGGATGCAATTTAGTCTTGCATTGCAGCGGAAAAATACAAGAGTCTAGAAATTTATTGAACAACTTAGAAGTAATAGACAAGTTTACACAAAAAAAAACATATCAATTTTATGAATTTTTAAGATAAGATTGTTAAATGGAATCAAACAATCTAATATCAATTGATATCCCAAACTATTCAGGACCACTTGAAACATTACTTGAACTGGCAAAAGCACAAAAGGTTGATTTAACAAAAATTTCTGTAACCAAACTGGCAGATGAATTTTCAGAATTTATTAAAAATTTTAAAGAAAAAAACTTAGATATAGCTTTCGAATACTTATTAATGGCTACCTGGTTAACGTATCTAAAGTCTAAATTGCTTTTGCCTGAAGATGAAGAAGATAATTTTAAAGCATCCGAGATTGCTGAAAAATTGAAACTCCAACTTAAAAAACTTGAACTAATTAGATTGTTGTCTGATGAATTACTCAGAAAAAAAAGAATTGGAAGAGATATTTTTTACAGAGGAACAAAAGGTGGGATTAAATCAATACATAATCCGATTTATAAAGTTACTCTTTATGAACTACTAAAAGCTTATTCTACAGTAAAAACTCAATTTATATTTCAAAAAGTTAATATTCCAAAATTGCCAGTTATGACAACTCAAGAAGGAATCAAACGAATTAAAGAAAATATGCAGCTCATTGACGATTGGAAAAAAATAAACGAACTAATCCCAGGTACATTTAGCAAATCAAGAAAATCTAAAAAAAGTGGATTGGCTTCAATTTTCTCTGCAAGTTTAGAGTTAACCAAAGATGGTCTAATTAATATTATGCAAGATAATTTATTTGATGATGTTTTTATTAAAAGAGCGGCTCATATACCTTTAAGATTGAAAACTAAATAGGTTAATTTATGGAAAAAAATAAAGAAAACAATAATGTTATAAATTTTCCCAAAAAAAAGTCCAAACTAGAAAGGCAAATCGAAGGAATAATCTTTTCAGCTGAAGAACCCCTTGATATTGAAACAATTGAAAAAAGAGTTGGAACAACTTCAAATATAAAAAAAATTTTAGAAAATTTACAGAAAGAATATTCCGGCAGGGGAATCAATCTCGTTTGTATTTCAAATAAATGGATATTTAGAACTGCTGTTGATTTATCCAAACTTATGTCTATGCAAAAATCACAACAAAAAAAATTATCAAAGGCAACAATAGAAACTCTTTCAATTATTGTTTACCATCAACCTGTTACAAGATCTGAAATAGAAGATATAAGAGGCGTTGCTTTCGCTACAAATACTTTAGAAGTTCTACTGGAACTTGATTGGGTTAGACCAGCTGGTCGTAAAGATGTTCCTGGCAAACCAATACTGTATGTTACTACTGAAAATTTTTTAAATCATTTCAATATAAAAAAATTATCAGATTTACCAACCGTAGACGAACTAACCTCTGCAGGACTAATTGAAGCCGGAAGTGTAGATTCATCTATTTTTGGTACAGGAAAATTTTTTAAGGAACAATCCGAGGAAAAAAAGGATAATATTTATTCTGATGTTGATGAAGCCTTAGAACAATCATCAAAAATAGAAGAATAAATATATTTATTTAATTGTTATTATTGTATAGGATAGTCTCATGGGTATAAGTTTTTGGCAAATAGCAATAGTAGTTGTTCTTGTTGTCCTACTCTTCGGTAGAGGCAAAATTTCTAGCTTAATGGGGGATGTTGCAAATGGAATTAAAAGTTTTAAAAAAGGTATGTCTTCCGACGACAGTAAGCAATCAACAATAGACGATAAAAAAGACGAAGATTCAGATTCTCAAAACAAGTAATTACCAATGCCACAAATTGGATGGTTTGAATTATTAATAGTTGTTTTAGTGGCTATATTGGTTATAGGCCCCAAGGATTTTCCTGTAGTTTTAAAAAAAATTGGAAATTGGATTGGATCAACAAAAAGGTATTTTTCAGACATTCAGCAAAAAGTAAATGAAACTGTAGATGAAGATGTTTCTGTTGAATCTAAATATTCAAAAAAAACCAAAGATAAAAAATTAGATGAGTGAAAAAAATACAGAACAAAATTCATTTATTGGCCATCTCAGCGAATTAAGATCTAGAATAATCAACTCATTAATTTTTATCTCTATAATTTTTGTAGTTGGATATATCTTTGCTGAAAGTATCTATAATTTTTTAGTAGATCCTTACGCTCAAGCTGTAAAAAACGATGGTGTTGATAGAAGGCTTATCTTTACAGCTCTTCACGAAACATTTATTACATATTTAAAACTTGCTTTTTTTGCTGCACTTTTTTTGGGAAGCCCAATTCTTTTGACTCAGATATGGAAATTTGTAGCCCCAGGTTTATATAAAAATGAAAAAAAAGCCTTGTTACCATATCTAATAGCTACACCTATATTATTTTTATTAGGAGGTATGTTGGTTTATTATGTAGTTATGCCTTTAGCAATAAAGTTTTTCCTGTCATTTGAAACTTCGGGTCAACTAAATACTTTGCCTATACAATTAGAAGCTAAAGTTAATGAGTATTTATCTTTGATCATGAGACTAATTTTTGCTTTTGGTTTGAGTTTTCAATTACCAGTGCTACTAAATTTACTTGCTAGAGTGGGAGTCATTGATTCTAAATACCTTCAGGAAAGAAGGAAATATTTTATAGTTATAATTTTTGCTGCAGCTGCAATATTAACTCCGCCTGATCCCATAACACAAATTGGTTTAGCAATACCTTTATTGATACTATATGAATTATCTATATTATCTGTAAAAATAACCGAAAAGAAAAATAATGCACAACATTAAATCTATTAGAGAAAATTCAGAACATTTCAAGAAAAAGCTTGAATCAAGAAATATAAAAGTAAATTTTAAAGATTTATTAGATTTAGATAAAAAAAATAGAGAATTAATACAAAAGAAAGAGAAATTTGAACAAGAAAGAAAGATTATATCAAAAAAAAAAGATAAATCACAATTTAAAAAGTCAAAAAAAATATCAAATGAAATAAAATTACTAGAGGAATCTCAAGAAAAATTAAAAAAAAAAATTAACGAAATTTTAAATTTTTTACCCAATGTAGCTTTAGATGATGTTCCGCTAGGAAAAGATGAAAAATCTAACAAAGAGTTAAATAAGGTAGGCGAAATACCTAAGTTTAATTTTGAACCAAAATCCCATTATGAAATTGGAAAAAAAATGAGCTTAATGGATTTTGATCTAGCAACAAAAACTTCCGGTTCAAGATTTGTTTTTCTTAAAGGAAAATTAGCTAGATTGGAAAGAGCTATTTCAGACTTTATGCTTGATACACACACAAAAGAGTTTGGTTATCAGGAAATATCTCCGCCACTGCTTGTTTCAGAAGAAACAATGTTTGGAACAGGACAACTTCCAAAATTTGAAAGTGATCAATTTGAAATAAAATTAGATGGAGAGAAAACAAGAAAATTTTTGATACCCACAGCAGAAGTAATTTTAACAAATATGGTCAGAGAAAGTATTCTTAAAAAAGAAGATCTGCCTATAAGATTAGTTGCATCGACAGCCTGTTTTAGAAAAGAAGCAGGTAGTTATGGAAAAGATACAAAAGGTATGCTTAGACAACATCAATTTTACAAAGTTGAATTGGTCAGTATTGTTGAACCAAACAAATGTAAAGATGAATTAAAAAGAATGACCGGTTGTGCAGAAGATATTTTGAAAAAATTAAAACTTCCTTATAGAACCATTTTACTTTCCAGTGGTGATATGGGATTTAGTGCTGAAAAAACTATAGACATAGAAGTTTGGATCCCCTCTGAAAAAAAATATAGAGAAATATCAAGCTGTTCATCCTGCGGACAATTTCAGGCAAGAAGAATGAAAGCCAAGTATAAAAATGATAAACAATCTGACTTTTTGGGCACCCTAAATGGCTCTGGATTAGCCGTTGGAAGAACCTTAATTGCTATTATGGAAAATTATCAAAAACAAGACGGAACCATTGTAGTACCCGAGGTGCTTAGACCTTACATGAACAATTTAGAGTTAATTTAAACATTATTTTTTCGAAGGAGCATTGGTTTTTATTTTTTGTCTTAAACTTTGTAAAAAAGATTGAAGAAAACTTCCTCTTCTAATTTCATTTTGAGTTTCAGCTTTTGAAAATTTATAGTCTTTCATATTGTCTTTATTATAAAAAAGTTTTTCTTGCAAAACTCCATATTTATCGAATTTAACCACCAGTACATTGTTAGTTAGCAAAACATCCCTTCCAAGTTTATACATCTTTCCCTTAGACTTTGTTCTTTCAATATAAATCCATGTATTCTTTTCTTTTATAGATTTTGAATGAGGCTGCCCAAGAGTCTTAATCACATCATTTTTATTGGTGACTTTTACTTTTAACAAATTCTGCCTATTTTCAAGATACATAATACCATGGCTTTTTATCACTTTGTTCCTTTGACAATTAGATAAAAAAATAGATAGAAGTAGTAGTATAATTAAAAAATTAAAATGTTTACTTTTTACAAAAAACATAACAATAAACTTTATAACAAATTGATCAAATTATCACGAAATAAATTTTTTTATGAAAACATTAAACTTTCTGATGATTTTCAAACACGTATACTATTAATTTTTTTTCATCTTGCTATAATACTTAAGAACGCAAAAGGTAATAAGTATCAAAATAAGTCACAAGCAGTCTTTGACAACATTTTTTTAAATATAGAATACCATATAAGAGAATTAGGATATGGGGATGTGGCAGTAAACAAAAAGATGAAAACTTTAAACAAAATTTTTTATGACATTTTGTTAAATTTAGATAAAAACGAAAAAATGTCTTTTGATAAAAATAACAAGATATTAAAAAAATATTTTTTTATTAACAATAATGTTTGCCCTGAAAAAATGCTTAAATTGGCAAAATATCTAGGAAAATTCCAAAATTTTTGTTTTGATTTAGATGTCAATATCATGCTAAATGGATCTATAGATTTTAAATACAAGGTAACATAATGGCTGTACCAAAGAGAAAAACCTCAAAGTCCAGAAGAAATAAACGAAGATCCCACCACAAACTAGTTGGGGCCAACGTTATAGAAGACAAAAAAACTGGCGAATATAGACTGCCACATCATATTGATCTTAAATCAGGTCTTTATAACGGAAAAAAAATTTTAGATAAATAATCTATTTTTATTTTTAAATCCTCATGAATGATAACAAAGTTAAAATTTCAATTGATTTAATGGGAGGGGAAAATTCTCCTAACAAAACTCTTGAAGGAGTAGATCTTTTTATAAAAAGAAATACAAGTAATGATGATTATTTTTTCTATTTATTTGGAGACAAAACTCTTGTTGATAAAAAATTAAAAAAGCTTAAACATTTGAAAAATAATTACGAGTTGGTTGATACAAAAATTATTGTATCAGATGATTTGCCTCCTCTTTCTGCAATCAAAAAAGGCAAAAACTCTAGTATGTGGAAAAGTATTGAATCACAAATAACCTTGCCTTCCGATGTTTCTTTGTCCGCAGGAAATACTGGTGTTTTATTAGTTATGTCAAAAATGATACTAAAAACATTAGAGGACGTTGACAAACCTGCTTTAGCTGGTCTTTGGCCAAACAAAAATAATATGAGTGTTGTACTTGATCTAGGAGCCAATGTTGAATGTGGTGAAAAAAATTTAATAGATTTTTCAGAGATGGGTTCAGCCCTTTATCAGTCACTATACCCAAATGAAAAGCCTAAAGTTGCTTTGTTAAACATAGGGTCTGAAGAAATTAAAGGAACTGAATTACTTAAAAACACATATTCAAAATTAAAAATTTTAGACTCTCTTGGAGATTTTGAATTTTCTGGATATATAGAAGGAAATCAAATAACAGAAGGTAAATCTAACGTTATTGTAACCGATGGTTTTACCGGCAATATTGCATTGAAGACAGCGGAAGGCACTGCTAATTTTTTAACAGAAAATTTAAAACAAGCCTTATCAAGCAGCATTATTTCTAAATTTTCTACTATTTTTTCTTATTTTGCTCTTAAGGAATTTAAAAATAAGCTTGATCCAAGAAAATATAATGGAGCAATCTTTCTAGGATTAAACGGTCCAGTTGTAAAAAGCCACGGTTCAACAGATGCATTAGGTTTTTCTTACTCCATTGAAGTGTGTTATAAAATCGCAAAAGGAAAAATGATGAAAAAAATTAAGGACAATCTAAATCATATTAAAAAAATCAAAGATGAAAAGAGAGAACATTAGCAAAAATGATATTTTAAAAAATATAAAATATCACCAGGGTTTACCCTCAAGTTTCTCTGAAAAGATTTTTGATTTAATTTTTGATATTATAATTGAGGGACTTCAAAAAGACGGTAAATTAAAAATATCAGGATTTGGAACTTTTAAAGTGTTACATAAAAATTCTAGAATAGGAAGAAACCCCAAAACAAAAATAAAATATCAAATTAAAGCAAGAAAAGTTGTTGTCTTTTCTCCTTCCTCGCAAGTCAAGAACAGAATGAATGCAAAAAACTAAAGAAGCATACAAAACTATCAGTGAAGCTGCCCAAGAAATTGGTTTAAGAAATAAAAAAAACAAAAAATTAAGCACTCACACCTTAAGATTTTGGGAAAAACATTTCAAACAAATTAAGCCTAGAGTATTATCAGGTAACAGAAGATATTATTCTCAAAAAGATATAGAATATTTAAAATTAATTTACAGCCTGCTTAAAAACAAAGGTTTTACAATTAGTGGAGCAAAAAAAGCATTAAATGACCCTTCATTAAAACTTGACGATTCTTTATTTTCCAGTGTAAATAGGAAAAATTTTGGTAATTCAATAAAAGTTAGAGCGGACAAAATTAAAAATATTATCAAAAAAATTAAAAAAACAAACTAATGGCAAAAAAAAGTTCAATTAAAGTAAGATTGGTTCCGGAGAAAAAGCCGGATAGTCCTTTTTATTACTATGTAAAAAAACCTTCCAAAGGTGAAAAAGCCAAAGTTAAGTTAAAATTAAAAAAGTATAATCCCGATACCAGAAAACATGAAATCTTTATAGAAAAAAAACTACCTCCACACAGCAAGTAATTTACTTTTTTTTAAATTTTCTATATTCGAAATCAATATAAGCTTTAATCATGGACTTCCAAATCTTTTGAGTAAGTTTTATATCAATTTTTTTTCTCAATGATTTTTTTTTAATATTTTTCAAAATTATTTTTATTCTAGCATTATCAACAATTTGGTTTTTAGAGGTTTTGTTTTTTATAATTTTATTTACTAATTTTGTTCTAATTTTAATAATATTAAGAAGTCTATTATCCAGAGAGTCTAGTTTTCTCCTTATTTTAATAATTCCCTTATTATTCTTCAGCGACATAAATGTTATTATTTTTTTTTAATGATACTATATAACAAAAAAATGCAAATTTTGTTAAGAAAAGAATTTTTTAATCCGGTATATTATTGGTTATTATCCATATTAATTCTTGTAGGGTTAATCGTTGTTGTTGGAGGATTAACAAGGTTAACCGATTCAGGTTTGTCTATTACTAGGTGGGATGTTGTATCAGGGATATTACCTCCTTTCTCTGCAAAAGATTGGAATCATGCTTTTAATTTGTATAAAGAGATACCGCAATTTTATCTGGCCAACCCTGATATTACTCTATCAGAATTTAAAATAATTTATTATTGGGAATATTTTCATAGAATTCTTGGAAGAGTATTGGGTCTAATATTTATAGTGCCTTTATTTTTTTTCTACTACAAAAAGGTTTTTATAAAAGAATACAATATTAAATTATTTTTTTTATTTTTATTAATCCTTATTCAAGGTGCTGTAGGATGGTATATGGTAAAAAGTGGATTGGTTGCAAATATCACGGTTAGTCACTTCAGGTTAGCGATTCATTTAAATTTGGCGCTAATTTTATTTTCTGCAACATTTTGGTATTTATTAAATTTAAAGAATCTAAAAAATAAAACATTCTTTAATTTTTCAAATAACAATATTTATCTAAAAATATTTATTTTATTAATTTTTTTACAAATAACTTTTGGTGCTTTTACTTCTGGATTGGATGCGGGTATGATTTACCAAACATGGCCGTTAATGAACGAAAATTATTTTCCCGATGATGTTGTTTTTAGTAAAAATTTAATGAACCTTCTTCATCAAGAATCATTCGTGCAATTTATACATAGAAATATTGCGTATCTTATTACTTTATATACAGTGATAATTTTAATTTATGTTTTATATAAACGTAAAACATATTTGTATAATGCTGCTTTTCTTCTAGTGTTCATGATTTTTTTTCAAGTACTCTTAGGCATTTTAACTCTAACCAGCGGGGTTAACATTGTTTTTGCATCGATGCACCAATTATCAACTATTTTTCTAATAATTTTCTCAATTAACTTTTATTATAAATCTTTAATTCGATAGTTTTTATTGACATAATAAATAATAACTTGTAATTATCGCCAAGCTCATATGACACCTTTTATAAAGAAAAAAGAAATAAAAAACGATTGGTATTTAGTTAATGCCGAAAATCTTGTTGTTGGTAGATTGGCAGCCTATATTTCTCAAGTTTTGAGAGGTAAGACAAAAGCTCAGTTTAATCCAAACCAAGATAATGGAGATTTTGTTATAGTTACAAATGTTGAAAAAATTAAATTTACTGGAAAAAAATTCGAAAATAAAAAATATTACAAACATACAGGTTATCCTGGTGGTATAAAAGAAACATCACCTCAAAATTTGGAAAGAAAAAATAAATCACAAGAAATATTAAAGTTTGCTGTTAAAAGAATGCTTCCAGGTGGTCCGCTAGCAAAAAAACAACTAACTAAACTGAAAATGTATTATGGGGACAAACATCCACACTCTTCTCAAAACCCTACTGAAATTAAATTTTCAGAGCTGAACAGAAAAAATTATATTAAAAATTAATGGAACCAATAGCTTCAGAAAATAACAAAACCTCATATAAGAAAATTAAACTTGATTTTAAAGATAGCAAATATGCTACTGGTAGAAGAAAAAAATCAATAGCAAGAGTATGGATTAAGAAAGGATCAGGAAAAATTTATGTAAATGGCAAAGAGATGAACCAATACTTTAAAAGACCTGTTCATCAACTAATTGTTACTAGACCTTTGGAGGAGACAAAATTAATGAACCAGTTTGATGTAAAATGCCACGTTAGAGGAGGAGGTTTATCAGGACAAGCCGGGGCTGTTATACATGGTTTATCCAGAGCCTTAGTTCAGACGGATGGTAATTTAAAAAAGATACTTAAAAAAAACAAGTTTACAACAAGAGATTCCAGAAAAGTTGAAAGAAAAAAATACGGTCACAGAAAAGCTCGCAGAAGTTTCCAATTCTCGAAAAGATAAATCATTTATTTTTATTAAGATTAAAAGTGATATAAATAAATTATGTCGTTAAAAAAAATTAATATTGTTGTAGCTGGAGCAACCGGATATGTAGGCCTTGATCTAATAAAATTTTTATCAAGACATCCCAAGGTTAATATTAAATATCTTTGTGCTCAAAAAAAAATAGGCAAAAACATTCAATTCTTTGACAAGAGAATTAAAAAAAAATTACCTAAAATATCTAATTTAAAATCAGTTGAGTGGAATAAAGTAGATATTTTGTTTACAGCTTTGCCAACTGGGGAAAGTCAAATTTTAGCTAAAACTTTAAAAAATAAAAAAATAACAATAATTGATCTTTCTGCAGATTTTAGATTGTCAAATAAATCTACATATAAGAAATTTTATAACAAAAAACATAAAGCCCCTGATTTAATCAATAAATCTATATATTCTGTTTCTGAATTTGTAAAAGTAGATATAAAAAAATATAAAATTATAGCCTGTCCCGGATGTTATCCTACATCAATTCAGATTCCTCTAATACCTTTGCTTAAAAAAAAATTAATTAAAAAAAATAATATTGTTATAGATTCTAAATCAGGATATTCAGGTGCTGGTAAAAATTTAAAAAATAAATTTAATCATAAGAATATTTATTCATCCATACATGCTTACGGAATTTTTAAACACAGACACACAAGCGAAATAGATCAAGAGTTATCTAAAATATCCAAAAGTAAAATAAATTATACTTTTGTACCTCATTTAATTCCAACATTTAGAGGCATGCTATCTTCTATTTATGTTGAGCCATCTAATGGAGTATCTATAAAAAAAATATTTAAAGAATTAAAAAAATATCACAGAAATAATTTTTTTGTGAAGATTTTAGCTTTAAATAAAGATCTTGGTACAGAAAATGTACTTAATACAAATTTTTGCGAAATCTCAGTATGTCAACTTAAAGAAAAAAAGAAAATACTAATACTGTCTGCAATAGATAATTTGATAAAAGGAGCTGCTGGACAGGCTATTCAGAACATGAATTTAATTTTTGGATTTAAAGAGAATACAGGAATTAAATGAGGTTTTTTATATTTTTTTTTATATTTATTTTTAGTTGTTCAACTTTTGATAACGAAAAAACAAAAAAAATATATATTTGCGGAGATCATACTTGCGCAAATAAAAGAGAAATAAAAAACTATTTTGACAACAATATCTCTATAGAGGTATATACAGTGAGTTCTAAGAAAAAAAGAGAACAAGATTTTGATCTCGTTCAATTAAATATGTCCAAAGAAGAGAAAAACAAATATGTTTCATTGGCAGAAAAAGAAAAAAATATTAAAAAAAAATTAAAAAAGAGAAAAAAAATAGAAAAAATCAATATAAAAAATGAAAAAAAAGTTAAAAAAATTGCAAAAAAAGCTGAAAGTAAAAATAATCGTAAAGAAAAAAAGCTTCCCTCAATAACTTTGGTTAGACTTTGTAAAAATCTTGATGAATGTGATATAGATAAAGTAGCAAAAATAATTTTAGACATGAGTAAAGAAAAAAAATTTCCTGATATTTCAGAAATGTAATGAAAAAAAATAAAAAAATAAATATAGCGATAGTAGGCCTAGGTAATATAGGGATGAATCTGTATTCTCATTTAATAAAAAATAAAAAAAATATTATAAAAAAAAATAATGTAAATTTTGATGTTAAATATGTATCCGCTAAAAATAAAAATAAAAAAAGAAAAATAAAAATTCCTAAAAAAAAATGGTTAAATAATTATCTTCAAGCGTCAAAATTAAAAGATATTAATGTTGTTGTTGAATTGATAGGAGGCGAAGAAGGTCCAGCAAAAAAACTTGTATTTGATTCAATAAAAAATAAAAAGCACGTTATAACCGCAAATAAAGCATTAATTTCAAAATATGGTGATCAATTAGCATTACTGGCTGAAAAGAAAAAAGTTAATTTAGAATTTGAAGCTGCAGTTGGAGGAGGAATACCGATTATTAGGACTCTAAAAGAAGGTTTAATTGCAAACAAAGCTAAAAAAATTTATGGAATTTTAAATGGTACATCAAATTATATTCTTTCAAACATGGATAATATAAAAATGGATTTTAAATCAGTCTTAGATAAGGCAAAAAAATTAGGATACGCAGAAAAGAATCCAAAATCTGATTTAAATGGAGAGGATGTAAAATCAAAAATTCAAATTTTATCTTCTCTTGCTTTTAATTCCTTCATTAATAAATCAAAAATTAATCTTGAAGGAATAAATAATATTGACGAAATAGATATAAGCAATGCAGAAATTTTAGGTTATAAAATTAAACATTTGGGCTTAAGTGAAATGGAGAATGGAAAATTAATACAACGAGTTCATCCATGTTTAATAAAAAAAGAATCCCCAATAAGTAATGTTAACGATGTGTTAAACGCAGTTATTATCGAAGCTAAGCCAATAGGGAAGTTTGTTCTTAAAGGAGAGGGAGCTGGTCCGGGCCCAACAACATCGGCATTAGTTTCAGATATTTGTTCGGTTCTGAGAGGCAATATAAAATTTCCTTTCTCTGTGTCTCATTCAAATAGAAAAAAAATAAAACCATTAGATTTATCAGAGAAAACATTTTCTTCATATATCAGACTGGATGTTATTGATAAAAAAGGTGTTTTATCATCTATTACAAAAATAATGTCAAAAAATAAAATTTCAGTAAAAAGATTAATTCAAAAGCCTTTTAAAGGAAAAAAATTTGCTTCAATAATTATAATTTCTCACAAGGCAAAAAATAAAAATTTAGTTAAATGCATTAATCGGTTAAGCAAAAGTAATTTTATTTTAAGCGAGCCAAAGTTTATTAGAATAGAAGAGATTTAAAATTGATAGATTCTAAATTATTAAATAAATTTATTAGAGTTTGTGAAAGAGCAGCTTTTGGCGCTTCAAAATTTAGAGGAAAAAATAACAAGATAGCGGCAGACCAAGCTGCTGTTGATGAAATGAGATCTGAGCTTAACAAGATAGACATGAAAGGAAGAGTTGTAATAGGAGAAGGAGAAATGGATGAGGCTCCAATGTTATTTATTGGAGAAAAAATTGGAACTGGAAAAGGTGATGAATTAGAAATAGCTGTTGATCCTTTAGAAGGAACAAATTTTACAGCAAAAAATTTACCCAATGCTATTGCTGTTCTGGCAGTTGCAAAAAAAGGAGGCTTGTTATCTGCCCCAGATACCTACATGGAAAAAATTGCTGTTGGAAGCGGATTTCCTAAAGGCATTATTGACTTAGATAATTCTGTTGAAAAAAACATTAAATTGCTTGCAGAAGCTAAAAAAACAAAACCAAACAAAATTACTGCATGTGTTCTCAAAAGATCTCGTCACGACAAAATCATTTCATCTTTAAATTCATTAAATGTAAAAATTAATTTTATTGAAGATGGAGATGTTACTGGTGTTATTGCAGTCGTGGATCCAAATTCATCTGTTGATATTTATTTAGGCATTGGCGGTGGGCCTGAAGGGGTATTAGCAGCAGCAGCTTTAGATTGTTTGGGAGGACAAATGCAAACAAGACTTGTATTGAGTGATGAGGAAGAAGTTAACAGGGCAAGAAAATTAGGAATTACTGATTTAAAGAAAAAGTATAATATAGAAGATATGATTAAAGGAGATGTTATATTTTGTGCATCAGGTGTAACAGATGGGGATATTCTAAAAGGAATTAAAGATAAAGGAGACTCTTTCGAAGCTTCCTCTTTTGTTTTACATAAAAGCCAAAAACTTTCTAAAAAAATTACTAATATAGTAAAAAAATGAATGTCAATTCAGTTTTGGGCAAGGATTGGATATCTAAAAACTATAACGAAGAGACTGTAAATTTTTTGAAAGACAATTTCAGTCTTAGTGAAATTTTATCTAGATTAATTGCAATTAGAAATATTAAAATTGAGGAAGTGAAATTATTCTTAAATCCAAGGATAAAAAATTTGCTACCAAATCCATTTATTTTAAAAGATATGGAAAAAGCTGTCGATAGAACAATCAAATCAATTGTTAAAAAAGAAAAAATTGGAATATTTGGTGATTATGATGTTGATGGTGCTACCTCAACGGCCATTTTGGGAAATTACTTTAAAGAAATTAATCAAGACATAGAGATTTATATACCTGATAGAAAAACAGAAGGGTACGGACCAAGCAAGGAAGGTTTTCAAAAATTGATATCTAATGGGGTAAAATTGATTTTTACAGTTGATTGTGGAACGATGTCATTTGATACAATTGATTTCTCACAAAAAAAAAATACCGATGTACTGGTTTTAGATCACCACCAATCAGAACTAAAATTACCTAATGCTTTTTCTATAGTAAACCCCAATAGATATGATGATAAATCAAATTTAAATTATCTTTGTGCCGCTGGAGTTTGTTTAATGTTTTTGGTTGCTTTGAACAAAAAGTTAAGAGAACTAGAATGGTTTATAAAAAACAATAAAAAGGAACCAAATTTGATCAATTTTCTTGATTTAGTTTCCCTTGGAACAATTTGCGATGTAGTTCCGCTCACTGGTTTAAACAGAGCAATTGTGAGTCAGGGCCTTGAGATTTTTAAAAAAAAATCTAACCTTGGGTTAAAAACTCTAAAAAATATTTGTGGTATAGAGAGTAATATAACAACTTACCATCTTGGTTATATTCTGGGGCCCAGAATAAATGCTGGCGGCAGAGTGGGAAAGTGTTCTCATGGCGCTAATTTATTACTAAGTAAAGATACAAAAGAAACTTTTAAAATTGCTAGCGAGCTAGAATCTTTTAACAAAGAGAGAAAATTAATTGAAAGAAACATGTTACAAAATATTGAAAATACAATAACTATAGACCCTAACGAACCCGCTATTGTTCTATCAGGTCATAATTGGCATGGAGGAGTTATTGGAATTATTGCAGCTAGATTGAAAGAAAAATACAATAAACCAACGGTCATAATTTCTGTTGAAAAAGGTTTGGGACGAGCTTCCGCACGATCTGTTTTAGGATTTGATATAGGGACTCTTATTATAAATGCAGTGCAAAAAAACATTCTCAAAAAAGGAGGGGGTCACAAAATGGCAGCTGGTTTTACTATTGAAGAAAATAAAATAGAGGAATTTAAAAATTTTATAAATAGAAGATTCTCTAAAGTTAAAAAGAATTTGGAAAGAAATAATGTTCTCTTTTTTGATTCAAAAATTTCTCCATCAGCACTAAACGAAGATTTCTTTTCAGAAATTAATTCACTTTCTCCCTTTGGCTCAGGTAATCCAGAACCAAGATTTGTTATTGAAAATTTAAAATTATTAAAATCTTCTATTGTTGGAGATAAACATATAAAAGCTTTATTATCCGCTCCAGACGGATCCATTATCAAGAGCGTGACATTTAATGCAGTAAAAACTGATTTAGAAACCTATTTGTTATCAAAAAATCAAAAAAAAATTAATATTGTTGGAAAATTAAGTCTTAATGAATGGAAAGGTCAGAAAAATGTAGAGTTTATTATCGATGATATTTCTGTTAATAAGACAATCAATAATTCGGTCCCATCGTCTAACGGTTAGGACAGGTGGTTTTCAATCACC
>Ga0163108_10000853_pt1 | contig 22420 bp, 17 predicted proteins | sample Fk1155metaG_FD_109644 | JGI IMG/M metagenome (GOLD analysis project Ga0163108, IMG submission 109644) | Marine microbial communities from the Central Pacific Ocean - Fk160115 155m metaG | ecosystem: Environmental > Aquatic > Marine > Oceanic > Photic zone | place: The Central Pacific Ocean...
CCGAGGTGGGGCAGATGATCGGCTTGGAGCAGGTGCTGGCGTTTCACCTCAATGACTCGAAGACAGATTTGAACTCGCGAGTCGATAGGCATGACCATATCGGCCATGGGTTGATCGGTAAAAGGGCGTTCGCACACATCGTCAATGATCCCAGATTTGCCGACACACCCGGATGCCTCGAGACGCCCAAGTCCGCTGATCTGCACGAAGATGCTGCCAACCTGGCCACACTCCGCTCGCTGCTCAAAAAGGACAAATGACCTTTTAAAATCAGTCGATTTCATGCCCGCCCGGTGAAGAGTTCATTTTTTCCTAAAGCAGATCCGTTCGTTGCCGATAGTGATGGCGTTGCACGAGGAACGGTTCCTCAAGGGTTTTTGAATCACCCATAACAAAGGTTCATCAGCGGCACGGATGCCAATGCTGTAAACGACAAACGGATTTGTCGAAATGGTAATCAATACGAACCTAGCCGCCATGACTGGCGCCCGCCTGCTGGATACATCCCAGCAGAACTTAACAAAATCACTAACACGACTCTCCACCGGTTCACGGATCATTCAACCACAAGACGATGCTGCCGGACTGGCGGTGAGTAGTCGGTTCACCGCGCAAATAAGCCGAAACTCGGCAGCGATGAATAACCTCGCCAACGCGGTTTCCTTCTCGCAGACGCAGGACGGCTTTGCCCGCAAGGTGAAGCACGCACTTGATCGAATGAGTGAATTGACCGTGCTTGCCCAGGACATCACCAAGACGGACAAGGACCGCTCAAATTACTCGGTCGAGTTTTCCCAACTGCAGAACTACATCAGCGACATTGGGACAAAGGACTTCAACAGCGTATCGCTGTTTGCAGATTCCGGGACAGCTGTCACCATCGACAGCGACGCCAGCACGTTCACCATGAACGCGCTGAACATGAACTCTTCAGCGGCGACGGTTGGTTTGGCCAGAGCGTTTAATACCGCCTCATCCGCCATTTACACCGCCTCCAGCGCGTCTACTGCGCTGAGCAACATCCAGACAGCGATCCAAAACCTAGCCGACATGCGCGCGCGCATTGGGGCGAATATCCAGCGCTTGAACGTTACCCGAAGCCAAGTAGGACTGCTTAACGAAAACCTTGCCGCGACCAACAGCCGTATTCTTGACGTTGAAGTGGCCGAGGAGACCACCGAGCTCGCACGGTTCAACATTCTCGTCCAGAGCGGAACATCCATGCTCACACAGGCAAACCTCCTGCCCCAAGCGGCTCTTCAACTAATCACCTGAAACTGATTTTCCAAGGAGGGAAAAACCTGGGAACGCGGCCCTCCAATTTCGGAGCCAGCCCGCTCTCGTGCAACAACTAGGCAGCGCCATTCCGGCGCTGCCTTTTTGCTACTCGGCCTCCAGCAGCCACGCCAGCAGATCCGCCATCTGCCCGGTACTCAATCCCGCCTCCAGCCCTGCCGGCATCAGCGACAGGCCGGTCGACACGATCGAACGCACTCCCGCTCGGCGCACGCTCTTTGTGCTTCCGTCGGGCTGAATCAACTCCACCACGGACACATTCTCGTTGGCAATCATCCCCACGAGCACCCCGTCCTCCCCGGTCAGGTTCAGGGTGAACAACAGGTACTGGGGCAACACCTCGCGGTTTGGATCAATGACGCTGACGAGCAGTTTCTCCGGCCCGTTCGCGCGGGTTGATTTCAAGTCTGGCCCGATGGCGCGACCCACCCCTCCGAGTTGATGGCACGCAGCGCAGCGCTGCTCGAACGTGGCCTTGCCTCCTGCCGCACTGCCGCGCTTGGCCAAGGCCGGGCGGTACTGTTCGATCGCCTTGGCACGATCCGGGTTTGCCTTGGTTTTAGGCTTGAAGACTTGGGCATGGTACTCACTCGCTGGGTTGGTGGTGACTTTGGCCAAGCGGCCCGCCGCCATCGCCCCAAGCTGCTTCACGATTTCTGAGCCGGTATTTGACATGGCAAATGTTTCGTCCGACTTCAACGCCTCGACAATTTTCGCATGGTTCGTGACGGCGGCATTGAGCGCTGCAGCCTGTTGCCAGCGATCCCCCGCGCCATGTCTCAATAGCGCCGCTACCGCCACTGCCTTGCCGGGGATACGCAACCCGCCAAGCGTCCAGCCAAGTTGATAGCGCACCTGCGCATCCGGGTCATTGGTCAAGCGGCGCAGGCTGGCGGCCAACGGCGAATCGAACACCGTCGCCTGTCCGGCGGCTCCGGGCTGGAGTTTGGGCAGAAACCCCTCCGCCAACCGAATGGCATGGGCACGCACGACCGGCGACTCGTCGGCCAACGCCAAAACGAGGTCACTGCTCTTAAGTGCTCCCAGCGCGGCCAGCGAGTAGTTGGCGCTCATCCTTCCGGGGGCGGTTTTGCCGTGCTTGGCCAAGCGGCGAACCGGCTCGACGGCCACTTGGTCATGACGCTCGTACAACAGCCGAGTCGCTGTGCTGCGATGCCAGCCGTTGGGATGATCGAGCGTTGCAACCAACTCTTTTAGAGTCGCTTGGCCAAGCCCGGGAAGCTTGGGTTGAACGAAATTTTCCAGCACAATCCGATAAATACGGCCGCGGTCATTGCCGCTGTCGAGATCAATGTGCTGCTTGATGCCGTACGGCAGCGACCACGGGTGCTCGATCACCTCGCGGTACATGTCGGCAATGTACAGTGCGCCGTCCGGGCCCACCTCCATCTGAACCGGCCGAAACCAGTTGTCCGTTGAAACAAGGAACTCCCGGTCGCTCTCGTCGCCCGGTCTCTCAGCCTTGAGTTGCACCCGCTCGCCTTGCAGTTTTTTTCGGTGAACCAAGTTGCTCCCGGCGTCAGCAATGAAGGCATCACCGTTGAACGCGCTTGGCCAGGCGTGCCCGTCATAAATCGTCACGCCGGTAGCCGCCGTGAAATACCCGGACGGCCGACCGCCGCCTTCCACTGGCCCGGACACTTGTTTGGCAACGCGCCAGCGCGTGCGGATCACTCGCCACGCCTCATCCGGGCTAAGCCGAAAAACCGTCGCCGAGGCGCCGTCCACGGGGATATCCACCAACGGCGACGGCGGACTGAAGTTCGGATTCACTCCGGCGTACCGCTGCTCGTACATCACCTGCTGAATGTGATGACTGTTGCTACAGACGAACTTCCGCCCGGCGGGATCAAAGTCCATCCCGTGCTGCGCCCCGCCGCTTTCGAGTCGGAAGTCGAGCGCAAGTGGGTCGAACGAAAAATCGCCGCGACGAAAAGTGACCGTGCCGCGTTCCGGTTTGCCGACGACGCGCACCTTCCCCGGCGTGGCGCTGGCGGTGCCGTGAATGCGGTTGTCCAGCCCCCAGCGAAAGCTGTTCATCAGCGACTGCATATTGAGTCGGTTGACTCCGTCGCCGATGCCGGTGATGACAACTCGCCGCTCGTCGGCCTTGCGATCGTCGTCGGTATCTTTCAAATAAAGAATGTCAGGCGTCACGCCGACGAACACGCCGCCGTTGTAGCAAACGATCGCCGTTGGCCAGGCGAGGTCACGCGCATAGACCGTCGATCGATCAAAGCGACCGTCGCCATCGGTGTCCTCAAGCAGCCGCACTTGGCCAAGCTTGTCATCGCGGTGCTCCGAGTAGCCGATCATCTCAATGACGAACAGTCGGCCGTTTTCGTCGAACGCCATAGCCACCGGGTCGGCAACCAACGGCTCGGCGGCGACCAGCTCCAGCCGAAAACCGGGTTTGAGCGTAAAGGTGCCGAGCGCGTTGGCTGGCTCGGTTGCTTTCAGATGCGGAAGATCCTCTTTGGCAGCCTCGGGTTCAGCGGCGGAAAGGGCCAAGCCAAAGAGGCCCAGACAAGATATCGAGAGCAATAAATGGCGAAACACAGAAGAGAATCAAAATGAAGAGCACGAAAACAGCAAGAAAAACATAATCTCTATTGACAAAGTAGAGATTTCAGGTTTTTATGGCCCGGTCGTGATTATTGGTCAAGTATTTGGTTCAAATACCTTTAGAAAATGAAAAACGAATTGGCTCAAGCATCGATCGAATCTCCGCTGCGAAGTGCCATGAAAGGCCTCACTTGGCGTATGGTGGCGACGTTCACGACAATCCTCATTGTTTATTACATTACCGGCGAACAAGCCAAAGCGTTGCAAATCGGGGCGATTGAATTTGTTGCCAAGTTTGTTGTTTATTACTGCCACGAACGCGCTTGGTTGCGAGTTTCGTTTGGCCAAAGCCGAGTTGAGTCGGGTGGAAACCCAGATTTCGATTGACAAGTTGGCCCGATTCACGCTCTATTCGCCCTCGCTGCTCTGGCAGCGTTCTCATTGAGAGTGGTCGAGGGATCTGGCCCGATGACACCACGGCAACCGGTTGGCCCGCGAAGCCAGCGACGAGGTGCCAATTCCAACCCGGCGGATTGTCGGGGAAAATGGGACGAGATCGCGGAATTGAATTTCACCCCTTCTCGTCTTCCGGGAAGGGGCTATTTTGTCCCACTCACTCCCAACCTTTCGCAACGGAAGAAGAACAATGAGTAAGAGTGCAGGATTCATGCGGGCACTGAAGTGCCGCGAGTGTGGGCGGGAATATCCGCTCGAGGCCACCCACGTGTGCGAGTTCGATTTCGGGCCGCTCGAGGTCGCGTACGACTACGACAAAATCAAAAAGTCGATGACCAAGGCAGCCCTGGCCAAGCGGCCGCAAACGATGTGGCGTTTTCGCGAACTGCTGCCGGTGGCCGACGAGCCGACGGTCGGCACGCGGGTCGGCTACACGCCGCTGATCAAGGCCGACCGCTTGGCCAAGTGGCTCGGCGTGCGTGAGGTGTGGGTGAAGAACGACGCTGTTAACTACCCGACGTTGTCGTTCAAGGACCGCGTTGTCAGCGTTGCATTGAGCCGAGCCAAGGAGCTTGGCTTCGAGACGATCGCCTGCGCCTCCACAGGCAACCTCGCCAACTCTGTCGCTGCCAACGCCGCATCCGCTGGGCTGGATGCGTTCGTGTTCATTCCGGCCGACCTCGAGGAGGGCAAGATTATCAACTCGCTGATTTACGGTGCGCGAGTGGTGGGTATCCGCGGCCATTACGACGAGGTGAACCGGCTCTGCGCCGAGATTGCCGGTAAATACGGGTGGGCTTTCGTCAATGTGAATATGCGCCCGTATTACGCCGAGGGCTCAAAGAGCATGGCGTACGAGATCGCCGAGCAGCTCGACTGGAAGCTGCCCCAGCATACTGTCGTGCCGATGGCGTCCGGCTCGCTGCTGACGAAGATTCACAAAGGCTATCAGGAGTTGATCAAGCTTGGCTTGGCCAAGGACTCGAAGCCCGTCGTGCACGGCGCGCAGGCGACAGGCTGCTCGCCCATCTCCGCCGCGTACAAGCAGGGAATGGATTTTTTCAAGCCGGTCAAGCCGGACACCATCGCCAAGTCGCTTGCCATCGGCACTCCCGCGGACGGTTTTTACGCGCTCAAGGTGATGAAGGAAACCGGCGGCGCGTCCGATGACGTGAGCGATGACGAAATCCGCGAGGCGATGTCGGCTCTGGCCGAGTGCGAGGGCATCTTCACCGAGACCGCCGGCGGCGTGACGGTGGGCACAGCCAAGAAACTGGTTGCCTCGGGCAAGATTCCCGCCGAGGATTCCGTCGTGCTTTGCGTTACCGGCAACGGCTTGAAGACGCTCGACGCCGTGCAGGGGCACGTCGGCAAACCGGCTGGCATCAAGCCAAGCCTGCGCGAGTTTGAGCAGCTGATGGAGAAGGATGGCAAAGTCAAATCGAAGTAACCCGGATAATCAATTCAGTATGGCAGTAACAGTAAGAATACCCACCCCGCTGCGGAAGCTCACGAACGAGCAGGAAACCGTCGAAGTCGAGTCCGCCACCGTTGGTGCGGCAGTCGATGAGCTCGAGGGCAAGTTCCCCGGCATCAAGGAGCGCCTCGTCGGCGAGGACGGCGAGATTCGGCGCTTCGTGAACGTGTACGTCAACGAGGAGGACATCCGTTTCCTCGACAATCAGGCCACCCCGCTTAAGGACGGTGATGATGTCAGCATCATCCCGGCCATCGCTGGCGGTTGACCCGCGGAGGCAACACCATGGCAGCCAAAAAAAAGGCAGCCCGCAAGACCGCGCGCCTCTGGCTCATGTTTCCGCCCAAGCTCATCACCAAGCCGGTGGTATGGGAGCTGTCTCAAAAGTTTCCCGTCATTACCAACGTCCGGCAGGCGAGTGTGACGGATGAGATAGGGTTGGTCTGCCTCGAACTCGATGGTTTGGCCGATGACGTGAAAAAAGCCATCACTTGGCTTGGCCGCAAGGGCGTCAGCGTCGAGCCGGTCGAGATCAACGTCATCGAGAGCTGAACCCGGCCGCGCGGTTCAGGCGATCGCGCAGTGCGGCCCACTCATTGCCGTCCGGCAACGGCTGTATCAGGATGGTTTCCGCGCCAAGCTGGTCGCAGCGGTGCAGCGTGTCGTATATCTCCCTCGCAAAGTCTCCGGCGTTTTTTGGCAAGCAATGCCAGTGCCCACTTGGCCAGACGGGCGGAGCCGGTTCGCGCGCGATGACGTGGGTGGCTCCGCCCGCCTGGTCAAGCGCAGTATCCAGTTCACCTTTCACCAGTATCAACTTCGCCTTCGGTGAGTAGTGCCGCGAAAGCTGTCCGGGGCTTTTCAGCGACACGGTGGCGGCGGACGACTTGACTGCTGCCACTTGGCCGATGACGGCCTGAAGTTGACCAAGCGATATCGAACCGGGACGCAGGAGGATCGGCGGGGCGACGGTGAGATCGAGCACGGTAGACTCTATGCCTAGGTCGCACGCGCCGCCGTCGAGCACGAGTGGGAGGTTGCCGCCGAGCTGTTCGACGATGTGCTGCGCCCGGGTTGGTGAAACGCGGTTGGAGCGGTTCGCGCTGGGGGCCGCCAGCGGAAAGCCGCACTTGGCCAGTACGGCGCTGAACACCGGGTGCGCAGGGCAGCGGATAGCCACGGTATTGCCTCCGGCGGTGACGATGTCCGGGATGGAGTCAGCCTTGGGCAGGACGAGTGACAGTGGCCCGGGCCAAAACGCCTCGGCCAGTTGAACGGCAGTGCTTGGCCAGGCGGCGACACAGCCTCTGGCCATCTCGATGGAATCGACGTGGACGATGAGCGGGTTGCCGGCGGGTCGGCCCTTGGCCTCGAAGATACGTGAAACGGCCCCGGGTGAGCGGGCGGCGGCGGCCAGGCCGTAAACGGTCTCGGTCGGCAACGCGACGAGTTGCCCTTGGCCAAGCAACTCCGCCGCCTGGTCAATAGCGCCGGGCTTGTCCGCCGGTTGAACCACCGTGCTGAAGGGTTGTTGGCTTGGTTCAGTCACGGCGGGGGCGGGGCGATCGCACGATCGCGTCCTTTTAGCGGATGAGCAGCGGTGCGATCACCAGCGCAATGACGCTCATCAGCTTGAGCAGGATGTTTAGTGACGGACCGGAGGTGTCCTTGAGCGGATCGCCCACGGTGTCCCCGACGACGGCGGCCTTGTGCGGCTCGGAACCTTTGCCGTAGGTCTGGCCGTCAATGGTCAGGCCGTCGCCCTCCTCGAACATTTTCTTGGCGTTGTCCCACGCGCCACCGGCATTGGCCTGAAACAGCGCAAGCAGCACGCCGCTGACGGTGACGCCGGCGAGCAGCCCGCCCAGCGCCTCGGCGGCGGCCTGTCCGTCACCCAAGTAAGCCTTGAAGCCGAATCCGACGATGATCGGGGTCAACACGGCGAGCAGCCCCGGCTTGACCATACTGAAGATGGCGGCCTCGGTGGAAATCTTCACGCACTTCGCGTACTCCGGCTTACCGTCGGCTTGACGGTAAATCTCCCGATCCCCGTCGGACCATTGATCGACCGGCTTGTCGTCGTTGCGGCGCATCGCCTCGAGAGCGCTGCTGAGTTCTGGGATGGAGCGAAACTGGCGGCGCACTTCCCGGATCATCGCCATGGCGGCGCGTCCGACGGCGTCGATCGCCATGGCGCTGAAGACGAACGGCAGCATGGCGCCGACGAACAGGCAGGCCATGACGCTAGGATTGGAAATATTGATCGAGGTGATACCGGCCGAGGCCATGTACGCGGCGAACAGCGCCAGCGCGGTCAGCGCCGCGGAGCCGATGGCAAAGCCCTTTCCGATGGCGGCGGTGGTGTTGCCGACGGCGTCGAGCCGGTCGGTGCGGGCGCGGACTTCCGACGGCAGTTCGCTCATCTCGGCAACACCGCCGGCGTTGTCGGCGATGGGGCCGTAAGCGTCGATCGCCAACTGAATGCCTGTGTTTGCCAGCATGCCGACGGCGGCAATTGCGATACCAAACAAGCCGGCAAACTCGTACGCGCCGAGGATGGCCGCTGCGATGAAAATGGTCGGCCAAAGCGTGGAGTTCATGCCGTTGCCGAGCCCGGAAATGATGTTCGTGGCTGTGCCGGTGACAGATTGTTCACTGATGGCGACCACCGGTTTCTTGTGGATGCCAGTATAGTATTCTGTGACAAAGCCGATGCCCAGGCCGCAGGCCAAACCAAGGATACTTGCGTAAAAAACGCCCATCGCTGTGTATGTGTTTTCTTCCACTGTCCACTCGACCGGGAGGACGCTTGTGATGGTGAAAAAAGCGCCACCGATCATCAGCACGGCAGCGGTCAGCTCGCCCCGCGTCAATCCCGATTTGGGATCGCCGCCTTCTTTCACTGAGACAACCAATGTGCCGAATATCGAGGCGACAATGCCGATAGCAGCGAGCATCAGCGGAAGCAAAACCACACCCATCTCGCCGGCACCACCCGTTAGCGCCTTAAACTCTGGCAGGGCCACCAGCACCGTGCCCAGCACCATCGCGGCGATCATCGAGCCGACGTAACTCTCGAACAAGTCGGCGCCCATGCCGGCAACGTCGCCGACGTTGTCGCCCACGTTGTCAGCGATGGTCGCGGGATTCAGCGGGTGATCCTCCGGGATGCCGGCCTCGACTTTGCCGACCAAGTCCGCGCCGACGTCAGCAGCTTTCGTGTAAATGCCGCCGCCCACACGGGCGAACAGCGCGATCGACGACGCACCAAAGGAAAAACCGGTCAGCACGGTGATCACCTTGGAGATCTCCCAGTCTTGCCCGTTATAAAACAAAAACAGCAGGCTCAAGCCCAGCACGCCGAGGCCGACCACGCCCATGCCCATGACCGAGCCGCCGCGGAAGGCGACGTTGAGTGCGCTGTTCAAGCCGGTGCGCGCGGCGTTGGCGGTGCGGACGTTGGCCTTGGTGGCCACCTTCATGCCGATAAAGCCGGCCAGACCGGAGCAAATCGCGCCAACGGTAAACGACAGCGCAATCAGCGGGCTTGTATTTTCGCCGCTGCTCGTCACAGCCAACAGAATCGCCACAATGATGACGAACCAGGCCAGGCGCGAATATTCGGCCTTGAGAAACGCCATCGCTCCCTCGGTGATGTAACCGGCAATGCGCTTCATCCGGTCGGTGCCGACTTCCCGGTTGGCCACCCACTTGGAAAACCAAAAGGTGTACAACAGGGCGACGACGCCGACGGCGAGGATGATCGTGAGAACATTATTCATGGATTTGTATTATATAAAACTTGTGTGAAGGGGAGGTGACAGTACAGACACAACAAACAGGACGCCGCATGGCGGCTGGAAAGGGCAAAATGGCTAACCCTGAACCGGAGCCGAACATCATGATCTATCAAGTTGAAACGGGTGATGCCTCCTCACACACGCCCGTTAGTTAAACATTTTTTTTTTCCCGTCAAGGGGTTATTTCATTTAGGGTGAAAAATATCTGCCGAGCAGATCAGTCGGTTTGGCTAAGCGCCTTCTTTTGCTGTTCGAGCACGGCGATGACTTTCTGCAACTCTGCCTCCGTCTGGCCAAGCGGGGTATCGGCTGCATCGGGATTTCTGGATTTGCAGGCCTTCTCCAGAGCCTCACAAGCCTGAGCCAAGCGCTCGGCCCGGAGGTTGCGGGCGCTGCCCTTGAGCGAGTGGGCTGCCTCACTGATCCCGTCAGCGTCTCCGACTTCCAGCGCCTCTCGGGCTTGGGCCAGCCGGGCCGGGGCGTCCTGCAAAAAGAGATCGATCAGTTCCGCCACCACGGCGGCGTCACCGAACGAGCGCAGTCCACTGGCGATGGAGTCGGCATCGCCCGAACCGGCCTCTCCGCGTACTGCGCCCACATCACCGGCAATTCCACCCAGCGCTTGGCCAAGCTGCTTCAAGTCGATCGGCTTGATGAGGTAGGCATCCATGCCGGCGTCGAGGCACTTGCGTTTCTCGTTCGGGTCGGCGTTGGCGGTGACCGCCATAATGCGGATCTGTCGGGCGCGGCCCGGGATCTGGCGGATGGCTCGGGTGGCTTCGCAGCCGTTCATTTCCGGCATGTGGCAGTCCATCAGCACCACATCGTATGGCGTTCGGCGGATCGCCTCGACGGCTTCGAGTCCGTTCGCTACGGCGTTCGCCGTGTAGCCGAGATTCCCGAGCTGCAGCAGCAGCACCTTGCGGTTCACTTCGTTGTCCTCTGCCACCAGTATCCGGAGTGTCTTGGTTTCTCCGGCGCCTTGAGCTGAAGTCACCTCGTCAGCAAAGGCTCGTTCGCCGTCGAGCAGGCGGCCGATGCACTCGAGCAGGCGGGATTGCTTGACCGGCTTGGCAAGGCAAGCATCGATACCGGCTTCCTGCCAGATTGCTGACTGAAGCATTTGCCCCATCGGGGCCAGCAGAATCAGATTCAATTCCGCAAAAATCAGGTCGTTCTTGATGATTTGGGCCAAGCCGAGGCTGTTCTCTTCCGACATTTCACTGTCCAGGATGACCACTCGGAAAGGATCTTCGGTGGCGACTGCCTCCTGAAGCAGTTTCAGCGCTTCGGGCGCCTCGCCGGCCGCAGTCGTCTTGATGCGGCGCGAGCGCAGTTGGTGGTGCAAAATCTGGCAGTGAGTTTCCTTGTCATCGACCACCAGCACGTTCAGGCCGGCCAGGAGTTGCCGCTGTTCCTCCACTTCGCCGGCCTCGGTTTGCTTCCGAAGGGGTAGTTCGAACCAAAAACTTGAGCCCTGCCCCAGCTTGCTCTCGAAGCCGATTCTGCCGCCCATGATCTCGGTCAACTGCTTCGAGATCGTCAGGCCAAGGCCGGTGCCCTCGTAGCGGCGCGAGAGCGATCCGTCGCCTTGGCTGAACGGCTGAAACAGGCGTTGATGTGCCTCCGCCGGGATGCCGATTCCGGTGTCGGCGATCTCGCAGTGAATCGTCACCTCACGGCCGTTCTCCCGAACGGTGCTCAGCTTCACCATTACCTCGCCCTGCTCAGTGAACTTGATCGCGTTGCAGACCAGGTTGGTCACGATCTGGCGCAATCGCCCCGGATCGCCGATGACACGCGTCCACACCTCCTCGTAAACAAGGCAGGCCAAGTGCAATCCCTTGCTGTGGGCGTGCTCCGCCAGTAGATCCACGGCGCTCTCGACCGTTTCCCGCAGATCGAACGGGATCTCCTCAATCTCCAGTTTCTGCGCCTCCATTTTTGAGAAGTCGAGAATGTCGTTGATGACCCCCAGCAGTGCGTCGGCGCTCAGGCGAATGGTGGTGAGGAACTCCCGCTGCTGCTCGTTCATCGGCGTGTCCAGTAACAGACCTGTCATCCCGACGATGGCGTTCATTGGCGTGCGAATCTCATGGCTGGTATTGGCTAGGAACTCCGACTTGACCCTCGCCGACTCCAGCGCAGCATCGCGCGCTTGGGCCAACTCAACTTCAGCCTCCTTCAGCGCGGTGATGTCCTTGGAGACACCAAACGTTCCGGCGATCTCGCCGTCGGTATTGCGCATCGGCATCTTGGTCGTCAGCACCCACCTTTCTTGGCCGTTGTTCCATGTCTCTTTTTCTGTCTTGCCGATGATCGCTTGGCCGGTCTCAAGGATGATCTGCTCATCCTCCAGCGCGAGGCGGGCGTGTTCCTCGCTGAAAAAGTCAGCATCCTTTTTGCCCACGGCATCGCCGGGATCGTCTAGCCCGAAGTCCTTGGCCATGGCCCGGCTGATCATCAGGAACCGGCTATCGTTATCCTTGAAGTAAATCCGGTCCGGGATGCTGTCGAGCAGCGTGCGCAATAGATCGCGCTCATGCGCTAGTGCGATCTCGGTACGCCTCTGCTGGGTGACATCCCAAAAAATGCCCTGCACTCCAGTGCACCGGCCGGCCTCGTCGCGGATCGGCGTCTTGACAACGTGTACCCACGACTTCTCACCCTCCGGCGCAACGTGTTCTTCCACCGTGTCCAGCGACTCGCCGCTCTCCATGATGCCGATGTCATCATTCCGGTACTTGTTTGCTAGGGAGGTGGGGAAAAAATCAAAGTCACTCCTGCCAATGATCTCGCGCCGCGGCCTGCCCAGTTCTTCGCAGAACAGTTTGTTGGCAAACGTGAACTTTCCAGCGGCGTCTTTCCGGAAAATATTCTGCGGAAGATTTTCCACCAGCGAGTGAAACAAAATCTCCGATCGGCGCAACTCCAGCTCTGCCCCCTTTTGCTCAGCGATATCCTGTACCGTGCCTTCGTAAAAAAGCACTTTGCCCAAGTTGTCCCATACCGTACGTGCTGTTTCTGAGATCCAAATTCGTGATCCGTCCCGGCGGAATATCTCAGACTCAAACTGCTCGATGCGCCCCTGTTGCCGGATCAGTTTCAGGAATAAATCCCTCTGCTTCGGATTCACGTACAGTTGGCCCTCGATATCCCCGATCGCCTCGATCAGCTGCGCAGGCGAGTCGTACCCGTAAAGCTCCGCCAACCGATGATTGGCATAACTGTACCGGCCCTCCTCTGTGGAGCGGAAAATGCCTACTACCACCTCATCAAAAACTTCAGGGTGGGCTACCGGATCAACAGCCTGCGAATCGTGGTTCGGTTTAGTCATGGAGAAAAGCCGTACACTGGCCAACGAAGAGTAAAAACTCCCCCCGGCTTGGCCAAGCGCGAAAAGCAGCCAGTGAGGAGTTTAATGTAGAGAGTGGGCTGATTGGCCATGGGCGTGGGGCCTTTTGGATTGTCTCGCTCCCCGCCTTTCATTACCGTGCTGCTAGGCGGACTGGTCCGCCGGAGTTATGAGCGTTGAATCTGTTTCATTTATCCAGCGTCTTGACGAGTGATGCCAAATGATCCCGTGATTATCTCGCGTCCTCTCGCGTTCCGGCTCCCTCCCAATGGGTGTGGGAGCTTGGCCAAGTGTGCCCGGGTGAGGGCGAAACAACGGATGGATCAACGCCGAAGGCGCTGTCTAATCGTCATGTTGTTGACTTCGGTTTTGCTGTTGACACTTGTTGGTCAGACGATTGGCCAGGCGGCTGGGGTGGATGCCGCACCGGCGGATGCTTGGCCGATGTATCGGGGCACGGCCTCACTCACCGGTGTCTCGAAAAGCAAGCTTGGCTCTTCACTCCGGCAACAATGGACGTTTAAGGCCGAGGAGGGCATCCGTAGCACGGCGGCAATCGCCGGCGGCAAGGTTTACGTGGGCTGTGACGACGGCCATTTGTACGCACTGGATCTTAAGACCGGCAAAAAGCTGTGGGCGTTCGAGACGGACGACATTATTGAGTCGTCGCCGCTGGTGCACAACGGCCGCGTTTACTTTGGCTCGTCAGACGGTTTTGTGTATGCGCTTGAGGCCGAGAACGGCAAGTTGGCTTGGAAGTTTGAGACCGAGGATCGTGTGCTTGGCGCACCGAATTTGTTTCAGCCAATCGGCACCGGTGCGAAGCCGGCGCTGATCGTCGGCAGCTACGACTTTCGACTTTACTCGCTGGACTTGGAGAGTGGCGGGAGCAACTGGCATTACGAGACAGCCAATTACATCAACGGCTCACCGGCGGTGTCCTCCGGTCGGACGGCATTTGGCGGCTGTGACGCCGTGCTGCATGTCATCCGCTTGGCCAAGGGGGAGAAGGAAAAGCAGATTGACGCCGAGGCGTACATCATCGGCTCGGCGGCGGTGGTCGATGACATGGCTTACATCGGTCATTACGAGAACGAGTTTCTCTGCATCGACATCAACGCAGGAAAAATCGCGTGGAAGTACCGGGACCGCGCCTTCGCCTACATCTCTTCGCCGGCGGTGACGGCGGATCGCGTATTGGTCGGCTGCCGCGACAAGCGGCTGCATTGTCTCGACCGCAAGAGCGGCAAACGACTTTGGGCGTTCCGCACGCGCGGCAGCGTCGACAGTTCACCAGTGGTTGCGGATGGCAAGGTGGTCGTTGGGTCGGACGACGGCAATTTGTACATGGTGTCGCTGGTGGACGGGAAGAAACTTTGGGCGCACGAGATCGGAGAACCAATTATCGCCGCGCCGGCTGTAGCCGGTGGCGTGGTAATTATCGGCGCGGAGGATGGGCGGGTTTATGCGTTCGGCCCGGCAAAATGAAGCGTTAAACAATTGTATTTGAAGTAGTTCTATCGCTCATCACACGATCTTCAAACACCTCATCAGCAAGCTACAAATATGCGAAATTTTTACACCCTAAAAGCCCAATAGATTTAAGTGAAACACTTCCTTCTCTGCAGACTTTTTTGATCCGTCCAGACTAATGAAAACTTTGGCCCAGTTTGGGTAACTCGATCACTGCTACAGATCCATCTTGATTTCCCGGATGAGCCACTTTGTTATGCCTAGGACAGAATGGGGGTCGGACTCCGGGCCGATCGGACGCCCGCGGCCATGTGCGTGCGGAAAGGTGTTCAGGTAGTAGTGCATCCGCGGGTGATGTTTTGGCAGCCCGGCTTTCCAGTACTTGTAGAACCAGTCCCGTTCGATAAATTCGTAATATTGAGGAGATTTCCAGATGATGGGGCCGTAGTAGAAAATGTATTCTTTGCCTTGACCGAGTGTCCATTTGGCCCCCTTAACCACCTTTTTGGGTTTTGACCAACCGGTTTCGAGTGGCCAGTGCCGGTTGAATTGGTGACATTCGTAGGCAACCCCTTCCATCTTCTGTATTACGGCTTGTGCCTTGGGGTTTTCCGAGAAGAACGAAGGCTCCTCGACCATCTGTATCAACGTGTAATTGTCGTGCTTAAGGATCCCCTGCTTGTGTGCATTGCGGAACATCGCGTGTATGTCGTCCACATCTTTGGCAGAAAGAATTCTGGAATCTTCTTTAAATGGACCCGGCTTTGCGTCCTTGTGTCCTCTGTGTATTGCAAGCCTGTATTCACGGCAGATCAGAATGTGCTCCACCACTCCGCCTTTGGATTCCCAGTTGCTGATCGTTTTTACGAGAAGATTTTTCTTTGGATCGAGATCATCGCGGGCCTTGCTGAGGCCCCAGTAATACTCAAAGAATACCTGCTTGGTCTTGAAGTCACCGTCCAGCCAGCCCTTGACAACATCCAAATGCTCGGCAACGAAGGGGTAGCTTCCTGCCTGCGCGGCAAATGTAGGCATCCCTGCCCATGACCCACCATGATTGGACTTGAGGTCTTTTGCATACCGTGGCAGGGGGCGAAGGCCGACGTAACCATGAGATCTGTTCGTCTCAGTTTGCTCAGATATATTTTGGAGGTTTAATTTAGCACCATTATTTATCAATGCATTCGAACTCGCTACATTCGATTGAGTGTATATCGGAGTGTCGCCCCAATGGTTTTGGTGATTTAAGTCAGCACCGTTATTATTCAAAAAATCCAATTTTCTCCACAAGTCATCAAAGACTACGATGTTACCATTAGAACCTTCTGCGTTTACATTAGCTCCGACTGGGACAAAAAAATCAGCAATATCAGGCCGATCGTATCGAATTGCGACCATAAGAGGGGTAGATTCATTGCTGACAATATCCTTGTGATCTACATTTACGCCAATATTGATGAGTGATTTGACTTCATCAATGTCCCCTTTCGCAGCAGCACTGTGAATCGGTCCCGCAACGATGTTTATGTTCAGTCCGAGGGTAATCCCGATAATGATGAGTAGTTTTTTCATGAGATTAGTATCAGTCGGCGAAAGACTGCCCCGAGAGTGGCCGTTATTCAAGTAACCAACCCAGGGGAGGCTTTATGACACGGAAACAGGTTCGATTTGAATGTGGTTTGGTGCGACATTGACTGGGAGCAGCACCGGATGATTGGCAATCGGGCGAAGCGAAGAGATGGCAGAGTTAGGGCTTAGCGGCGACCGCGTTTACACCAGCTTCAATCTGCTCCTGCAGCTTAGTGAATACTCGGCTCACTACACCCACCAGAAGAACGGTTGCGATTGTTGTGATTAAGAGGTGTTTCATGGTGAACCGATAGTCATCACATTGTGGAGGAGGACAACACGGCAAACTGTCCATTGAAAATCATCTAATTCAAGGTTGGACAGTGATGATTGCTCGGCGATATGCAGTTAGAGTGGGGGTGCCGTTGTCCTCAATGGTAAGAATGACGTGGATGGTTCTGCTTTTAGAGGAACCACCAACGAATTGCGGGAGTGTTAACATGGTTTCTAGACTGTGGAGTTGGGTAAGGTTTACGCCGTTTGAGGATGTACTGGCTTCCCTGTAGATCATCCAACTGCTGCTAATCTTGTTGTTATCTGGATCACTGCTTCCGGCTGCAGTAAGTTTAATGTTATCGCGGGACTTCGCGGTGATTTTGACAATTTGCTTTGAGCGGTCACCGTTCAGTATAGCAACCGGATTGTGGTTCGCTTGGTTGAATTTACCTGCCACACACCAGTCCATGCGAGCTGCGAAGTCGTGTTGATAATGTTTACGCCATCTCCATATGGTGGCTTGGTTCGAGGTGTATGGTTTACCATCCACTACAACAGTATCTCGGTTGTTGAGGTTGTCTGTCCAGATCGCATGAGTCTCGGCGTTGGCTTTGTAGAGGACATAGCGTCCACCCCAGCCGCCATAGGCAGGGTTGGTCGACCACCCAAGGCCGTTCTCAATTAGGCCTAGGAATGATGGGGTGTCACCTTCCATTATGTAGGCAACTTTAGGATAAAGTGCTCCGAGTTCCCCATGGTTTTTTATGATATTTGCTTCCAACCACGGATTATCCACGAGATGGAAGTCAGCGAGTGGGCCATTTTTATAATGACGATCGCCTGAGATGCCTGTCCATGTGGCTCGATAATATTCACGCCAGTCTTCGCTGCTAGGAGAGACGATGTAAAACAGATCAGGGAACTCCAGTCGCAACCAACGTCCCGCATCGTCTTGGTCGGAGATTGTATAAACACGTAGTTTGGAAATGAGTTTTGATAAGTCTTTTGGAGACCGATCTCGGCGCGCATCTTGTAGTGCTTGTGCTAGAGTGTTGGCTCCACCCCAAACGCTAATCCATAAAGGCCTGCTATCCGCCTTGTCTGCCGCATTGAGTAGAAGTTTGGATCCTGCAGTCGATTTATCTTCACCGACGGCATTCATGCCGTAACTTGTTTGGCCAGTCGAAGTCACGGCGAGCAGTTCGTTTTTCAAGGGATAGCCTGCAGCATGCTTCATGAGATTACTCCGTACCTTTCCGTAGGCGTCGATTTGCCGGCGAATCAAGTCCTCACGTGTACGATTACGCAGGTGAGTCGAAGTCGTGGCGACGAGTCCCTCAATATCATACTCGTTAGCATAAACCAAAAATCTCACCAAAGATTCCTCGTCATCCGGTTCGTTAGATATATCTGTAAGAACAAAAACCCGCTGCTTGGCAGATTGTGCTGAGTTGGGAATTGCAACCAGAAGAGAAAGAAATAATACATGGGATGCCCACAGTCTCACGATCGCTACGATTAGTAATTTCATGTTGAGCTGATAGTCACCCTGGTGAACGCAGTTTTCAAGGCGTTTTAACTATTGTCGCTGGATTGGCAGCAAAAGCATGGTCTGATAAAGTGCCAATGAAAATTTAGATTTTTTTTTGTTTATCTTGAATAGCAATCATCACAACCGGCAGTATTTGTGTGGTAAACATGAAGCTCTTAAATCTTTGTTTGTTTGTTGCGGTTGCTACGATTCCGTTTGGCCGAGCGGCAAAATCCGTCATCAAACATGTTGTCATTGAGCCGGCCACAACTCAGACGCCACGCAGCGATACCGCCTCGGTTATCTCGCTACCCAATGGTCGATTGATGGTGGTATATCATAAATACCATCGTGGAAAAGAGGCAGGCAATGATCATGGTTTGTGCACAATTTGGTCTAAAATCAGCACGGACAACGGCCTTACTTGGCACTCACCCCGTCGTTTGGTCGATGTGGCCAAGGGCGATATGAACGTGCAGGCTCCGGCTCTCTTGCGGATAAAATCCGGTGAGCTCTTTTTGATTGCGCTTCGCGCACACCAAGGCGGAAACAGTAGCACAATGTGTCTGTTCGTTTCACACGATGATGGCATAACCTTCAATGATCTGCCGCCGGTGTGGGAACGTTCGAAAGGGCAGTTGCTTCAAGGCGGGGCGAGTTGTCTGATGGAATTGGCAGGAGGTCGTTTACTGCTTCCATTTCATGGGGGGATTGGAAATCAGTGGCGACAAAAAAACTCAGCAGGATGTTTTTTTAGCGATGACAAAGGTAAAACGTGGGAACGTTCGTCCATTATCGAACTACCCAAACGCGGTGCTATGGAAGCCTCTGTTGCCGAACTCACCGATGGATCGTTGCTGATGTCCCTTAGGACTCAACTAGGTGGGCCGTATATCGCACGATCTAATGATCGTGGCAAAACATGGAGCATGGTGGCTTTCAGTGGATTGGAAGGCGGCGAGTCAGGCACTTGTCTGCGTCGAATTCCCGGGAGCAATCGTGTGGTTTTGTTCTGGAACAACAGTCAGTTTAATCCCAAACATCATCACTTAGGTGAACGCACTCCGCTGACCGCTGCCATCTCCGATGATAATGGCAAAACCTGGCGCAAACTAGGTAACATTGGAGAAAATCCAAAAGCAGAATACACCAATATCGACTGCTATTTTACCAAAGCAGGCGATGCAATTTTGACCTATATGTATGCTGAGCCGGCATGGAACAGGAAAGCTATCCACTTAAAAGCTGCCCTCATCCCAGAAGATTGGTTCAAGTAAACATTGGATTATGGTTCAGCTTTTTAATCTTCATCCGTCTTGCCACCGTGTTTGCGAAGTGGTTCTATTGCCCATCATACCATCTTCAAACACTTCATCAATAAGCTACAAATATGCGAAATTCTCACACCCTAAAAACCCAATACAACCGATCCCTCTGAACGTTATTCCCAGTTCTTTTCCGATAGGTCCAGTTGTTGGTCGGAAATTCCGAACGCCTTCGCTACGCCTCTGGCCATCATGATGTTGCCTGCCTTGTTCATATGCACACCATCACTTGTCAATTGCTTTCCCCTGGGCGCATCGTCTGGGAATGTTTTTAAGGCAGTCTGCATATCGGCGTTTAAATCAGCCAACAAACATTTTTTCTCCTTGGCCAAAGCATTTAAGAATTCGTTATAGCCCGCCAGTTTCTGATTCAGGTCATTGCCTTGGTCCTCTCTAATCATGGTTGAAGTCAAAAGCATCACTTTCACTCCGGCAGCCTGAGCCTTGTCCACAATCTCTGTGATGTTCTTTTTGTAGGACGCGAGGTCTATGCCGCGTTTGCCATGCCATACGTCATTGACTCCACAGCTTAAGGTCATCCAGTCAGGTTTATGCTTGAGGACATCCCGTTCCAAACGTGCCAGCATTTGGTTGGATTTATGTCCGCTAATCCCTGCAAACACCGGCTCCGCCTCAATGCCTTGATCCTTTAGGGCGGCCAAGACCAACTGGCAGTAGCCGCCAGGTCCTCTGCCTGCGGCGGTAATGGAGTCACCCAAAAAGGCGATCTTCTCCCCGTTCTTGATGACGATTTTTCCAGTAACCGGTTCTTTTTGGTTCTCAATTAGGCCAATCATGGCATTGGCAAAGGCATCACCCAGGCGGACGAAAAACTTGCCGCTGCCCAGATAGTGATAGGGGCGGTCGCTGCCAACAACACACCATTCGGCAAAATGCTTGGCCCAACCACTATCGTAGACCTTCCGGGCCTCCAGATCATAGACTTTGTAGCTTTCTACTGCAGAGATGTTGCCCCTGAATTCCGGGGTTGCTGCTGCTTCGCGTTGAGCCACCGAGACAGCGTTCTTGTCGACGCCTTCCTTTGTCATGTTGGTTCCCAGTACTCCAATCACAAAGGACATGTTGGGTGTCTTATATTCTTTGCGCACGTCCTTCACAAAATGGATCATGTTATCCCGGTAATTGTTACGGAACTCGTCGGAAAACTGGTCGTTAAATCCTTGGAACCAGACGAAGCCCGCCATGTCATAGCCGGCCTTAGCATCATATGCCGGGTGATGGGTTTTTAAGTCCTTGAGTACATTGTGGACGGCTTCATTCATCATCCTCCAGTTAAGGCTCGTGTTTTTACTGATTTCTACGGCGTTCTTTGCGGCTTGTTCCTTTTCGTTCAGCTTGTAAGGCCCGGCTGAAGGTGGCCTGAAATCATAATTCAAGGATTTGCCGCCCCAGGAAGTTTTGATGATCAGGATGGGGGCATCTATTTTTTGTGCCATGGAAAGTCCAAAACCAAACTCGGGCCCAATTTTGTCGCGGTTACCACCGTAACCCACAGTCAAAGGGCCGGAACCTCGGTTGCCATCTGCAATAGAGGTGATGTAAACCTGTTTAGACACGACAAAAGTATTCTTGATTCTTTGCATCTTGTCATCGACCTGTGCCTGAAGTGTTTTTACCTCCGCTTGAGCAGCGGCAATCTTGTCCGCACCTTCAATCTTCTTTTCGCGCAGATCCTTGTTGATCGCATCGCGCTTCATGCGGGTTGCAATCAGGTCTTCCACGATGGCTCGGGAAATCTTGGCGTCCTTTTTAAATGCCAGATTAGCCAGATTTCTAACTTCCGGTTCCTTTGCCGTGAGCAGCGTTGGGATGGTAATATAATAGGAATGTCCGACCATGTTCGATTGGCCGGCCAGAATGAAGATCTGTAGCTTCTTCTTGGCGGGTTCGGCCATCTCGCCACGCACCACGCTCAGGACAAAAAGGAACGCAACGCACATCTTCACATATCTCTCTAGATTTTTCACAAGACTCTTCATTGAATGGAAGGATGGTGCACAGAGTGCGAGACTGATGCAACAGTTAACAGAACAGTTTGGGTAACTCGATCAATGGACAAACACAAAGATACATTAGGTAGCATTGACTTACTCTACGACATTGAGCAGATAATCAACCCGTCCAGACTAACGAAAGCACTGGACCAGTTTGGGTAACTCAATCATTACAGTCAGCAGCAGGCAGACGCTGGTGGCACAGGATACGCCAATGAGGAGCAACGCCTCACTAGGAACATGAAGAAGTGCTGGCTTAAATCATTCAAATCATATCATGGCGCCAAGATGGACATATTCTGAAGGCAACGCCTCCCGCTGGAGGCACCTCTTCGATGATCTACTCGGCGGCACAACCTCCGTCGAGGTTCCCCTCGAGGGCAACGGCAAGAGCCTCTGCTCCCTGTGTATTCGCATCTCTGATGCCCTCAAATGGCTTGCCGACCAGTTCCGGGCAGGCAATCCCCGTCATGGAGCCTTACGCCCGCCTGAAGGGCCGTCTGCGCTTCGCAGTCACCGCCTCAGCTCTCCAACTGCACCTCAAGCGGCCCCACAACTACCGCACCATCCCGCACCATCCCGCACCTTGACCCCGCGCTCCGCGCCCGCCTACAATCCGCCCTGCAACGACCCGACTTAAAGCCCACCATCCGAGCCAAAATCGAGTCAGCCCTGAAACAACCAGAAACTAAATGCCGATGAATAAATCTTATCTGGCTCTCTTTGCTTTACTGCTTCCGCTTGCAGTTTTGGCCGAAGCAAAAAAACCCAACGTGATTTACATCCTTGCCGATGACTTGGGATATGGAGATCTCTCCTGTTATGGGCAGAAAAAATTCCGGACACCCAATATTGATCGATTGGCAAAAGAAGGGCTTAAGTTTACCGCGCATTACTCGGGCAATACCGTGTGCTCGCCTAGTCGGGCGGTTTTAATGACCGGCCAACATTCAGGGCATTGTTATATCCGAGGTAACCTGAGCGGAGAGAATGGTGCGGCACTCGATCCCAAAATGACAGTGCTGCCCGAAGTCTTTAAGGTTGCTGGTTATCGCACGGGTGCCTTTGGCAAATGGGGACTGGGTCATACACACTTAGAAGGGGCTGCTAATCCATTGAGTCATGGATTTGATGAATATTATGGCTGGAAAAGTCAGGGGATTGCCCACACTTATTACCCCTCTACAGCCGTACATAACGGAAAGGAGGTGCCGCTAAAAAAAGGCACCTATCTTCACATCCCATTAATGAAGCATGCCCG
>Ga0163108_10000855_pt1 | contig 22385 bp, 20 predicted proteins | sample Fk1155metaG_FD_109644 | JGI IMG/M metagenome (GOLD analysis project Ga0163108, IMG submission 109644) | Marine microbial communities from the Central Pacific Ocean - Fk160115 155m metaG | ecosystem: Environmental > Aquatic > Marine > Oceanic > Photic zone | place: The Central Pacific Ocean...
AGAAATTTGGCTTTTTGGATTTTGCCTTTTGAGATATTTTACTGCTTCTATATTATTTTAATTGTAATTTTATCTTTTACAAGTTCTTTTGAGTGGAAAGGAAGAATACATAAGAAATGAAAACAGCATCTTTAAATAGCTTGGCTTGGCAGAAATTAAAAAGAAATAAAATGTCTTTTAGTGCATTGCTATTTGTTGTTGGCTGTCTTTTTGTTGGAATTTTAGCAGTTCCTATTAGTCCAGATAAGACGCCAATGGCAAATCAGATGCACCTTGAATTAACTACTCTAAAACCATTTACAAAGGTTACTTTTTTGGAAATACCAAAAGAAAATGTAAAAGAAGTTTCCTTTTTTGAAGGTATACTTTTTGGGAAGCCAACTGAAATGAAGCGAATACCAATATCCTCTTTCTCTGAAAAAGAAAATAGTCTTTCTTATTCTAATTATCGTTCAAAAATGGAACAAAACTATATTGGAGCATACAAAATCACAGATCAAACATTTTTCTTTGGTACAGATAGATATGGAAGGGATATGCTAAGTAGAATACTTTTTGGCATTAGAATTTCTTTTTCTGTTGGCTTTATTGCAGTTTTTATTTCATTAATAATTGGTATTAGCTTAGGTCTTATTGCTGGTTATTTTAGAGGAAGAACAGATGATATAATTATGTGGTTAGTGAATGTAATCTGGTCTATTCCAACTTTGCTTATGGTCATTGCTATTACTTTAGCGTTAGGAAAAGGATTTTGGCAAGTATTTGTAGCGGTTGGTTTAACTATGTGGGTAGAGGTTGCTCGTATCGTTAGGGGACAAGTGTTATCTATCAGAGAATCTGAATATGTAGAGGCAGGAAAGGCATTGGCCTACAAGCCTTTTAGAATTATTTTCAAGCATATCTTACCCAATATCATTGGGCCTGTAATTGTGATTTCAGCAGCTAATTTTGCAGCTGCTATTTTGATTGAGGCTGGGCTTTCTTTTCTTGGAATTGGCGCACAACCTCCTATGCCAAGCTGGGGTGGAATGATAAAAGACCATTACGCTTATATCATTATGGATAAGGCTTATTTAGCTATTATTCCTGGTGTGGCCATAATGTCATTGGTGCTGGCTTTTATGCTTTTGGGAAATGGTTTGCGTGACGCTTTTGATGTAAAAGAATAGCAACCCTAAAAAAGCAACTATAAAATCAACACGTACAAGTCCTTGGCCTTTTATTGGAGGTATTTTCGGAGTAACCTTATTAGTTATTTTATTAGGTGGAAGTTAAAAAAACAACAACCCTACAATAAAAATTACAACTCCAGCAAGCAGTAAAATAAGGGTATAAGGTAAAATTTCTTTAGCTCTAAGACCGGTAATTCCTAAAAGTGGTAAAGCCCAAAATGGCTGTAACATATTGGTTAGTTGGTCACCATAAGCTAAAGCCATTACACTTTTAGGTATACTAACGCCCAATTGTGTGGCTGCCTCAACAATTATAGGTCCTTGTATGGCCCATTGTCCGCCACCACTTGGCACAAATACATTTACAATTCCAGCACTAATAAAAGTAAAAATAGGAAATGTAGTATCATTAGAGATATTTACAAAAAAGTCAGACATAATTTGCGCCAAACCCGAATGGTTCATAATACCCATAATTCCAAAATAAAGCGGAAATTGTATTAAAATGCCAGAGGCACCACTAATGGCGTTATCTATTGCTTTTAAGAAACTAAAAAATGATTTATGCATCACAATTGCTAGGCCAAGCAATACTAAATTGATGTAGTTAGGGTTAATGACTTTTAAGGAAATAGTTTCTGGAAGTATTAATGCTTTATAAAAAGCATAAAATAAAATAATACCGCCAAAACTCCATGCTATAATTTTTGAATGATCTAATTTTTCTGCTCCGCTAAAAGTGGCTCTCTCTTCTTGCTCTTCCATCTTAAGATTTATTAAACTGCCTTTGTTTTGTTTTCCTAAATAATACATTAGCAAAGGAAGGGTAATAAGCAAAACAATACTGATGTTGATATTCATAGTAGAGAAAATGGTATCTGCTTGAGAAATAACCCCTATCTTATCAATCAAGAAATGGCCTTCTTCTGCAATCTTTATAGGTGCAGAACCAGATATTCCGCCATGCCAAACCATTAATCCTGAATAACCAGCTGCACCAATAAGAGGGTAGTTGAGTATTATTCCTTTTTTGCTTGCATGTTCCCCAGCTTTTCGAGCAAATATTGCACCAAAAATAAGGCCTAATCCCCAATTAAAGAAAGAAACTAAAAGGGTAAGAAAGCAGATAATAGCGGCGGCATTGGCAGTATTCTTGCAATACTTTGTACCTATTTCTATAATCTTACTGATAGGTTTACTAAGAGCTAAAGCGTGTCCAAGTACCAACATCAGCATCATTTGTATCGCAAAAACAAGAAGGGGCGGATGCCAAACTCCTTGCTCCCAGAATTGCAAAAGTTGAAAAATATACGATTCTTCAACTTCTGACTTTGTAAAGAATAATGCAAGTAGAAAGGTAAAAACAGTCAGTATTACTGCTATGGTAAAAGGAGTCGGTAATACTGACTTAAACATTTTCTCAAACCGATTAGCAAAAGTCATTTTTTAAAATGGTAAGTCGTCTTCTACTGATGGATTCGAATCAAAAACTGGTGGTTCTTCCATTTCTTTTGAAGTAGAATCTTCATCTCCGATTTTCTCAATTTTCCAAGCATCTACATTATGAAAATACCTTCCATTCCATTCTCTTGAAGAAAGGTTGAATGATACTTCCACTTGATCCCCTACATTATAATGTTCTAACATTGCTATTTTATCCTCTCCAAACAATTGGAAACAAATTTCAGGATTATATTGTGCACTAGTATCAACTAGGAAAGATTGTTTTTTCCACTCTTTCCCTGCTTTTGATGTGCCGTTTTCTATACTTAATTTACTGCTGATTCTTCCTTTTACTGATAAACTCATATTTTATTTTATTAATTTGAAAAAACAAATATAAAACTTAATAATCTTCTGTTTTGCTTTTATGAAAAAATGTTAAAAAATAATATCTTTGCTCTCCAATTTTGCGGCTGTGATGGAATTGGTAGACATGCCAGATTTAGGATCTGGTGCTGCAAGGCGTGGGGGTTCGAGTCCCTTCAGCCGCACAGAAAAGATGCAAGTAGAGATACTTGCATTTTTTGTAAGAATAACTCCTTCTCCTTTTTAATATTTCAGAATTTTTTCAATCTTTTCACTTACCTTTTCTGCATTAGGAATCATGGTCTCTTCCAATTTGGAATTAAGTGGTATTGCTGGTATATTCTCAGAACCCAATACAAATACAGGTGCATCTAATTTCTCAAAACAATTTTCTTGAATTCTACCAGCTAAACTTTGCGCAAATGAATTATTATAAGGCTCCTCTGTTATAACTAAACATTTCCCATGCTTATTTACCTTTTCAAAAATTAATTTTTCATCAAGTGGATAAATAGTTCTTAAATCAACAATTTCAACTTTTCCTTTATGATCTTTTGCAGCATTTAAAGCCCAATGAACCCCCATTCCATAAGTGATAATACAAATAGAATTTGTTTCAGAACTTTCAGATTCCAAAGCAATTCTTCCTTTACCAAATGGAATTACATAATCTTCTGATGGTTCAATAGTTTTGGCTTTCTCAGTTCCTTTTATTTTACTCCAGTACAAACCTTTATGTTCTAATATAACTACAGGATTAGGATCATAATATGCCGATTTCATCAAACCTTTCAAATCTGCACCAGTAGAAGGATAGACAATTTTAATTCCTCTTATTTGTGCTAAAACTGATTCAACTGAAGATGAATGATAAGGGCCACCACTTCCATAAGCACCAATAGGAACACGAATTATGCAACTTACAGGCCATTTCCCATTCGACAAATAGTTGGAACGACTTACCTCAGTAAATAATTGATTTAATCCTGGCCAAATATAATCAGCAAATTGAACTTCCACAATTGGTTTTAATCCTACAGCTGACATACCAACTGTGCTTCCAATAATAAATGCTTCTTGAATTGGAGTGTTGAAGACTCTATTATCTCCAAATGTTTGTGCTAATGTTGCTGCCTCACGAAATACACCTCCTAATCTTTTTCCAACATCTTGTCCATAAAGTAAGGATTCGGGATGTTTTGCCATTATTTCTTTAATAGCAAATAGAGCAGAGTCAACCATTACAATAGCCTCTTTATCTTTTGGTTCTCTTTCTCCTCTTTCTTCTAAAATAGGAGTAGATGCAAAATCATGAGAGAATAGATCTTTAGAATTTGGATCTTCTGCTTTTAATGCTTTTTGATAATCTGAAGAAACAGTTTCTTTAGCTGATTTCTCAATTGTTAAAAGCTCTTTATCAGTAAACCCATTTTTTAATAATTCAGTCTTTAGTTTAGGAAATGGATCCCTGTTTTTTGCTTCTTTTAAATCATCACGATACCATTCCATTCTTACTCCAGAAGTATGGTGATTTAAAAGTGGAACTTTTGCATGAATTAATAGAGGAGTTCTTTTCTCTCGAATTTCTTTATATGCTTTTTGAATTGTTTCATATGATTCTTCAAAATCAGTACCATCAATAGTATAAGTTTTCAATCCGAACCCTTTTGCATAATGCGTAGCATCTACAGCTCTCATCTCAGATGAATGTGCTGAGATATCCCATTCGTTATCCTGTACTAGATACAAGATTGGTAATTTTTTAAGGGCTGCCATCTGAAAAGCTTCTGCTACTTCCCCTTCTGTGATTGCTGCATCTCCAAATGAACAAACAACCAGAGGTTCTTCTCCTTTTTCAGGATTTGTAATACCTTCCATTTCTTGGTACTGAATTCCCATTGCCACCCCTGTTGTTGGAATTCCTTGCATTCCAGTTGCAGAAGATTGATGTGGTATCTTTGGAAAACCATCTCTTTTTAAAGAAGGGTGGGAATAATAGGTTCTTCCTCCAGAAAAAGGATCCTCTTTTTTACATAATAATTGCAACATTAATTCATAAGGCTTCATACCTATACCTAAAAGAATAGAGTCATCTCTATAATAAGGAGCTATCCAATCATTTTCAGTAAGTTGTAATCCAACAGATAATTGAATAGCTTCATGTCCTTTTGAAGTTGCATGTACATATTTGGAAGTAATAGAAGAATTCTTTTCATAAATATCACTCATAGCACGAGCTGTGCACATTAAGGAGTAAGCTTTCTTCAGTATATCCTTTGATAGTTTATTACTCATTATTTATTCTTAAACTTATTAATCGCATTTTTAGTAAAATCAGATAAAACCAATTTACCGCTACTTATCGCTCTTTCCATTAAAAGGGTATCCCAATGATCTGTGCCTTCCCACATTACTTTCTTTAGTTCTTTCATTGCTTTTGGGTTAGATGTTGAAAGGGTAGAAGCTAATTTTTCAATTGCAGTATCCATTTCTTCAGTTGTATCGCAAATCTCTGTATATAGTCCTTTTTCTCTAGCCCAGTCTGGATCAAACCATTTAGTTGCATTTATCGTCATAGCAGAAAAAGCAGAAGTACCAACTTTACGCTCCACTGCAGGACCTACTACAAGAGGACCAATACCAATAGCAAGTTCTGATAATTTAACAGCAGAAAATTTAGTAGCAAAACAATAATCAGTTGCAGATGCTATACCAACACCTCCACCAACCGCTTTTCCTTGTACTCGACCAATAATAAGTTTAGGACATTTACGAGCTACATTAATCACATTAGCAAAGCCAGAGAAAAATTTCTTCCCATTTTCTGGTGTATCAATTTCTGCCAATTCATCAAAGGATGCTCCTGCACAAAAAACTCTATCTCCTGCACTTTTTAGTATGATTACTTTTATATTTTCATTTTCTCCTGCACTAGTTATGGTATTAGCTAATTCTGCTAATATATGCGATGGTAAGGAGTTAGATTGTGGGTGGAAAAATTCAATAGTTCCTAGCCCATTCTCTGTTGTTAGTTTTACGTATTCTTTCATATTCTTTATTCAATTATTATTTTTTCTATTGTTCCATCTGTATAAATATAAAATAGGGGACTATTCTTTTTTGTTTTAATTTCTTCACCTAATAGATTTATAATCTGCTTTATTGATTTTTTATGCACTTGATTTTCTGTAATATTAGTTGATATAAAAGTAACATTAAAAAAAGCAGTATCGCTCAAGCAATTATTTGCATCTGTAATTATAAGCCAATGCATTCCATTTTGTAAAGGAGAGATACTTTGTGTTATTTCTCCTGTATTCCAAAGATAATAATAAGGACTTACACCACTATTAGTTGTGCCTTCCAAATTATTTCCAATTTGATTTATTAGAATATTATCCAAGAAGTAATAACAAATACTACTATCAGAGATAATCGCATTTGGATTGTAATTACACGCTATAGCATCAGTGCAACCAATAATACTGCTATGAAAAAACCAATCGAACTTATGAGCCCTATATATATTCTCTCCAAGAGCACATTCTAATTGAAAAACTATTTGATTATTTGTATCCACTTCCGTTACAATTGATCCTAATCCAGCCCACTGCAGATTTCCCCAATTAACTAAAGTATTACCATTTGGAAGCCTTTGTACACTTCCCCTAGAAGTGCCGAAATAAGCGTTTGGATGAATAAATTCCCATTTCTTTTCTATCGTCATATTAATGGTGTCCATTTGGTATTCTAATGCTCGCGAGATATTACTTCCTCCTATATACTGAGCACTATAATTTCCATTATCAAAGAGTAAATATCTATTGTTTCCTAAACTTCTGATACAGTGTTGATGTGTAAAAGGATAATCATTACTATCTAAGTTAGTAAACTCATTTTGAGAACCTCCCCATCTCCATATAATTTCCCCTGTTATTCTGTGTATTTTAGTTATTTCATCTAATCCTCTAGAAGAAATTAAGAAATGTCCGTCAAAATCAATATCAATAGCATTACCATGGATAAATGGAATACTACCGAAAGTTAGGTTTAAATAAGTATTATCGGTTATATGAAAATGATCCCAACTTTTCCACTCAAAAACAAGATTATGATTTGCATCTAACTCCTGAATAATGAATCCTTCTACTAGCGCATTAGAATCACCTCCCGTAACTATTGTATCCATTGCGTAGGGTTGCTCATCATAGGCTATAAGCACATAATTACCATTAGGCAAAGCCATAAAATCATGACTATCGGCTTCATATCCATTCTTACAATAAACAGAATCTACTACATTATATAAGGAATCCATCACAAACCAACCTTTTGACACTTTATCGAAATAGGTAAGATGATTATTTTTATTCACTTTCCAATCAAGACCTTTCATATTCCAAACTTCAGAAAAAAGAAGTGTCCCAGATGTGTTAATGATATTAACTGGTCTCAATGGAGAACCTCCAGTTAGAAAAAACAGATGCCCATTCCATGGATTATTATTTGTTGTAATGGTGTAATTTGGTTGCCCAAGCCCAAGTATTGGTAAGAGAAGAAATAAATAGAATAGGCTCTTCATATTATCAGGATTGATCCTTTTTTTTCACCATAGTTAAGATAGTGGCTAACATTACTGTTTCTCCTTCATCATCATACACATCAACCAAGAATTTTACAATTCCTTTTGCAATATCTTCCTCGTCTCTTTTTTCTTGGCTTATTTTTTCTTTTGCTGTAAAACGAACTCCAACTGTCATTCCAGGGTAAACTGGTTTAGTGAATCTGCATTCATCAATTCCGTAATTAAGTAATACTGGTCCTTTTGCAGGATCAACAAACAAACCTGCAGCTTTACTCATAATAAAATATCCGTGTGCAACTCTTTCTGTAAAAATAGTTCCATCTAAAGAATTTTCATCCATATGAGCATAGAATTTATCTCCACTCAATTCTGCAAAATCTTCAATATTATCTAGAGTAACCAGATGCTTATCAGTAATTACTGTATCTCCGATTTCAATTTCTTCAAAGTGTTTTCTAAAGACATGAGGTCCTTCCGTATTTTGAACTCCACCCACTTGATATTGCTTAGTAAGTGCTGTAATAGTTGTAGGGTGTCCTTGTATTGCAGTTCGCTGTAGGTAGTGTTTTATTCCTCTAACACCACCCATTTCTTCACCACCTCCAGCTCTTCCTGGTCCACCATGAGTAAGTAGTGGCATAGGGGAGCCATGACCAGTACTTTCTTTAGCACAAGCCTCATTTAACACTAATATTCTACCGTGCATAGAGGCAGCTCCTAAAACAAATTCTTTAGCAATTATCATGTCATTTGTTATAATTGAACAAACTAATGATCCCTTACCCATTTTAGCAAGCTCTATTGCTTCATCTATTGATTTATATGGTAATATAGTAGAAACAGGACCAAAGGCTTCAATATTATGACAATCGGTTTTGTTAAATGGATCATCATTTAGAAATAAAATAGGGGAGATGAACGCTCCTTTTTCTTTATCAGCTCCTGTTACTTCAAAATCTTCTAGACTACCAAATAGTATTTCTTGTGATTTTGATAATTGTTTAACTTTTTCTGTTACTTCTTCTTTTTGCTCATTTCCTGCTAATGATCCCATTCTAACACCTTCAACTGATGGGTCTCCAACAGTTGTTTTTGCAAGTCTTTTCCCAAGTGCAATTTGAACATCTTCTACTAGTTTTTCAGGAACAATTATTCGTCTAACTGCAGTACATTTTTGACCTGCTTTTACGGTTATTTCTTTTTGTACTTCTTTTATAAAGATATCAAATTCTGCAGTTCCAGGAAGTGCATCTTCCCCAAGTATTGAGCAGTTTAATGAATCAGCTTCCATATTAAATGGTACAGCTTCTTCTATTAATCTAGGGTGTTCTTTTAACATTTTTCCAGTATCTGCACTTCCTGTAAAGGTTACAATATCTCCCGTTTCAACATTGTCAATAATTCCTCTAGCACTACCACAAATTAGTTGAAGACTTCCTTCAGGAAGAATCTTAGAATCAACTATCTCACGTACCATCATCTCAGTAAGAAAACAAGTAAGAGTAGCTGGTTTTACAATAGCAGGAACTCCTGCCATTAAATTCACTGCAATCTTTTCTAACATTCCCCAGATTGGAAAATTAAAAGCATTAATATGGATTGCAACCCCTTCTCTTGGCATCATAATATGATGCCCTATAAATGTCCCGTTTTTAGATAACGGAGCCATATCTCCATCAACATGGTATGGTAAATCAGGAAATTGTTTTCTTAGTGATGCATTTGTAAAAATGTTTCCAATACCACCTTCAATATCAATCCAAGAATCAATTTTTGTGGCTCCAGTTTTTCCGCTTAATTCGTAAAATTGGTTTTTCTTTGAATGTAGATGTAAAGCTAGAGATTTTAACATCAAACCTCTTTCCTGAAAAGTCATTTTTCTTAGTGAAGGACCACCAAATTTTCTAGCATAATTCATCATCTCAGAAAAATCTAACCCTTTTGATGTTGCTGTACCTATCTGTTCACCTGTAATTGCATTAAAAAGAGGTGTACCATCTCCATCTCCCTTTAGCCATTTTCCTAATGCATAATTGTCGTAATTTCTCATTTTGTCTTTTTCCAAGTGTCAAAAGTTATTTCTTGCTTTTCTTTTCTGTTTTTCTCTATTTCAGAAAGAGGTGTGCATACTTTCATTAACTCAGCACATTCTTTTGGAAGTTTCTGATAAAGCTGAGTTCCTTTTGTTTTCCATGCAATCATATCATCAGAAACATCTCCTTTTATTTGAGCAGGATTACCAACAACTACTTTTCTATTTGGAATCTGCATTTCTCCTTTTACAAAACAAAGAGCTCCAACAATACATTCATCACCAATAGTGGTATCATCCATAATAACAGCATTCATTCCAATCATAGTATTTCTACCAATATTTGCACCATGAATAATTGCACCATGCCCGATATGAGCATTCTCTTTTAAAAGAACATCTTTTCCAGGAAAGATATGAATAATACAATTATCCTGAACATTACATCCATTCTTAATAGTAATTTGTCCCCAATCACCTCTAATTGAAGCTCCAGGCCCTATATATACATTCTTGCCAATAATTACATTTCCAATAATTACTGCTTCTTTATGTACAAAAGAAGTAGCGTTTATAACTGGTTTATATCCATTAAATTCGTAAATCATTTTAAACTCTTTTAATTATAGTAGCATAACCTTGCCCAACACCAATACACATGGTTGCTAAGGCATACTTTTTATTCTGTTTTTGTAGTTCTATAGCAGCAGTTTGTAAGATTCTTGTACCGCTTACTCCAAGTGGATGCCCTAAAGCAATAGCGCCACCATTTGGATTTATTCTTGGGTCGTTATCTTCTAACCCCCATGTTCTTATACAAGCTAAAGCTTGAGCGGAAAATGCTTCATTCAGCTCAATAATATCCATATCATTCATTGTGAGCCCTGCTTTCTCCAATGCTTTATTTGATGCTTTAACTGGTCCGATTCCCATAATTCTTGGCTCTACACCAACAACTGCTGAGCTTACAATTTTTGCAATAGGACTAAGCTTATTCTCTTTTACTCCCTTTTCAGATGCTAAGAGCATTGCAGCAGATCCATCATTTAATCCTGAAGAATTTCCTGCAGTAACCGTCCCTCCTTCTTTTTTAAAGGCAGTCCTTAGCTTTGCCAATACCTCTAAGGATGATTTTGGTTTAATAAACTCATCTTTACTAAAAATGACAGGGTCTTTTTTTCTTTGTGGAATTTTAACAGATACAATCTCTTCATCAAACCTGTCAGTAGCTTGTGCTTTGGCAGCTTTCATTTGGGAGTGATAGGCAAATTTATCTTGATCTTCACGAGAGATATTGTATTTCTCTGCTAGGTTCTCAGCTGTTTGTCCCATACTATCTACTCCATATAATTCTTTCATTTTAGGGTTTACAAAACGCCATCCGAAGGATGAATCATGCATTTTCGCATCTCTACCAAAGGGTTTGGAAATCTTTGAAATCACCCATGGACCTCTTGTCATATTTTCAACCCCTCCTGAAATAAACATATCTCCATCACCAGCGCTAATTGCTCTGTGAGCTTGAATAATTGATGACATTCCTGATGCGCATAATCTATTAACAGTTTCTCCAGGAACAGAAAAAGGTAATCCTGCCAGTAAAAGCGACATACGCGACACATTTCGGTTATCTTCTCCTGCTTGATTAGCGCAGCCCAGGATTACATCATCAATCTTCTTTGTATCAATTCCAGTTCTTTTGACCAATTCCCTAATAGGTATTGCTCCCAAATCATCAGTTCTTACTCCTTTTAACATTCCTCCAAAGTTTCCTATTGGAGTACGAATTGCGTCTATTATGTAGGTATTCATATTACTCAATTATTATTTTCTTCTCGACTGTTCCGTCATCATATTTATAGAAAAGAGGTATATTCTTTTTTTGTTTAGATTTCTTTCCAAGGATATCTGTAATTTTCTTAAGCTTACGAGTGGTATTCATTTCTTTAATTGAAGAAACAATAATAGAAACAGGTAAACTTACCGTATCACCAACACAACCATTCGCATTAGTTTCTAAAACATAAATAGAACCAGAGCCAACTATATTCCAGGAAACATCTACTGTATTTGTTCCTGATCCAGATTGTATTACTCCACTATTCATCCACCAATTATATGTTGAACCAAAGCTCTGTGTTACGGAATAAGTTTCTGTTTGAAATTGTGTAGTATTAATTGAGCCAGTAATAGCAGAAGTATTTACTGCATTAAAGAGTTCAAAAGGAGGGTTAGATACTCCTTGACAGCCATTAGAATCAGTAACATTTACATAATAAACACCTAATGAATCAACAGTTATTTGTCGTGTAGTTTCTCCTGTATTCCAACTAAAGGAAGAAAAATTACCTGCATCTAATATTACTTGACCATTTGGCTGACATAAAGAGTCATTTCCAGGAGTATTAATGGTAAAATAAAATTGTCCTGTTGCAGTAGCTATTGTTACGGTATTAGACAGAGCTGTACATCCTGTAGGATAAGTAACCGTTACAAAATAGTTTCCTGCATTATGCACAACTATAGCTTGAGCAGTACTGTTATTACTCCATAAATATGATGAATATCCTGAACCTGCATCTATAGTAACTGGTCCATTACAAAGCGAATAACCAGTTGCACTTAAAGATATTGATTGAGGTGATATATCTACAGTAGTTGTATTTGAAGTTCCTGTACAACCATTTCCATCAATTACGGTTAAAGTATAATTACCAGTTAATGTTGTTGTTATTGAAGGTGTAGTAGCGCCAGTACTCCAATTGTATTGACTAAATCCAGTAGGGCCAGCTATCAAAAGAGTATCCCCTTGACAAATAAATACAGAATCAGGAGTTGATAAAGTTATTGGTATTGTTCCAGAATAAATAGTAACTGGATCAGATTGGCAAGAAAGACCATTAGTTGTTATGCAGTTAACATAATAATTGCCAGGGGTATTTACGGTTAATACAGAAGATGTAGAAGCTGCATTACTCCAATTGTAAGTTGCAAAATTACTTGGAGCTGTAAGTACAACAGGCCCATTACATAATGAAAACCCTGTTGAAGAAACATTTGTATTTAAAACATCTATATGCATAGTATCTGAATGAAGCTGCCCAATACTATCAGTAATTACTCCTGCGACAAAGGTAGATTGAGAAGGGGCGTAAGAAAGGGTGTCTCCATCGCCTATCATCTGGCCAGTGCTTACATTATACCAATTTACACCACCTCCTGTAAGCATATGAATTCTACCACATTGCTGTCCTCCTGTTACTCCTAAAAAACTACCACTAGATGCAACTCCACCTGCTAAACCATTTTGGTAATATAATCTATCTAATTGCGTAGGATTTCCATCAATAATTACATTAGCTCCAGTAGTAGCAGTATAAGAATTAAGACCTTGTCCAGAAGCTCCTGCTCCTGCTGTGTGTCTGACACCTATTACACCATAATATTGTCCTGAGTCAACACGTATATTACATAACATATAATTTGCAGTAGTATCATCAATGGAAGAAAAAAGAGTTGTAAAAGCGACTCCATTAGCTCCTGGCGGATATGAATTCCATACTCCGCCTGTAGAATCGCCGAATATCACGAATTGAACAGATTGATTATATCCAGGGCCTGAATTCTCAGTAGCACACATTAAGCCAGTAATAGTAAATGAAGATTGAGCTTGAAAATGAAATCCTCTAGTAAGATTTGATGTATAATTACTTGCATGAATTCCACATATTACAGTATCCATACCAGCACCTTGACTTCCTCCTTGTAATGATGCGATTACCTCTGCTGTATCATTTAAGCATATAGTTTGGTCGTTTCCGACATTAATTTGTCCATATCCAATAATTGGTAAACAAAATAAAAGTATAAGTAATTCTTTCATAATTTCAGTTTTTAGTAAACCACTCTTTTGACGTACGATAAACAGTACCTTTAAAATGAGCAATCTCAATATTATTTTGGTTTGTAATTGTAATGTGGTAGAATCCTGTTTTCTCACTTTTTTTTATCTCTTTTGCAATAGCTGTAAGTGTGTCACTTGTTTCTACCTTTTTGGTATAAGAAATAGAAGTTTCAATAGATAAAGATTTGGTTCCATGTGAATTTGCAGCAAAAGCAAGTGCACTATCAGCCAAAGAGTAAGCAACACCTCCATGTGCAATCTTAAAGCCATTAGTCATGTCATCTCTCACAGTCATTTTTAGTTTGCAGTATCCTTCAGATATTTCCAAAACCTTAATGCCAAGCCACTGACTAAAAGCATCTTCTCTCATCATTTTATCTACAACTTCTTTTGCTAAATTTTTATTAGGACACATCTTTAGTAAAAAGTTTTATTTTCCTTTACCATTCGTTTTAAAAGAGGAGAAGGCCGGTATCTGTCTTCTCCATATTCTGCCTGTAACTCTTCCAATTGTTTCAGCACATTATCTATCCCAATCTCATCAGCCCAAGTGAGTAATCCTTTTGGGTAATTCACTCCTTTTATCATAGCTAAATCAATATCTTCTCGGCTGGCAATTTTTAAGAATAATGCATCAACTGCTTCATTGATAAGCATGGACAATATACGCCATAATATTTTTTTTCCTAATTCTCTGTCTTGAGTGGGTTTTGGCTTGTTTTCTGAAGAATAATCGTAATATCCTCTGCCAGATTTCCTTCCAAGATATCCCGCTTCCTTCATTCTTTTTTGAGTGAAAGAGGGCTTATATCTTTGGTCAAAATAAAAGGCAGCAAATACTGTTTCAGTTACGCTATAATTGATGTCGTTCCCTATGTAATCCATCAATTCAAAAGGTCCCATACGGAATCCTCCAATTTCACGCATTACCCAATCGATAGTGGAGAAATCTGCAACTCCTTCTTCATAAATTCGAATTGCTTCCCCATAAAAAGGACGTGCAACTCTATTTACAATAAAACCAGGAGTGTCTTTTGCAATAACAGTTAATTTTCCCCAAGAATCAATAATTGATTTTGCTTTATTTAAAGTTTCTTGTGAAGTTTGTACAGCCGGAATAATTTCAACTAGAGGCATAAGTGGAGCAGGATTAAAAAAGTGAATTCCCACAACTCTTTCTGCCTTTTTGCATGATGAGGCAATAGATGCAATGGATAAAGAAGAAGTGTTAGATGCGATAATACAATTATCATCTACGAAATTTTCAATTTCAGTAAAAACCTTTTGTTTGACACCCAAATCTTCAATAATAGCTTCAACAACAAGCTCACTTCCTTTAATATTTTCTAAGGAATTTGAAAAGTTAATTTTTTCTAAGACCGCTTCATTCTCTTTACTAGAGATTCTTTCCTTTTCCACCAAACGATCGAGTATCTTTTTGAGTTTATTCTCAGCAGTTTTAACGGCTTCATGAAAAGAATCATAAAGGCAAACTTCATGTCCTTTTGTAGCAGCTATTTGAGCAATTCCGACTCCCATGGTTCCTGCACCAATTACACTTACTTTCATTTATTCTCCTTTAAAGTTTGGTTTTCTTTTCTCAAAAAATGCTTCTATCCCTTCCTTAAAATCAGAAGTATTACCTGCAATGGTTTGGCATTTGTCTTCCATATCTAATTGCTCCTCAAAATTATTGGAATAAGAAGCATTTAATAATCTTTTGGTAAGCCCCAATCCTTTGGTTGGCATCATAGCTAATTTACTTGCCAATTTCCAACTGTCCTCTTCAAAACTATCATCTGAAAAAACTTTGTAAATCATTCCTATATTTACTGCATCAGTAGCAGTAACTGGCTCAGCAGTCATCATAAGGGCTGCCGCTTTTTGCATCCCGATCAATCTTGGTAAAAAGAATGTTCCTCCACTATCAGGTATCAATCCTATTTTGCTAAATGCTTGAATGAATGAAGCGCTTTCACATGCCACTACAATATCGCAACAAAGCGCAATACTAGCTCCAGCTCCAGCAGCAACTCCATTTACAGCAGCAACAACAGGTTTTTCCATATTACGTATTTTTTTGATGATTGGATTGTAATGTTCCTGAACAATTTGTGTTAAATCCGGTCCGTTTGGGTCAGTTGCTTCTCCTAAATCTTGACCAGCACAAAAAGCTTTTCCTGTTGCAGTAATTAGGATGGCTCTTACCGAATTATCATCATTACATTTGTCCAATGCATCTTGCAGTCCTAATGCCATTTCTCTTACAAAAGAATGGTATTTTTCAGGACGATTTAAGGTAATTTTACCTACACCTTCTTTTATCTCAAATTGAATCATTTATTAAATATTTAATTAACAAAAATACGAAAAATAAAATTTTAAATACACTTGAAAAATTCAAAGGGCTCTAAACAATCAGAGCATTTGTAAAGCGCTTTGCAAGCAGTGGAACCAAAGTCACTTATTAAAGTAGTTTTTTCAGAATTGCATTCAGGACATATTATAGTATCTGATGGTGGAGCAATACCATATTTCCTAAGCTTTTCTTTGGTTTCTGTGCTCATCCAATTGGTAGTCCAAGCAGGAGAATAGACAATTTTTAATTTAAAATTAGTGATTTTATTTTCTTTCAAGCAAACTTTAATATCATCCTGAAATGCTTTTACAGCAGGGCAACCCGAATAAGTTGGAGTGATGGAGATAACATAGCAATTATCGGTAAAAGTAACATTACGAATAACACCTAATTCTACAACTGAAATCACAGGAATTTCAGGGTCAGGAACAGTGTTTAAAAGTTCCCATATTTTATTTATTTCACCATTTTGCATTAGGATATGCTCTTTGCAAAAACTGCATCTCAGCTAGTAGAAACCCAAGATATTCCGTATGCATCCCCTTTTTCCCTCCAGTTGCCATATAACCATCTTCTGGGCGTTTAAGTTTTGCTTTCTTAAGGGTGCTGTTTACAATCTTATCCCACTGAGTTTTCAACGCTTTATTATCTACAGCAATTCCTAAATTTAACAATTCAGTATCAATTTCGTCCATTTCAAAAAGTTCAGCGGTAAATTGCCAAATTTGCTCTAATGATTCTTGTACTTTTGCATTAGATTCCTCTGTTCCATCGCCCAATCGAATGAGCCAATTTGTAGAATGGCGTAAATGGTATTTTACTTCCTTCAATGATTTTGCGCTCAATGCAGCAAGGGTTTCGTCTTTACTTTCAGAAAGTTTGGTAAAGAACAGAAACTTGAAAGCGTCATGCAAGAAATTACGCACAATAGTTTTTCCAAAATGTCCATTTTCAATTTCTACCACTTGATGATTGAAAAACTCTCTTTCATTTCTAAGAAAAGCTAAATCATCTGCCGATTTGGAACCATCCAATTGTGCGGCATATTCATAAAATCCATTTGCTTGTCCAAACATATCTAATGAAATGTTAGAAAGAGCAATATCTTCTTCCAATTCAGGCCCTTTCGCGCACCATTCTGCCATTCTTTGAGCGAGAATCAATGAACTATCGGCAATACGAAGAGTATATATTAATAAACTAGTCATTTTTAAATATGTTTAGCTTCATCTGGCATAGTGTAAAAAGTAGGATGACGGTACATTTTGTCATTTGCTGGATCAAAAAACGCCTCACTATCTTCTGATTCTGAAGAAACAATATCGGTTGCTTTTACCACCCAAATACAACTACCTTCATTTCTTCTGGTGTATAGTTCTCTAGCATTTTCCAATGCCATTACTTTGTCGCAAGCATGAACATTTCCTGCATGTTTATGTGCTAATCCGTTTTTGCTTTGAATGAATACTTCCCATATATCTGTATTTTCTACCATAATCTTATGTTTAATTTGTTCCTGTTAATTTTTGTTTTTTAGCGTAAGCTTTTGCAGCTTCACGCACCCATTTTCCCTTATTATGAGCCTTTCTATGATGATTTAATCTTTGTTTGTTGCAAGGACCATTTCCATTAACAACATTCCAAAATTCCTCCCAATCCATTTCTCCAAAATCATAATGCCCTCTTTTTTCATTCCATTTCAAATCTTTATCGGGAATTGTAAGTCCAATAACTTTTGCTTGTCCTACGGTTTTATCAATAAAACTTTGACGTAATTCATCATTGGTTTGTCTTTTAATCTTCCATTTCATAGCATTCCCTGTCCTTGGCGAATCAGAATCCTGAGGCCCAAACATCATAATGGAAGGCCACCAAAAACGGTTCAGAGCATCTTGCGCCATTTCTTTTTGCTCAGGTGTTCCTTTTGCCATTGCAGCCATTATTTCATAGCCCTGCCTTTGGTGGAAGCTTTCTTCTTTACAAATCCGAATCATTCCTCTCGAATAAGGACCATATGAAGTTCTTTGCAAAGAAACTTGATTGACAATAGCTGCTCCATCCACAAGCCAGCCAATAGCGCCCATATCTGCCCAACTTAAGGTTGGATAATTGAAAATGGAAGAATATTTTGCTTTTCCTTCATGGAGTTGTTTTACTAATTTTTCGCGAGAAACTCCCAAAGTTTCACAAGCTGAATACAGGTATAATCCGTGCCCAGCTTCATCTTGAACTTTGGCCAACAAAATCATCTTTGCTCTAAGTGATGGAGCTCGAGATATCCAATTTGCTTCTGGTTGCATACCAATTACTTCTGAATGAGCATGTTGAGAAATCTGACGAATTAAATGCTTTCGGTAATCTTCTGGCATCCAATCTTTAGGCTCGATTTTCTTTTCTGCATCAATGCGTTCTTGAAATACTTTATCATTCATATTTTTGTAAATAATCACTGCAAATTTATTCAAAATATGTGGTATAACATTGATATTCTTTCTAAACTCCCTTTGTTAATTCTTAAAATTATATTTTTGCAAAAATTTTTTTAATCAATGAATTCATTTTATCCTCTGAAAGTTGAGAAAATTCGACAGCTAACTTCAAATGCAGTCGAATTAAGATTTGAGATTTTATCTGATTTAGAATCAAAATTTAATTTTCAAGCTGGTCAATATATTACGATAAAACAGACTATTAATGGAGAAGAAGTAAGGCGTTCTTACTCTATTTGTAGCAGTAATTCTGAAGGAATTTGTGTTGGGGTGAAGCATATTGAAGGTGGAAAAATGTCCTCTTTTTTAACTACTAATATAAAAGAAGGAGATATTTTGGAGGTTATGCCACCAACAGGAAATTTTATATTGCAAGGGAAAAATGTTGTTGGGATTTGTGCTGGGAGTGGTATTACACCAATTATAAGCATGATAAAAGCTCATAATTCTAATTTCACGCTTATTTACGGCAATCAAACTATAAGCTCAACTATGTTTTATGACGATTTGAACGAATTGAATGTTAAATCCTTTTTCGTTTTTTCTAAAGAAAAAGTAGATGGAGCTATGAAGGGAAGAATTGATGCTACTCTCTTAGAATCCTTGTCAAGCAATATATGCTCAGCTGATGATTTTTTTATTTGCGGCCCAGGAGAGATGATTGATGAAGTTTCAGATTTTTTACTAAAGAAAGGTGTTGAAAGATCACATATTCATTTTGAACGATTTATAGCTTCTAAAAAGAAAAAACAAACTGAACAAACAGACGAAATTACTTGTAATGTTTTGGTATCATTAGATGGAGATGATTTTGAATTTCAACTATCATCAGATGATCAAAGTATTTTGGATGCTGCGATGGAAGCTGGTGCAGATGTTCCTTTTTCGTGCAAAGGGGCAGTTTGTTGTACTTGTAAAGCCAAAGTAAAGGAGGGTAAAGCTGTTATGGACGCAAATTATTCTCTTTCAAAAGAAGAAGTATCTGAGGGATATATATTAACCTGTCAAGCTCATCCAATTACAGAAAATATTGTGGTAGATTATGATGAGATTTAGATTTTTATTTTGAAGAATCTATATGAAAGAAATTTTTAAAATTTCTCTTCCTTTCGGAGTCAGACATTATTTTATAGAGATTTCTATTTTTTTCTTTTCAATTTTGATTTTTCTAATCAGATAAATAAATGTATTTTTGCAACCCTTGTAAAAAAACAATAAATATTTATGAAAATTACGCAAAGCAAGACGAAAGATTTGATGGCTATTCTAACTGTAGAGGTAGTAGAAAAAGATTACAGAGAAAATGTAGATAAAATCTTGAAAGATTATAGAAAGACTGCCGAAATGCCAGGATTTAGAAAAGGAAAAACACCAATGTCCATCATTAATAAAAAGTATAAAACAGCCGTGACTGTAGAAGAAGTAAACAAAATTTTACAAGATGAAATGCACAAATATATTACGGACAATAAAGTAAAAGTTTTAGGAAGTCCAATGCCTAAGAAAAGTAAAAAGACAATTGATTGGGAGAAGGAAAATGATTTTTCTTTTGAGTTTGAGATAGGATTAGCCCCTGATTTTGATGTGAAAATCAGTAAAAAAGACAAGCTGATTTATTACAATATCAAGGCAGATGAAAAACTATTGGATAAATATTGTTATGATATTGCCAAGCGATATGGTACAATGGGAAATATAGAGGTGTCAGAAAAGGGTGATTTAGTTTTTTGTAATATAGAACAAGTAGATGTTGATGGAAATGTGATGGAAAATGGCATTAAAAATGAAGCAACAGTTTCCATGGACTTTGTCGCTGATAAGAAAATAAAAAAACAATTTATTGGTGTAAAGTCAGGAGATGCTTTTAAAATAAATGTGATGAAAGCATTTACAAATCATTCTGATTTGAGTGCTATGCTGAATGTATCGCATGAAGCAATTCACAATTTAAGTTCGGAAGAATTTCAGTTTACCATAAAGAATATCAACCGCTTAACTCCTGCAAAACTAGATAAAGAACTATTTGATAAAGTGTATGGAGAGGGAAATGTAAAAAATACTAAAGCATTCCGAAAAAAGATAAAAGAAGAGGCGGAAATGAGTTTTGTAGCTGAAAGCGATAGAATGTTAAAAAATGATGTTGTTACGTACCTTTTAAAAAAGAATCAATTTGATATTCCAAATGATTTCTTAAAAAGATGGTTAGTTCAGAATTCTGAAAAACCAGTAACAATTGAGCAAATTGAAAATGAGTACGACATGTATTCCAAAAGCTTAAAATGGCAACTAATTGAGAATAAAATCAATAAGAATTTTGAGATTAAGATTGAGCAAGAAGAAATTGTTGCGCAAGCAAAAACGCTAATATCGAGGCAAATGATGCAATATAGTCAACCAGTTTTGGATGATGAGAAACTTGCTGAAATTGCTGATAGTATTCTAAAGAAAGAAGAAGAAAGAAAGAAGATAATCGACCAAATTTACGATCAAAAATCATTGGTTGTTTATAAAGCTAATTTCAAACTTACGGATAAAGATATTTCTTATGATGATTTTGTTAAATTAGCATCAGAAAATAGTTTTTAATTTGATGATTAGTTAATGTGCTGATTTAAGAATTAAAATTAAAAATCAATAACTAATAACTAACAATAATTTTATTATGGATTTTGGAAAAGATTTTAAAAAGTTTGCAACAAAGGGAAGAGGAATTAGCAGTATAGCAGTAGATAATTTTACCTCCGCTTATGGCAATTATATTTCTCCAACTATTATTGAAGAACGCCAATTAAATATTGCTACAATGGATGTTTTTTCTCGCTTAATGATGGACAGAATCATCTTTCTAGGCGTGCCTATTAATGATTATGTAGCAAATATTATTCAAGCACAATTGTTGTACTTGGATTCATTAGATCAAGATAAAGATATTCTAATATATTTGAACACACCTGGAGGAAGCGTTTATGCTGGTCTCGGTATTTACGATACTATGCAATACATTAATTGTGATATTTCTACTATTTGTACAGGAATGGCAGCTTCAATGGGAGCAGTTATTTTGTGTGCTGGAGCAAAAGGAAAACGAACTGCATTACAACATTCTAGAGTTATGATTCATCAGCCAATGGGAGGAGCAAGCGGACAAGCATCAGATATTGAGATTACTGCAAAAGAAATCCAAAAACTGAAAAAAGAACTTTACAACATCATTGCAAATCATTCTGGTCAAACTTACAAACAAGTTTGGAAAGATGGAGATAGAGATTATTGGATGACATCAGAGGAAGCATTAAAATATGGTATGATTGATGAAGTTTTAGTCAGTAGTAAATAAAATGCCTGATAAAGAAATTATAAAATGTTCCTTTTGTGGAAAAGACAAGCAAGATACTAATGTACTTATTGCTGGGATAGATGCTCACATTTGTGATTCTTGTATCGACCAAGCTATAGGAATTATTCAGGAAGAAAAAGCAGGAAAAGATTCTTCAGAACTTTCTGAACATTTCAAATTATTAAAACCAAAAGAAATAAAGAATCATTTAGATAAACATGTAATCGGGCAAGATTCTGCTAAAAAAGTTTTGGCGGTTGCTGTTTATAATCACTATAAAAGATTGATGCAGCCAAATAAGAAAGAGGAGGAAGTTGAAATAGAAAAGTCCAATATTCTCATGGTTGGAGAAACAGGAACTGGAAAGACCCTTCTTGCAAGGACGATTGCTAAAATGTTGAATGTTCCTTTTTGCATAGCAGATGCTACTGTGCTTACTGAGGCAGGCTATGTTGGAGAAGATGTAGAAAGCATCTTGTCTCGCCTTTTACAAGTGGCGGATTATGATGTGCAAGCAGCTGAAAGAGGAATTGTTTTTATAGATGAAATTGATAAAATAGCTCGCAAAAATGATAATGCTTCCATTACCAGAGATGTAAGTGGAGAAGGAGTGCAACAAGCCATGTTAAAATTATTAGAAGGCTCTGTTGTGAATGTACCACCACAAGGAGGAAGAAAACATCCTGAACAAAAGATGA
>Ga0163108_10000857_pt1 | contig 22381 bp, 18 predicted proteins | sample Fk1155metaG_FD_109644 | JGI IMG/M metagenome (GOLD analysis project Ga0163108, IMG submission 109644) | Marine microbial communities from the Central Pacific Ocean - Fk160115 155m metaG | ecosystem: Environmental > Aquatic > Marine > Oceanic > Photic zone | place: The Central Pacific Ocean...
GTGATGCACTCGCTGAAGACTCGACGGAGGTAACCATTGCGGGTCGGCTGATGTTCCGCAACCTGATGGGCAAGGCTGGGTTTGCTCGGATTCAGGACCGGTCGGGCCGCGTGCAGGTGTACATCAAGAAGGCCACCATTGGCGAGGAAGCATTCGCAATCTGGAAAAAACTTGATGTGGGCGATCACATTCATGTTCGCGGCAAGTTCATGCGGACCCGGACCGGTGAAGCCACGATCCAGGCCACCACGCTTGCATTGGCCGGAAAGTGCATCGCATCGATGCCAGACAAGCACAAAGGCATCACGGATATCGAGTTCAAGAGTCGGCAACGCTATGTGGACCTCTTCATGGATCCGGAATCAGCGGAGACCTTTCGTCGTCGTTCAGAGATCGTTCGATACACCCGCCAGTTTTTCACCGACCGCGATTATTTGGAAGTAGAAACGCCGATGATGCACGTCATTCCAGGCGGCGCTGCGGCAAGACCCTTTGTGACGCACCACAACGCCTTGGACATGGAACTCTACATGCGTGTGGCGCCCGAGCTGTACCTCAAACGACTCGTGGTGGGTGGGTTTGATCGTGTATTTGAGGTCAATCGGAACTTTCGCAATGAAGGTGTGAGCACCAGGCACAATCCAGAATTCACCATGCTTGAGTTCTACGAGGCATACCAGACCTGGCACGGTTTGATGGAGTTGACGGAAGATCTTGTCAGCGGAATGGCGGAGCATGTCACGGGTGGCCATGAAGTCGAATACGGCGATGTCACCCTCAATTTTGCCAAGCCATGGCGCCGCCTCAAGATGTCCGATGCGATTGCGGAGTATGCAGGCATGTCGGCCAGCGAAGTCACGGATCCTGAAGCCCTCAAGGCGCGGTGGCTCAAGGACAACCCAAAGGACGCAACGGATCCCCGCCTCCCAACGACGATCGGCAAGTGGTACGAATGGTTCATGGACGAGTTCGTGGAAGACAAGCTTGTCCAGCCAACCTTTATCACCCACTTTCCTGTCGAAATTTCGCCGTTGTCTCGGCGGAGTGATGATGAACCGGGCATTGCCGAACGGTTTGAACTGTTCATCGCTGGCCGCGAGATCGCCAATGGATTTAACGAGCTGAATGATCCCGTCGATCAGGCGGGTCGGTTTGAGGCACAAGCCCAGTCCCGCGAAGCTGGCGATGATGAAGCCATGTATTTTGACGCCGATTACATTCGCGCATTGACCTACGGTTTGCCACCAACAGCCGGCGAAGGAATTGGAATAGATCGCTTGGTGATGTTGTTGACCAATCGACAGAGTATTCGGGAGGTGATCTTGTTCCCGACCCTTCGGCCTGAGCGTATTCAGTCCGCCAATGAAGAGGTGGAAGCCGACTGATGCGATTCTCTTTGCTGGTCGCCCTGTCTCACCTGAAGGGCCGTCGCCGTACGGCGGGGGTCAGTGCGATTGGTACGGTTTCCATCATTGGTGTCATGGTTGGTGTCACGGCATTGATCATGGTGTTGGCCGTGATGGAAGGGTTTGAGGTAGACCTTCGAAAGAAGATTTTGGGCTCGAACGCGCATGTTGTTGTGCTTCATTACGATGGGTACTTCGACGACTACGAGCCCACCGTGGAAAAAATAGCGGCCACGGATGGTGTCGCTGCAGTGGCCCCGTTTGTGTACACCGAGGCGATGGTTCAAGGCCGGTTTGGCGCCTCTGGTGTGATCGTCAAAGGAATCGATCTTGGCAGAACGGCAGGGGTGACCGATGTGCGTGAAAACCTCACTGTCGGTCCGGCTGGAGCGATCACAACGGAGGAAGAAAGAACCGCTCTTTTTGCTTCCTTGCGACAGCCTCCACGTGCCATCACCCAGCCCGCTGACGATGTCGATGCGCTCCCTGGCATCATTATCGGTGTACAACTCGCCAACCAGTTGAGTCTATTTCCAGGGGACCGGCTCCATTTGATCAACCCGATCGGTGGCGGCACGGGCCCAATGGGGGCACCGATGCCGGTGGTTCGCCCATTTCGAGTGGCGGGTATTTTTAGTTCGGGCATGTATGAGTACGACACGAAGTGGACCTATGTCGCGCTTCCGGATCTGCAGGACTTCCTGAAGACAGGCGACAAAATCACGGGTTTTGAGGTTCGTGGGGAGGACATCGAACAGTCCGCAGCCATCAAAGCGCGGTTGGATGTCAACCTGGGCTACCCCTTCTACACCAACCACTGGAAGAGCCTCAACAAGTCACTCTTCGAAGCGCTGGCGCTGGAAAAAGTGGTCATGGGCCTAATACTGAGCCTGATCGTGATGGTTGCAAGCTTGAACATTGTGGGCATGCTGATTCTTGTGGTCGTGACCCGCACCCGAGAAATCTCCATCTTGCGCGCCATGGGTGCGAGTGCTTCCCGCGTGCGCCAAGTCTTTGTGCTGGAAGGATTAATCATCGGGATTGTCGGCACCATGATCGGCACGGTGACCGGACTGCTGGGTTGTGAGGCCCTGAAGCGGTACGAATTCCCACTCGATACGGATGTCTATTACGTGGACACGCTACCGGTTGTGGTTCAGTACGACACTGTGGGCATGGTTGCATTGGCTGCGGTGGGCATCTGTTTTCTGGCGACCCTGTATCCGGCGACAATCGCGGCGCGCGTTCGTCCAGTCGATGGGCTGAGGTACGAATGACGACACCGGCATTGAAAGTGGTTGGCCTGAAGAAGTCCTTTGAGATGGGCGGGGAGAGCTTGTCCGTCTTGAAAGGGCTTGATGTGGAGATTCAAGCTGGAGAAAGGGTTGCCGTTCTGGGGCAGAGTGGGTCTGGTAAGAGCACCTTTTTGCATGTGGTGGGCACCTTGGACCACCCCACTTCCGGGCAAGTCTTTTTGGATGGTATCGACGCATTTGCACGCGCAGGCGCTGAACTGGATACGCTGCGCAACCGCCACATTGGCTTTGTCTTCCAATTTCACCACCTCTTGCCCGATCAGGATGCTGTGCACAACGTGATGATCCCCGCATTGATAGGTGGTGTTCCGTCCGCGGAAGCACGTGAACACGCGGAAGCATTGTTGGCGCGCGTCGGTCTTGCGGAGCGCATGTGCCACCGTCCGGGTGGACTTTCGGGTGGTGAGCAGCAGCGCGTTGCATTGGCCCGTGCCTTGGTACGCAAACCCAGAATGTTGTTGGCGGACGAGCCGACAGGAAACCTGGATCCGAGTACTGCCGATGCGATGATGGACTTGATGCTGGAGTTGAATGAGGAGTGGAACACGACCATGATCGTGGTCACACATTCTCAGTCGCTTTCGTCGCGCTTTCCGAGAAAACTGTCCTTAGAGGATGGTTGTTTTGTGGAGCATGCCTGATGCGCAATGTTCTTCTCGGCATATTCGCAGCCACGGTGACGCCGGCGATGGCGCAGGAGCCTGCGGATGCACCGGCCTTGGCGCAGCAGGTGATGGAGGCGCCGGCGGAGGAGCCTGTGTCTGAGGCTCCGGTTCCGGAGACCTTGATTGGTCGCATCACAGATGTTCGGATCAAAGGCTTGCGTCGTGTCGAAGAGGCGGCCTTGTTGGCTGCAGTCGGTGTACGGGCTGGAGAGTTGATCGCGAACTGGAAGGTTCGCCGCGACCTTGTTGCCATCTACGAGACGGGCTTTGTCGAGGATGTACGCGTGGACGTCTCACTGGCGGAGGGTGCGGATCCCAATGAAGACTACCCTGCCGTTGTGGTCACCTTTGATATCGATGAGAAGCCAGCGGTTCGAGACATCACCATCAGTGGCAACAAGAAGCTGGATGAGGATGCCCTGCGTGAGGTGATTGACATCGGCGCCTTTGCTGTTCTCAATCAAGCTGAAATCAATGACAACATTGCACGGATGCGGGACAAGTACCTTGAAAAAGGCTTTTACTTGGTTGAGATAGAGCCGCAGATTCACGAGGTCGGCGAAAACATCGTTGAGCTCGAATTTGTGGTCACCGAGAACAAGAAGGTTCGTGTTCAGCGGATCGATATTGTGGGCAATACGGCGGTTCCTGACAAAAAGATTCGACGCTTTCTTCAGACCAAGCAGGCTGGCATCCTGCCATGGTTGACGAACAGCGGTGTGTTCAACGAGGTCACCTTGGAGACGGACACCCAAATCGTGCGTTCTGTGATGCTCGAAGAAGGGTACGTCGACATCAAGGTAGAGCCGCCGACCACGTACCTGTCTCCGGACAAGAAGTTCATCTACGTCACCATGCATGTGACGGAGGGTACGCTTTATAAGTTTGGCAGAATCTCCATCGATGGTGACTTTCAGCCCGAAGAGGGTCTTACGAAGGAGTCCATTCGCCGTCTGATCGAGGGAGAGTCGGCCAAGAATATTCGCCTCCGGTACGAGCAAGCGGTTCAGAAAGCCCAGAAGAGATCAGGCGATGAGACCGCCGCCGCTGCAGAGGGTTGGGATGCACCGAAAAAGAAATTGTTCGCCTTCAAACCCAACCCACCCATGGCCACCGGAGACACGTTTAAGCTGACCACCATGCAGACGGTGATGGCGCAGATCAGCGATATGTATGGTGATGAAGGCTATGCGTTCACCAACGTTGTCCCGCAAACGGAAACCCACCCAGAAGATGGGATTGTGGACATTGGTTTCGATGTTTCGAAAGGCGACAAGATGTGGATTGGCCAGATCGACATCATGGGGAACGACCCCACTTTCGACAAGGTAGTCCGTCGAGAGATTCCATTGAACGAAGGTGAGTTGTACTCCACATCCAAGATCAACGAAGCCCGTGCACGGTTGAACCGCCTCGGATTCTTCGAAGAAGTCAACATCTCGACCCCACAAGGACGGGATGGAAAGACCCTCGACATGAAGGTCGATGTCACGGAGCGACCCACAGGTAGCTTCTCTGTGGGTGCAGGATTCTCCAACCTTGAGAACTTCGTCTTCACGGCCAATGTGTCGAAGAACAATTTCTTGGGGCTTGGCTACATCATGAGCGCTGCAGCCAATGTGAGTGGCAAACGGCAACAGGGCAACTTCCAGATCTTCGACCCGTATTTCTTGGACTCCCGTTGGACACTGAACTTCAACGCCTACTCCATCTCTCGGCAATTCATCGAGGATGAATACCAGCGCGGCGGTTCGTTTGCGATTGGTCGGTACCTTGATGCCCGAGACGACATGCGTCTTGAAGTGATCTACAAGATTGAGGATACCGGTCTGACCAGCGTTGATGCGTACAAGGCCCGCTTGTTCGGTGGGCAGCTGTACAAGAATGGTCTCGCGAGCTCCGGTGGTCTTGCGCTGATGGTCGACAAACGCAACAACCGCGTCAATGCCACAAAGGGTGTGTACAGCACGCTCAGTTCAACGCTGACCGGTGGCTGGCGGACGGATGAAGACCAAGTTTTGAGCCTCTTTGGTGGCGACTTCAACTTTTACGAACTCAAGGCCAATGTGCGGACCTACTACCCGCTGGTGAAGTCGGAAGCGCTGATCTTTAAGTACAACGGTACGCTGGGTCATCTGGCATCCACCGATGGACAAATCATTCCGTATATCCACCGGTACCGCGCCGGCGGCATCAACTCGGTTCGTGGATACGATTGGTATTCCCTTGGACCATCCATCCGTGGCACAGGTTTTCGGCAGGGTACCCAGTCCAGCTACTGGATGGGCTCGGACGATCCGACGGCGGCGGACGATCGTTTGGTCGTTGGTGGTACGCGCACTTGGATCAACAACTTTGAGATCGAATCCCCGATCGTAAAACAGGCCGGCATCTCGACCGTGGTGTTTTTCGATGCTGGGAATGCGTTTGGAGATATCTGGGGAGAAGGCCCCATTGATCCACGTGGGTTGAGGACTGCATACGGTTTTGGTGTGCGTTGGTTTTCGCCGATGGGCCCACTCCGGTTTGAATGGGGCTTCCCGATCGATCCGCGTGAGGATGAACGCAAGGTGGTCTTTGACTTCTCGATGGGCTCGCTGTTCTAACGATGGCTGGCTACACCCCCGAAATACACGACTTTTGGAGTCACACATGAGAACAATCTTTTTGGCTGCACTTTTGAGCGCACAAACAGCAATGGCGGACGGAATTGCCGTAGTTGATTTCAACAAAGCGGGTTCGCTGGTGAAGGAAGGAAACCGCATTCAGACGGAACTTCGTGAACTTCAGGCTGAACGAGAAGGCCGGATCAAAGAAATGGAATCCCAAATCATGGGCATGCGCACGGACTATGAGAAGCAGGCCATGATTCTGAGTGAGGACACCCGGAAGCAAAAGGAATCCGAAATCATGGCGGCCACCCAGCAGTTTCAGCAGGCTGTCGTTGCTGCTCAGCAAGAGATGGCGCAGGCGTATGAGACGAAAGCAGCCAGCCTCTTCGAGAAGTTGCGTGTGGTTTGCGAGCAGATTGGAAAAGAAAAGGGCTACGACCTGATTCTTGAAGTCTCTCAAGGCGGTGTTGTCTACTCCGGTTCATCGGAAGACATCACGGCCGAGCTCGTCACTCGCTTCGACGCAGGGAAATAAGCTTTGCGCGGCTCGCTCACTCTGGGTGATGTTGCCACCCTTGTTGGGGGTGTCGTGGATGGGGATGAGTCGATCTCGATATCGGGCGTTGCCTCGCTCGAGAGTGCGGGTCCGAATGAACTCAGCTTTTTGGCGAACCGTCGGTATTCAAAGCGCGCCAAGACCAGCCGGGCTGGCGCTATTTTGGTGTCGGAGAGTGTGGAACTTTCCGGGCAAAATCTGATCCGTGTTTCAGACCCCTACCTTGGTTTTGCGCGCATCATGCAGCACTTCCATCCGTATGAGGCTCCGCAGCCATCTGTTGATCCACAAGCGTGGGTGGCAGCGGATGCGAGTGTTGAGGGTGCGCGAATCGAGGCATTTGCGTGGGTGGGCCCGGGAGCCACTGTGGGGCCCGGGTCATGGGTGGAGACTGGCGCGGTGGTAGGCGCGGGAGCCATTGTGGGAAGAGACTGCCGTCTGATGCCCAAGTCGGTCGTCATGGATGGCTGTAGTTTGGGTGATCGCGTTTGGTTGAACCCAGGAGCTGTGATCGGTGCGGAAGGTTTTGGTTTCGCACCCACGTCGGAAGGCCATGAGAAGATTCCCCAGGCTGGCGATGTTCAGATTGGCGATGATGTTGAAATCGGAGCCAACAGTTGTGTGGATCGGGGTGCTTTGGAGACCACGCATGTTCGTCGGTTCGCAAAGCTCGACAACTTGGTGCAAGTTGGACACGCTGCCGAGGTGGGCGAAGGTTCGCTCATGGTGGCCTATTCAGGTGTGGCTGGAAGCAGCCGCTTGGGTGCCGGTGTTGTGTTGGCGGCCAAGGCTGCGGTTCTTGGACATCTGGAGATCGGCGCTGGAACCCAGGTCGGTGTGGCCAGTGCGGTGACCCAAAACCAGGAACCAGGATCCAAAGTTACGGGCATTCCAGCCATTTCACATCCGCGATGGCTCCGTGCTTCCCATACATTCGCTGAACTCCCAGATCTTTTGAAGCGGATTCGTGAACTTGAAAAACGTTTGGATGAAATCGAGGACAAATCATGATTGATATCGACAAGATCATGGAGCTTTTGCCCCATCGCTACCCATTTTTGATGATCGACCGTGTGGAAGAGGTAGACCCTGGCGTTCGCGCCGTCGCCATCAAGTGCGTAACGGTCAATGAACCACATTTTCAGGGACATTTCCCAGCGATGCCGATCATGCCTGGCGTATTGCTATGTGAGGCGTTTGCTCAGACAGCTGGAATTGTTGCCCTGTCTGCTCACACGGATTTGGCGGGCCGTGCTGTGTACCTGCTGGGCCTCGACAAGGTGCGTTTTCGCAAGCCTGTGCGCCCGGGTGACCGCGTGGTGATCACTGCAGAAAAGCAGTCCGAACGCCGCGGAATATGGAATTTTTCGGTTGTCGCGACCGTAGATGGGGTGAAGGTTGCGGATGGTGGCGTGATGGCCACGGTTGCAGAGAATCAAAGCTGATGTGGTGAATGGTGGAATCCTGGGTCACATTCAAAGTAGGATGAGGCGTAGATAGGGATGAGACCATCGTGACAAACAAGGAAAGCCGAGAGGGGAAAAACGTTCAGCCCATGGGTGGTGCTGTGCGTGGTCCAATTCTGCCTTCGGGTACTTTGATTGGTGGAAAATTTCGCATTGAAAACCGAATCGCTCGGGGAGGCCAAGCGTCGGTGTATCTGGCCCACCAGGAGCCCCTGAATCGGCCAGTCGCCCTCAAGCTGTTGTCTCCTCCGAGCCATGAAGCGACCGAAGAAGAACGCGAAGCCTTCGAACAACGGTTCCTTTTGGAAGCCCGAACCTTGGCGGGTCTCGACCATCCGAACATTGTCACCATCTTTGATTACGGCGAAACCGATGATGGTCGCTATTACTTGGCGATGGAGTACATTTCAGGTGGCCGTTTCTTGGACTTGTTGAAAAAGGGACACCTGGAACCCGGACGCGCTGTCGGGCTGGTTCTGCAGGTTGCCCAAGCCTTGCGGTATGCCCACAAACGGGGTGTGGTTCATCGCGATGTGAAAAATTCCAATGTGCTTGTCCGGACCCTCGACAATGGGGAGGAACAAGCCAAGGTGGTCGACTTTGGCTTGGTGAAACTCTCGCGCGTCGATTCCGGATTGACCCAGTCGGGCATGATTCTTGGCTCCCCACACTTTATGGCGCCCGAACAGGCGACCGGTCAGGCGGTGGATCATCGCGCAGATATCTATGCGACCGGTGTGTTGCTCTACTGTGGGTTGACGGCGAAATATCCTTTTGATGGACCGCATGCGACGGCGATCATCACGGCCCATGTCACGCGAGATGTGCCATCGTTTGCTTCGATCGCACCGGACACACAAATTCCTGAAGGGCTTGAACTGATCGTGCGTCGTTGTTTGGAGAAGAAGCCAGGCCGCCGATACCCAAGCATGGACGCCTTGATTGCCGACTTGGTGCCGTATCACTCGGGTTTGGTCAATGAAGGTGTGTCGGGCGAATACAATACGCTGCTGTCGGCCAAGCCGGTCAAGGCACCGAGAGACTGGACCGCCGTGGCTGCGGGCATTGTTGTGTTTGGGGTGAGCGTTTTCATCGTCGCACTGTTGGTGTCCATTGCCGTGTGGTTCAAGATGAACATGGACGAGACCACCGCACCACCGACCCCAACAGTACAAATTGTGGAGCCTGCACCTCCGCCGACAATTGTGGAACCTGTGGAACCCGAAGTGGTGGAGTTGGTGAAACCGCCGGTAGCTGAACCCCCACCGCCACCTCCACCGGTGGCCCGCACCCAAAGGAGGGCGCCGAGCCCACCATCTTCTGTGGTTTTTGAGCCGGCTGTTCCAGAGCTGATTGTCCCAGAGGAACCCGTTGTTGAGCCCGCTCCGGAGGAAAATTGGGCAGATATAGACCTCGAACAGATGGAAGACCCTTGGTCCGATCAGTAAAAATGCTGGTGGCCTTGTGGCTCCTGTCGACAGGTGTGGCTGTTGCCGATCCGAACACCTCGGATGACGAACGCGCACGGGAGTGGTTTGTCAATGGGCAAGCCCTCTATCAGGAAGGGCGCTACCGAGATGCCTTGGTTGCTTTTGACGCAGCGTATCGGATGAGCTACCGTCCAGCGATTTTGCGCTCGATAGCATATTGTCATGAAAAGCTTGGTGAAATGGACCAGGCATTGTCTGTGTTGCGGCGCTATCGGGATTTGGCGCCCCCAGAAAAATGGGAAGGCATCGAACGTTCCATTCGACGGATTGAAGCGCATCAGGTCGCCGAGGTTGAAGTTGAACTGCAGAAGATCGATCCGATTTTGGAAGAACCAGCCCCCGCACCCGTGTATGACGAGCCACCCAAATGGAAGGTCGGCACTGGCCCGCTGGTGCTGTACACCTTTGCAGGGGTGGGTTCGATCGTTGGCAGTATTTTTGCTGTGAATGCGAGCCGGGCACGCGCGCAAACAGCCGAGTTGTGTAGCGAGGGAGATGCGATTTTTTGTCGTGATTCCGCAGCCAAGTACATCAACCAAGACTGGCTTTATTCCCTTGTCGCGGACACGGGATTTGGTTTTGCAGGCGCTGCGGTTGTGGGTGGAACGGTATGGATGGTGCTCGACAATTCGAACCCCAACCAGGTTCAGGTGACAGCTGGCCTGCAGGGCATTGGCTTGCGGGGGCGCTTTTGATGCGTACACTCCTCTTTCTTGGTTTGGGCGTTTTTGGAACAAGCTGTTCGATGACCCGGTTTGCCTACACCTCCTGTGACACCAATCAGCAGTGCCGTGATGCATTTGGATGGGGTCATGTGTGCAATGAACAGGCTTTGTGTGCGGAGGTCAAACCTGAGCCCCGATGCGAGACCTACCCCACGGATTTGATTCAGAGACACAGCGATTTTCGAGATGCCATCGTTCTGGGAATCAACTTTGATAAGTCTGCCTTCCGGGCAGAAATGCAAGCGGCGGAACTGGCGGTTTTGCAGGTCATGGCGAACGATGGGTTGGATGGTATTCCTTACGGGCTCATTCAATGCACCAATGAAGAAAACAGTGCCTACGATGGAATGACGCAAGATGAAGCCAATTTGGCCGTCTCGGAATACTTGGCAAACGAAATCGGTGTGGTGGGAATTGTGGGGCCGGCGACTTCTTCTCGGGTGAACTCGGCCTATGTTCAGGTCGAACCCTTCGGTACCATGGTGATTACCCCATCTGCGACCAGTCCCGCGTTGACGGATCTCGATGGAGTCAGTTCGAGCTACGACAGTCCTGGACTGCTTTGGCGAACCGTTCCACCTGATGATCTGCAAGGTGAAGTGCTCGCCCAATATTTACGGGATCAGGAGATCAGCAAAGTCGCTGCGATCTACGAAGAGGGTGAATACGGGACGGCGCTCATCAATGTATTCAATGAGTCTTTTTCGGGCGGCGGCGGCACGACTGTGCTGCTGCCCTATGCCGCCAACAATTCTGAGGAATTTCGCGCGGCCATCAATGGAGTTGGTGGGCAAGAAGCAGTCATCTTTGTGTCGAGTACCAAGGATGACACGGTCAGTTTTCTGGAAGAGGTTGTGGATGACTCGTTCGGTGAAAAACGCATCTTCTTGGCGGATGGTGGTCAGGATGTCGAGGTGTTCGAAGCGGTCACGGGTATCGAGAATCGATTGGACCAAATTTCAGGTTCTGCACCCGCATCCGAGCAGACGGTTGTTTTTGAGAGTTTCGCTGCAGAATACACATCCAAGTACGGGGAGTCTGCCGATCAGACGCCCTACATGGGTCGCGCATACGATGCAGCGTGGTTGTTGATCTACGGAACGGCATGGTCTCATTACCAAGAGTCGCTTGAAGGCCAAATCAACGGCTTGGGTGCGGCCCGTGGGCTGCGCATGATCAGTGATCCAAATGGGGCGGCAGTCGATATTGGACCCACGCAATGGAACTCCCTTCGCGCCCAGTTTGAGTTGGGCAATCGGGTCAATGTTCGGGGCGCTTCGGGTCCTTTGGATTTCGACCCGGAAACGGGTGAGACTGTCTCAGCGATAGACATATGGGCCATGGATGATTCCAGTGGTCGGCTCCAAGTGTCGATACTTCAGACCTACGAGCCCTGATTACCGAACCAGACCTTCGACCATGGGCACTTCGATTACTTTGGGGTGATGGATGGGCCCATGCCCAAAGAAACCACCCTCGCCAAACAACTCTCCGTGATCGGATGTGATGGTGAGCCAGGTGTTTTCGGGCAATGAGTCTATGAGTTCTTCGACCACTTGATCGATCCATGTCACGGTTTCGATTTGCCGTGCCCGCAATTGATCCAGACGGTCTTGATTGAAGCCAGCCTCTGCTTCGGTGAGCATGCTCCCCCCGCCTGCTTTTTTGAAGACACCGTGAACCCCATGGATCACAGGCCATTCGTTTTCCGGTTCATCGGGGGTCGCATACGGGTAGTGGGTTTCACCGGTATTGAGCAGGTAGAAGGTTGGCCGCTCATCAGAAAACTCAAGCATCGGAATCATGGCCCGTAAATCGTTGTGTTGGGGGGCCAGTTCCCAGGAATCAAAATCCACATTGAGGGGTGTGTGTCCATTGAGGACAGGCATGCTGACAATGGCACGCGTGTGGTAGCCCAATTGGTTTTTTAGGAAGTCGGGCAACCACAAGCGCGGCACCATGTCGACAAAGCCCATCTCTGGAATCCCCAACCGTCCCGCAAGGCTGGAGAGTTCTTGTTTGTAGTAGGTGGAAGCAAACACATTTTGTGGGCTTTCATGGGGGAGCAAGCCCATCAACAAATTGAAGTGCGAAGGGGATGTCCAGGTCGCGTAGCTGAAGCGCCGTTCAATGGTACCGATAGACGCCATCACGCGCGGCTTTGCCGCCACAAAACTGTCGAATCGGCAGGAGTCCAGCACCAGAAGTACAAAGTTCCGGGCCCCTTCAGGTGCTTGTGGGCGGTTGATGTTCACGTCACAGGGGTAACGGGAAAACCGTCAACTTGCCGATCGGAGGGCCTCTACTCTGGAGAGCCATTGATGGGCGCGCTCATGTTCACCCCGTGCCAAGAAGCCTTCTCCCGCGAGCTTCCAGCCGCCAGGCCACATCGGGAATGCACGGATGATGGGAAGAATAACTTTGAGGGCTTCATCGGCATTGCCTTGTCGCAACAAAGCCCTGGCTTCACGTGTCCGATTCACCAATGGGTGCAAAGGAACGCGCAGTCCCGCCCGGCGATGTGTGGGTTCTGGCCAGTCGAGTGCGGCAGCGACGGTGAGCACAGCATCCCGACTGGATAACTCAGGAAACCATCGCGCGGAGTCGATGGGGGGTGGTTTCCAGTCGGGGGCAGAACTCAAACGAAGATGGATTTTACCGGGTCCACGAAACCACTGTTTCAAGTCTTCTCTGGCCCCGTAATTTCCTGGCCAGAACAGTCGTATGTTGCCCAAAGGATCTCTTGGTACCTCCAGGTTGACCCATACACTTCTGCCGGGGGCATATCTGTAGAGGGCGTCTTCCAATGCGCCCGGATCGCCATCGTCGATCACAAGGACTGATTCTTGGTAATCTCGTGTGTTGCTCGGCAGGCCCAGTTGTTCTCGGATCCAGGCCTCCCGTTGTGTGTGTGGCCCAGGCCAGCGATTCAGTTCTGCTTTGGCCAGGGGTGTCAATCTGCGGAGATGCAAACCCAGCGCCCAACTGTGAGACAGGGTGCGATCTTCAATCACACCCATTTCACGGTAGCGCCGTTCGAAAACGGGTGTCACGCATGCCATGAAGCGGTCGTCATGAAGAGCGCGATCGGATTTCTTCCATTGTCCTGCAGCGGAGCCCCGAAGGCCATCATGGGCTCGGTACCAAAATGTGGGAATCGGGATGCTTTGAATGTCACCCGCTCGAGAGAGCCTCAGGTACATGTCCATGTCCTGGCCCCGAATCAGCTGGGGGTCGTAGCGGCCAGCAGCCCTTTGTGTGGACATTCGAATCAGGCTGGCACCCGGCATTCCAGGAACCTGCTTCAGAAGCATGTGTTCTGCGGTCCCGGGGCCCACCCGGGATGCGGGTCTGTAGTTTTTGGCTTCACCGGTTTCACCTTGAAAGACCAAAGTGTCTCCAATCAGACATCCGACCAATGGGTTCTTGAACAATGCCGTGGCCAGTACGTGGAGGGCACCAGGCATGAGGCGGTCATCGTCGTCCAGCACCAATACTGCCTCCCCTTTTGCTGCTGCGAGGCCGACATTGAGTGCGGATGGCTTGCCTCCATTTTCTTGATGGATCACGCGGATACCGTCTGTGCCATCCAATTGGTCGAGGAGTTCTTGGGTGCCATCATCGCTACCATCGTTGACCACAATGATTTCTCGTGGCCAAGTTTGGATTCTTGCGCTGTCCAACGCATCTGAAATCATGTGTGCACGGTTGAAGGTACAGACGAGAATTGTGACGAGGGGTTGCTTGCCTTCGGGTGCAGCCAAAGCCCCGACCGCAGGGGTACATTCCCTGTCCAAGGCCAAATCTGCATTGATGAATGCATCGGGCTGACATTCGCCGAGAGGGGGCAACCCCAGTTGTTTGAGAACCCCTTGGGCATGTGAGGGGTCTGCATCGTTGCACCAAACGGGAATGCGTCCGGATGTCCACAATGCAGCGCTCAGCCACCCGTCATCTGCGAACGTGATGCCGACGGCCCGGGGTGCTTTGGAGAGGACTTGAGTCGCGCGCGCCCGCTCGTTGGCGGAGCGGGGGCGAACTTGAATAGAAATGGCCATGCAGCCATATCGGACTTGGATCCCGGAACTTTACGCCTTTGTCGGGCGATTTAGCCCATCCAAGCACCTCCATTGATATCGATCCCCTGGCCGGTCACACCGCGCGCATCGGCAGACATCAGCCAGGCCACGACCCCTGCAACGTCTTCAGGCTCACTCATTCGACCCACAGGGACTGCTTGCATGGCGATTTTGTAGGCCTCGTCATGGGTGATTCCCATTCCGGCGGCCATGCCATCAATTCCTTCTCTTGCCATTTCCGTATCGACCCAGCCTGGGCAGATGGCATTCACACGAATCTGATCGTTTGCGAGTTCGAGTGATAGCGCACGAACCAGGCCAAGGATTCCTGTTTTTGACGCGCAGTAGCCCGTGTAGCCAGCCACACCGAAACGTCCGAGGATCGATGCAATGGCGACCATATGACGCGGTGTCGGGCCGGGGGCCATGTGCGCTTGTGCTGCGCGCAAACAGAAGTAGGTGCCGTTCAAGTTGGTTTGTACCAGTTCCACAAACCGATCTTCCGGGCCGGGACTGTTGGGTCCACCGATGCCGCTGTTGGCGACCAAACCGGTGAAGGGTCCCAGCGTCTTGTGTGCCTGAGCGAAAGCTTCCCCTACAGACTTCGAATCTTGGATGTCGCACGCGTGAACACTCACCTGGATCGCTCCAGCAGCACGGGCCTCGGCGGCAGTCGCTTGGAGTCGGTCCGTGTTGCGGGCCATTAAGCCCAGTGCATGGCCTTCTGAAGCCAAACGAAGTGCGATGGCCCGACCGATGCCGGTACCTGCACCGGTGACAATGGTTGTGGTCATAAAAAGTCTCCTTAGAGAACCAGGCTAACGCTCAAACCATCTCCGGCGGGTAGGATTCCGGTTTGAATGCGCGAGTCGGAAAAGAGTTGTTCGTTGAAAGCTTGAAGAGCTGCTGTGCATGGATCATCTGCGGCGGCCGGGTGTGCAGTCTTTCCTCCCCACAGGACATTGTCTGCCATGATGAGACCACCGGGACGTGTTCGAAGAATCGCAGTCTCCAAGGCCTTGGGGTAGTCGTCTTTTTCGATATCGATCAGGATGACGTCAAAGAGTCCTTGGGTTGCGTTGAAGGCCTCGAATGCACATCCCAACTGTATGTCGATTCGCTTCTTGAGCGGATGCTCACCGTAGATCTGTTCAAAATCATCCAACTCGTGTGCGTCGTGTTCTGATCCGATGACTTCCCCTTGTTCTCCCACAGCACGGGCGAAGTAGAAAGCTGAAAAACCAAAGCCCGATCCAAACTCAAAAACACGCTTTCCGCCGATTGCACGGGTCAACAGTTCGAGCCAGTTACCGGAGGTGTGTCCGATCAGGGGAAAATCGCGGGTCTTGGCATGTTCTTCCAGCCGGCGTGCCAGTGTGTCGGGTGTACCCAACAGGCTGTTGATGTATCGATTGACATCGGGGGTCAAAATCGGCGTGCGGGCATCACTGGGACTGCTCATGGGTTTCCTTTAACGAGCGCCACCGATCGTGCAGCCAAAGCCAACTGTGGGGGCGTTCTCGAATCTTCCGTTCATAAAACTGCTGGGTTTCGCGTGTGATGAGGTGTGCCGCATCTGGGTGTCGGTTTTCGAGCGACAGCGGCTCCAGCTGGATGTGATGTGCTCCAGTCGATTCATCTCGCCATTGCCAAGCGCCAAACACGGGTACATCTGTTCGCGCAGCCAAGACGCCAAATCCCCGGGACGTCCAGGCAGGCCGCCCAAAAAATGAGACTGGAATTCCTTGATTATGGCGTTGGTCTTGCACGAAAACAACCAGTCGACCCCGCTTCAGGGCGCGGTAGGCAGCCACCGCAGAAGCGTTCGGTGCCAACAATTCGATGCCAGACTTTTCCCGCACTCTCCGGATCCACCAGGCGACCAAAGGATTGGCGGGTGTCTTGACGAAGATGGTGGTTGGAATCTGTAGGGCTGCGGAAACCAGGCCAAGATCCCATGCACCCCCATGTCCAGCCAGGCACAGTCCACCTTGAGCAGCTTGCTCGGCCCCGTGCACCACGGCTCTTCGGCCGAAAGCCAGTTCAACGTAGCCCCACACCATTTCACCGACGCATTGCCGGAGGTCACCGCTGTCCCGTTCAGGAAATGCAGATCGGTAATTGTCGATGGCGACCCGCTTCCGGATCGGGATGATGGTCCACCACAGCCAGCCGATGAGGGTGATCATGTGCAATGCTCACGAATCTGTTGAAGCACGGGTTCAGCGCCGTGTACCTCTAACTCCATACGAAGTGCCCAAGCATCGGTATCGATGGGCAATCGCGCAGCATCCTTTTCGGTCAACACCACGCCCGTGGGTACTGGCCCCAGGGGGGCGTGGTCGCCCACGAACTTGATGGAACGAATCGTCAGGTTGAGGTCGAGCAAGGTGCAGATGAAGCGTTCGGGATTTGCAATGCCCACAACCACATCGATCTCTCCTTGGATGGCGTCCAAAGGGTAGTCCTTTCCACGATGGATCCATCTGGATGGTTTGAGGTGACTGCGAATCAAGGGGATGTTTTTTGGAAGCTTTGGCAAGGACGCATGTTCGGATGGGTTTGAAAGCCATACTGCGTTGACTTGGTTCAAGATGCTCCAAGGCAGGCGTCTGCTCCCCACAGGAAAGGGCCCCCTGCCTCCGGGCGTCTCACCATCGATGCAGACGATGCGGTAGCCCCCCTCGAGGCGTGGATCCCCGAGCCCACCGTCGATGACGGGAACCTCTATGGGTTTGCAGTCAGCGACCCCTTGAAGCCGCTTGGGGGCGGAGATGACCTGCAGTCCTCTTCGTCGCATCATCTCCAGTTCATCCCCCAGTTCTTTCTCTGGAGACTGGTCTGGATGCCCATGTCGAATGTCGGCACCTGCCCCTTTCCGTCGGTAGCCAGCGCTGATGATGCGTGCATGGTCTATGTTTGAGCCGAGCCAAGCGGCGACCGGTGTGCGCCCCGCTCCCCCGTTCACCAGGCCGCCCACCACCACGAAACCCACCTCTTTGGAACTTCCTTGTAGGTGCCTCACTGCTTTCGTCAGTATGGTCCACACGGGGACTGCTGGCCATAGCATGAAGGTTCCCGTGGTTTCCGGTAAGCGAACAGGCTCAGGTAGGGCATTCACGATTGTGGCCAAGTCGATGCTGGGTGTGGGCTTCTTTGGGCGGGTGCGGCCGATCTGTGCCTGTAGCTGTTCTGCGAGTTCCTCCACTGTTTCGACGGGTGAGGTGTCCAGACCACTCCAAGCGGTTGGGTTCGAATGGGTGTGGGGACCATGCACAATATGTGCACCAGCAGCGGCGGCTTCGGAGGGAGAGTGTCCCCCCAGGGACTCTGAGAATGTACCGCCAATGAATGCAATGTGGGCGTCCTTCATGATTCCGGCGAGTTCGCCATGGGTATCCAGCAGCCAGACATCCGCATCTGCTTGAAGGCCTTCACTTCGCACACTTACAGAATGTGACTTGAGCAGGGATAGCACCTGTTTGGTTCTTTCAAGGTGTCGGGGTGCGAGGATAAGCAAGGGGCGTGGTTGAGGAAGCCGCTCCCAGGCTGTCACCAACATTTCTTCGTCCCCCGAGCGCGTGCTTGCGCCCACGATGGCGGGTTGGCGGACCTCAAATGCTGGGGGCGGAAGTGCGGCTTCTCGTTTTAGGTCGCCGAGATCTTCTGCGTAAAGAAAATGGACCCCGCGGGTCAGCCAAGCAAACAGCGCAGGTTGCTTTTGCCAGCGTTTCCATCCGGGTCCTTTGCGGGCCGATACGACCACCATGGGGATGCCGCGCTTCCGGCACGCGGAAATCCACCCCGGCCACAGTTCCCCCTCCAATAAAATGAGGCGACTGGGTCGGGCATGGTCGAGCCATGGGCCAATCACGCCGGGGATATCGAGGGGAGCTGGAAATGTTCCCATTGGTTTTGAACGCCACGACGAGTGGGTGCACCAAATGGGCCCAAGGTGCGAAAGCAAGGGTTTCGCTTTGCTGTGTTCTCCAATGCTCGCACCATGTACCCACGTGCGTCCTGGCGTTGGTACGGGAATCTGAAAGAGGTGCTTTCGGCTTCGTTTGTGCAAGAACAGGAAGGGTGCCAGCAACAAGCCAATGATCCGCCACAGCGCCAAAAACAGTGTGCCGGCGATCATGTGGACCCCCCAACAAAAACGGGGTGGAGCGGCCAGGCCACTCCACCCCGTCTGGGCAGGAAAGAATCAGTCGTCGCGACGACGGCCCATTGCAACCATTCCGAGGGCCAAAACAAGACCCAGGGGTGTGTTGCGGTTTCCGGTTGTAGAGCAGCCGCCATCGGCAGGTGCTTGAACCGTAATATTTGTGGTGTCACCGGTTTCGTCATTGTTCTCGGTATCGTCCCCTGGATTACTCATATCCTCAGAATCGCCATCACCGTTTGACTCGGTATCACCTTCTCCACTTTCATCGTCATCATTCAGCCAATCGTCGGTCTGGTAGTCTTCCAGATCGATGTCTGGACGGGCGAGATGAATGTCGTGAATCGCAAGACTCATGGTGCTGTGTGCATCCCACCAGTACCAACGTGGGTCGGTGGTGTTGCCGGATAGTTCGAGACGTTCCAGACTGAAGCCCTGATCTTCATCGGCTTGCATGACCACCATGAATTCATGGTAGGCGTTCTGGTCTTGTCGGTCCCAGCTGTCCAAGTACAAATCCCAGTCCATGTCGGCGGGTGTACCTTGAACCATCATTTCCCAACGCCACAATGTGATTTGGTACTTGGTTTGGATTTGGAAAGAGTCGTTCATGTATCCCTTGGCCTGAACGGTTGCGGATACTTCTTCGGTCACGCCTTCAGCAGACTCTTTCTGCTCGTACGCGACCATTGCTGCACCTTCGGCATTGGTGTTCAAGCCGTAGGAACTCTCCATGGTGACCGAACCGTATGCATCCCAACCATACGATTCGAACGGAAGGGACCAGTCCCACCGGAATCCAGCATTTTCCATCTCATTGTAGGTTTCTGCGTGCAGGCTCAGGACGGGCTCTTCTTCCACTTCGAGCTTCCAACCTTCTTCCAGGTTGGGTGTGGTGCGCGCTTTTACAACGGCGACCCAAAAGTCCGACCCGCGGTCGATGGATGACTCAAACCAGAAGAACTCCACGATCATGTCAGCAGTGTTGCCGTGTCTGTCTTCGACGCCGGCATACAGTGTGTTGCCCGAGAAGAAGGCGTACCGGAAGTTTTCATCGTCTTCAACGATTCCCGCTGTAAGGTCACCGATGGAAACGTCGACATCGCCCTTCAACATAAGGGCACCTTTGAAGGATGTTTCCGCATCCGAGATGTCCGTAGAGCCGGAACTGGATGAAGAACTATCGCTTGTGGTGTCCGCACCTTCGTACGTGTCCCAGTCAAAGAGGCCGGTGTCGTCGGCAGCGAAAGCAGGGCTTGCAGCAAAACATGTCGCCATGCTGAGGCAGCCAAGAAGTTGAGTTGTTCTGGTCATGATGAACTCCACGGGTTGGGTTGTGTGGTGTTTGAGATGGCTACTTGTACACCAAGCAAAAAATCCTTGTGTGACGGCGAGGTGAAACGAAAAGGCCTTCCGTGACACATGGGTGACAGTGCAAAAAACGACACAATGCCGTCACTTTGAGACCTGTTTTTGGGCTTTTAAGCGAGGCCAATCGTTTGATGTTGGATCAAACGAGCGTAGTGGCCTTCCGCTGCGATCAGTGCATCATGTGAGCCATGTTCGACCAGCTTGCCTTCTTCGAGCACAAGAATTCGATCTGCATTTCGTACCGTAGACAAACGATGTGCAATCGCCAGAACGGTTCGCTCTTTCATCAGCCGATCCAATGCTTCTTGAACCAGTGCTTCGCTTTCTGCGTCCAAGGCGCTCGTTGCCTCATCCAAGATCAAGATGGGTGCATCCCGAAGGATTGCGCGCGCAATACAGATGCGTTGACGCTGACCACCTGAAAGCCGCATCCCCAACTCATCGACACGGGTGTGGTAGCCGTTGGGTAGGTCTTCTATGAAACCATGCGCATTGGCTACGTTGGCGGCATTGACGATTTCTTCCGGTGTTGCCGCCGTACCGAATGCAATGTTCGCGGCAATGGTGTCATCGAACAGGAAACCCTCTTGGCTGACAACGGCGATGGAGCGTCTAAGGGAGGCCAGTCTGTATTCACGCAAATCGATGCCACCGAGCTGTATGCTCCCTGTACAGGGATCCATGAGGCGGGGAATCAAGTTTGCAATCGTAGATTTTCCGGAACCGGAAGGCCCCACCAAGGCCACCACTTCACCTGCACCGATTTTGAAATTCAGATTGCACAACACCGGGCCATCGCCGTAGTCGAAGCCGACGTCCTTGAAATCAAGTCCCACAGTGCTGGTTGTTGCTTCGGCCGTGCCTTGGTCTGCAACGCAGGGCTTTGTGTCGAGAATCGAAAACAAGCTCTCGGCACCGGAGATTGCCCGTTGGGTGAGACTATGAATTTTAGAGATGCCCTTCAAGGGCTCATTGAGAAGCCCAAGGGCCACCATGAATGCGATCAGTTCACCGGCCAATACTTCTCCGGCAAACACCTGTTTTCCGCCCACCCAGAGTACGGCACCAACCCCCACAGCAGCGATGACTTCGATCACGGGCCCGGGCATCAAGTTGGCGAGAAAAACATGCATTTGGAGTTGGCGCTGCTGTTCGTTGGCCGTGTCGAAGCGTTGGCCGCGCTCGTTTTCACCGCCAAAAATGGCCACGGTACGCATACCAGACAGGGTCTCACCAGCGGAGCCGGAGAGTTCGGCCATGTTGTCCAAGCTCGCACGCGAGGAGTGCCTTAGTCGGCGTCCGAAGCGGGCAATGGGCCAAGCGACCAGAGGTAGGACGGCGATGGCAATCAGCGTGAGCCAGGGGTTCATCCAGGCAGCGGCACCCAGCAGAACCAAGAGCGTGAGTGGTTGTTGAATCGCTGTAACGATTCCACTCACGCCGTACTGAACCATGTTCACGTCTTGAGAAAGTCGTGCCAGGGTCTCTCCTGTTGGATGCTTTTGGTGCCACCTTGCATCGAGATGAAGCAAATGCCAAAAGACCTCTGCACGGAGTGTGGTGATCACGTCCCAGGCGATGTGTCGGGTCAACATGCCCCGGCCCACCGTCAGTAGGCCACCCACCACGTACAGGGCCACAAGAGCGAAGGGTAGAATGGCCAGCATCTGCGTATCTTTTGCAATCAGCACGTCATCCAATACGGTTTCAATCAACAAAACCAATGTGCCTGGAATGAGTGCTTGGAGTGCCATGAGCAAGATGGCCAGCACGAATCTTTGCCTGTGGGGTTTGAAATACCGCAACAGACGCCGGGTGGTGGCGCTGGGTTTCATGGTCCCCTCCATCGAAGAAGGGGGACGACCCAAGCAGCTTCGATGGCGATTCCCCAGGACATTTTGGACTGGCCAGCCAAGCGGTCAGCAAACACGATGGGGAGTTCTTGAATGGATGCGCCCAATCGATGGGCCCGATGGGTGGTCTCCACTTGAAACGCGTACCCTTCGGAACGAATGGATGGGAGTTCAATGCGAGACAGAATGTCGGCGCGCCAAGCTTTGAATCCGCCGGTGAGATCTTGAAAGGGCAGGCCCAGGAGGGTGCGCGCATAGCCGGAACCAAATTTGGATAGCATTTCACGACTGGTTTCCCAGTTTTCGATGCCGCCCCCGTCCACCCATCGTGAACCGAGGACCAAGTCACACGTTTCCACCAATTCCAGCAGTCGGGGGACATCCGTGGGTTGGTGGGACAAGTCGGCATCCATCTGCACGATCGGGTCCAGTCCCATTTCGAGTGCCGTGCCCATGCCTTGGACATATGCACTCGCCAAACCTTGTTTGGAGCCTCTTTGGATGATGGTTGCACCGTGCTCGGCAGCGATGTCTGCGGTGCCGTCGGTGCTTCCATCGTCCACGATGATGACTTCGGCACCCACCGGAGCCAAACCCTCCAGAAGGGTTGGAATATTCCCGGCTTCGTTGAAGGTTGGAATGACGATGCCAGTCATGCGTCACCCATCCATTTTAGA